>Ga0213858_10000013_pt1 | contig 78939 bp, 77 predicted proteins | sample PICome_FD_160122 | JGI IMG/M metagenome (GOLD analysis project Ga0213858, IMG submission 160122) | Coastal seawater microbial communities near Pivers Island, North Carolina, United States - PICO245 | ecosystem: Environmental > Aquatic > Marine > Coastal | place: USA: North Carolina | collected... | reverse complement strand
GGTTTAATACCAACAGTTGGTATACCACTTCCGTTTTTTAGTTACGGTGGCTCTGGCCTTTGGGGATTCACTATTCTGCTATTTATATTTATAAAACTTGATAGCAATAAAATAAATGAGTGGTAAAAACACATAAGATTCTCATCTATAATATTCTATTAAATTGGTTAAACAAACCAAGATAGGATTAATGCACAAGAAAATCCTGTAATCGCTAAAATTGTTGTCATCATTGACCAACTTTGAAAGGTTTGTTTTTCATTTAATCCCAAATATTTCCCAACCAGCCAAAAACCGCTATCGTTGACATGAGACATTATGCTTGCGCCTGCGGCAATTGAAATAACTAGGAGTGCTTTTTGAGGTTCTGAAATATCGTTAATCAATAATGGCGCAGTTAAACCAGCAGCTGTAATCATCGCCACAGTCGCAGAACCTTGTAAAATTCTAACAATAGCCGCAGACAAAAACCCAAATAGAATAATACTAATACCCATATCAGCGAAATAGTTAGCAAGCATTGTACCTGTGCCTGTATTTACCAATACTTGCTTAAAGACTCCACCTGCTCCAGTAATTAATATTATTATGCCAGCTGGACCAAGAGATTTTGTTGATATATCTAATAATTGAGATTTTGTGAATCCTTTTTTTACTCCTAATAAATACCATGCAATTAAATTAGCAATAATCAGTGCACTAAACGGATGTCCAATCATACCTATCCAATCTAAAATAGTCTGAGAAATTGAACCTTGCTCTATCATGGGACTGTTCAAAATAGTATTCAAAACTATCAATACAATAGGTATAGCTATAATGATCATTATTGAAATTACAGGAGGTAATTGTTTATTTGATGTATTATTCTCTATTAATTCTGGAGCGACAACATTTATTTTCTTTGAAATGTAATTTGCAAATAAAGGCCCACAGAAAATAGCTGTTGGAAAACCTACAATAATTCCAAATAATATTACCCAACCTAAATCTGCATTTATAATATCTGCTACAGCAATGGGTCCTGGAGTTGGAGGAATAAAACTATGAGTTATTGCCAAACCTGCGAGCAACGGAATACCATAAAGCAACAATGATTTACCGGTTTTACGTTGAAGTGCATAAATCATTGGAACTAGTATAATAAAGGCAACATCAAAAAACACTGGAATAGCTACAATGAAGCCTGTAAGCATTAATGCCCAAGATGAATACTTCTTTCCAAACTTATTCAGTAAATATGTAGCGAGCGCTTCAGCACCACCAGAATTCTCTAGGATTGCACCAAAAATGGCACCTAAACCAACTACAACAGCCACAAATCCAAGTGTATTACCCATACCTTCTTGAATGGTTTTTATTATAGATAATGGTGGCATTCCAGATAAAACACCTACGGTGATACTTGCTAATAGCAAAGCAATAAATGCTTGGATTTTAAATCTTAGTATTAAAACCAAAAGTAAAACAACACCTGCTATAACCGCACCTAAAAGTGAAAAGTCAATCATGATTGTTCCAATTAGTATGAAAAAATTCATTTTCGTTAAATCCAATTTTCTGATACGTATGGGCACCAAAATAATCTCGTTGAGCTTGTATTAAATTTGCAGGCAATCTATTGGTTGTAATTGCCACCCAATAATCATAAGCTGTGTAGAAGGTATTTAGGCTTATTCGATTTATCAAACCCGTGTTAAGTATATTAATAATGCCTGATTCATTATTCTTTAAAAAAGAAATGATTTCCTCATTATCAAGATAATTTTTACCACCTTTTAAAAGAAAAATAGAGCGTTCCATAAAATCTGATCTTATGATACATCCATTTGTCCAGATTCGTGCAATCTCAGATAAATCTAAATCCCAATTATAAGATTGAGATCCATTTTTAATGAGTTCAAAACCTTGATGATGATTTATTATTCTAGCAAACCTATAAGCAATCTCAAGATCATTCAAATCAATATTTTTATTAGAATTTTCAGATTTTATATTCTGTGATAGTTGACTACGTTTAGATTTAAATGATGAGATATATCTAGCAAATACTGCTGATGACATCATCGTGTTTACAGAACCTAAATCAAAAGCTATTTTAGAGGACCAGGATCCAGTTCCTTTATTACCAGCCTTATCTAATATAGTGTTAATTATGTATGCATCGTTTTCCTTTTTAAGAAATATCTTAGATGTAATTTCTAAAAGATAACTCGATAAATCCGTTTGATTCCATTGATTTAAGATTGAAGCTATTACATCGTTAGAATACTCTTCCTTTAGTAACGCATATATTTCTGCTAACAATTGCATTTCTACATATTCAATTCCATTATGAATCATTTTTATAAAATGACCAGATCCTTCATCTCCAACCAGAGTACAACATGGATTATTATTTTTATCCTTACCAGCTATTGCTTCTAATACTGGCGCAACAATTTCATATGCATTTTTGTCTCCACCAACCATTAGTGATGGCCCTTTTAGGGCTCCTATTTCTCCTCCTGAAACACCACATCCCAAGAATTTAACACCTTCATTTTTTAATTCCTTTTTTCTTCTGTTAGTATCCATAAAAAAGGAATTACCGCCATCTATAATAATATCTCCTTCTGATAATAACGGCAATAACTCATCAATAACTACATCAATAGCATTACCAGCCTTTATCATTATTAAAATTTTCCTCGGTCTTTCTAAAGAGCTTACAAACTCTGTCAAATCAGTAAAACCTAAAACCTCATTTTGAGAATTAACATCTTTCATAAAGTCAGAAACCATTGTTTCTTCACCTGCTGTACTTCTATTGTAAACTGAAAGTTTAAAACCTTTATTTACAATATTGAGGCCAAGACTTCGACCCATTACACCTAAACCAATAACTCCAAAAAATGATTGTTCCATTCTTATATATTTGAAATTATTTTATCAATGATTGAATCTGGATGTTCAGAAATATCTACATGAAGACCGTAATCTGGTATTTCTAAATCCTCAAATTGAGAATTCAGTAATTTAGAAGACATATAATGCCCTTTTCTATGATCCATTCGCTTTTTAATTAAATCAGCTGATCCCTTTAAAAATATCCAACAAATTTCAGTCTTAAAATTCGTACTGAGTAAAGCTCTATATTGTTCTTTTAATGCCGAACAGGCTAATACAGCGCCTTCACTTTGTGACCAGATATTTATGCTATCCGCCAATGATAATAACCAAGGTAATCTATCTTCATCGTTAAGGCTTTTTCCATCAGACATTTTATCAATGTTTTCTTGTGGATGAAAATCATCAGCGTCATAATATGGTAATCGCAATCTCTCTGACAAGCCTTTCGCAATTGTTGACTTACCAGAGCCACTAACTCCAAAAACGATTATTATCATTATTACTATTTATACACTCAGATTAGCTAGACTCGCCTTAATAGTTTCAATTTTAGCTTTAGCGTCTGCTTCTTTTTTTCGTTCTGATGCTACAACTTGCTCTGGGGCATTATTTACAAAGCGCTCATTAGAAAGCTTCTTCTGAACGGATTTTAAAAATCCCTCAGTATAATTTAATTCCTCAGTGAGTTTTTTTACCTCAGCTTCAACATCAATACTTCCCGCCATTGGAATGAAGTACTCATTAGATTTTACCCTAAAGGTTAAAGCACCTTCCACAGCATCAGTTACAAGTTTAAAGCTACTAAGATTACCCAATTTAATTATTACCTCATCAAAGGTTGAATTGTTATTCTCATTATTGATTAATAAACAGTCAATGGTTTCTTTAAAGGCGATGTTCTTTTGTTTTCTAATATTTCTAATGCCAGAAATAACTTCAGAAGCGAAATCAAATTCATTAATTAATCCTTCATTAACCGTTGTTTTCATAGGCCACTTTGATATAATAAGAGCTTGTTCTGGTAATCGTTTATCTATATACTGCCAAATTTCTTCAGTTAAGAATGGCATAAACGGATGAAGAACTTTAAGTAAATCCTCGAAAATTGAGATAACTTTTTCTAGAGTTGCCACATCAATTGGCTGTTTATAGGCTGGCTTGATCATTTCTAAAGTCCATCCACAGAAATCATCCCAAATCAATTTATAAGTTGCCATGAGTGCATCACTTAATCTATATTTACTAAAGTGATCCTCAATTTCAATTATTGTTTTTTGAAATTTCGATTCGAACCAATCGAGAGCAATTTTGCTTGAATTTGGTTGGCTAATTGTCTTATCAACCTCCCAGCCTTTAATTAACCTAAAGGCATTCCAAATTTTATTTGCAAATTTCTTTCCTTGGTCACACAATTCTTCATCGAACAACAAGTCATTACCAGCTGCCGAGCTTAATAATAATCCTACTCTTACACCATCTGCACCATATTGTTCAATAAGTTTTAAGGCATCAGGTGAATTACCAAGTGATTTAGACATTTTACGACGTTGCTTATCCCTTACCAAACCTGTGAGATATACATTCTCAAAAGGACGTTCGCCTTTAAATTCATATCCTGCGACAATCATTCGTGCAACCCAGAAAAATAAAATATCTGGTCCTGTAACCAAATCATTTGTTGGATAATAATACTTTATTTCCTCATTATCAGGATTTCTAATACCGTCAAAAACACTCATTGGCCATAACCAGGAAGAAAACCACGTATCTAAAGCGTCATTATCTTGACGTATATCTTCCTTCTTAATAAATATACCTTTCTCACTAATTTGAGAATAAGCATCATCCAAATTTTTGGCAACTACAAAATCATTTTTTCCGTCACCATAATAGTACGCTGGTATTTGTTGTCCCCAATATAACTGACGTGATATATTCCAATCACGAATATTTTCCATCCAATGTCTATATGTGTTTTCAAACTTCTTTGGAAACAACTTAACATCTCCTGTTTTTAAGACGGCATCTATAGCTGGTTTTGCCAAATCTGTCATTTTTAAAAACCACTGATCACTTAATTTTGGTTCAATTACTGCTTTTGTGCGCTCTGATGTACCTACCTTATTAATATAATTTTCAGTTTTAACTAACTGACCAGAATCTTTTAGCTCCTTTGCAATAGCCTTTCTTACAACAAATCTATCTTGGCCTTCATAGTGCAATCCATAACTATTAAGTGATGCATCAACATTAAAAATGTCAACTACCTCTAAATTATGTTTATCACCTAAAACTTTATCGTTTTCATCATGTGCTGGTGTAACCTTTAAACAACCAGTACCAAACTCAATATCCACATACTCATCTTCAATTATTGGTATAACTCTATTACAAATTGGAACAATTGCTTTTTTCCCTTTAAGGTGAGTGAATCTTTCATCATTTGGATTAATGCAAATCGCCGTATCACCAAAAATTGTTTCTGGTCTTGTCGTTGCAATTGTCAAGGTTTCGCCACTTCCTTCAACTTTGTATTGTAAATAATATAACGAGCCTTGTTTTTCAACATATTCTACCTCTTCATCTGATAATGTAGTTTTTGCCTCAGGGTCCCAATTTACCATTCTAAATCCTCGATAAATAAGTCCTTTGTTATATAAATTGATGAAAACATCTATTACTGCTTCAGACAAATCATCGTCCATAGTAAATTTTGTTCTATCCCAATCACAAGAACAACCTAACTTTTTTAATTGTTCTAGAATTACACCTCCATATTCCTCAGTCCAATCCCAGGCATGTTTTAAAAACTCATCTCTAGTTAGGTCATTTTTATCAATACCTTGATGTTTCAGTTTAGCTACTACTTTTGCTTCTGTTGCAATAGAGGCATGATCTGTACCAGGCACCCAGCATGCATTCTTACCCAATAGTCTAGCTCGTCTAATTAATACATCCTGAATCGTATTATTTAGCATATGGCCCATGTGTAATATTCCTGTTACATTAGGAGGAGGAATAACAATGGTATAAGGTTCTCTTTCGTCTGGAACAGAATGAAAATAATTGTGCTCCATCCAATAGTCATACCACTTCTTCTCTACTGACAATGCATTATATTTTGATGGGATTTCCATATTTTGGTATTGTTTTTGCTAAGTAACTGACAAAAGTACTTATATTTCTTTTTTTGAAAAACTATTAGTGTACATATATGCGTCAATACAGTGAAATACTGTTAAATACAATGCATTACATCTAATTAATTTTGTTGACATTAAAAAAGTAAGTAGTTTTATAATATCAATTTAAAATTTAAATGATGAAAAAATTAATAGCAGTTTTATTTGTAGGAATGATGAGCCTTGGACTTTATGCTCAAGACAAAAAAGTCGCAAAGATTGAGTTTAAAACAGAAATCATTGATTATGGAACTATTGAAAAGGGTGCTGATGGTGTAAGAGTATTTGAATTTACAAATACAGGAAATGCTCCATTGATTATATCTAATGTTAAGTCTACTTGTGGATGTACAGTACCTAAAAAACCGAAAGAACCAATTATGCCAGGTGAAACTGGGGAAATTGAAGTAAAATATGACACTAACAGAGTTAATCCAATTAGAAAGACAATTACAGTAATTTCTAATGCAGAAAGACCTACCGTAGCACTTAAGATTAAAGGTTTGGTTGTAGACACAAGTAAAACAAGTGTCTTAGAAAAGAAAAGTAAAAGTATGATTGAGCAATAAGTCAATCAGCAAATATTAAGTTACATGAGCTCTCAATTTGAGGGCTCATTTATTTTAAAAGCGTCATCTAACCTAAACTTAAATAGCATATTTTGACCATTCCGTTCAATTCGCAACCTAATTGGCTTACCTGTTTTACCATGCAGAATTCTGTTAATTTCAGGTAGTTTAAAATCATAGGCTTGCTTACTATTAATATTTATTAAAACATCACCTACTCTTAATCCGGATTGATAAGCATTAGAAGACTCCCTTAACTCTACAATTTTATAGGCTGGTTTCAATTTCATAATATAATTAATCGTGAAATTAATCTGCACTGAATTATCGTTTCTATTATCACCAAAATTATCATAGGAGGGCATCCTAATTTCTTCATTAACAAAAACAGAACCGTTGTGTTCTAAGACAATACCACTGTTATTATAAGTAAATGCATCTTTAAAATAACTATTCTTCTTCAAGTATAATCTGCTATTGCTGTAGTCAAAAAACAGATTAAAACGTTTTAAAATATCACCACCTAAACTACCATTTCTTTCTTTAAAAATTTTGGTTTTGTCTATTGATGTTGAATCAGGGAATGCAACATTTGCCTTTGATAGCATAAAATCACTTATTGTAAATTGCTCTACTTTAGATCGCTTTCCATAAACTGAGCCACTTAATCCTTGCCCTAAATAGTCATGAAAAATCATATTTTTCTTAGATAATAACCCCAAAGATTTATCTTCAAAAAGCCATAATGCGTCACTACTGCCAGTGTCAATTAGTAACTTAACATCTTGTTGTTGTTTATCTACTGTAACCTTTGTATCAATAAAGGGCTTTCTGCCATGAATTGACATTGGTATTGATTTCCATTTTTTTGAGTTCTTAGGTTTAAATGAATTGACTTTATGCAATCTCAAATATTTTGAACTGTAATTAACTTCTACCACGAAATCCTTGAACACATCATATCCAATAATGCCATGAACTGGTACTCCTAATCTTGGAGTAAAATTTATCGCTTCATCAAAAACAACATATAGATCCTGATTGACACTACCAACATTACCAATTTTAAAAGTATTCTGGGTAGATCGTAGAGCCTTAAGTTTACCTTCTGCACCTAAGCCATGTAAATAAAATGTCTTCGCATTTTTTAAGTCTATAGAATCTCTTTGAGATAAATTGAAAAGAATAGGTTTACTAACTCCTGTATCTAATACAAAGGACAATTCTACACCATTAACTTCAATAGGAATTATAATAAGATTGCTTATAAACTAAAAGTTTATGCGTTCACTAACATCATCATTTAAAATAAAATTATCTTGAGCATTTAAATGAAGTATATTAAATGAAAAGAAGAAAAATTTTATACAAAAGTAAAAACGCCTCAATACAGCTGTGATTTTATTTTAAGTTACGAATCTTTAACTTAAGACATTTTTTAATTGTAATTTTTTAAATAAACTTTAAGAAATTTCAGAACTTTGTAACCTAAAAAATCTGTAAATGCCAGAAATTTCGAAAAAAGGACATAACATGCCTCAATCACCAATTAGAAAATTGGTACCCTATGCCGAAGAAGCCACTAAAAAGGGAAAAAAGGTTTATTATTTGAATATTGGACAACCTGATATTAAGACTCCTACAATTGCCATGAATGCGATTAGGTCATCTTCATTGGATATTTTAGCATATTCAAGATCTGAAGGGTCTGAAGAATACAGAAAGAAAATTGTAAAATACTATCTACACAATAATATTGACCTTACGCATAATGACATAATTGTAACAACAGGAGGTAGTGAAGCATTGTTATTTGCATTTGGAAGTATTATGGACGAAGGTGACGAAATAATTATCCCTGAACCATTCTATGCAAACTATAATGGTTTTTCAACATCCTCAGGTATAAATGTAGTCCCTGTAATATCAAAAATTGAAAACAACTTTGCATTACCTCCAATTGAAGAATTTGAGAAACTAATTACTCCAAATACCAAAGCAATTTTAATTTGTAATCCAGGTAACCCTACAGGATATCTTTATTCAAAAGAAGAAATTAAAAAATTGGCTTCTATCGTTAAGGAACATGATTTGTTTTTAATTGCTGATGAGGTCTACCGCGAATTTGTTTACGATGGTATTGAACATTATTCTATTCTACAAGAATCTGGATTAGAAGAACATGCCATTGTAGTAGATTCTGTTTCTAAGCGTTATAGTATGTGTGGTGCTAGAATTGGTTATTTGGTTTCAAAAAACAGAGACGTCATAAAAACGGCATTAAAGTTTGCACAGGCAAGACTGAGTCCGCCCACATTGGCACAGATAGCAAGTGAGGCAGCATTAGATACGCCTCAGAGTTATTTTGATGATGTAATCACTGAGTATGTTAAGCGACGAAACATTCTTACAAGTGAACTTGAAAAAATAGAAGGCGTTACAGTAGCAAAACCGAATGGCGCATTCTATTGTATTGCGGAATTACCAGTTAAAAATTCTGACGACTTTGCACGTTGGCTACTACAATCATTCGACTATAATAATAATACTGTAATGGTAGCTCCAGCTGCCGGATTTTACTCTACACCAGGTGTTGGTCAAAATCAAATTCGTATTGCATATGTTTTAAATGAAGAAAGTCTCAGAACTGCTGTAAAAATTTTAGCAGAAGCACTAAAAGTATACAAGGATTAATGAAAATTGAGCAAAACATTTCATTAAAACCATACAATACTTTTGGTATTGATGTCAACGCCAAATCATATTGTAATATTTCATCAATTGATGAATTAACCCAGTGTTTAGAAAAGTACAAAGAAGAAAAACTATTCATATTGGGTGGAGGAAGCAATATGCTACTTACCAAAGACATTGAAGCTTTAGTAATCCATATTAATCTTAAAGGAATAAGCATAGTTGAAGAAAATGAAAATTGGGTAACGGTTAAAGCAATGGCAGGTGAAAACTGGCATGAATTTGTGCTATGGACGTTAGAGCAAAACTATGGTGGTGTTGAAAATCTATCATTAATTCCTGGAAATATTGGTACTGCACCTATTCAAAATATTGGTGCCTATGGTGTTGAGCTTAAAGATGCCTTTGTTAGTTGCGAGGCAATTGATATTAAAAATCAAAAGTTAAAGACCTTCACTAACGAAGAATGTAAATTCGATTACCGAGAATCTATCTTTAAGCAACGGTTAAAAGGAAAGTATATAATCACAAGTGTTAATTTAAAACTCTCGAAGAAAAATCATAAACTTCATTTAGATTATGGTGCTATCCTTGACCAATTGCATTCATCAAGCATAATAGATCCAACAATACAAAACGTATCTGATGCTGTAATAAATATTAGGCAGAGTAAATTACCAGACCCAAAGGAAATAGGTAATAGCGGAAGCTTTTTTAAAAACCCCGTTATTTCAAATGAAAATTTTAATGAACTTAAACTAAATTTCCCAGAAGTTCCCTCATACAAAGTTTCTGACACTGAAATTAAAATTCCAGCAGGTTGGCTAATTGAAAAAGCTGGCTTTAAAGGAAAACGATTTAATAATTACGGAGTACATCAAAAACAAGCCCTTGTTTTGGTAAATTATGGCGATGCCAAAGGAGATGATATTCATAAACTAGCATTACTAATCAAAGCTACAGTAAAGCGTATTTTTAAAATTAATATTGAGACTGAGGTGAATATTATATAATACAAAATTCACAGCCAAACGTGTGACTTTTGAATCTAGAATAATTTCTTAATATGCTATTAATCAAATTTTTATGAAGGAAAAAATTATTCTAAATATTTTTAACTTAATTAGCGTTAAAAGTATATTTACGTTAATTATACTAATTTAGATATTTCATTTAATAAATTAACATTTTGAGTATTACACCAATAGAGCAAAAAATTATAGAGCTTTTAGAAAAAGAGGACGAGCGAGCCATTAATCTTTTGTATGAACACTACTCAAACAGTCTTTATGGTGTTATTTTAAAAATTACCGTTAATGAAGAAATTGCTGAAGACGCACTGCAGGAGACATTTGTTAAAGTTTGGAAAAATGCGAGAAAATATGATTCTAGCAAAGCAAAACTCTTTACCTGGCTATTCAGAATTGCAAGAAATACAGCCATAGATAAACTTAGAAGTTTTAACAATAGGTATCACAAGGAAGTCCAAATTAACACTTCTAACGTATATATTCTACCTTCAAGCAATTTAAACCAAGATGTTTTGGATTTAAAAGAGCATGTAGGCAGACTAGAAGAAAAGTACCAGATTGTGCTAAAAGCCTTGTTTTTTGAAGGTATGACACAACAAGAGGCAAGTGATGAATTAAACATTCCTTTGGGTACGATTAAATCTAGATTAAAAATAGGATTACGTGAATTGAAAAAAGTTTACGACCCTTAAAATTTTTTAAAATGGAAACAGAATTACATAGATTTTTAAAGTCTGACCTTCTTAATAAATATTTAGTAGGAGAAACTTCTCTGAAAGAAACTCAAGAAGTTGAATACTTTATTGCTAAATACCCTGAAGCATCTTTAGCATATGATAAGCTTCAGAAGAATTTAGAAATTATAGCTAAAGCTGGTGCTGTAGATGTTCCTAAACACGTACTAAAAGACATTTTGAAAACTTTAGATGAAGAAAACCAAACTAAGGTTATACAATTAGTACAGCATAAGAAAACTCCATGGTACAGTATTGCCGCAAGTGCTGCTGCAGTTTTATTTGCAGTTACATCCTTCTTTTTATACCAAAAAAATCAAAATTTACTTGATGAAAATAATGTTGTAATTGATGAAATTTTTGACTTAAGAAGTGATATTGAAAATAACAACAATAAACTTGGTGAACTGTCTGAACTATTAATGAAATTAAATAATCCAGATGCTAAAAAATATGTGCTGACAGGCAATGAAAGAGCTAAAAACCTAAAAACAGTAGCATATATTAATCCGGTTGATAAAACGTCTATGATTGACGTTATTACATTACCTCAGTTGCCTGAAGAACAACACTACCAAATTTGGGCGGAGCTTCAAGACAGAATGGTAAACCTGGGTATTCTAGATGAATCTGATCGTAAATTGAAACCAATTCCTTATATGGAAGATGCACTTGCATTAAGTATTAAAATCGGTATAAAAGGTGAAGAAACCAATGAAAACAATACCGAAGTAGCTGAGATTTCACTTAAGGATAATTAATCTTAATTTAAAGAATTAAAAAAGACGCTTTTTAAGCGCCTTTTTGTTTTCTACTCTTTTTCAAAAAGTGTCTTATGGATTATTCCGCCAATAATTGCACCTACAATTGGTGCCACCCAAAATACCCATACTTGTGCAAGATGTGCTCCATCTGAAAACAGAGCCTGACTTAAAGATCTTGCAGGATTTACAGATGTATTTGAAATTGGAATACTTATTAAGTGAATAAGTGTCAATGCCAAACCAATGGCTATTGGAGCAAATCCTTTTGGAGCCCTAGCATTTGTACTTCCTAAAATTACCAATAAGAAAAATGCTGTCAGGACCATTTCTGCTATTATTACAGAGGTCAATCCATAACCGTCAGGAGATAACTCGCCGTAACCGTTAGACGCAAATCCTCCTACAGATTCAAATCCAGACTTACCTGACACAATTAGATACAAAACTGTGGCAGCTACAATCGCACCAACAACTTGAGCAATGATATAACCTATTAAATCCTTAGCATTAAACTTACCCCCTGCCCACAATCCAATGGAAACAGCTGGATTAAAATGTCCTCCAGAAATATGTCCTACGGCATAAGCCATTGTTAGTACAGTTAAACCAAAAGCAAGAGCTACACCTACGAAGCCAATTCCTAATTCAGGAAATCCTGCAGCAAAAATAGCGCTACCACAACCTCCAAAAACAAGCCAAAAAGTTCCAAAGAACTCAGCGAATAATTTTTTCATAATTGATACTATTAGTTAGTTATTAATATGACACATTGATTTTTCAACAAGTCACATTCTAAATTAATTAAAAAAATAAAGTAAAAGCGTATCTTTATATCCTATTTAAGTTTTTGACATGAAACTACTACTACTCACACTAGGTTTATTGGCTTTGGCAGTTGCAGGAATTGCAATTAAAATATGGGCAAAAAAAGATGGTGAATTTGCCGGAACCTGTGCAAGTCAAAATCCAATGCTTAATCAAGATGGTGAAGCCTGTGGGTTCTGCGGTAAAACACCAGACCAATTCAAAGACTGCAAAGAACCTCAACATTCTTAATACTTAATGAGCTTAACGACTATACTATTTGTAGCGTTTATTGCGGTAGTAAGTATTCAAGCTGGCTATTACCTATCCTTTCTTTTTTCCTTTGCTATAAAAAGTACAGATAAGAAATTAAAACATAATCTTCCGCTATCAGTAATAATTTGTGCAAAGAACGAAGAAGAGAACCTAAAAGAATCTCTACCTTCAATTATAAATCAGAAATATGGGAATTTTGAAATTGTTTTGGTTAATGATAGTTCCTCGGATAACACCTTAGAAGTCATGAAGGAATTTCAATCAAAACATAAAAATATTTCATTGGTGGATGTGAAGGTGAATGAGGTTTTTTGGGGAAACAAAAAATATGCATTAACACTTGGAATCAAGGCGGCAAAAAATGATTTCTTAGTTTTTACAGATGCAGATTGCACTCCAGTTTCTGAAGATTGGCTGGCTAATATAAGTGGGTACTTTTCAAATACAAAATCAATCGTTTTAGGCTATGGAGCTTATTCAAAAAAGTCATACTCTCTACTCAACAAACTTATTAGATTTGAAACTTTAATGACTGCTTTACAATATTTCTCTTATACCAAATTAGGGATACCGTATATGGGTGTTGGAAGAAATATGGCTTACAGAAAAGAATTGTTTTTTAACAATTCTGGTTTTAAGGAACATATGCATATTAAGTCTGGCGATGACGATTTATTTATTAATGAAGTAGCTACAAGCCAAAATACGGCTATTTGCTACACTAAGGACAGTTTTACAATTTCTCAGCCTAAAGCAAGTTTTATAGATTGGTTTAACCAAAAACGTAGGCATATTAGCACTGCCAAATTGTACAAACCTGAACATAAGTTCTTTTTAGGTCTATTTTATTTCAGTCAAATAATGTTTTGGATAATATCACTGATGTGTTTTATTTTTAACTACGACTGGCTAATACTTATTTTATTCTTATCTCGAATATTGATTCAAATAGTTTGTACCGGCTTAACGTCTTCTAAACTAAATGAAAGGGACCTAATAGTCTTCATTCCTCTTTTAGATTTATTTTTAGTTATATCCCAATTATTTATCTTTATTGCTAATCTCATATCTAAACCCAGGCATTGGAATTAACAGAAGCAATTAATAGAGCAAAGCAAAAAGATCAGATTGCATTTAATTTCTTATTAGATAGCTTTTGGAATGATGTTTATGCTTTTCAATTAACGCGTACTAAAAATGAGAATGATGCAGAAGATATTACCATTCAAACCTTTTCAAAGGCTTTTGATAAAATTGATACTTACAAGGATAAATACAAGTTTAAAACTTGGCTAATTACCATTTCGAAAAATATCCATATTGATTTAGTAAGATCACAAAAAAAATCTATTAGAAATACGTCTAAAGATAACGAGGACAGCTACTTCGACATTATCGATGACTCTCCCTCTCCTGAGGATAAAATTATTACTGAACAGAATTTGGCTAATCTTTTAAGGGATATAAAGAAATTAAAACCTCACTACCAAAAGGTAATTAACTTAAGGTATTTTCAAGAATTGAGTTACAAAGAAATTTCAGAAGAGTTAAATGAACCTATGAATAATGTTAAGGTAAAACTTCTAAGAGCCAAAAAACTACTGGCTGAAATCATTACCGAAAGCTAATGTTCAAGACATTTAAAAAATTAGGACCAGGACTACTATTTGCAGGTGCAGCAATTGGTGTATCACACTTGGTTCAATCCACAAGAGCTGGTGCTGATTTCGGATTAGGTCTATTATGGGCACTATTGCTAGTAAATTTGTTTAAATACCCATTCTTTCAGTTTGGTCCCAGGTATGCAGCCGCAACTGGTGAGAATCTCTTACAAGGGTATTATAAATTGAATAAAGGGATATTAATTGTCTACTTTATTTTAAACTTGGCCACAATGTTTACAATTCAAACAGCAGTTACAATCGTAACTGCCGGACTGGCAAATTCTCTTTTTGGTGATATCAGTGCATTAAATAGTCAGTCTCTTGGTATATCTAGTATTCAAATCTGGACTATGATAATTTTAAGTATTTGCCTACTTTTTCTATTCATTGGTAAGTATAGTGCTTTAGACAAACTCATTAAATTCATTATTATAATCTTAACCATAAGTACATTGGTTGCGGTTGGTTTTGCCCTTATAGAAAACACAAATGAAATTTCTTTAAGACAAGTATTGCCACAAAACTCTTTAGAAATTGCATTCTTAATCGCCTTTATGGGTTGGATGCCTGCTCCATTAGATATTTCGGTCTGGCATTCCATCTGGGCTGTAGAAAAAAAGAAAGGCGAGAATAAATTCTCTCCAAAAACAGCATTATTAGATTTTAATATTGGTTATATAGGTACTATTATTCTTGGTATTGCATTTTTATCTCTTGGATACCTGGTAATGTATAATACGGGAGAAACTTTTAGTGATAAAGCCTCGGTGTTTTCAAATCAACTCATTGATCTTTACACGAGTACTCTGGGCAAATGGGCTTTTATAATTATAGGAGTTGCAGCATTGACCACAATGTTTAGTACAACCATTACAACATTGGATGCGTCCCCTAGAGCAATGACAAACAGTATGGAGTTATTACTTAGAAAATCTTTTCCTAGAGGATATTTCTTTTGGATATTAGTTCTCACAATTGGCACGTTGGTTATTTTCTTTGCTTTTATATCAGAAATGGGATTATTGATTAAAATAGCCACGATTCTTTCCTTTATTACAGCTCCATTTTATGCCATAATAAACTTAAGACTTATTACTAGCAAACACACTCCAAAAGAATGGCAACCAAACTTAAAACTAAGGATCTTATCATGGTTTGGAATCGCATTTTTAATAGGATTCAGCATCTGGTACCTAACAACTATTTAAGATTATTTTAATTTATTACTTCGTATCTTTACTTCCTGAAATTGAAATTGCATGGAAACGAAAGTTGCTTCAAATATATTACCAGAGCGAAAACCAAAATGGCTTCGTGTAAAATTACCAACTGGTAAAAAATATACCGAATTAAGAGGACTTGTTGACAAATACAAATTAAATACAATTTGTACTTCTGGTAGTTGTCCAAATATGGGCGAGTGTTGGGGAGAAGGAACAGCGACATTTATGATCTTAGGGAATATTTGTACACGTTCTTGTGGATTTTGTGGCGTAAAAACTGGGCGACCTGAGACTGTAGATTGGGATGAACCTGAAAAAGTTGCTCGTTCTATCAAGATAATGCAAATAAAGCATGCCGTTTTAACAAGTGTAGATAGGGATGATTTAAAGGATATGGGAAGTATTATGTGGGCAGAAACAGTTAAAGCCGTAAGAAGAATGAATCCAGAAACTACCCTTGAGACTCTTATTCCAGACTTTCAAGGTATAGAACGTCATATAGACAGAATCATTGATGTTGCACCAGAAGTGGTCTCACATAATATTGAAACAGTAAGACGCCTTACTCGCGAAGTAAGGATACAAGCAAAATACGATCGTAGCATGGATGTTTTAAAATATTTAAAACAGCAAGGTCAGCGACGAACTAAATCTGGGATTATGCTAGGTCTAGGTGAAGCGCGAGAAGAAGTTATTGAAACTTTACATGATTTAAGGGAAAATGATGTTGATGTCGTAACCATTGGGCAATATCTACAACCAAGTAAAAAGCACCTACCTGTTAAACGATTCATTAATCCAGACGAGTTTAAAGAATACGAAGAAATTGGACGCAGTCTTGGGTTTAGACATGTAGAAAGCAGTGCTCTAGTTAGATCTTCATATAAAGCTCAGAAACATATTAATTAATGATTGCTATTGCCATAAATGGTTTTGGTAGAATAGGAAGACGTGTTTTTAGGTTAGCGCTTCAAAATCCCAAAATAAAAATTGTTGCAATTAATGATTTGGCAGATGCTAAAACATTAAGTCATCTGTTAAAGTATGATAGCATTCATGGTGTTCTTAATGAGACTATATCATATAATGAGAATCACATTATAATTAATGACCAGCAAATACCTTTATATCAGCACTCTCATCCACGAGATATAGATTGGTCTAAAGTAAAACCCGATTTTGTAATTGAATCTACTGGTAAATTTAAATCAGAAGAAGTATTACAGCAACATATTAATAATGGTGCAAAAAGAGTTATATTATCTGTACCTCCAATAGAAGACAATATAAAAACAATTGTTTTAGGCATAAATGATAATAGTATAGATACAAATGATACTATTATTTCAAATGCTTCATGTACAACAAACAATGCTGCTCCAATGATTGCTGTCATTAAAGAGTATTTTGGAATTAAACAAGCATATATAACTACGGTACACTCCTATACTACGGACCAAAGCCTTCATGATCAACCTCATCGGGATTTAAGACGTGCAAGAGCGGCGAGTCAGTCAATTGTACCAACTACAACTGGTGCAGCAAAAGCATTAACAAAAATATTTCCTGATTTATCAGATGTTATTGGTGGTTGCGGTATCAGAGTTCCTGTCGCTAATGGCTCTCTTACCGACATTACAATTAATGTAAAAAAGCTAACTACAATAGACGAAGTTAACAACCTCTTCAAAAATGTTGCAAAAGGAAAACTTAAAGGCATTTTACAATATACTGAAGATCCAATTGTATCAATTGACATTGTTGGAAATCCCCATTCATGCATATTTGATTCTCAGATGACCTCTGTCATCGGGAACATGTTGAAAATAGTGGGTTGGTATGACAATGAAACAGGTTACAGTTCAAGAATTTTAGAATTAATTTGCAATTTATCGGAGAAAACATCACTTTTGTCGAATAAATAATTATATTTGTTCAATTAAGAGAGCTGAAATGTCCCGAATCAAATATTATTTATTTGTTTTTTTAGCAAGTTTTTGTTGCCTAGTTTTCGCACAACAAGATGAAGTCGAAGACGTGGATATGCTTGCTCTACGCCAACAAAACTACGAAGATCAAGCTAAGCTTGAGAGTGATCGTGGTGACTACTTTAACGCTATTGATAATCTTAACAAAGCACTAGATGTTGCAATAAAAATTGATGATAAATCTAGTCAAGGCATTATTTATACAAAAATTGCCAAAGCTCAATTTCTTGTAAATGAGCACAATCAAGCAAACGTATCGCTAACCAACGCACTTAATATTCAAAGAGAAATAGATGATTATGGCAATCGTGCAGTAAGTTATAATATTAAAGGTGTTTTCTTAAGTGCACAGGAAGATTATGAAAATGCCCTGGATTATTTTAAATCCGCAAAAAATTTATTTGAGCAAGAAAGATTAGAAGAGTACGTTTCAGAAGTTACTCTTAATGAAGCCAAGGCACATATTGCCTTAGAACAATATGAAGATGCTAAAACACTTCTGGAAAGAACAACGATAATAGCAAAAAAATACGACCAACAAAGGTTATTAAGTAGTGCATTTATACAATCTGGTAAGGTATTATGTGGATTAGGAAGTCATGACATAGCATACGCTCAAGTAAATCAAGGGCTCGAAATTGCACAAGCAAACAACCTTATTGATAACGTTAATACAGCCTACAGTACTTTGAGCGAAATTTATAATAATGATGGAGACTATAAAAACTCATTACTATATCTTAAACAGCACATTAAACTTTCTGATTCTTTATTGCACATAAAAAGAGAGAATTTAAGTGTAGGAATATCTGGTAAATATATAAATGCATATAAAAATGCTGAAAACGCTCAATTAAAAGCACAAATTATAGAGGTAAGTGCTGAGAGTAATTTTACTAGAATTACGACTATTCTTAGTATAGCATTAATCACAATTTTATCTTTACTAACCTTGTCTCTTTATAAAAACAACAACATAAGGCTCAAGACAAATAACATGCTTCATAAGAAGAATGATGAGCTCATCGTTGCAAAAGAAAAAGCAGAACTTGCATCTAAAACAAAGGCAAACTTTTTATCTACCGTAACCCATGAGTTACGTACACCGTTGTATGCAGTTACAGGTCTTACAAGTATGCTGTTAGATGAAAATCCAAAAGAACATCAGGTACCTCATTTAAAATCACTCAAATTTTCAGGTGATTATTTGTTAACATTTATAAATGATATACTTCAAATAAATAAAATTGAAGCTAATAAGGTTGAACTAGATCCAGAAAGATTTAACCTAAAAACAAAAATTGAAAATGTAATGTCGGCTCTCAGTAATTCAGCTAATGATAACGGCACAAAATTACATTTTAAATATGATAACGGTCTACCAGAAACCTACATTGGAGACCAACTTAAGATATCCCAAATCTTAATTAACCTACTTGGTAATGCTATTAAATTCACAAAAGATGGAGACATCTGGGTAAGAGCGCATAAAGTAGATCAAAAAGACAAGATCTGCAATTTGCGTTTCGAAATTGAAGACAATGGTATTGGTATTACAAAAGAAAAACAAGACCAAATGTTTGAAAGTTTTTCTCAAGGTTCTGTGCAAATTAACAGAAAGTATGGCGGAACTGGTCTTGGTTTATCAATTGTAAAAGGACTTATTCAAATTCTTAAAGGAAAGATTTATCTGAAGAGTGAGCTTGGAAAAGGCACAACATTCTTTTTTGAAATTCCATTAGAAGTTGCTGAAGAGTCTAAAATCAAAAAAGTTGAAGACGACAAAAAACCAAGTAAAATGGAAGGTTTAGATTTAAGTGGAGTAAAAATTCTTGTTGTAGAAGACAACAAAATAAATCAAATGGTCACAAAAAAGATCCTAAATAAAATGGGGTTACATTGTGATGTGGTTGATAATGGTGAAGACGCTGTGGAACAAGTTCGTGCGGTTGATTATAAAGTTGTATTAATGGATATTCATATGCCAGGAATAAGTGGATTAGAAGCAACAAAAATCATTAGAACCTTTGATAAAGAATTAACAATTTTTGCACTAACTGCCGTAACGCTTGAAGATAAGATGCATGAGTTTGGTGAGGCCGGTTTTAACGACATTATTTCTAAACCGTTTAAGCAAGAAGACTTCGAAAACAAACTTTATGATGTACTTACAGGTAAAGAAGTCGTTTCAAATTTTTTCTAAGTAATAAATGATTTTATTTCCTTTTTGAAGTTATCCACACCATCAATTTTCGTCTGAATTGGTAAATAAAATAGGATTTCTTTAAGGCTATCATTATCGGACAATCTCATATAATCTTTTTCTGTAGTTAATATAAGTTCCTTTTGACTTAACATTTCAATTTCAGAAGTTTTAAAATTGTGATGATCTGGATACTCAATATGATCAAATGTCAAATCTTGTTTAGCAAGATATTCAACTAAAGGTTTAGCATTTGCAATACCAGTTACCAATGTAAATTTTGGTAGTTCATTTAATTTTAAGGTAGTTTTTAACCCAATAACATCCCCAGCATAATCTATATAACTAAAAAAAATACTTTGGTTAGATTTTAGTTTTAAGCGCTCTTTATATTCCTCTTTGTCAGTTTCCGTTATTCCTATTTTGCATTTTGTTACCACAACAATATCAGCTCTATTTTTACCAGATCTTGGTTCCCTAAGGTTACCAGTTGGTAAAACATAATCTTTATAATATGGTTTACTAAATGAGGTCAACAATATATTTAATCCTGCTCGTACTTTTCTGTGCTGATAGGCATCGTCAAGTAAAATAACATCAGGAGGAGAAGACAATTTCAATAAATTAGAAATACCATTCTGTCTATTACTATCTACAGCTACTTTTATGTCATCAAACTTTTTAAAAAACTGAAATGGTTCGTCACCAATTAAGGAGGCTGAAGCATTTTCATCACCTAAAATAAATCCTTCGGTACTGCGCTTATAACCTCTGCTTAAAGTTGCAACCGATTTCTTTTTATGTAATAAAGAAATTAATAATTCAATCATAGGCGTTTTTCCAGTACCTCCAGTACTTAAATTCCCAACACATATAATAGGTACATTATAAGATTTTGACTTTAATATACCATTATCATAACACCAGTTTCTCAACCAAGTTATGATATAGTATATTGGCATTAATGGAAATAATATAATTCGGATGAATTTCATTGCCACTAAAATATGCTATTTTTGATACAAATTACTAATTATGATAGTACAAGATGTTATTAATCACCTACATGATTTGGCCCCATTGAGTTATGCTGAAGATTTTGATAATGTAGGATTATTAGTTGGTGATAAAAACCAAAAAGTTAATGGAATCCTAGTCACTTTAGATACTCTAGAAGCTGTGGTAGATGAGGCTATTGAAAACAACTGTAACCTTATCGTTAGTTTTCATCCAATCATATTTAAGGCTTTAAAAAAAATTACTGGAAAATCGTATGTAGAGCGCGTTGTAATAAAAGCTATCAAGAATAATATTTCAATTTTTTCAATCCACACAGCATTAGATAATGCCATAGAAGGTGTTAATTCTATTATATGTGATCAATTAGCATTAGAAAACAAAAGGATTCTTATACCTCAAACGGGTACAATTAAAAAATTACAGACCTATGTGCCAAAGGAAAAAGCATTAGAATTGAGAGAAGCCTTGTTCAATGCTGGTGCTGGAAGCTTAGGCAGTTACGAGTCTTGTAGTTTCAATGTAGAAGGAAAGGGCACATATTTAGGTAATGAAGATTCTAATCCGTCAATGGGTAAAAAAGGAGAGTTTCATTCTGAAGATGAAACCTCAATTTCTGTTATCTTTAAAAAACATCTCGAAAAACAAGTCTTAAAAGCTCTTTTAACTACGCACCCATATGAAGAGGCAGCTTATGAAATATTCACGCTTAATAACACTGACGCAAATACTGGTATGGGAATGGTTGGTGAGTTAAGTAAGCCAATGGAAGTGACTAAATGCTTAGAATTTGTGAAAAACACATTCAAATCTGCATGTATAAGATATTCAAAATTATCATCAAAACAGATTAAAAAAATTGCCGTTTTAGGAGGTTCTGGTAGTTTTGCAATTGGTGCAGCAAAAGCCTCTGGTGCGGATTTGTTTATAACTGCAGATTTAAAATATCACGATTTCTTTACTGCAGAGGGTGAAATCATATTAGCCGACATCGGACATTATGAAAGCGAACAGTTCACAAAATCGTTTTTAGTAGACTATCTCTCGAAAAAAATTACTAATTTTGCAATCATTTTATCAAAGACAAATACAAATCCGGTTAAGTATTTATAATTATGGCAAAAAAAGCTGAAGTTTCTGTCGAAGAAAGATTAAGAGCATTATACGATTTACAATTAATTGACTCTAGAGTAGACGAAATAAAAAATGTCAGAGGTGAACTTCCTTTAGAAGTCAGAGATTTAGAAGATGAGGTTGAAGGGCTTACAAAGCGGTTAGAAAAATTAAATGACAGTTTAGCTGTTATTGATGACGAGATTAAAGGGAAAAAGAACCTAATAGAAGAGGCCAAGGCTTTAATGAAAAAGTACAGTGAGCAACAAAAAAATGTTAGAAATAACAGAGAATACAACTCACTTACTAAAGAAATTGAATATCAAGAGCTAGAAATTCAATTGGCTGAAAAACACATCAAAGAATTTAAGGTTCAAATAGAACAGAAGAAAGAAGTTATTTCTGAAACAAAGGACCGTTTAAAAGATCGTAATTCTCATCTTAAGCACAAAAAAGGAGAATTAAACGAGATTTTAAAAGAAACTGAAAAGGAAGAAGAGGCATTATTAGTTAAATCAGCGGATTTTCAAAAGAAGATAGACGATCGTTTGGTTAATGCTTACTTAAGAATAAGAAATAATGTAAAAAACGGATTAGCAGTTGTACCTATCGAGCGTGGCGCTTCAGGTGGCTCTTTCTTTACTATTCCTCCACAGGTACAAGTTGAAATTGCTTCAAGGAAAAAAGTAATCACTGATGAGCATAGTGGACGCATCTTGGTTGATGCTCAATTAGCTGAAGAGGAAAAAGCAAAAATGGATAAGATATTTGCAAAATTGAGCAAATAATTTAAGTATTTATAAATCTAGAAAAGCCTTTGCATTAATGCAAAGGCTTTTTTTATTTAATATAATTTTAAAACAATTGGTTTTAAGGAATATTAATTTTGTTCGTCTATTTAGTAAAAGAAATAACAAAAATGAAAAAATTAGTAATCGTATTAAGTATTTTACTCTGTTTTAGCTGTCATAACCAAGCTCAAACTAATCTAAAACAACAAGCTGTAATTAATGCAGATCCTATTGAAGTACCTCTAGAAAATGGATTAGCCAAAGCCTACTTTGCTAGTGGTTGTTTTTGGTGTGTAGAAGCAATCTATGAAAGCGTGAAAGGTGTTGACGAAGTTATTAGCGGTTATGCAGGTGGTTTTACTGATAATCCAACCTATGAATTGAGTAATACAGGAAGAACAGGGCATGCAGAGGCGGTAGAAGTTATTTACAATCCTAATATTGTAAGTTTTTCAACCTTGGTTGATGTATATTTTGGATCTCAAGACCCAACTCAGTTTAATGGTCAAGGACCAGATAGAGGATCACAATATAGATCTATCATTTTCTACCAGAATGAAGGTCAAAAGAAAATCATCTTAGATAAAAAAACGGCGTTAGCTAAAAGACTTGACGCAAAAATCGGTGCAGAAGTTTATCCTTTTCAGAAATTTTGGATTGCGGAAGGCTATCATCAAGATTTCGAAAAGAGGAATCCAAATCAAAGATATGTACGAGCAGTATCGATACCAAGATTAAATAGATTTAAGGAGAAATTCCCAGAACTATTAAAAGAAAGTGCAAAGCATTAATTGAACGCCTGATCAAAAATCAGGCATTATTTTTTTGTAGCCTTTATCTCAAAAAGCATTGGGAATAGTTGATCTTTCATTTTATAAAGACCATTACTTTGTTTCACTAAATCCGGAAAAATATCATAAGGACTTTCATCATATTCATTTAGATAGTCAATTTTCAAACCAGCTTCTATAAGCGCATTTACTACTTCGCTTAAACCATGATTCCATCCATATTCCTTGCTAAGCATTTTTGAAGATTGATCTGCATAAGTCCCTTCATATTCTTCATAAATCACCCTATCTTGATTATAATGATATTTCATTTCTGTTTTACCATCAACATAATCAAACATCCAAAGTATGGGATGAAATTCAATAATGTAGAAAAAACCACCTGGTTCTAACCGTTCATAAATCATCTTTGCCCAGGGCTTTAAATTGGGCAACCAACCGATAACTCCATAACTTGTATAAACGATATCAAATGTATGCTCAATATATTTTGAGGTGTCAAGGACATTACAGCATGTAAATTCAGCATCCAAACCCAATTCTTGATTTAATTTTTGTGCTAGCTTAATCCCTTTATCGCTTAAATCAACACCTATACATTGTGCTCCCATCCTACTCCAGCTAAGCGTATCTTGTCCAAAATGGCACTGTAAATGCAATAAAGATTTTCCTTCTACATTTCCAAGAGATTTCAATTCATAAGGCATCAAAGATGTTTTACCCATCTTAAAGGCTTCCATATCATACATTTCGCTTTGAGCGTGTATAGTAACTTTTTTATTCCATGTGTCCTTATTAACTTCAAAATAATTAGTATGCTCTTCCATCCTTGTGTAATTTTGCATCTAAATTATAACAAGTTTTAAAATGAAATACATCTTTGTAATCTTAATTTGTTTAATCGCATTCACTTCTTGTAATTCCGAAGCAAAAAAATCTACAGCAGAAGAACTAAATGAATTAACCATTGCATAAAAAATTGCAAATGCGCATGGTTTTGAAAATTGGAATAAAGTCTCTGAAGTTAGATTCACTTTTAGAGTAGATAGAGATACCATAAAAGGTAAGGGTCGCTCTTGGATATGGAACCCTAAAATCAATGACGTGAATATGGTAATGGGTAGCGCGGTTGTTAGTTATAAAAGGTATAAAGTAGATAGTACTCATATGGGCGCAGATAGAGCATTTACAAATGATAAATATTGGTTTTTAGTACCTTTTCAATTAGTTTGGGATAAAACAGCTTCCCTTTCAGAACCAGTTAAAAAAGAATCACCTTTAGGTAAAGAAAATCTTGCTATGATAACTATTACCTATCCTACTGAAGGTGGCTACACACCTGGTGATGCCTACGATATTTTTTATGATGAAAAATTTTTAATTAAAGAATGGTCATATAGACCAAAGAATTTTGACATACCGTATATGTCTACAAGATTTGAAAATTATCAAGACTTTGATGGAATTAAAATTGCCATAAACCACAAAAAAGATGATGGTAAATGGAATTTAAACTTTACTGACGTAAGCATAACATTAGAGTAATACTGAATTAAATTTTTGGCATTACTTTTGGGATCTATAATGTAAGTTTCACGTGGTCATTCCGACTTAAAACGTATAGCTTACATTTTCCGCCTTAGGGCGTCTATATATTTTCACCAGCGCTTTGAATTCAAAGCGCTTTTTTATCCTCTAAATTCATGCTTCACATGTGCACCGTCACAATATGGTTTATTTTGAGACGCTCCACATCTACAAAATGCTGTGGTTCTATTTTTGGTTTCCTTTGTACCGTCCTTATGCGTAACATACAACGTTCCGTATACCAATAATGGACCATTTTCCAAAATCTCAACTTGGGTTTCAAGTTTTTGAGATGTCATATCTGTTTTGTCATTCAAGTAAAAACTTAAAGCACCAGAAGGGCACTTTTTTACCGTATTAACCAAGTCCTCAGATGTTGCCGCATCAATATTTATCCAAGGTCTATCATTTGGTTTAAAAACATTTGGCAAACCTTTTACACACATGGCAGAATGGATACATTTTTCGGCTTCCCAAACAACCGTAACTTCGCCATTGCTATATTCTTTTATCTTTCCCATTACTTTACGCTTTCCTTAAAGATAATGAATTTTCAGGAGTGAAGAATTAGCTTTACTGCCTCAGCTTTAATTCTTATTTTTGTTTACAACCGATAAATCTCTTAGTGTTGACCAATTTCAAAACAGGTTTAGACTTTGCTCTTGAACTCGATAGAAACGACAAACTTTCTCATTTTAGAAATCAATTTCACATACCTAAACATAATGATGGAAATGATTCCATTTACCTGTGTGGAAATTCATTAGGGTTGCAACCTAGAGTAACTCAATCTTACATTAATCAAGAGCTAAAAGACTGGGCTGAGTTAGGTGTCGAAGGCCATATTCATGGAAAAAACCCATGGTTATCTTATCATGAGTTACTAACAGATAATATGGCATCTATTGTTGGCGCAAAACCAATTGAAGTAGTGGTTATGAATACCTTAACTACAAACTTGCATCTCATGATGGTTTCTTTTTATAAGCCAACTAAAAAAAGATATAAAATACTGATTGAGGGTGATGCTTTTCCTTCAGACAAATATGCTGTTGAATCTCAGTTGCGACATCATGGTTATGATGATAATGAAGGTCTGATATTGTGGAATTCGAGAGAAGGAGAGGAATTACTGAGATATGAGGATCTAGAAAAAATCCTAGACAGGTATGGTGATGAAATTGCTTTGATAATGGTCGGTGGAGTTAATTATTACACAGGTCAATTCTTTGATCTAAAGCGTATCACTGATTTGGGACATAGGCATGGTTGTGTTGTTGGATTTGATTGTGCCCATGGTGCGGGAAATGTAAGCTTGGATCTCCATAACTCTGGAGCTGACTTTGCAATTTGGTGCAGTTATAAATATCTAAATTCAGGTCCTGGCAGTTTAAGTGGTGTTTTTGTTCATGAAAGACATGCATACAACAAAGACCTTAATAGATTTACTGGTTGGTGGAGCCACAATAAAGCGACACGATTTAAAATGCGTGATGATTTTGATATGCTTCCTGGTGCAGAGGGCTGGCAATTAAGTAATCCACCTATATTATCAATGGCAGCCATAAAAGCCTCTTTAGATATTTTTGCAGAAGCAGGAATGGATAATTTGGTAACAAAATCAAAGGATTTAACTGCTTATTTCGAATTTTTATTGAACGAATTAAATAATGATAATATTAAGATAATTACACCTTCTAATGAAAATGAACGTGGTTGCCAGTTATCTATCCAAGTGAAAAATGCCGACAGAAGCTTACATCAAAAATTAACAAAAGCAGGTGTCATAAGCGATTGGAGAGAACCAGATGTAATACGTTGTGCACCTGTACCACTTTACAACTCGTATGAAGATATTTATAACATGGTTGAAAGATTGAAATTTATTTTAAATGAAAAATAACCAACAAAACGTATTAATCATTGGCGCTGGCCTTTGCGGAAGCCTGCTGGCATTGCGCATGGGACAAAGAGGCTATAACGTCAATGTTTACGAGATGCGCCCTGATTTACGTAAAACGGATATTTCTGCAGGGCGGTCCATTAACTTAGCATTCTCGGATAGAGGTAATAAGGGTATAAAACTGGTTGGACTAGAAAAGAAAGTCCAAGAATTATGCATCCCAATGAATGGCAGAATGCTTCATGACAAAGATGGAAACACCTTTCTTTCAAATTATAGTGGTCGCACACATGAATATATAAACTCTATTTCTCGCGGTGGCTTAAATGCGCTACTTTTAGATGAGGCAGAAAAACATCCAAACGTAAAAATTCACTTCAATAAAAAATGTAAGTCTGTAGATTTTGAAAATACAACAGCTCTCTTTAAAGATTATCTCACTAAAGATGAATTTATTGAAGATGCAGATTGCATAATTGCTACGGATGGTGCAGGATCAGCATTGAGAAAGAGTTACTATTTAGGTAAAAAATTTCTATTTAGCTTCTCGCAGAACTATCTAACCCATGGTTATAAAGAACTGGCCATTTTACCTGATAAAAATGGAGACTACAAAACTTATAAAAACGCATTGCATATTTGGCCAAGAGGAGAGTTTATGGTTATTGCATTACCAAATTTAGATGGTAGTTTTACTGTAACTCTATTCCTAAGTTATGATGAAGGCGAATACAATTTCAATAATCTAACAACTCCCGAACGCGTTACCGAGTTTTTCAAAAAAGAATTTCCAGACGCATTGCAACTAATGCCAAATTTAGTTGAAGATTTCTTTGAAAATCCAACAGCACCCTTGGGCACAGTTAAGTGCACACCATGGCATTATAAAGGGAATACACTTTTAATGGGAGATTCAGCACATGCTATAGTTCCGTTTTATGGCCAGGGCATGAATGCTTCATTTGAAGATGTGGTAGAATTTGATGCAATCATAGAGAAACATGAGGGGGATTGGGAAAAGGTGTTTACAGAGTTTAGTAAAACTAGAAAAAAAGATACCGATGCAATTGCAGATTTGGCAATAGATAATTTTCATGAAATGAAAGACCATGTAGCCAACCCATTATTTCAGAAAAAACGTAAAATTGAAATGGCGTTAGAAAATCATTTTCCGAATACCTATTTTTCAAAATATAGTTTAGTTACCTTTAATGAAGAAATTGGTTATAGGGAAGCAATGCTACAAGGAAGAGCTCAAGACAAAGCCATTTTAAACATGTTAGTTGATAGGGATATTAATACACCTTATGATGAGTCTAACATTGATGAATTACATCAGATTCTTGAAAAAATTCAAAATGAAACTAAGGCAGTTTTAGAAGATGATAAAATTGCTGGATTACATTAATTATTATGAGTGAAAAAACAGTAACACCAAGAGGAGCTTATCCACACACAAAACACGTAGGTGATTTTATTTTCGTTTCAGGCACAAGCTCTCGCAGATCAGATAATTCAATTGCTGGAGTGGATATTATTGATGAAATGGGTACCAAAAAACTCAATGCATATACACAAACACAAGAAGTTTTAAAAAATATCGAACGTAATTTAGTTAAGGAAGGTGTTTCATTAAAAGATGTTGTGGATGTAACATCTTTTTTAGTAAACATGAACGACTTTGCGGATTACAACAAAGCTTATGCAGAATTTTTTGACAAAGAAACTGGTCCAGCACGTACAACCGTTGCAGTACATCAGTTACCACACCCAGATTTAGTGGTAGAAATCAAAGTAATGGCTTATAAGAAGTCTTAATTGACATAAACTTTTATTTCATGAAATTTAAATTTCTATTATTTGTACTAGTTTTCATAATTAACTTTTCTGTAAATTCTCAAACCAACTGGGACGAATTAATAGATGAACATTTAAAGGAAATAATTAAAGAACATAAAGATTTTGTAAGCATTCCTAACCTTCCAGAAAATAAAAACCGAATGCTCAAGAATATAAATTGGGTTGCAGACAATTACAAAACACTTGGTTTTAAAGTCAGTTTATTAGAATCTTCTTCACTTCCACTACTTTTATTAGAGAAAGAATATAATCCAGAGTTTAGTACAGTATTATTTTATTTTCATATTGATGGACAACCAGTAGATGCGAATAACTGGGATCAAAAAGACCCCTTTATACCAGTTCTAAAAAGCAGAGATGAAAAAGGCAACTGGAAAACATTAAACTGGGACGCTATAAATCAAAGAATTGATAACGAATGGCGAATTTTTGCACGAGCAGCTGCAGATGATAAAGGGCCAATTGTGATGTTATTAAATGCATTAAAATTCTTAAATACAGAGGGTATAACTCCGAAATTCAATATTAAAATTGTCTTCGATCCAGAAGAGGAATATGGATCAAATGCATTTTTATCAACTATTGAGACTTATAAAGAGCGTTATGCTGCAGATGCGATGATTATTATGGATGGGCCTGCACATGAGTCTAATAAGCCAACACTGACCTTTGGTTGTCGTGGTATTGCCACATGTACAATTACGACATATGGAGCAAAACTGTCACAGCATAGTGGGCATTACGGGAACTATGTTCCAAATCCTGTATTTTCACTTTCAAGTATTCTTTCGAGTATGAAAGATGAAACCGGTAAAGTTCTCATTAAAGATTTTTATTCTGGTATTTATTTTTCTTCTGAAGAACAGCAAATACTCAATAACGTACCTGATGACACAAAAGTTCTGAACAATAGGTTGGGTATTAAGCAACCTGAAAAGGTTGGTAATAATTACCAAGAGGCACTGCAGTATCCATCTTTAAATGTTAGGCAAATTGAAACGTCTTGGAAAGGGAACAAACCCAAAACGGTTATCCCAGAAATAGCAATGGCAAATATTGATGTTAGATTGGTTGCAGAAACAGACGGAAAGGTACAACTCGATAAAGTGAAATCTCATATAGAAAATTTAGGTTATACTGTTTTAGACAGAGACCCAACTGATGAGGAACGCCTTAAATACTCTAAAATTGTAAAGTTTACAAGGTCTAATGGCGTAAATGCTTTTAGAACAAACTTAAATTCTAAATTAGGAACCACACTTAGAGAAAACCTAACTAAAATTTTTGGAGAGGTACCTATTTCTATAAGAACTATGGGAGGTACTGTACCTATTATATCTGCTGTTAAAACTTTAGATGTACCTGCAATCATTGTACCTACTGTAAATATGGACAATAATCAACATAGTCCTAATGAAAACATACGAATTGGTAATATCAGAGAAGGTATTAAATCATGTATTGCTATATTACAAAGTAAGATTTAGGCAGTGAACTATAATTATGAACAATATCAAAAACTACATTAACGGTAAATTTGAAAGTCCCATTAAGGATGAATGGATTGAAAACTATGACCCTTCAAATGGTGAAGTTTATGGGCAAATACCAAATTCATCAAAAGAAGATGTAGAAAATGCATATCAAGCTGCTAAATCTGCATTTAATAATTGGAGCAATACAACTCTAGAGGAAAGAAGTCGTGTTCTAATTAAGATTTCAGAATTATTAGAGGAAAACTTGAATCGGTTTGCTAAAGCTGAAAGTGTGGATAATGGCAAACCCATTTCTTTAGCTAAAACAGTAGACATTCCAAGAGCAGCAAGTAATTTTAGATTTTTCGGTAATGCTATTACGCAATTCTCGAGTGAAAGTCACGAAAGTGTAGGTCAAAATGCTGTTAACTATACGTTGCGTCAACCTATAGGAGTTGTTGGGTGTATCTCACCATGGAATCTCCCACTCTATCTATTTACTTGGAAAATTGCACCTGCGATGGCAACAGGAAATTGTGTTGTTGCTAAACCTAGTGAAGTAACTCCAATGACCGCCAATCTATTAGGTGAAATCTGCAATGAAGCAGGTTTACCAAAAGGCGTTTTAAATATTGTTCATGGATTAGGGACAACAACTGGTCAAGCCATTGTTGAACATCCTGATATTAAAGCTATTTCATTTACTGGTGGTACTGCGACTGGTGCTCATATTGCCAAAGTCGCAGCACCTATGTTTAAAAAACTATCCTTAGAACTTGGAGGTAAAAACCCAAATATAATTTTTGCAGATTGTAATTATGAAGACATGTTAGAAACTACAGTAAGATCTTCTTTTGCCAACCAAGGTCAAATTTGCTTATGTGGCAGTAGGATTTTTGTTGAAGCCACCATCTACGAGCAGTTTAAGTCAGATTTTGTGAAGAAGGTCAAAAATCTAAAAGTTGGTCATCCATCTGACACTAAAACTAATATTGGTGCTTTGGTTTCCAAACCACATTTAGAAAAAGTAAAAGAATATATACAAATTGCCAGAGATGAAAATGGGATAATCCTTTGTGGTGGTGAAGAGGTTAGTGTTGAAGGATATGAGAATGGTTACTACTTAGAACCAACCGTAATAGAAGTTCCCGATGATGAATGTAGAGTTAATCAAGAAGAAATATTTGGTCCAGTTGTTACGATTATGCCTTTTAAAACTGAAGATGACGTTTTAAAGATGGCCAATAAAGTGAAATATGGTTTATCAGCCACACTTTGGACAAATAACCTAAAAAGGACAATGCACATGAGCGACAAATTACAAGTGGGAATAGTTTGGGTAAATACATGGATGATGCGCGATCTACGAACACCTTTTGGTGGCGTTAAAGCCTCAGGTGTTGGTAGAGAAGGTGGTTTTGAAGCGTTGCGCTTTTTTACTGAACCTAAAAATGTTTGTATAAAATATTAGTAAAGTACCTGCTTAATTAGGGAATTATAATTTTATAGAATACTAACTTAAAAACAAACCCACGTTTAGTGGATTATAAATATGAATTTAGAACTCAACAATAAACATGTTCTTGTTTGTGGAAGCACAGCCGGAATTGGAAAAGCTACTGCTATTGCACTTGCAAATGAAGGTGCAATAATTACCCTTATAGCAAGAAATGAAGAAAAATTAAAAACTACTCTTTCTGAATTACCTCAGCAACGCAAACACAATTACATTGTTGCAGATTTTTCAAATCCAATTGAGTTAAAAGAAAAGGTTAAAGCTTTTATTATTGAAAATCATGGATTCCATATCTTAATCAATAATACTGGCGGACCTGCAGGAGGCTCGGTTTATAGTGCAGATTTAGAAGAATTTGAGAAAGCTTTTACGCAACATTTAAAATGCAACCATGTGTTAGCACAAACATTAGTTCCGTTTATGAAGGATGAAGGTTTCGGAAGGATTATAAATGTTATTTCAACCTCCGTTAAACAACCTTTAGACGGTTTGGGAGTTAGCAACACAATTAGAGGTGCTGTAGCAAATTGGAGTAAAACTTTGGCTAACGAATTAGGTTCTTTTGGTATTACTGTCAATAATGTATTACCTGGTGCTACAAGTACAGAGCGCCTTTCTGAAATTATTAAAAACAAATCAGGTAAAACAGGCAAGTCAATAGAAGAATCGGCTAATGCTATGAAAAATACAATTCCTGCTAAACGATTTGCCAAGCCTGAAGAACTTGCAGATGCCATTACTTTTTTGGTAAGTAAAAGAGCAAGTTATATTAATGGAATTAACCTTCCTGTTGATGGTGGAAGAACAAAAAGTTTGTAACTTTATAGAATTACCTAATTAAATCATTAAGATATGAGCAAATTATATCCACCCATTAATTTTAAAGCATGGATTGAAGAAAATAGACATCTGTTAAAACCACCTGTAGGTAATAAAGTAGTCTGGAAAGATGGTGATTTTATTGTAATGGTCGTAGGAGGACCAAATAGTAGAAAAGATTATCATTATAATGAAACCCCAGAATTCTTTTATCAAGTTGAAGGCGATATTGTCCTCAAGGTAATTGACAAAGGCACTCCTAAGGATATTCACATTAGAGAAGGTGAAATATTCTTACTTCCACCAAAAGTACCACATTCACCACAACGAGGCGCAAATACAGTGGGTCTAGTTATTGAATATCCGAGAGAAAAAGGTATAAAAGATGCCTTGCTTTGGTTTTGTGAAAACTGTACAACAAAACTGTATGAAGAAGACTTTACACTAGACAATATAGAAACAGACATGCCTGGTATCTTTGATAATTACTACGGTGATAAGGATAAACGCTCTTGCCCAAATTGTGATGAGATTATGCAACCTCCAAAGAAAGTGGAAGTAAATGACTAAAAGAAAACTAAGAATAAACGGTCATTCTCATCTTCTTCCTTATCCAGAAGAGATCCCTGATTTTATGAAAGATAAAGGTATATTTTGGGTGGATAAAGACAGAAAATTTATGCTTCAAAAAGATTGGAATCGACCAATTACTGATTCGAGTTTTTTCTTGGACGAGAAGCTAGCATGGATGGATCATTTTAAAATTGACCATGCAGTAGTTCTTAATCTATCTCAATTATATGGAAACGGTCTTCGTTTAGAAGAAATGAAACAAGCCTTAAGATTTCAAAATGATTTCAATGCTAGGATTCAACGTGACAATCCAAGTAAATTTACTTGTGGGTTTGTTGTTCATCCTGGATTTGTCCGTGGTGCTTGTTGGGAAATTGAGCGATGTGTAGAAGTTTTAGGTATGCGTCTTTTGTGCTTACCAACTCACTATATGGATACTATTGGAACATGGCGCTGTATTTTCGATGAGGAAAATGAACCAATTTTCGAACTTGCTGACAAATACAACCTCGCTGTAGAAATACATCCATACGATGGTGAAAAATTTATAAAACTAGAAAATACATCTTGGCGTTTTCATCTCATTTGGATGCTTGCACAATGTGCCGATGCTTACCACTTTTTAACTTTAAATGGTTATTATGAGAAGTATAAAAACATGCGTGTTTGTTTTGCTCATGGAGGGCAGTTAGCACAAATAAATTTGGGTAGAAGAATCCAAGGTTTTGATGGCAGACCAGACTTGTTTGAGGAAAAAAGTCATCCTAGAAAAGCCGTTGGCCATAAAAACATTTTCTTTGATACATTAGTTCATGATACAGGATCGCTTGAATTATTAATAAAAAATCAGACTTCGAAACAAGTTATAATGGGCTTGGACGATCCTTATCCACTAGGAGAAATGGAAAGTGAGAAACAATCATCCTATCCTGGAAAAATACTAGACCTTGCAATAGACAGGGATATTATAAATGAGACTGAACGCGATGCTATCTGGGAGGATAATGTTCTGCAATGGCTTTTTGGTGAAGATGAAGAAGCAAAAAAATCATTAGTAAATAGAATTTTAAGTTAATGCATTTTTTACCAGAGGCTATAGATAAATATGTAGTAAATCATACTGAAGAAGAACCAATTATTCTGCAACAACTTACTAGAGAGACCTACCAAAAAGTATTACAACCGATAATGCTGAGCGGACCTTACCAAGGTCGAGTACTTAGTATACTTTCAAAATTAATTAGGTCAAAATCAATCCTAGAGATTGGAACATTTACTGGTTATTCCACAATTTGTCTTGCGGAAGGACTGGATACAGAGGGTCAATTACATACTATTGATATTAACGAGGAATTAGTAGATTTTCAACGCAAGTATTTTGATAAATCGGGCTATGGAAATCAAATAAAACAATATTTAGGAAATGCCCTTGATATTATACCAACATTAGACCATACGTTTGATTTGGTTTTTATTGATGCCGATAAACCAAATTACTCTAACTACTTCCATTTGGTAATTGACAAATTAAATAAAGGTGGTATAATTTTGTCTGACAATGTTTTGTGGCATGGTAAGGTAGTAGAATCCTTAAACCCTAAAGATAGTTCAACGAAGGCAGTGTTGGAATACAATAAGCTTCTAAAAAACGATGCTAGAATTGAAACGGTAGTACTTCCAGTTCGTGATGGTTTAACTATTAGCAGAAAGAAGTAACTAATTGTCCCTTTTTAAAGAACCTGTAAAATCCTCGAGGTCGTCTTTTACTTTATTAAGCTCTTCATTTATATTTTTTGTAACATCAGTATCTACGATATTATTTTCCTTGGCACTTTTAGTAACCTCGTGTTTAATATCATTGGTAGCATCTCTTAAAGTTCTCATACCCTTGCCCATACCTCGTGCAATCTCGGGTAATTTATCAGCTCCAAATACCAGTACAACTATAAATAGTATAAAAACTATTTCAGTGCCTCCAATAAATAAAAATATAGTTTGGTGTATCACATTGCAAATATAGAGTGACTTTATGTAATAAAAAAAGCCGACTCGTTAAAGTCGGCTTAATATTATAACTATTTCTTTAGTTTTTAATTTGATTTTTAAATTTATCAAAATCACTCTGTTGTACTTCTCTAGGCCATGAATTATTTGATGTATCTACATCTGCAGTTTCTAAATCTGGATCTACAGTAATAGCAACAATTTCTTTATCACTTGCTATTGCCCTACGGGCTTCTTTATCATTTAATCTCCATATCTGGGCTGGATATGTCACTTTTTCCTTAGAGTCATCTGCATAGGTATACTCAACTATAAGAGGCATTACTAATCCTCCTGGTTTATCAAATGTTACTTCATAAAAATACTTTGGTGGTGTTTTCATTTCATTTCTTTGTTCAGGCGTGAAGTTATCCATCAAATATTCTTTTACTGTTGGTAAATCACTGATTCCAGCACTATTATTAGCTGTTTCATAACCCTCCTTTCCTTCTTCAATGAAATAAACAAGACTATTTGGATCCATTCTATAACGTTCAGCAAGTTGTTTGCCTTCTTCATTTGGTGTATTTGTTACGGCGTACCTCTTCACTTCTTTAATTCCGATATCAGTGTAGTCGGTTGTATAAAACCATCCTCTCCAGAACCAATCTAAGTCTACCGCTGACGCATCTTCCATTGTACGGAAGAAATCTTCAGGTGTCGGGTGTTTAAATTTCCAACGATTTGCGTATTCTTTAAATGCATAGTCAAAAAGCTCTCTTCCCATCACTGTTTCGCGCAAAATATTCAATCCAGTCGCAGGTTTAGAATATGCATTACTACCAAACTGATAAGTATTAAGTCCCTTAGTCATTATAGGAGCAATATAATCTTGATCTCCACCCATATATCTTACAATATTCTTTGCAGGCCCACGTCTAGAAGGATATTTTGTTTGACCAGGTGAAAGTGCGTCTGGATACCACTCACCAAAATCTTGTTCTGCAATGTACTGTACAAACGTATCAAGACCTTCATCCATCCATGTCCATTGACGTTCATCACTGTTAATAATCATAGGGAACCAGTTGTGCCCTACTTCGTGGATTATTACACTCATCATACCGAACTTGGTGCGATCTGAATATGTTCCATCTGGATTTGGACGGCCAAAGTTGTAACTTATCATTGGGTACTCCATACCCATTGGAGCATGTGCAGAAATGGCTTTATGGTATGGATAATCAAAGGTCATACGTGAATAACTCTTTAGTGTACTCGCTACTGTCTTTGTAGACCATTCCCCCCAAAGTGGATTTCCTTCTTTAGAATAAAGAGACACAGCCATAACATCCTTAGTCTCTAACTTCACTGCCATCATATCCCAAAGAAATTTACGCGATGTTGCAAACCCAAAATCACGTACCATTTGTGCTGACAACTTCCAAGTTTTTTTATCCTTACTCTTAGTTTTTTCAGTAACTATTGCTTCGTCTTCCGTTACAATAACAACAGGCTCATCGTAAGATTTTTGCGCCTTCTTGTAACGCTTCATCATTTCTTTAGTGAATACTTCCTCTCTATTGGTTAAATAACCTGTGCCATCTAAAATATGGTCTGCTGGAACAGTAATGTTTACATCAAAATTTCCAAATGGTAATGCAAACTCATCTCTTCCCCAGAATTGAGAATTTTGCCATCCTTCAACATCATTGTATACAGCCATTCTCGGGTAGAATTGTGATATGACATAAATACGATTGTCATTTTCTGGGAAATACTCATAACCTGAACGGCCACCATCTCTAACATGATCATTAATGTTGTACCACCACTTTATTTGAAATGAAAATTTGTCTCCAGTTTGCATTGATTTAGGTAATTCTACTCGCATCATGGTGCGGTTAATCATAAATGGCAAATCGTTTCCGTTAATATCTTTAACATGCTCTATATTAAAACCTCCATCGAAACGCTCTTTTAAATAAGATCTAACAGCTCGAGACGAAGAGGTTGCAGGACCAATTCCTGTACTATTAATTAATGGTGTTTTTGAATCTCTAGCACGCATGTTCTGGTCTAATTGGACCCATAGATACGTTAATTCATCTGGCGAATTATTTGTATAAGTAATAGTTTCATCACCATATAATCTGGCATTGTCATCATCTATTTCAATATCCATTTTATAGTCAGCCTGTTGCTGGTAATACGCTGGGCCAGGCGCTCCACTCCCAGTTCTAAACATATTGGGTGTTGAAAATTCATCATATAATTGTTTGAATTTATTTTCGTTGGTGTGGCCTGGTTTACGTTCTGGTTTAATTTCGTTTTGTGCTAATGCACTAGCAGAAATAAACATTGTAGCGCATAGGAAATACTTTAAAATTTTCATGTAAATTAGTGTCGTTTGTAAAAATGATGACGAAAATAGCTAAATAAACTTAGCTTTAATAGTGTTTTAATTAAAGTTTAACAAGCAATTATCGTTGTCTGGAATCAATAAAAAACTCTTGTTTTTATCATTAATTTTGAGTCGAACAATATTTTGTTGATCTGTAAAAACATCAAACAAAACCCTATTCTTCACCTCAATACTTTTTACTTCTGAAATATTTACAATCTCTAGATAACAATAAGCAATATCGTCTTTATATTCTTTACCTATAAAATTGAATTCTACTGGCATTCCATTTAATGTTACCCTCAATTTGTCAGATAAGTAACGTTGCATGTATTCTTCGACTAATACTGATTCATTTTCAACACCCAAGGTTACCCTACCATCAAATCTTTCCCTTATCAAGGTCTCAAAATCATCAATAAATATTTGAGTTATTATTTGAACTGATTTTTCCTCTTTAACAAATTCAATGTTGGTGACACTAACATAATACTCATGAAGGTAACCACTCGACAGAAAAAGGGGAACTACAAGTAATAAAAATAGAGATTTGATTTTGCTCATTGTTAAAGGCTTAGTATGACTTAATCAAAAAATTATTCCAAAATTAATCATTAGATGAAGACTTTCTTATGTTATTATAGGCTTTTAACTTCAATTTTAAGAATTCAATAGCTTCAATATCATTGTTCCTATTGCACAAATCTAAAAACCCCTCATCCTCCTGACAAAAAAGAAAAAATTCAGTCTTTATGTTTTCCGCAAAAAATTTATTCTCAAAAATGATTGATTCATACTCTCTTTTAAGCCTTTCAATACAATTATCTCTTGCGTCTAAATCAACTATTTTTTTCAATTTTTTAGTCCTACCACTTATTTTATTTAACAGCTTATGAAAATTAACTCCAAATCCCAAACCAACATATCCCCAAGGACCTGCATCTGCATCATGCAATTTGCGCTCATTAATTGTAAGTGGTTTACCTATGTAACCAGGAATTCCAAGATCATAGAAATTCACTTCTGTTTTTGCATCAGAGTTTTGAAGGTCCGATTCTAAGCTACCAGTCAATATTTTACCTACTATGACTTCATCTAACTCATTGATTTTTTCAATTAGTGCAATTCTTAATATACCAGAAATTATAATTGTGTCTGTTATTACAAATTCTTTTGATTCATATTTTAACCCAGATATAAATAAAGTATCAGAAACCTTTGCTGGTATAGTAAAAGATCCGTCCTCTTCTGATACAGTATATTTTGGAGCAGTTTTATTCAATATATGAATACCTTCCACATCGCCATTTGCAATGAGCTGGCCCTTTAAGTCTTTGCGTTGTCCAAAAACAATAAGACTATATAAAATAAAATAAAATGTAAAACCGAATTTAATTCTTATCACCTTTAAATTTTAGATAAGACTGACTGAGCTGATTTATGCGTTCTAAAAATTGAACTTCCTTGTTTTTTGCTAATAAGGATTCATCAACACCTTTATTTTCAACATAGTCAACAAAAGCATTCATTTCATCAAGAGGAATATCAAAATTTACATGAATAAAATTAACACTGTATTGCTCTAAAGCGTTTTTAAAAGGTGTTTTGTTAAGTGCTTTGTCTTGATTAGTCATTTCTTCACCATCAATATCTGCCACTTGGCTTACTAAAAATCCTGCAAGATTTACCAAGTTTAGCATATTATCTACTTTTGGATTGTATTCATTAAACGCAACATTTTCAGCCTTTGTTTTATAATCTGCTGAAAACTGAAAATCCTCAATATGGTCTAAACCAAAATATACAGCATCTAGACTAACATTATAGGTTCTAACATTTTCTAAATCAGCATTTAAATTTCCGGTTAGGCCGAAAGGTAATAACACAACTTCGTCAAGTTTATTCACCTCCTCTACCAAAATCACAGTCATTTGTTTAGATTCTAAAATTTGTTCTGAAATAACAACCGTAAAATCTTTGAACTGAAGTGCTCCAAATTCCACAACATCGTTAATAGCAACGTCGATTTTAAATTCACCTATTTCATCTGTAACAGTACCCTTATTGGAAGACGTATTATAAACCGTCACACCCTCCTTATCTTGAGCGGATACTATAATTCTACCATTAATAGTTATACGATCAATATCTTGTGAAAACGCAATTATTGAAAATGTACAAAAAAGCGTAACTATTATTTTCTTCATTTTATAGCATTAAGAAATTTAAATTACGAACATAATCTTTAATTCTCATAAAAAAATGTTGGTAATTCTTTGTTAAATGTGATTTAGCTTCTTTTTCAGCTTTATTATAGATTAATTATCTTAGCAAAAAAAAGAATTGAGGGATTTAATAATAGCAAGTACTTCTACTGTGCATGGTAGCGGTTATTTAGAATACCTTTTTGATGAATTAGAATTATTGTTCACAGACTGCAACGAAATTCTATTTATTCCATATGCTAGGCCAGGTGGCGTCAGTTTTGACGAATATACCAACATTGCAAATGCTGCCTTCAAAAAAATCGGTAAAAAAGTAAAGGGCATTCACGAATTTAATGACCCACAAAATGCAATTAGAAATGCTAAAGGAATTTTCACAGGTGGTGGCAATACATTTGTATTAGTAAATCAATTATATAGTAATAATGTCTTGGTAAGTCTACAAAGTGCTATTGAAGATGGCACACCTTATTTAGGTACCAGTGCTGGCAGCAATATTTGTGGTTTAACCATAAATACTACTAATGATATGCCAATTCTTTACCCTCCAAGTTTCAAAACTTTAGGCATAGTCCCCTTTAATATAAATCCGCATTACTTGGATCCAGATTTAAGTAGTAAGCATATGGGCGAAACCCGTGAAACCCGAATAAAAGAGTTTCATGCATTCAATACGCAACCAGTAATTGGTTTACGTGAAGGAAGTTGGCTAGAAATAAAAAATAATTATATTATCCTTCGAGGTAATCTAGATGCAATAATATTTGAACAACATAAAAAGCCCTATGAAATTACGACCAATAGCGATTTAGACTTTTTAAAATAATTCTAGAAATTTCTCAAAAAATGATATCCTAATATCTCAAAACCTTCATTATAGTAAAACTTATGCGAAGGATAATTTTGCACATATGTATTTAGTTCCATAGTCTTATAACCTTTGTTCATTGCATAATTACTGATCCAATACATAAACTTTTTTCCTAAACCAGATCCTCTATATTCGGGGTTTATAAATACATGGTCAATCTCTACAGATTTACCCGCGTAATGCCTTGTACAATACCAAAGACCGGAAACACCTATTAAGTTATTTCCTAAATAAATACCAGCGCATTCATAATTCTGTTCAATCATTTCATTAAATCTTTCTCGTAAAATTTCCGTTGATATTTTTGCTTCATTCAAATCATAAATCAAAGGCACAACTGATTCGATCTCATTTTTTGGAATTATGCTAAACTGAAAATCCATCTTTTATAAATTATTTAGTATTGCTAAAATTAAATGATATTCGCACTAATTCAATATTTTAATGCCAATTAAGATGACTTTTTCAATAAAATTTGTGTCAAACTTTTGTAAATTGAATACAACTAACATATTCTAATATGAGAAGAGGACATTTTAAAGTTAGATTGATTATTGGTCTAGCTATTGTCGCTTTTGCTTTTGTTCGTCGTTGTAACCAACAAGAGGTTAATCCATATACTGGACGTACACAAGCCATTTCACTATCTCCAGAACAGGAAATTGCTATTGGACTGCAAAGTGCACCAGGCATGGCACAACAACATGGTGGTTTGCACCCAGACAATAGGTATCAAGCGCTTGTAGATGATATAGGTAATACGTTAGTACAAAGCAGTATTGCTAAAAATACACCTTATAAGTATGAATTTCATTTGTTAGCCGACGAGAGAACAATTAATGCATTTGCCTTACCAGGAGGTCAAATTTTTATAACCTATGCCCTATTTTCTAAGTTGGAAAATCAAGATCAATTAGCAGGTGTATTAGGGCATGAAATAGGACATGTACTGGGAAAACATTCTAACGAAAGAATAACCGACTCAAAATATTGGCAAACCCTGATTGTGGGAGCTGGCGCCATAGATATGGGTGCTGTTGCTCAACAAATTGGGCAAGGAACGCTCTTAAAAAATGGTAGAGATGATGAGTTGGAAAGTGATGAATTGGGAGTTCATTTTATGATTGATGCTGGATATAATCCTGAAGAAATGATTGGTGTAATGAAAATTTTAAAAAGCGCAGCTGGGCCAAATAGAGTTCCAGAATTTCAAAGCACACACCCAGATCCTGAAAATAGGATTGAACACATAAAAGAGTCAATTAAAAAATACAAAAATGCGTCTTAAGTAAAGACGCATTTTCTAACTAACTAACTCAAATAATTGTCTTAAGCAGACACTTATATTTTTATACTTTTTCAAGAACTGTACCGTTTCATTAATATCTGCTTTTACTTAATTAACTCAGTTAAAGCAAAAAAACAACATTCTTTGTAATCATATCTTTCATCTATTAAACGCTTAAAATTACCGTCTGTTACAATTAGAACCATTATATAACAGATAATTAACAGTTTTAAAACAAATATGTTAAGACATTCTAAAAACTATAGTACCATTTGAATGGGTAAATGAAGATTATAAAAAATTTTACGATTGAAATTTGTTATCAACTATGATATAGTATCTTTGATATCCTTAATATTAAAGATATGAATAAGAAGGTTATTTTAATGATATTAGACGGTTGGGGTAAATCTCCGGACCCTAAAGTATCTGCTATAGATAATGCCGAAACACCATTTATAGATTCACTTTATACAAAATATCCAAACGCAAGTTTAAGAACTGATGGATTGCATGTTGGTCTTCCCGAAGGTCAAATGGGTAATAGCGAGGTTGGACATATGAATTTAGGTGCTGGACGTATTGTATATCAAGATTTAGTTAAAATAAACCTTGCTGTTGAAAACAATACACTGCAAAACGAAACTGTATTAAAAGAAGCATTTAGCTATGCAAAGCTCAATAATAAAAATGTTCATTTACTAGGCTTGGTCAGCGATGGTGGCGTTCATTCTCACATAAATCACTTATTTGGATTAATTGATGCAGCGAATGATTATGGCTTAAAAGATGTATTTGTTCATGCATTTACTGATGGTAGAGATGTTGATCCAAAATCAGGTTATGGTTTTATTTCAGATTTAGAAGATCACTTAGAAAAAACAACTGGTAAACTTGCGACAGTTACTGGACGTTATTATGCAATGGATAGAGATAAAAGATGGGAACGTGTTAAGCTTGCATATGATGCTATTGTACATGGACAAGGGGTAAATTCAACTAATATCCTTTCAACTATACGAGAGAGCTATGAAGAAAACATCACTGATGAGTTTATTAAACCCATAGTTATTAATAATGAACAAGATAACCCAACTGCTAAAATCGAAGAAGACGATGTAGTTATATTTTTCAATTTTAGAACCGATAGAGGAAGACAACTTACTCAAGTTTTATCCCAGGAAGATTTTCACGAATATAATATGCATAAAATAAATCTTCATTATGTTACATTAACCAACTATGATGATAATTTTAAAGGTATTAATATTGTATTTGAGAAAGATAATTTGAGTGAGACTTTAGGGGAAATTCTGGATAGGCATAACAAAAATCAAATTAGAATCGCGGAGACTGAAAAATACCCTCACGTAACCTTTTTCTTTTCTGGTGGACGAGAAGAACCTTTTAAAAATGAAACCAGAATATTACGTAATTCACCAAAAGTTGCCACATACGATTTAAAACCAGAAATGAGTGCTTATGAACTAAGAGATGCACTTGTACCAGAATTAGAAAAAGGTGATGTAGACTTTATATGTTTAAATTTTGCAAATGGTGATATGGTGGGTCATACAGGAGTTATGGAAGCGGCAATTAAAGCTTGTGAAGCTGTTGATGAATGTGTTAAAGACGTAATTACATCAGCATTAGAAAATGATTATACCACAATTTTAATCGCAGATCACGGAAATTGTGAAACCATGGTAAATACTGACGGAACACCTCATACAGCACACACTACGAATCCTGTTCCGGTTATACTAATAGATAAAGATTTGAAGGAAGTAAAAGATGGTATTTTGGGGGACATCGCACCAACTATCTTAAAATTATTGGGAATTCCCCAACCAGACTCAATGACAAGGCATAGCCTTGTTTAAATGCGGTAATTTGATATATTTATATTGTAATTGATTTAGCAATGAATTTTAATGAACGACTGATAATAGCAATTGATTTTGATGGTACCATAGTAGAAGATGCCTACCCTCAAATTGGTAAAACAAGAATTTTCGCTTTCGAAACTCTTAAAAGGCTACAAGATGATGGTCATAGATTAATTCTTTGGACATATAGAAATGGGACTAAATTAAAAGAAGCAGTAGATTTCTGTAAAGAAAACGGAATAGAATTTTATGCTGTAAATGCTAGCTTTCCTGAAGAAAAATACGACTATAGTCGAAGTAGAAAAATCCATGCTGACCTTTTTATTGATGATAGAAATATAGGCGGTATCCTTGGTTGGGGTGAAATATATCAAATGATAACCAATGAGATACCTGATATTAGAGCATCTAGGCGGAAAGGTGGTCTATTTGGTTGGTTTAAATAATTAAACTAAGTCAAAATAAGCTCTATCAATTTCTTCTCTATGGTCCGGGTGAGAGATATTCACAAGTGCTTTAACGCGTTCCTTTATAGTTTTTCCGTATAGATTTGCAACACCATATTCTGTAACAACATAATGTATATGTGCTCTTGTTGTAACCACACCTGCACCAGGTTTTAATGTCGGTACAATTCTACTAATACCATGTTTTGTTACTGATGGTAATGCAATAATTGCTTTACCTCCTTCACTCAGAGATGCACCTCTAATAAAGTCCATTTGTCCACCAACACCAGAATACATTTTTGAACCAATTGAATCTGCACAAACCTGACCTGTAACATCCACTTCAACCGCAGAATTTATTGCTACCATTCTTGGGTTTTGTTTTATCACAGAAACATCATTAACATAATCGGACGAACGCATTTCTACAAAAGGATTATCATTTACATAATCATATAAACGTTTTGATCCTATTAAAAATGTAGCTAATGCTCTACCTGGATTTACACCTTTGTGGTTACCATTAATAACATCTTCTAAAATTAAATCAATCACACCATCAGAAAACATTTCTGTGTGCAATCCTAAGTCTTTATGATTACGTAATCTTGTTAAAACAGCATTAGGTATATTCCCTATACCCATTTGTAAGGTACTTCGATCTTCAATAAGTTCTGCAACAAAATCACCAATTTTAGTTTCTACCACAGATGGTTTGGATACTGAAAACGCAGGAAGCGGTTCATCAACTTCAACAAGAGAATCAATTTCAGTAACATGTATGATACCATCACCAAAGGTTCTGGGCATTTGTTTATTTACCTGTGCAATTACATAATCTGCGTTATCAATTGCCGCTAAAGTTGCTTCAACTGATACCCCTAAGGAACAATACCCGTGTTTATCTGGGATAGTAACGTGAATTAATGCTACATTCAGATCAATAATATTTCTTTTGAACAAAAGAGGCAACTCACTTAAAAAAACAGGAGTATAAGACCCATTTCCTGCATGAAGTGTATGCCGTACATTTCTACCTATAAAAAAAGAATTCACGTGGAAACTTTCTGCCAATTCGGGATTTGCATATGGTGCTTCTCCTTCGGTGTGCAATTGACAAATCTCTACATTTCTTAATTCTTCATGTCTGTCTGCCAATGCTTTTACCAATACTGAAGGTACTGCCGCAGCAGCTTGTAAGTATACTTTATCATTAGATTTTACAACTTTTAGTGCCTCTTCTGCGCTTACTGTTCTATACATTGAATTATTTTTTTAGATTACAAACTTACCTCACAAAAGATATAAAAAGACTGTCATTTATCATGTTTTTATAAAATTTAAAAATTGTCATAATTACCTATCTTTGCCACTTAATTTATGAGTTATGATAATTGTAAAAACCAGAGAGGAAATTGAATTGATGCGTCAGAGTGCCTTAATTGTGTCCAAGACTTTGGGTATGTTGGCCAAAGAGGTAAAGGAAGGAGTTACAACTAATCATCTCGATAAAATTGCAGAAGAATTTATTAGAGATCATGGTGCTTTACCTGGTTTTAAAGGATTGTATGACTGCCCTTCTACCCTACTTTGCAGTGTTAACGAAGCAGTAGTACATGGATTACCTACAGACAAACCTCTGGAGGATGGTGATATTGTTTCTATAGATTGTGGTGCATTAATGAATGAGTTTTATGGCGACCATGCTTACACTTTTGAAATTGGTAATATTGCAGAAGAAACTAAAAAACTCATTAAAATAACAAAGGAGTCACTTTACGAAGGTATAAGGCAACTAAAAATTGGAAATCGCGTAGGTGATGTTGGTTATGCAATCCAACAATATTGCGAAGCTTATGGCTATGGAGTAGTGAGAGAATTAGTAGGTCATGGATTAGGTCGTAAAATGCATGAAGATCCGGAGATGCCAAATTATGGTAGACGAGGCCGGGGAAAAAAATTCATTGAAGGAATGGTCGTTGCTATAGAACCTATGATAAATATGGGCACACATAAAGTCAAGCAATTAAAAGATGGGTGGACAATAGTAACCCAAGATGGCAAGCCAAGCGTTCATTTTGAGCATGATGTTGCGATTATTGATGGAAAGCCGGAAATCTTATCTACGTTTGCGTATGTACATGAAGTATTGGGTATAACTACTAACGAAGAAGATGAATTTAGACAAAAATCTCTAGTTCTATGATGGTTAATCAACTAATTTCTGAAATTGAACCAAAAGAAATTATTAAAGGATACAAAGGAAGATTTGTTCATACAGAGAACATGACCATTGCTTTTTGGGAAGTTGAGGCTGGTGCAGAAATACCGCTACATAATCATATTCATGAGCAAGTTTCACAAATTATAGACGGTGAATTTGAAATGAATATTGGAGGTGAAATCAAAATTCACAAACCAGGTTCGGTTCTTGTAATTCCATCAAATGTTGAGCATTCAGGTAAAGCAATAACACCTTGTAAAATATTAGACATCTTCAATCCTGTAAGAGAAGATTATAAATAATTGATTTTGAAATCAGTTTTCAAATTTTTCTTAAACGTATTTCCTAGACCATTTCTCATTAGGATGAGTTATGCCATTCGTCCCGTTTTAGCTTGGATTTTAAAAGGTAATAATTTTATAGATCCAATTGACGGAAAATCATTTAAACGATTTTTACCTTATGGCTATGGAGAACAACGACCTAACGTTTTATCACCATCAACTCTGTCTTTAGAACGCCACAGGCTTTTATGGCTCTACCTTAAAAATGAAACAACATTTTTTAGCTCGAAACATAAAGTTTTACATTTTGCACCAGAGCAATGTTTTTTAAAACGATTCAGGTCACTTAGCAATATAGAATATACAACCACAGATCTTTTATCGCCAATTGCTGATATTAAAGCAGACATCTGCAATCTCCCTTTTGAAGACAATAGTTACGAGGTTATTTTATGTAATCATGTTTTAGAACATATTCCTGATGACACTAGAGCCATGCAAGAACTTTATCGTGTGCTAAAACCAGGAGGCTGGGGAATATTTCAAATTCCTCAAGATTTAAATAGAGAAATAACCTTTGAAGACGACTCAATAACTGATAAGAAAGAACGCACAGAAATATTTGGGCAATACGACCACGTTAGGGTGTACGGTCGAGATTATTTTGATAAGCTAAGATCTATTGGTTTTACGGTAGAGGTTATAGATTATACATCTAAATTGTCTGAATCTGAAATTGATATATACAGATTGGCTAAAGGTGAGTTAATTCCTTTGGTTAGAAAATAACTATTCCGGAAACCCATTTAAAGCAAGTGTTTGTAATTCGTTCTTATCATTAAGATAAATGAGATAAGCTTTTAACTCTAGGTTTGATTCTACAAACTGTTTTACGCCTTCAACTCCCATAGCCTGAAATGCCGTTGCATAACCATCTGCCGTCATGCAATCTCCAGCAATTACTGAACTACTCAGAATATTTGTTTTGGTAGGATAACCGGTTTTGGTATTAATTATATGCGCATATCTATTCCCATCTTCGTCAACTTTAAATTTACGGTATGTACCAGAAGTTGCCATTGCTTGGTCTTTTAAAGCAATAACCTTAGAATAAGACTGTGTCCCATCAAAATTTGGATCGTCAATGCCTACTTGCCATTGTTTATTCCGTTCTACATTTAATCCAGAAACACGCATATCACCACCAATATCAACAAGATAATTTTCAATTCCTTTTGATTCTAAAAAATTAGCAATTATATCTATACCATAACCCTTTGCAATGGCATTAAATTCTAAATAAGTCTCCTTTGGTTTAACAATTTTGTTTTTATAAAGCGACAATTTATTGAAACCAACAAATGCCATTAAACTGTCTATAGTTGTACTATCAGTAAGAAACTTGTTTTGTTCAGCACCAAAATTCCACGCATTAACAACATTACCAATTGTTGGGTCAAAAACTCCATTGGTTTTTTCATATATTTCTTTTGAAGCTTTAAAAATATTTATAAAATGTAAATCCACATTATCCAGTTCACCTCTGTTTATTTTTGAAATATCAGAATCTGAAACATAAGTGGAAAGCGATTGATTAACAACACTAAACAAGCTATCTATTTCATTAATATAGTTTGTATTGTCATCTGACAGATATTGAATATTAAATGCTGTACCAAAAACAGGACCAGATAGTTTAATATTTTCTTGAGGCTTCGTTTTACAACAAATGACCATTAAAAAAAATAAGGCAAACGATATATTTTTCATATTTTAATTTTGAGGGTCAGCTAATGCATCTCCTAATTTAAATTCATTTCAATTACCTGAATTCCATTGTATTCTATTAGATACTCTTCATTAAGGTAAATTGGTAAATCCTCACCATTAGGATTACCCAAGCCAACACCTGCATATAGCACCTTTGCATTTTTATCAAAAGCATGTTTCTTGAAGGTTTCCATCCAAACAACATCATAATTATTTGGGTTTTCAGGTAACATCACTGCTCTGACAATTACAAAAAACCACTCCTTATTCTTGTCTATACAAACAAATTGTGGGTGTTTTTTTAATTTGCTATTAACAGCCACAAATTCAAAACCACGAGATTCCAAGTCCTTACCCACGTGATTCATTGCAAGGTTATGTAATTCTTGTGTTGTTAGTGCTTTCATTTTGTAAAGATACAAAGTTGACTACTTAAAATTATCTTAAATATCAGGGTACTGTACGAAGACTCAATTGCAAAATAACAACTTCTTAATACTGATTAATTAGCCTTTATAAATAAAAAATACCTAATTTTAAAACATAACTTAGAAGTACAAAACAATTATTGGCTACATTGATATAATAGAAAAATCAGATAGCGTTAATAAAGATTGGATTACATCAATAGATATCGAAGTGGTACAAGAAACGCCAGCCTTTCGGTTAGACCCAAATACTAGGCAATTATTTACACATAAAAACCTAGAGAGTGCAATTAAGGGCATATTGGATAACAAGGACTTATTATAGCGAAATGTAGCTGGCCACTATTGGATTAACGAATCGCTTTCTAATAATTTATTAGTCATAAAAGATGTAAAAAAGACTTCTTTCTAATATTAAAAAAGAACTTGATGCAATTCAATAATAAGTAGTATGACATTTAATGCGATGAATTCTTACACTCCGTCTAAACGTGTTGGGCTACTAATTGGTCCAATTTTATTTTTAATTCTAACTTTTTCAAATTTAGAGATTATAAATTCTCAAGCAGATAGTGTTATCGCAATAGCCGCTTGGATGGTAATTTGGTGGATTACCGAAGCTGTTTCAATTTCAGTTACATCACTCTTACCACTTCTTTTATTCCCACTACTTAAAATTATGCCTATGGGTGATGTGGGAGCAAACTATGGAAGCCCAATTGTATTTTTATTTTTCGGTGGTTTCGTATTAGCATTAGCCTTGGAGAAAGTAAATCTTCATAAACGAATTGCATTGACAATAATTAGTAAAACCGGAACATCTCCAAATCGTGTAATCTTAGGGTTTATGATTGCTACGGGCTTTATGAGTATGTGGATTAGCAATACGGCAAGTACCGTTGTAATGTTACCAATTGCTATGTCAGTAATTAAAATGCTTATTGATGATGAAGACGGATTTACCAAAAAAGATCGCAATTTTGCTTTGAGTGTTATGTTGGGTATTGCCTTTTCAGCGAACGCTGGTGGTATAGCCACGGTAATAGGAACACCACCAAATTCTGTTCTTATTGGACTTTTAGAAAATGAATATAATACGGAAATATCCTTTGTAAACTGGATGATGCTTGGCCTTCCCTTTTCAATGCTATTAATTGGGATTATATATGTGGTTCTTATCAATTTATTTCCTAATAAAGGATTATTGTTTAAAGCTACACATGGTATCATAAAGAATGAACTACAATCTTTAGGAAAAGTAACACCAAGAGAAAGACAAGTACTTATCACTTTCGCAATTATTGTTTCGCTATGGGTATTTCGCACTCTAATTAATTCAATTTTCCCACTACTTAAGCTTAACGATACGATGATTAGTATTTTTGGAGCATTAGCCTTGTTCACCATCCCATTCAATTTAAAAGGTGGTGAATTTATTTTAGAATGGAAAGACACGAGTAGACTTGCTTGGGGCATATTAATACTCTTTGGTGGCGGATTAGCATTAGCTCAAGGTATGTCTACTACGGGAATAGTTGATTTAGTTGCATCTTCAATTTCTAATAGCGATATAAGCATTTTACTCACAGCAAGTTTCCTGATAATTTTAATGTTATTCATGACCGAACTTATGAGTAATGTTGCCCTAACGGCAGTACTAGCTCCTGTGGTTGCAGGTATTGCAATTGGACTAGATATTCCGATGTTACATTTACTCATTCCTGTAACAATTGCCAGTAGTTGTGCATTTATGCTCCCCATGGCAACACCTCCTAATGCAATAGTATTTGCAAGTGGTTATATAAAAGTAAAGGATATGGCTAGGGTTGGTTTTTTTCTGAATGTCATTTCTGTAATCCTTCTTATTTTGATGTTTAAATACTTTGTACCTCTATTTTTCTAATTATGAAACAATTCTTTTATATACTTGGAAGCTTTATTTATATTATTTTTTTTAGCAATTGTAATGAATCATCAAACCTGCCTGATCCATTAGAAGCTGGTTGGAAAGGTGAAGTAATATGCGAAGTTATTTCAGATAATTCCGAGTTGCGTGTCCTTAAATGCAAATTACCCCCTAATGTTGGTCATGAACGTCATTACCATAATGCACATGTTGGTTATACATTAGCAGGAGGTAAATTCAGAATTGTAGACACCACTGGTACAAGAGAGGTAGATATTCCAACAGGATTTAGTTTTGAGAATGACAGAATAGATTGGCACGAAGTATTAAATATAGGTGACACAACTGCAGAATTTCTCATCATGGAATACAAATAAGAATGCCTTTTTAAATCTAAAATCAATTTTTTGTATCTTCAGTATGAAAAAAAAGAAAATGAAAACTACCAAAAGATTTGATCTCGCCATCCAAAAATTATATCAAGCTTTTCATAATAATACGCTAAATCCAGATGATTGCAAGCTATGTGCTGTTGGTAACATCTTAGATAATAATGACAATTGGAAACATTTAACCGACAAACATGGCTCAACAAAACTCAATTACCTGGGTAAATTGCATCAAAATTTAGGAAGACGTTTTAATGGTTATAGCCCACTAGAACTTCTCTCTATTGAAAAGGCATTTTTAAAAGGATGTGGTTATAAAGGTTTTAGTAAAGACAATCGACTTTATAGACCAGAGAATTTAACGGATAAAAATACACTTTTTAATGGACTGAATTCAGTAGTTACTTATTTATGCGAATTAGATGGAATAGTTGATATTATGGACTGTTCTAAATTATTTAAATTTGAATCTCAGTCTCTTCAATGTCAAAACTAATCCAAGAAAGAATTAAATAAAAAAACCAGCTTTAATAAGCTGGTTTCTTTTGTCTTTAATTTTATCCTCCAAAGTCATCAAATCTGATATGCTCATCTGGGATACCAAAATCTTCTCCCATTTTTTGAACAGCTTGGTTCATTAATGGTGGTCCACAGAAATACAATTCAATATCTTCTGGAGCATCATGATGGTTTAAGTAGTTATCGATTACACAATTATGAATAAATCCAACGAAACCATCACCAGCTACATCATTAATATCTTTCTTAACCTTCCAATTATCTTCTTCTAACGGCTCTGAAAGTGCCATATAGAATTTAAAATTAGGGAAGTCTTTTTCTAGTTTTCTAAAATGTTCAATATAAAACAACTCTCTTTTAGAACGTCCGCCGTACCAATAGGTTACCTTACGACCAGTTTTGATTGTTCTAAACAAGTGATATAAATGTGAGCGCATTGGAGCCATACCTGCACCACCACCAACATATAGCATTTCACTTTCAGATTCGTTTATAAAGAATTCACCATAGGGACCAGAGATAGTTACTTTATCACCTGGCTTTTGGGCAAAAATATAAGACGATGCTATACCTGGATTTACATCCATCCATTGGTTTTTAGCTCTATCCCATGGTGGCGTAGCAATACGAACATTCAACATAATTTCTCTACCTTCTGCTGGGTAAGAAGCCATAGAATATGCACGCTCAACTGTCTCTGTATTCTTCATCACTAATGGCCATAGACCAAACTTATCCCATTCTGCTTGAAATTTATCAGGAGTTTCATGCTCCTCAGGATGTGCTGTAATATCTATGTCCGCGTACTTGATTTCGCATTCAGGAATTTCAATCTGAATATACCCTCCAGCCTTATAATTCATATCTTCAGGAATCTCAACAACAAACTCCTTAATAAAGGATGCTACATTGTAATTACGTACAACTGTTGCCTCCCATTTCTTGATTCCAAAAACTTCTTCTGGAATCGTAATTTCCATATCTTGTTTTACTTTTACTTGGCAAGATAAACGTGCACCATGCTGTAATTCTTTTCTTGAAAAATGAGGTGTTTCAGTAGGTAAAGCTTCGCCACCTCCCGAAAGCACATGGCATTCACATTGAATACAAGTTCCACCACCACCACAAGCTGATGGTAAGAAAATTTTATTAGTTCCTAATGTAGATAATAGTGTACTACCTGAAGCAACTTCAATCTCACGCTCACCATTAATCAGAATTTTTACTGGACCAGATGGCGATAATTTTTGTTTTACAAATAACAATAAGCCAACTAATACCAACGTAATTAATAAAAATGCTGCTACGGTTGCTATAACTGTTCCTGTTGTTCCTGCTGCTAAAATCATATTAATCTATAGTTTTAGTATTTTCAACTAATTTGTTTTTTTCTTTAACTTCAAGTTTTTCAACTTTAGTTATTGGTTCCGTTGAAGGCTCGGCTTCTTCATCACCACCAGTTAACATACCTCCAAAACTCAAGAAACCAATCCCCATTAATCCTGTAATGATAAATGTGATTCCTAGACCTCTTAATGGTGCTGGTACTGCACTGTATCTAATTTTTTCGCGTATAGCTGCAATCGCTAGAATAGCTAAAAACCATCCAATTCCAGAAGAAACCCCATAGTTTAAAGCCAATCCAAAAGATTCAATTTCTCGAGATTGCATAAATAATGAACCACCTAAAATAGCACAGTTTACAGCTATTAGTGGTAAAAAGATACCTAGTGAATTATATAATGAAGGTGAAAATTTCTCAACAACAATTTCTACTAATTGCACCATAGTAGCAATTGTTGCGATGAACATAATAAAAGACAGAAAGCTTAAATCGTAATCGGCATATTCTGCTCCTAACCACTTTAATGCTCCTGGTTGTAATAAATACTGATCTAATAACCAGTTCAATGGTACTGTGATTGCTAATACAAATATTACAGCTGCTCCTAGACCAACTGCTGTAGCTACCTTTTTTGATACTGCTAAGTATGAACACATCCCTAAGAATACGGCAAATACCATATTATCTATAAAGATGGATTTGAAAAATAATTCTAAATGCTCTATCATTTTCTTATACTTTTATTAAAACCCTTGAAGCTTAATCTTCTATTAAATCTTTATTTCTACTACGTTGAACCCATATTATAAGACCAACTATAATTAATGCCATTGGAGGCATCAACATAAAACCGTTATTCTCATAGCCTATAGAATACACTCCTGTTTTTTCAATCGGATCTCCCAGAACTGGAATTCCAAACAAAGTACCTGAACCTAATAACTCTCTAAAGAAACCAACAACAATGAGTATCACAGCATATCCTAACGCATTACCAATACCATCTAGGAAAGATTTCCAAGGCCCATTTCCTAAAGCGAAAGCTTCAAAACGTCCCATAATAATACAGTTGGTAATAATTAAACCTATGAATACTGAAAGCGTTTTACTTAATTCAAAAGCAAAAGCTTTTAACACTTGGTCAACAATAATTACTAATGACGCAACTACAATTAGTTGAACGATAATTCTAATTTTTGACGGAATTAGATTTCTTAATAAAGAAATAACAACATTACCTACACCTAAAACGAATAGTACAGCAATACCCATTACTAAAGATGCTTTAAGCTCTGCGGTAATTGCTAAAGCAGAACAAATTCCAAGTACCTGAATTGTAATTGGATTATTATCCGCTAATGGGTCGGTAATTAACTTCGTGTCTTTTTTTGAAAGTATTCCCATAGTTATTGTAAGTTTTTAAAGTAAGGTAAATACAATTTTAAATCTTTCTTTATCATTGCAGATACACCATCACCTGTAATCGTTGCTCCTGCCAAGGCATCAACTTCATTATCATCTTTGTTCTCATTTTTTGGATCGTTATTTCCTTTTGCTACAGTAATGCCTCTAAAGACACCTTCATCACTCAATAATCTCTCACCAGTAAAATCATCCATAAAGTATCGTTGCTTAATATTTGCACCTAAACCAGGCGTCTCACCCTTGTGGTCAAAAAATGCTCCTTGGACAACCATTTTTTTATCTATTGCAACATATCCCCAAATAGCATCCCAAAGTCCTTTACCCCTTATTGGAGCTACATAAACTTTTTGACCATTGTTATCTGAAATAAAAAGTGGCAAATATCTCGATTTACCTTCTTTAACTCTTGTTTGTTGTTTCTTTACATCTATCAAATAAGGCTCAATACCCTTATCAGAATCTTTTGAGTTTGCAAATTCCTCACCTGTCATTTCATTGATGATTTTACCATCTTTGACTTCTAAAACAATTTGCTCAGAAACATTAGAAGCAAATTCAGCTTCAGCTTGCTTAGCATCAACAAAAGTAATGTCTCCAGTTCCTTCATTTCCATTTATACCCATAGCATAAAGGATGTTTTGTTGCTTTTCTATACGCTCATTTTCTTTAATATTTGGCCTCAATGCTGATGCCGTAAATGCAAGTAAAGAGCCTACAACCAATACCATTATAACTGCAAATAATATTGTGTACGAATTTTTATCTGTGTTAACTGCCATAATTATGCTGTTTTAACTTTTACACGTTTTAATCTTCGTTTTACATTTCCTTGAACAACATAATGATCAATTGTTGGCGCAAATACATTCATTAATAAGATTGCAAGGAACACTCCTTCTGGGTATGCAGGATTAAAAACACGAATCATAATTGATATAAATCCAATTAAGAATCCATAAATCCATTTACCTTTATTTGTTTGTGAAGCTGTCACAGGATCTGTAGCCATATAAACAGCACCAAATAGTATACTTCCTATAATTAAATGTTGCCAGAATGGTACACTCATTAAACCATAGAATTTACTAGATTCTCCTATCCAACCTGCATCTACAACTCCATTGAAAATTAATCCCATTGCCAAGGCACCAACTAAGGTACTTAACATTATTCTCCAACTTCCAATTTTTGTGAATATTAAGAAAAGTCCACCTATAATTATTAAGAATTTTGACGTTTCACCCACTGATCCAGGTATTAATCCCCAAAACATATCCCAGTAGTCAATGCCAGCCAGAGATGTGTTTTGTGCATAGGCACCTAAAAGGGTTTCACCCGAAATTGCATCTGGTGTACCAGCACGCTCAACAGCACCGTGAACCCATACTTTATCGCCCGACATCCATGTTGGGTAAGCAAAGAATAAAAATGCACGTATTGTCAATGCAGGGTTCAAGATATTCATCCCTGTACCCCCAAATACTTCCTTGCCAATAACAACTCCGAAGATTACGGCAACAGCCAACATCCAAAGTGGAATATCAATAGGAACAATTAACGGCACAAGCATTCCTGTCACCAAGTATCCTTCTTCTACCTCATGACCTTTTATAATTGCAAAAACAAATTCTACTGCTAGCCCAACACCGTATGAAACAGCTACTAATGGCAGTACTTTTAATAATCCAATAACAAGATTGTCCAATGTCCAAAATGAGGCTCCTAGAAACCCATTTGCAACATCAATTTCACCTAATGCCAAATAATGCTGATAACCTGCATTGAACATACCAAAAATCAAACATGGTACTAATGCCATGATTACAGTATTCATGGTTCGTTTTAAATCATCTGCTGCCTTAATATGAGTTCCTCCATGAGTTGTCTCATTTGGCATATATAAAAACGTAAATAGGGCATTAAAACCAGGAAGCCACTTCTTGTCTTTATTCTTTACTTTAAAATTGTGTAAATTTTGTTTTAAACCCATTATCCTATCTCTTTAAGCATTAAGTCTAATCCTTCTCTTATTATTTTTTGATGTGGTTGTTTAGATACGCACACAAATTCTGTTAACGCAAAATCCTCAGGTGCCACCTCGTACATTCCTAGTGCTTCCATTTCATCTAAATCTTTGTACATACAAGCTTTAAGAATCTGCATTGGATATATGTCTAAAGGAAAAACTTCTTCGTAGGTACCAGTAGTAACAAACGCACGATGTTCACCATTTGTATTTGTATTTAAATCGTACTTTTTCTTTGGGCTCAACCATGAAAAAGTTAATGCTCTTGAAGTAGAAATCTTATTAAATACAGGTTTGTTCCAACCGAAGAATTCATAATCATCTCCTTCTGGAATTACAGTAATAACGTTACTGTAATAATCAAGATTACCATCTGGCGCAACCTGTTTACCCGATAATACATTCCCTGAAATTATTCGATCATTAGCGTCCTTTTCAACACCATTATCATAAATCATTGTTGAAACCTCAGCACCTATTTTAGTCTTAAAGTATCTCGGTTTTTTAACTGAAGATCCTGCAAATGCAATTACACGTTGCGCATTAAACTTTCCAGTTAAAAGCAATTCACCAATAATAACCAAGTCTTGGGCATTTACAGTCCAAGCAACTTCGCCTTTATTAATAGGATTTACCTTATTAATAAGCGTGCCTACATTACCCGAAGGGTGCGGTCCGCTCACCTTGTAAATAGATACATTACTTAAACCTGTCAAGGGAGAATCTGAATTTTTTCCTACTGAAATATGAACTCCACCATCCGTCAATTTAGCTAAGGCATCTACAGCTGCTTGTAACTCTGCTTCTTTACCCTTTAATGTAAAATCAAGATCAGCAGCCAGTGGTGCACTTGCATAACCAGAAATAAAAATCGCTTTTGGCGAATTCTCTGGATTTGCAACAACATCGTAAGGTCTTTGCTTAATAAATGCCCAACAGCCTGAATCTAGTAAATGTGCTTTTACTTTATCTGCATCACTAGTTAAATCAAACTTTCCATGCTCAACATAACTTTGCTCTTTATCAGCAGTTATCTTAATAGCATCAATTCGTCTCCTTGGTCCACGTTGTACCTCTGTTATCTCTCCAGAAACAGGAGATACAAATTTCATCGCCTCTATATCCTTATTATAAAATAAGGTTTCACCTGCCTTAACACGTGTTCCTTCTTTTGCAACAAGTTTTGGGATGATACTGTGGAAATCTTCAGGTCTGACTGAGTAAAAGTTGCTAATTATAGCATTTTCTGTAGTTTTTTCGGCTTCGCCTACTAGCTTTATGTCTAAACCTTTCTTAATTCTGATGTCTTTTGACATATATATTAACGATTAGTTATCTAAAAATCCGTGCAAATTTACGAATTAATGATTAAAAATATTTCATTCTAAAACATCTTTTTTATTTATAGTGATTATAAATAACTTAAATATATGATAGGCACAGATTTTGATTATCTTTAAACTTTGAATTTACATTTACATGACTAATAAGGCGTATTCCCTTTTATTTCTTTTGATTTTACCAATTATATTGACCGGACAGGTAGAAGAAGTTAGTCCTCCGGATTTTATAAAAACGATAAAATTTAAAAGTAATACTACACAAGGACAACTTCCTATTTTACAACTTGGGGAGCCTTTAGTATTAGAATTTGATGCACTTAATGCAAACGAAGAGGATTTTTATTATGTAATTGAACATTTTAATTATGACTGGACCCCTTCAGTACTTGCAAAAGCTGAATATTTGCGTGGTTTGGACAATCAAAGAATCTTAGAATATTACAATTCATTCAACACATATCAAGTTTATTCACATTACAAATTACAGATTCCCAATATTCAAACACGTGCTATTCTTAAAACCGGAAACTATATGATTTCCATTTATGATGATTATGACGAATTAATGTTTAGCAGAAAATTTATGGTTTATGAAGACCTTGTTAATGTTGGCGTTAATGTAAAGCGATCAAGAGATGTGAAATACGTTGCACAAAAGCAATCTATTGATATGACAATTTCGACCAATAGTATCAATTTTAATAACCCTCTCGAAACCATTAACACTGTAATTATTCAAAACAATAATTTAAATTCTTCAATCTCAGGATTAAGACCGCAATATACTTTAGGTAATAGGCTAATTTATAAATACGTTGACGAGTCGGCCTTTTGGGGAGGAAATGAATATCTCTTTTTTGAGAATAAAGATGTTAGGGCTGCAAATGTTGGCGTTCAATTTATTGATCTAAAAGACATCTATCACAGTTATTTATTTACCAATATTGCTAGATATGATAGACCATATACTTACAATCCTGACATTAATGGTAATTTTCAGATTACTGCTATAGACCGAAGCGATGTTGATGTTGAGGCCGATTATACAATGGTTCACTTTTCTTTGTTGTACGAGGAATTAATAGATAAAGACATTCATGTTTATGGAAATTTTAATGCCTTTGCCATAGAACCTTTAACTAAGCTTTACTATAATCGTGAGAGTAGTAAATATGAGGGGAGGCTAAGGCTAAAACAAGGATTTTATAATTACAAATTTGTTGCAGTTGATAAGCAAACCAATGAGTTAGACGAAGGGTTTATTAGCGGCAATTTTTGGCAAACAGAAAACAACTATAAGGTACTAGTTTATTATAGGGATCTAGGTGCTAGGTACGACAGGTTAATTGGTTATGGTGAAGCAAGTTCTGTTAATATTTCAAATTAGAAGTCTAAACTTCTAAATTTTATTTGATAAATATTCAATTATTTTTCAAATCGACAAATAATCTTCTGAAATGCAAAATAATATTGCCCTATTTTCTCTATTACGTGATGAGCTTTTCAATGCAAGTAGAATTTGTAAGAATGGTTACTATAAATACGGCTTTAAAAAACCTGATATTGACCACTTCTTTACAACATTAGAGCGACATGTGACTGAAAAATTGTTAAAAAAACCTGTCAGTTAGCCTAAAATAAAGGCTTCATTCAAAAAATATCTTATTTTAGCGTATTCTTTTCTCGAGAACTATGGTACAACAAGTCACTAGTGGCATAAAGATTTCAGTCGAAACTAATTTCGAAGGGACATTTTATAAAAATTATAAAGTGCACTTTGCCTTTGGTTATAAGGTGACTATTGAAAACCAAAGTAAAGATTCTGTACAGTTAAATTCTAGGTACTGGAAAATACTAGATGCCCTTAACAAGGAAGAGACTATTGAAGGTGAAGGTGTAATAGGCAAAAAACCTGTACTTAAGCCAGGAGAATCTCATACTTACAACTCTGGTTGTTTATTATCCTCTCCATTTGGCGCTATGCAAGGACACTATAACATGGTAAATTTCACAAAGGCAAGTAAATTCAAAGTATATATCCCTGCCTTTAAGCTAAGTGCACCTTTTGCACTTAACTAAGAATTAAAATCTTTTAAATATTCAAATTTATAAAGACTTTCATTCTGTTCTACATGAAAGAATGCACAATTAGAATAATGTACAAATTGGTATTCTGAATTAATATTAAATGAAGATTCGTCTATTTGATAAATTGCATCACAATCAATGTTTCCATACGGTGAAATCCTTCTAAATCTAAATTCTTTATCATGATCCAAATCATATATCTCAAACCACGCTCCAGCAGCGATTCCACTTAACCACTGTGCATGATTTAAAACAACATTATTTTTTCGTGGTAACATTGTACCTACCAAACTTGGCTTGTAACCATTTAAGGTATCTAAGAATAGACGTCTATTTTCTTTACTAACACTAGATTGAAACTCTCTGATATCTCCACTTTCATTTAAGAGGTATACATGATTTTCCGTATCAGCGATTACAACATTGCCTATTGTGCTAGGTGTAAACCACTTAGAACGTCTTAATCTTTTCTTGATTTTTTTATCCGTAACTGATGCTATTAAGGTATCTGTAACAAACCGCGCACAATTACAAGCATCTTTTATAAAAGCAGCATATCTGATGAGGCCAGTAGATTGCATAATATCAATATGTGTTCTGGCTAATTCATAATTTACAGCATTACAAACCGATGCATATAAACGACCTTCCCCATGTGTTAATTTTGGGTTAGTAGCTAAAAATTTTAGTATTGCTTCCAAGTTTACAATTTGGTCATTTTCAATCTGAGCCATTAATGGGAAATGTAATTCAAAATCGGTTTGTTTACCTCTTACGCGACCATTGGGTTCAGAAGTAATATAACGACCAAAATCATGGTATTCTAACTCTCCCGTTATTTTATCAATTAAAATTAAAGCAGCATGTCCGGCCCTTACATGGTTCTTGTTACCAATATTTGCATATTGCAAAAACTTAGAATACCACTCATCAGCATGAGAAACAATAGTCTCAGGATATGCTAACGTTAAAATAAAGGCATTGCTTTTAACTCCCAAATCGATTTTATTTTTCGATGAGCAACTTACAAAAAATAATAATGTCTCATTATGATTTCTATAACGTTTCAAATCATAAAACCAATGATAAAAATCGTAACTTTGCACTTTCAAAAAATTCAAAAACAAAAAATCAATTTAAATCATGGGAAAAGGTTTCTTTAATGTTCCTATTGCAGTTAACGAACCCGTTAAATCTTATGCACCAGGATCACCTGAACGCGATGCTGTTTTAAAGGCATACAAAACAATGATCAACAGCAAAGTTGAAGTTCCTTTATATATTAATGGTGAGGATATTAAAACTGGTAATACCAGAACAATGTCTCCTCCTCACGACCATCAACTTGTCGTTGGAGAGTATCATTTAGCAGAACAAAAGCATGTAGAAGATGCTATTTCCACAGCTTTAGAAGCCCGTAAAATCTGGTCTCAAATGCCATGGGAACACCGTGCTGGAATATTCCTTAAGGCAGCTGAATTAATTGCTGGACCGTACCGAGCAAAAATTAACGCAGCGACTATGATTGCTCAATCAAAAACAATTCATCAAGCAGAAATTGATGCCGCCTGTGAATTTATAGATTTCTTAAGGTTCAATGTTCAGTTTATGACGGACATATATATGGAACAACCGGAAAGTACAAGTGATGCATGGAACAGAGTTGAATATAGACCTTTAGAAGGATTTACCTATGCTGTGACACCTTTTAACTTTACAGCAATTGCCGGTAATTTACCAGCCTGTATGGCATTAATGGGTAATGTAGTGGTTTGGAAACCAAGTGACAGCCAAGTTTTTTCGGCTAAAGTAATTATGGATGTATTTAAAGAGGCTGGTGTACCAGATGGCGTTATTAATGTTGTCTTTGGAGATCCTGTAATGATTACAAATACGGTACTTTCAAATCCAGATTTTTCTGGTCTCCATTTTACTGGATCTACATTTATCTTTAAGGAATTATGGAAACAAATTGGAGAGAATATTCACAACTATAAGACTTACCCAAGAATTGTAGGAGAAACGGGAGGTAAAGATTTCATCATTGCACATAAATCTGCAAATGCAAAACAAGTAGCTACTGCAATATCTCGTGGTGCATTTGAATTTCAGGGACAAAAGTGTAGTGCAGCATCAAGAGCATATATTCCTAAAAGTTTATGGAGTGATGTAAAGCAATACTTGTTAGATGATATAAAATCATTTAAAATGGGTTCACCTGAAGATATGAGTAACTTCATCACTGCGGTTATTCATGAAGGCTCTTTTGACAAATTGGCCAAATACATAGATCAGGCTAAAGCAGATTCTGACGCTGAAATAATTGCAGGTGGTGGATACGATAAATCTAAAGGGTATTTTATCGAACCAACTGTAGTGATTACAACTGATCCTAAATATACAACGATGTGTACGGAATTGTTTGGACCTGTAATTACTATTTATATTTATGAAGATGATGCCTATTCCACTACTTTAAAACTTGTAGACGAAACAAGTGAATATGCATTAACAGGAGCTGTATTATCCACATGTAGATATGCTATAGACGAAGCTACAAAAGCTCTTCAAAATTCTGCCGGTAATTTCTATATAAATGATAAACCAACAGGTGCTGTGGTTGGCCAGCAACCATTTGGAGGAGCGAGAGCATCAGGCACTAATGATAAGGCTGGTAGTGCTCAAAACTTATTGCGTTGGGTATCTCCTAGGTTGATAAAAGAAACATTTGTAACACCAACGGACTACAGGTACCCATCTTTAGGGTAACTTAAGTAGACATTATTAATTAATACAATAATAGGAAACAACAAAAAGACCTGTAAAAATTTACAGGTCTTTTTTAATATTCAAATTTACTTTCTTAGTCTATTTCTTCTATAGTTTGAGTATCTCCAAAGTTTGCTGATCTCACGTTATATGCTGCATTAGTATTACCGTTTACAACAAAAGCAACAACGGTCATTTTAGATGTGTTTGACACATTAGACGGTACTGGCACAGAAAAGTTTGTAGAATAAACATTCCCTTCAGTAACCTGATCCGTAGGTATTGTATCACCCAACAAATCCGTTAACACATCTCTTAAAACATGATCGTGCTCAAAATTTGAAATGATACTGCCACCACCATAATAACTGGTATAATTAACCTGGTCATAAATTAAATCATCCTCTAAAATATAGACTACGAGCTTTGCGTTAGTTGTTGGTAAAAGACCAAACTTGATATCAACATCAACTGAAATAGTATTACCATCTAATGTTGGTGATAAAGCAAGTCCCAAGTCTGCATCAGAATTTGTCAACCCAACTACCTGACTAATATTACTTGGTTCTGGATAAGCCCACTCCGTAGTTCTGTTTAACATTGCTGTTGGATATCCAGAGAGATTAATCATATTCTCTAATGGACCCGCACTAAAATTGTATGGATCATAATTATTACCGTTAGGATTTGTGTTACCTCTATGGATTGCTACTGTAACCGCTCTGTCCGTTGCTAGATTTACTTGTTCAATACCATAAGAAACTCTTGGGCAATATCCACACCATGTACCAGTGTAATCCTCTATTAGAACATTCTGAGCGAACTTTAAAGGTGGTTCTAATACGGTAACTTGTAATGTATTACTAGTCATATTCCCATAAGTTGCAACAAAATTTAAAACTCCTGGTGCTTGAGTTGTATAGATATTGCCACCTATATCTTCACCGTTTAAAGTTATCGTTGCTGAGTTAGTAACAACTTCACTATTGTTTCCTTTTACATCAAAGAAAATTAAATCCCCAGCATAAACATCTGAATCAAATTTCAAAGATATCGTTATACTAGTTATTGCATTGGTTTCACCATCATCAGAGTCATCATTTCCATCACTACCACAACTCGTAAAAACTAAAGCTAATGCTATAAATAAGGATTTAAAAATATAATTAATTTTCATGATTTAGAGATTATTTATATTAATTGAAACACTAATATAATGTATTTTAAATCTTTTGGTATTATTATTGTATAATTGTCAAAAATAAGAACAATTTACAATCAATATGAAGCGTACTTTCCTTCTGATCTCACTATTTACTTTTTCATTATCATATGCTCAAGACATACCAAATGTCATCTTAAAAAATTTAGAGAATGAATCCGTATCGATTCAAAAACTGGCAAATTCCAACAACATAAAAATCTTTAGTTTTTGGGCGACTTGGTGTGTACCTTGCATTAATGAATTAGATGCTATTGCTGATGTTTATGAAGAATGGCAAGATGAAACCAATGTGGAACTTATAGCGATTTCCACTGATGATGCAAGAACTAAAAATAGAGTAATTCCACTTGTTAATGGAAAAGATTGGGAATATCAAATACTAATTGATGATAACCAAGACCTAAAACGTGCATTAAATATCAATGTTTTACCTTATATAATGGTAGTAAAAAATGGCGAAATTGTTCACGCCAGAACAGGATATACACCCGGTAGTGAAGATGAACTCTACGAAGTTGTGAAGGAAAATGCCCAATTATAAAAGCTAATTGCGATTACCAGATTAAATAAACGCACACATGAGAACATTAATATTGTTATTAATTTTTTGTTTATCATTAAATCAAGCTTCTGCTCAGTTATTAGATAATTTAAGATTAGGACTAGAATCCAATATGGCTTGGTATAATGATGATAAGAGAACAGGTGCCTTTTTTGATGAAGAAAATAATGATGGCAACGAGCACGTTAGACTAAATTCTTATTTGAAATTAGATTATGATTTTCTAAAAAATTTCACTGCTACAGTTCAGATAGAATCTTATGAACCATTAGCATTATTGAATTATTCACCAAACTTTGAAGGTACTAATATTGGTATATACTCTTTAAATTATAAAAGCAATAAACTTAAAGCAAGCGTAGGTCATTACTATGAACAATTTGGTAGCGGAATGATTCTGAGAAACTGGGAAGATCGGCAACTAGGATTAAACAATGCACTTTTGGGTGGACGTATAAAATATATGCCTCTAGACTATTTAGCACTTACAGCCTTGTACGGCAAACAACGTGTAGGTTTTGAAACAGCAGATAGCGATATTTTTGGATTTAATACCGAACTAGACTTATCTAACATCTTCAATTTTGAAAACTCATCATTAAATCTAGGTTTTAGTTATGTGGGCAGAAATGAATCAACAGATATCGAGGATCCAAATTTTGATGATTTAACCAATGCTTTTTCTGGCCGTATTGATTTTACTGAAGGCAATTTTTACGCCAATGCAGAATATGTAGCAAAAACTGATGATGTGGCTGTGATCGCAGGTCAGCTCATTGATAACTTTGTTAATCCTGGTAACGCATTATTGTTAAATACAGGTTTTTCTCAAAAAGGATTCGGTATTGACGCTACTTTTAGGAGATTAGAAAATATGGGATTCTACTCTGAGCGTGAAAAGACAGGAAATGTATTTTTAGAAAACAATATCAACTTTACACCTGCTCTAACGAAACAACACGACTATTTATTGACAAATATATTTGTTTATCAAGCTCAATCACAAGTTGTTTTTGCTGATCCCCAACTAATGGAAGCTGGCGAAATAGGTGGGCAAGTAGATTTATTCTATAATATAAAAAAAGGGACTAGTTTAGGTGGTCAATACGGTACCAAATTAGCTTTTAATGCATCTTATTGGGCTGGTTTAAAAGGAGATTATGATTATAATAATTTATCTTATGATGTCGATTATTTTGGCTTTGGTGAGAAGTATTTCTCTGATATAAGTTTGGAAATCAGAAAAAAATGGAATAAAAAAGTTAATTCCATTTTCTATTATGTCAATCAGTATTATAATCAAAGAACCATAGAAGACAACTTTTCAGGAGAACAGATTAAAACGAACATTGTTGTTGGTGAGACTATTTACAAATTTGGTAGGATTGGGCAATCAATACGTTTAGAATTTCAAAAGCTCTGGTCTAATTCTGACAATCATGATTGGATTGGAGGTACTTTTGAATATAACGTCAGTCCAAGACTATCGTTTTATGTCAATGATATTTATAACAGTGGAATGGATAATAGCACTTCTGAAAACCATTACTACAATTTTGGTGGAAGTTATAATAAAGGGACAACACGCTTTTCGTTAAATTACGGAAGGCAACGTGCAGGATTGGTATGTGTTGGTGGTGTTTGCCGTTTTGTACCTGAGGCCACAGGTCTTTCAGCGAGTTTATTAATGTCTTTTTAAAGATTAAGCTTATTTAAATTTTAAAGGTAAATAAATCACCTTCTTTGTCCTAAAAAAATCTTCTTCAAAATAATCAGACAATAAATAAGCTTTGGCGTTCGTATACTGCTTTAATTCATCAGTCAAGTCTCCTCCTTTTAAATAGAGAATTCCATTTTTCAAGCTGTTCTTTTGTTTTTTGGCTATTTTACCTTTTACCCATTTGGTAAATTCCGGCATTGCAGTCACAGCTCTACTAACTATAAAATCATAAGTTTCATCAATGGCTTCTACCCTGCTATGCGTGGTTCTTATATTTTTTAATTCAATCGCTTCTGCAATTGCATTGATGACTTTTAGTTTCTTATTAATACTATCTACAAGATGAAACTGGCAATTAGGAAATAAAATAGCTAATGGTATACCTGGGAATCCACCTCCAGTTCCAACATCTAAAATTGATGTTTTGTCGTTAAACTCAATAACCTTTGCAATCCCAAGTGAGTGTAAAACATGCTTCAAATACAATTTATCAATATCCTTTCTCGAAACAACATTTATCTTTAAATTCCAGCCTTTATATAAGGCTTCCAAAGCCTGAAATTGATGAATCTGATGGTCAGATAAATGAGGAAAGTATTTTAATATTAATTCCACTTAATTGATTTTTGGCAAAAATACATTTTTTACTTTGGACAAAATTAACGTTTAAGGATAATGGTTGATTTTAATTATTATTTATCTTTGACAAGTTTTAATGCAATTTATCCCTAAACGTTAGAATAAAAAAACTAGGAATTACATGGCAAATCAAACCCTATCTTTTTCAAGATCCGATTCGGCAAAATTTTTCAGAACTCTTAATAAAAGAGTGAATAACTATTTTAAGGAAAACAATATAAGACGAACCGGAAATTGGCAACTTTGGGTAAAAACCATAGTTATGTTTGCTTTATTTTTAACACCTTATTTTTTATTATTAACCTTAGACATTCCTACTTGGGCTCAGATTCTTTTAACCATTGTAATGGGTATTGGAATGGCTGGTGTTGGTATGAATGTTATGCATGATGGAAATCATGGTTCCTTCTCCAAGAAAGAATGGATAAATAGGTTAATGGGTAGTAGTATTTATATCCTAGCTGGCAATGTATACAACTGGAAGGTTCAACATAACGTTCTACATCATACCTACACAAATATTCATGGTCACGACGAAGATTTAGAAGCCGGAAGAATACTCCGATTCTCTAAACATACAAAATGGCGCAAACACCATAAATTTCAGCATTACTATTCAATTTTCTTATATGGTTTATTGACAATTAATTGGGCTATAACCACTGATTTTCAGCAAATGCATCGTTACATGAAACGTAAGCTGTCTTATGGAAAATTACCAAATCCATTTGTTAATTGGAGTAAACTGGTAATAACAAAACTTATTTATTTATCCATGTGGATCATTTTACCAATTGTATTAACTGATATTGCTTGGTATAAAATTTTAATAGGTTTCTTTATAATGCACTATGTTGCTGGTCTCATTTTAAGTGTTGTATTTCAGTTGGCTCATGTTATGGACGAAGCAGAAATGCCAATGCCAGAGAAAGATGGTACAATGAAAAACACCTGGGCAATTCACCAGCTAAAAACAACTGTTAATTTTGGAGCAAAAAGTTGGCTAATAAATTGGTATACTGGTGGTTTAAACCATCAAGTTGAGCATCATATATTCCCACATATCAGCCATATTCATTATGGCAAAATTGCCAAAATTGTTAAGGATACAGCTAAAGAATTTAATTTACCTTATAAAGAATATAAAACTACAAGAAAAGCAATTGCAGCGCACTTCAAGTTTCTTAAGGAAATGGGAATGCGTCCAGCGTTGCAAGCATAAAATATTTATAATATATCATGAACCAACTTTCAGATAGAATTAACAATCTATCGACTTCAGCAACCCTTGCCATGGCTGCCAAAGCCAGAGAAATGAGAGCAGAGGGTAAAGACATTATTGGACTAAGCCTAGGAGAGCCAGATTTTAATACTCCAGATTTTATTAAAGACGCTGCTATTGACGCAATTAATCAAAATTATAATAGTTATACTCCTGTAGATGGTTATGGCGATCTAAAAAATGCTATAATTACTAAATTCAAAAGAGACAATAATCTTAATTATGTACCTGCTCAAATTGTTGTTTCAACAGGTGCAAAGCAATCGTTGTCAAATGTGGCCGCAGTTTTAATTAATGAAGGTGATGAAGTTATCCTACCTTGTCCTTATTGGGTAAGTTACAGCGACATTGTAAAATTAAATGGTGGAATCCCGGTAGAAGTTAAAACGTCCATTGATACAGACTTTAAAATGACAGCTGAACAGCTTGAAGCAGCGATAACACCAAAAACAAAAATGATTTGGTATAGTTCACCATGTAATCCAAGTGGGTCTGTCTACAGTGAGCAAGAGCTAAGATCTTTAGCCAGAGTTCTTGAAAAATATCCTAATATATTTGTGGTTTCTGATGAAATATATGAACACATAAATTTTAAAGGTGGGCACTTTAGCATGGCCAATATTGACCATATGTACGACAGAACTATAACTGTAAATGGCGTATCGAAAGCATTTGCAATGACAGGCTGGAGAATTGGGTATATAGGTGCACCAGATTGGATAGCCAGAGCTTGCAATAAAATGCAAGGACAAGTAACCAGTGGCGCTAACTGTATTGCACAAAGAGCCGTAATTACAGCTTTAGAAACTGATCCTTCTAGCATTTCGTATATGGTAGAAAAATTTAAGGAAAGACGTAAACTTATATTGAATTTACTAAATGAGATTGACGGGTTTAAATCAAATGAGCCAGAAGGTGCGTTTTATGTATTCCCAGACGTTTCAGCATATTTTGGAAAAACAATTAAAGGAACAACCATAAATAACGCAACTGACATGTCAATGTTCTTATTACAGGAAGCTCTAGTTGCAACCGTTACTGGAGAAGCATTTGGAAACCCTGATTGTATTAGGATTTCTTATGCTGCTTCAGAAGAAAACATTAAAGAAGCAATTAAACGTATAAAAGATGTGTTAAATTAATATTACACATCTATCGCTTTTTTTAAAAAAGCCATAACAGTCTTTGTGTTGTTATAGCTTTTTTTTATGATTCAGTTTTAGAAAATTGCTACCAAGATGGTTGCGAATATTGATATTCTTAAAATGGTCGCTGTATGGTTCACAACATTCAATTGTGAAGATCTAAGTCTGCGTCGTATTCCAAACAATGATTTTGTTGAAGTCTCGCTGAAGTTCTTCTTCACCAAGGATTTATAGTTCGAATTTAATAATCCTTGCGTTGTAAAACGAGGTACCTCAATGGGTTCTGGTACAAATTCTAATTCTTGATTTAATACTAATTCCATGATTGATGATTTTAATTGGTTACGTAAATATGACGGACAATTATCAAAAATGTTACATCTTACATCTCAACTATAGCTAAATATTGAGTTGCTTAACACAAAATATAAGTAAAATTAAAGGCTAGTGAAAATTTCAGAATTATAAAATATTTCTTTGAAATTATCGATTTCTCCAGAAGAAAGGTGTTAACAAAATTAAAATTGTAAAGAGTTCTAAACGTCCTAATAACATTAAAAATGACGCCCACCATTTACCGAGCGCCGGAAGTGTAGCATAATTATTTACTGGGCCAAATTCCCCAAGCGCAGGCCCAACATTTCCTAAACTTGATGCAGAAAGTCCAATTGCGGATTCAAAATCTATTTGGAACATTGAAAATATTGCAGCTCCAATAATAAATGACAGCATGTAAAGTATAAAGAAACCAAGTATGTTAAAAACAATATCACCAGAAATAGATTTATTGTTATACCGGACAGGTAAAATTGCATTAGGATGAAGAGCACGTTTAAATTCTAAAAAGCCATTCTTAATAAGTATTAAATGACGTACAACTTTAACGCCTCCTGCTGTACTACCAGCAGAACCTCCTAAAAACATTAAACCAAAGAAAAACACTGTTAAGAACGGTGTCCACATCGTATAATCTGCAGTAACAAATCCAGTTGTAGTAACTATTGCCAAAACCTGAAACAATCCATGTCTAATAGCACTTTCGCCTTCACCAAATACCATAGGATGATCAACCGAAGATTGAGAGACATCAGCTCTAAAATAAATGAGTAATGCCGCAACAACCGTAAAACACAATATGAATCTAAAATATAATTTAAATTCATCGTCTTTTGTAATCTTAGATACCTTTCCTTTAAACAGATAGTAACTTAAAACAAAGTTGGTTCCTGCCAAAAACATAAAAAACATTATGATATATTGAATGGCGGGATTATCATTCCAATGGGCAATACTGGCATTTTTTGTTGAAAAACCACCTGTAGATAATGTACTTAAAGCATGATTAATGGCATCGAAAAAAGTCATGCCAGCAATTTGAAGTAATATAGTCTCAGCGATTGTATAACCAACATAAATCAACCATAAGCGCTTAGCTGTATCTGTAATTCTAGGATGTAATTTATCACCTCCGAGACCTGGTGCTTCAGCAGCGAATAACTGCATACCACCTACACCAAGTAAGGGTAGAATTGCAATGGCTAATACAATTATTCCCATACCACCTATCCAATGTGTTGTACTACGCCAAAATAATACGCCTTTTGGTATTATTTCTATATCATTGAGAATACTGGCACCAGTTGTAGTATAACCAGACATAGTTTCGAAAAAAGCATCGGTAAACGAAGGTATTGTTTCAGTAACTAAATAAGGCAAAGTCCCTGTTAATGACATAACGATCCAACCAAAAGCTACAACAATGTATCCCTCGCGTTTATTCATTTCCTTGCGGTGATTTCTTGTACCCACCATGGCAAAAGAGCCAATTAATAAGGTTGCTAAACCGGCTAACAATAATTGCACCGTAACTCCATCTTCATAGATCAAACTAATTAATGTAGCAATCATCATAAAACCACCGTTAAATAGCAGTAATAAGCCAAAAAAGTGAAAAATGATTTTATAATTTAAGTGCAGTCGTGACATAATTATGAGAAAAATGCTTCTACTTCAGAAATAGAGCGAGGCAAACAACAAACAACTACCCTGTCACCCGCTTCTATGGTAAAACTTCCTAAAGGTATTAATCCTTCACCATTTCTAATTACTCCGCCAAAAATGGCAGATTTAGGAAATTGTAAATCCTTTATTTGGTTATTAGTAATTTTAGATTCAGGTTTAACAACAAACTCCAAAAGTTCAGCATTCATGTTGGTTAATTTAGTCATTGCAACTACTTCACCCTTTCTTATATATCTAAATATGTTATTTGCTGCTAGTAATTTTTTATTGATAAGGGTATCAATACCAATGGACTGAGACAATTGATAATAGTCCATATTTTCAACTAAAGCAATTGTCTTTTTTACACCCTTTGATTTGGCTAAAAGACACGACATTATATTGGTCTCAGAATTACCTGTTACAGAAATGAAGGCATCCATTTCGGATATACTCTCTTCCTGCAGTATTTCAACGTTTCTACCATCTCCATAAATAACTAAGGCATTTGGCAATTGGTCAGCTAAATCTTCTGCAACAGTCTTTTTATTTTCTATAAGTTTTACGTTGAACTTACTTGCACATAAATCCCTAGCTGTTTTGTAACCAATTTTACTTCCTCCAAGAATCATTACATTTTTTATCTCAACCTTGACCTTACCAGACAATTCAAATAATTCTTCATCTCCTCCTTTTGAGGTCATAAAAACTACTGTATCGCCTTCTTTAAACTGAGTGTCTCCTCTTGGTATGATCGTATATTGTGTTCCATATCTTTGTATAGCGATAGGTATAAAATGTAATTCTGAATATAATTCTGCTGCTTCACGTACAGTTTTATCAACAAAAGTTGCAGTTCTTGATAATCTTAAACTTAACATGGTCAGTGCACCTTCTTCAAATTCATAGGTGTCATTAAATCCATATTGATTTAATAATAACTCTATTTCACCAGCAGCTAAAGACTCTGGAGAAATAAGTTCATCAATTCCAAATTTGGAAAACCCAATGGTCTCCTTGTCATCAATAAACTCTGTATTGGATATTCTAGCAATAGTTTTTTTTGCACCTAATTGCTTGGCAAGCACACTAGCTGTAATATTGGTTGTTTCTGAAGATGTAACGGCAATAAAAAGTGCAGCAGTACCAATGCGGGCTTCTCTTAAAATAGAAATGGAAGTAGCATCACCTTTTATTGTTTTAATATCTAAATGTTCGCCTGCATAGCCAAGGCTGTCCTTTCTAGTATCAATAAGTGTTATCTCTTGCGACTCGTAGGATAATAATTTAGCTAAATGAAATCCTACCTCTCCTGCACCTGCGATAATTATTTTCATCGAATTTGTTTCAAATAGGCGTACAAATATACATATTATTTAATGCTAGTATCAATTTTAAAAATGATATAATACAATGACAAATTATATAGAACACTCTTATTACTGTATATTTGCAAAAAATTTTTAATGGCTGAAAAAGTAAAACCTTATAAGGATAGTGAGGCTTCTAAAAAAGCACAGGTCACTAAAATGTTTGATACCATATCAAAAGAATACGATGGACTCAACAGAGTGATCTCCTTTGGAATTGATGTTAAATGGCGAAATAAGGTTGTTCATTTAGTTTCTAAAACTAATCCTGAAAATATTTTAGATATTGCCACAGGTACTGGTGATTTAGCCATTAATTTATCTAAAACCAACGCCAAAGAAATTGTTGGATTAGACATAAGTGACGGCATGCTAGAAGTAGGTCGTAAAAAAATTAGTTCAAAAAACCTTGATGGTATAATATCTATGGTTATTGGCGATTCAGAAGATCTTCCATTTAAAGAGAATTCTTTTGATGCCATAACAGTAGCTTTTGGAGTGCGGAATTTTGAAAACCTTGAAAAAGGACTGGCAGAAATTTTGAGAGTCCTTAAGCCGAACGGGATTTTCGTAATTCTAGAAACATCTGTACCTACAAATCCTATATATAAATTTGGATATAACACATATTCAAAATATATTTTGCCAGTGATAGGTAAAGTATTCTCCAAAGATAGAGTTGCTTACAAATATTTAAGTGAATCTGCCTCAGTATTTCCGTATGGCGAAGAATTAAACAATATTTTGAGAAAAATAGGGTTTATTAATGTGGTAGACAAACCACAAACTATGGGAGTAGCAACTATTTACACAGCATCTAAAGCATAATATGAGGCGAATAATATTCATTATAGGATTTCTATTGGTATTTCAAGATGCTTCAGCACAACTTTTTACAAAAGAAAAAGTACCAAATAATATTAACAATATTGATCAGAAATTTTTGACTTGGGGTTATTTTTTAGGATTTAACCAGTACGACTTTAAGTTTGAATATAATGAAAATCTTGAGGATATTTTGGTAGACAAATCTTTCGGATTTCACCTTGGTCTAATTGGTGATATGCGCATAAATGACTACATGAACTTAAGGTTAGAGCCAGGTGTTTACTTTACTACTAGAAATATAATGTACGATGAAAGTTACTTTAACGGCACGACGTTTTCGGATGCTGATTTGTTGAGAGAAGTAAAATCAACCTACGTCCATATACCTCTATTATTAAAGGTATCAACCAAACGAATTAATAATTTTAAACCATTTTTAGTTGGAGGGTTCTCGACCGCTCTAAATCTCTCTAGTAATGAAGATAATCCTGACGATAACAGCTCAGGCGAGTTTAGAATGAAGAAAGGAACCTACTTTTATGAAATTGGTTTTGGTATAGATCTTTACTTACTCTATTTTAAATTCACGCCTTCAATACGTGGAGTTTTTGCTATTAATGATGAAATTATTAGGGATACCGACCCGAATAGTCCTTGGACAGGTAATGTTGCAAAAATGCAAACAAGAGGCATTTTTATAAATTTCACTTTTCAGTAAATCGTCTTTTGAATTCACTTAAAACAATAGCTGTTGCATTTGCAACGTTTAAGCTTTCTGTATCTTTTACATCACCAAATTGAGGAATGGTAATTCTTCTATCAACCATATCTTCTATTACTCCAGATATCCCATTAGCTTCGTTACCAAGAATTATTAATCCTTTTTTTGGCAAGTCTGCAGTATAAATATTTTCACCTTTCATAAAAGTGCCAAATATTTCTACATCAGTTGTTTTTAAATACTCTAACAAATTGACATAGTTAATATTAACTCTTGCTAACGATCCCATTGTCGCTTGCACTACTTTTGGATTATAACAATCTACTGTGTTTTCACTGCATATAAGCTGTTGAATCCCATACCAATCACAAAGCCTTATAATTGTACCTAAATTACCTGGATCTCTAATATCATCTAGTACAACAGCCAAATCAAAATCTAATTTTTTGTGTAATGCAGGTATTTTAAAAATAGCCAATGCAGTATTTGGATTTTTTAACACTGATATTCTTTTAAGTTCATTATTACTAATCAAAATTACTTTATCATTTATGACCTCAAATATCGATTTAGTAGTGTAAAGACACACTAATTCAAATTCGGAGTTTAAAAATTCATTAATGCCCTTTATACCCTCAACAACAAATAATCTTTCTTGTTGCCTGTGTTTTTTTTGACTTAAACTTTTAATTAACTTTATTTGATTCTTTGATAACATTAAAATGTCTTTACTTTTGTTAGAGAAAGTACAAAGAAAACCTTTTTTGGACTAATTTTTGTTCAAACAGATTCATATCTAAATTAACAATAAGACTTTTGAGACTAGCAGATTGCATTGCTTTAATGAAATTAAGATACAGAACTATTTCTAATACTATAGGTTTTGTGATTTTCATATCTCTATTAAGTTCGTGCAGTATTGTTAAGAGAGTAAAATCCAACGAGTACTTAGTTACTGAAAATGTGATCTTAGAAGACGGTAAGAAAAATAATGAAGAACGTGTCAACAATATAATTATCCAAAAAACCAATTCTGGGATGCAGGGCATGTTCAAATTTCCTTTAAAACTGCATATTTACAATCTTGCGAGACCTAATATCGATTCGATTATTGAAGCAAATATTTTAAGTAATCCCAATAAGGTAAGACGGAAAACAAATTTGTTATCAAAAAAACAATTTGACAAATATATAGAATCAAAGCGCAATTTTAATAGCTGGTTGAAACGTACGGGGGAAGCGCCCGTTATTTACAATAAAGACAAAACAGAAAAAACGGCAAGCAACCTAAATAAATATTACGCCAGACGAGGTTGGTTTAATAATGAAGTTGACTTTGAGGTAAATAAAGACAGTAATAAAATAGCAAAGGTGGCCTACAAAATTGTAAAGCACAAACCCTATCTAATAGATTCAATAACACCCTTTATTAGCAGTCCTGCCATTGACTCATTGTACAATGATTTCAGCAAGGGATCCTACTTACAAAAAGGAGATCAATTCGACGAGGACAATTATGAACGTGAACGAGAGCGTATTAATACTTACCTTAGAAATTCTGGTTTCTATCATTTTGGCCAAGATTACATACGTATGGTGATTGATACTATCGGAACAAACAACAAGGTAAATACCGAGTTAATAATAGCCGATAGGTCAATCAGAGCTGAAGATTCAGTAATTATAAGACCCTTTAAAATTTACAAGATTAAAGCAATAAATATCTTTACAGATGATAATTTTGACAATAGATTTAAAGCTATTTCTGATACTACTACTTTTAAAGATTACACCCTTTACAGCAAAAACAAATTAAAGTTTAGACCTAAGGCTTTAACAGATGCTGTTTTTATGAATAAAGGTGATATTTATAGTGATTTAGCAAGAAGTAGAACATCTAGATATCTTAACGATTTACAAATGTTTAGATATCCTAGTATTGACTATGTTGAAAATGAGGAAGATTCAACCTTGACTGCTAATATATATTTAGAGCCTAGAAAGAAATACACTTTAAATTTTGACCCAGAAATAAATCAAAGTAATATTCAGACCATTGGTTTTTCGTTTAACACAGGTTTAAAAATTAGAAATATTTTTAGAGGTGCAGAAACACTAGAATTAACAGCCATTGCTGCAATCGGTGCATCAAAAGATCGATCAGATGACGCCTCAGCATTTTTTGATATTAATGAGTACGGCGGCAATATTAGGTTAACTCTACCAAGACTATTCACACCATTTAACACGGACAAGATTATACCAAAATATATGTCACCAAATACAGTGATTAACTTATCTGCCACGAGCCAGCAAAATATTGGGTTAGATAAGCAAACTTTAGCAGGAATTTTAGGTTATAATTGGTTCCCATCTAATACCGTTTCTAACACTTTAGATTTATTTAATGTAGAATTTGTCAAAAACCTAAATACAGACAACTATTTTGGAGTTTATACTAATTCCTTTGATCGGTTAAATGATATAGCACGAGATATTGATTATATAGATCAAAATGAGAGCTTGGAGAATCCTGCGAATAATTTTGATCCTGCCGATGTATTTATAGATGATGTAGTAAATGGCAATACATCACTTACACCTCAAGATGAGGATTATGTATCAGTTAGTAATATTAATGAACGTAAAGATAGACTTACTGAAAACAACTTAATATTTTCATCGAGTTATACTTATAAAAAAAATAAACGAGAAAACATCTTTGACAATGATTTCTCAGTCTTTAAATGGCGTATTGAATTTGCAGGTAATTTATTGACCAACTTTTCTAAGTTAATTGGATCTTCTAAAAATGATAATGATAATTATGAAATTTTTGGTGTAGCATTTTCTCAATATTTAAAAACTGAAATTGATTACGTAAAGTACTTTGACTTTGGTAGGCATAATATATTTGCTTTTAGGAGTTATGCAGGTATTGCTATACCATATGGAAATTCCAATAGTATCCCATTTGCAAAAAGTTTTTTCGCAGGTGGCCCAAATGACAATAGAGCATGGACTGCTTATAACCTGGGGCCAGGTAGCTCAAATAATACCGATGAATTTAACGAAGCAAATTTTAAAATCCATTTAAGTGCAGAACAACGTTTTGGTTTATTCGGAAACTTACGAGGTGCACTTTTTGTAGATGTCGGAAATATATGGAATATCCTAGACAATGTTGAGGATGAAGACGCAACTTTTAATGGTTTTAAATCATTGAAAGATATTGCTATTGGATCTGGTTTTGGATTAAGATATGACTTTGACTTTTTTGTTCTAAGATTTGATGTTGGTTTTAAAACTTATGACCCAGCACAAGAAATAGATAATAGATGGTTTAGGGATTACAATTTTAGAAATGCTGTATATAATATTGGCATCAACTATCCTTTCTAAACTAGTTACTTTTAACGACATCGTTTTCGCTTTTTATCCTGCATTTATCTTCATAATCTGATGAATTAAATTTCAAAATTGCCTATTTTTGACGTCTAATTTTCAATCATAATAATATGAGTCACAATATAAAACCTGGTGTTGCAACAGGAAGAGAGGTACAGGACATTTTCAACTTGGCAAAAGAAAAGGGATTTGCATTACCAGCTGTAAATGTAATTGGTTCTAATACTATTAACGGTGTTCTAGAAACTGCAAAGACATTAAATGCACCTGTAATAATACAGTTTTCAAATGGAGGCGCACAATTTAATGCAGGTAAGGGATTAAGTAATGAAGGTCAAAAAGCCGCAATTGCAGGTTCAATTGCTGGAGCAAAACATGTGCATGAAATGGCTGAAGTTTATGGTGTACCTGTTATACTACATACGGATCATTGCGCCAAAAAATTATTGCCTTGGATAGATGGCTTGTTAGATGCTAGTGAAGCACACTTCAAAGAAACTGGTAAATCTTTATATAGTTCTCATATGATTGACTTGTCTGAAGAACCAATTGAAGAAAATATCGAAATCTGTAAGCAATATCTTGAACGCATGAGTAAAATGGGCATGACTTTAGAGATTGAGCTTGGTATTACAGGTGGAGAAGAAGATGGTGTAGATAATACAGATGTTGATGATTCTAAATTATATACTCAACCAGAAGAAGTTGCTTATGCCTATGAGGAATTAAGTAAGGTAAGTGATCAATTTACAATTGCTGCAGCCTTTGGTAATGTACACGGTGTATATAAACCAGGAAATGTTAAGCTTACACCTAAGATTTTAAAGAATTCACAAGAATATATTACTGAAAAATACGGTGTTGAGCACAACCATATAGACTTTGTTTTCCATGGCGGATCTGGATCAACTGTTGAAGAAATAAGAGAAGCAATTGGCTATGGT
>Ga0213858_10000012_pt1 | contig 81720 bp, 66 predicted proteins | sample PICome_FD_160122 | JGI IMG/M metagenome (GOLD analysis project Ga0213858, IMG submission 160122) | Coastal seawater microbial communities near Pivers Island, North Carolina, United States - PICO245 | ecosystem: Environmental > Aquatic > Marine > Coastal | place: USA: North Carolina | collected... | reverse complement strand
ACATCATAATCTCCTCTTTATAATGGTGCAGCAGGAACTGGTGAGGTTTATTATGATCCTAATGACTTCACCAAGAAAGCAGCACCTAACTATTCTCACCACAAACTAACTGTATTTGAATACGCAGACACAGAAGAGTTGTCTCTATTCTACAGAAAGATTGCAAAGGCATTCGCTGGTTATCAACCAACGATTGATGACCCAGGTGAGTTCGATTTCAACATCCAAGAGAACAGAATTGTTGGTCCTCTTTCTGACTCTAGAGTTATTGAAAGTCTCAAACTTACTGATGCAACAACTGATCCAACCATCCCTGCTTCTACAGCAGAAGTTGAAGTAACGACTAAGGTTGATCATGGATACTTTGCAGGTCAGTTTGTTTCTATCTCTAACACAGAGATTGATGACGTACTGGAAGGATTCTTCCCAATTAAGGAGATCGATCCTAACGATCCTCGTAAATTTACATATGAAGTACCAATTGTTGTAAGTGCAATTGGACAAAACTTGGTGTCTGGTCAGTTAATTAGTCAATTAACTACACCTGCACTAGGACAGAATGCACAGACTCTTGCTGAGGTTGATTCTGTTGAGTCTGCATCACCATATGTCTTTAACTGCTCTATTCGTTCTACGTGGGGTATTTGTGGTATCTGGGCGAACGGTCTTAAGGCAACAGGCTTTAAGTCGATGGTTATCGCTCAATACACGGGTGTTTCGTTGCAGAAGGACGATAGAGCATTCATCCGTTATGACGAGTATTCCAACACTTGGAACCAAGCATCACTAGTAGATGCATTTGCAACGGTTCCTTACCACGCTAAGGGTGATTCTTACTGGAAGGATGACTGGAGAAACTTCCACGTCCGTGCATCAGAAGATGCATTCATCCAAAACGTTTCTATCTTCGCTGTTGGTTTCGCTGATCACTTCCTGATGGAGTCAGGTGGTGACATGTCTATCACCAACTCGAACTCTAACTTCGGTAATACATCACTTCACGCTATTGGTTTCAAAGGATTCTCCTTTAACCAAGATAAGGCAGGTTATATTACTGACATCATTCCACCTCAACAGGTAGAAGAGAATACTGATACTATTGAGAAAATCAACTACTATACAGTAGATATTACTGGAACCACACAGAATGCAGCAAACTACACCAAGTTGTTCTTGGGTAGTGATGATATCATCACCCCAGCAGATCGTCCTGCTGTTGCTATCAGTGGTTACAGACTTGGTGCTAAGACAGATGACAAACTCTATGTAAAACTAGATCCTATTCAATCAGGTGGATCTCAGTTGTTCAATGTAACACTTAACCCAACGGGTTATGTCAAGTATATTGCAAAGGGTTCTATTCTAAATCCATCTGGTTTAGCAATTGATAACGTAAGTGCAGACGCTGCTAACTTAATTGAAAGCAACCGTCGCATGATTCAGGAGGAAGTCTTCGGTTATATCATTGAGAAGTATCCAAGACTTAGAAACATTTCTTATGTCAATCCTGGTCTAAATCCAAATGCAAACCGCTACTTCGATGGTCGCGATCTAATCATTGCTAACCGTCAAGAGATCATTGACACTGCATATGCATCAACTGTAGTAACATATCCAGCTACAACTATCAATAAGGTTGATATTGGTGAGATTGTTGATGCTGTTGCAGAAGACTTGAGAGATGGTGGTAATGCTAACACCATTGGTAAGGTAAAAGAATACTTTAATGGTGCTGGAACTCTTGCTTCTTTTGTTGGACAAGAAGACGAAATCCTCTGGGCATTCAATAGATCAAGAGATCTCTGTAAGAAAGCAATTGCTAACCTATTACAAGTCAAAGCAGATATCTATGATCCTAATCCTAACAGCGATCTTGCTGGTTACGGTGTAGGTGTTGGTTACACTGGTTCCGAAGCTGAAGAGGCAGGACTAACAGATAATGGTGTAACTGTTGATGCTGCCAACACACAGGATCCTGCAGGTCGTAACAAGGATGGTCGCAACCGTATTGTTGCTAACCGCGACTTTATCCTTGACGGAGCATTAGCAGAGATCGCTGTATATCATCCAGACTTCTACATCCCTGGTGATACACAGAGCAATGAACAGTCACGTTATGCTGATGGATTTAGACTAATTCGTCGCAACAGCAAAGAAATTGCTGATAAAGCTCTTGCTGCTATTGCACTAAACCATCCTGACTTCTACTTCCCTGGTGATCAGCAGACAGATACTGGATCAAGATTTGCTGATGCTTATCGTTTGATTCAACTAAACAAGGATGAGATTATACTAAGTGCATTCAATTACATGAATGCAAACAATCCACCATCTCCTCTACCAGCAAATTATGAGACCAAGTGTAAGAGAGACATTGGATATTTCATTGATGCTATCTCACTCGATGTCTTCCTAGGTAGCAATGAGTATGCATATAGATTTGCTGCTGAGTATTTTGATGTAAATGGCGATCCAATCAGTAACGGATTGGTTGATGAAGAAAGTTCATCTTCTGTTGCTTTCACCCAAGCAGCAGCACAGATGAAGTTGGCAGTTGCAAACCAACTCACAGTAACAGACCTAACCATTACAGCAGATCCTCTAACTGGTTCTAATACAGATCCTGCTTCCTGTGCTAATGTTCAGTCTGCTATTGATACTCTAACCACTATCGTTAATACTATTATTATCGATGGCAACCTAAGCAGTGTTCCTATTGAACTCAACAAAGGAACACTTGTAAATGGTGAGTTAAAGTGCTACAGAGATATCAACTATTTCATTGATGCTATCTCTGTTGATATGTTTGTTGGTGGAAACAAGCACACGAGAACATATGTACAGCAGTATTTCTCTGACTCTAGCACACAGCTTCCTAATGGATTGCTTGGTGAAGAGGCAGAAAGTGTAACCGCTTTTGACGCTGCTTCTATTGAGATGCAGAAGGCAGTTACTAATGGTCTATACTACAAGGATCTTACTGTCACCCCAGGTGAATCTGAGTATGGAGATGGCAATGGAGTCGTTGGTAACACTGATTCTACTGCTTGTTCTGATGTACAATCAGCAATCTCTAACTTGGTATCTATCGTAACTGATGTATTCCAAGGACAACCAACACCATCTCTAGACAGTCTGCCAGCAGAGAACGCAGGAACTCTCCTCGCAGGCGAGACTAAGTGTCGTAGAGATATCGGTCACATTGTTGATGCAGTTGCACAAGACCTCTGGTTTGGTGGTAACGAATTTACTATTGCAGCAACGAAAGAATACTTCGATGCAAATGATGGCACTGTCCTAATCTCCAACGGTGTTGATAACGAAGTTGCTCCTTCGATCACAGCATTTAGAAGAGCACAGGATCTAATGAACCGTGCTGTCAATAACCAATACTATGATCGCGATCTAACCATCACACTAGATCAGACTGGCGATCCTCCAGTATTCGCTGACATTCACTCTAACGCTTCTATCTCTATTCTTGATAACAAGAAGTTTATTGCTGCTGAAGCATATGAGCGTATGCTTGCTGCTTATCCATCATACACTCCTCAGACTGGTAACACTAAGCAAGACTGCCTAGATGATGTTTATGATGTACTAGATCAGATTGCTTATAACGTCAAGTTTGGTGGCAATGATAAGACTTACGATGCTGCTGAAGTATATGTAACTAACATCTTCGAAGGTCAAGTAGTAGAGACATTCATCGATGCTGAGCGTGATGAAGCTGCTAAGGTATTCCTCGAAGCAAAGAACATTGCTATCCAAGTTATCAATAACGAAACTGTATCTGTTTCTGCTGGTCACACAGAGACTCAGGTCTTTGACTTTACTCAAACTGATGACTGGGATGATGACGATGCTCCACTACCACAGTGTGGTTCTGCAGTTGCTGCTACTGATACTCTCTTCGGTATTATCATTCAGGCAATCGGTACTGATGCTGGTGTTGGTAACCTCAATGGAATCACTAGAACTGCTACACCACAACCAACCGCATATACTATAGGCAATTGCTCTGATGTATTGGCAACTATCGATACTCTTGTAAGTATTGTTGTTGATACTCTCTATGCTGGAGACCTAGATGCTCTGCCAATTATTGATAGTGGTGAGTGGGATTGTGCTAATGTACGTTCTACAATCGAATCTCTCTACGATATTGCTAGTGATGCAATCATCGGCAATACTCTTGGCGAACTACCTGTTCTCAACCAAGGAGACTTTACCCTCAACAATGAGGCATCTAAGTGCTTCCGTGATGTAACATACATCGTTGATGGTATTGTCAATGACTTGAGATTGGGTGGAAACATCGCTTGTGTTCAGGCAGCAGAGGCATACTTTGTTGGTAACCAACTCGATTATATCGATGGTGAGAAGACAGAGACTCTAGATGCATGGGATTATGTCGGACAGATGGCAACTGCTGCCATGAGAAACTTCGACTTCCTTGCATTCAACTGTTCCACAACAATTGGTTCTGCTATCGTTGATGTTGGAGACACTCGTGGTATTCTAATCGGTATGAGTGTTGTTGAATATCTCAGCACAGATTATGTTGATGGTCTGCTACAACCAGGAGCAACCGCTGTTTATTCCAACATTCCAGAAGGAACTTACGTTAAGAAGATTGTAAGCAATACTCAGATTGAGTTGGGTGTTGTAGGATCTAGACTAGACACTGGTGATACTCAAAACGCACTACAAAATAGCACAACTACTGACCTCTACTTCACCTTCGAGCAAGGAACTTGGGCAGATACTCTACCTAAGACTGTAGTAGTTGGACCTGCTTCCAGCAATCCAGATGTAATTCAAGATACAACCACTGCTCCTGGTAGTGTTGAGTGTGCTGGTGTTACTAACGCTATCGAAACTCTAACTGATGCGATCACAACCATTATCAACACTGGTGTTGGTAGTGTAACAAGACAAGAACCAACTGTTAATAGTGTTACCCTTGCTGCTAGAGCAACTGTATTCACAATCGATACTAGCGGCATTGGTACATCTAACCCCCATGACTTTGAGACTGGAACTGCAGTCAGACTCGTTCCACGTCCTCGTTTCGATGAGGTTACTGGTAAGTATGTTGATGTTGATAAGCGTCTCATCAGACTACCAAATGGTTTCGAGACCAATAGAACATACTATGTAATTGCTCCTGGCAGAAGAACACAACCAGAAGATTATAGCAACACTACATTCTTCAATGGTAGTGATCAAACTAAGTTGATGCTTGCAACTTCTAAAGAGAATGCTGCAGCAGGTATCTACATCTATGCTTCTGAGACCGAAGGTATTGATCCAAACGTTGAAATTGATATCTATCAGTTCCTAACTGATGATTCTTATGATCTACACAAGTATGGTTGTAACCTAACCAATACTGTAAATGCTGGTATTGAGACTGATGTCTCTAACATCTTCGATGTACCATTTGCTTCTGTAACTCCTCAAAAGGTATTCTTCAGAGCTGTTACTGGTGGCACTCTACCAGCAGTTTCTACAACGTTCGAGAATGATTCTGACGTTGCTGTAACTGATCCAAATGATGCAAATCTAGGAAAAATTAATCCAGTCAAAGAGTTCTTTGCTCGTTATCAAAACAACAAAGTATTCACCATACACAAAACACATGCGGATGCTATCAATAATGTAAATCCAATTCAGTTTGGATCTGGTCAGACTTCTATTGAGTTTGAAGTATATGCTAACAAGAGAAGAAGTCCTGTAAGATTTGATCCTGGTTTTACTGATACTGCAACTGATTCTGGTAAGTGGTTCATCCAGTGTAAGGATGAAGTTTCCTCTCAACCAGATTCTGTCAAGCAATCAAATATCTTCTGGAGAATTCATCAGAGTGATTATGCTGATAGACCTAAGACCACAGACATGTGGTTCGAGCGTGTTAAGGATGACCGTGACAAGGATGAGAGAACCTACAAGATCAGATATGTCATTCCTAAGTATCTTGAGAATGCTAGAGATCCTATCAATGGTTTCGTTCTTAAGACAAGAACTGACGACACCAGAAAACTTGTTCCTCAAAAACTCCTACTCAAACCTGTAACTGGATCTGTCTATGGTGCTCGCTTTAGCAACCCAGTTCAGGCAGATGAATACATTGGTTATACCAGACAGGACTTTGCTGATAACAATCTAAACCTAGATGCTGCATATGATCCTTATAAGAAGGATTTAACTGGATCTGGTATCAACTACATCCAGTATGCTAAGTTTGCTTCTGGTATTCAAGCTTCTATCCAAAGTGGTAGATATGTTGAGGATACTCTTGATCCTACAATCAAGTATCTAGAACTGACAGTCTTCGACCATGCTGTTGATGCGATCAACTTCCCTGGTCTAAGAAACGAAGTATTTACTACAGTTAAGATTACTGCACCTCAGGGCGGAGATTTCACTGTAAGTAAGACACAAAGTGTTCCTGCGAACGAAGTTGCTTTCACTGGTAATTCTTCTGGTCTCGCTAATATTCATGCATACTACAGTGTTGGTGGTGATCACTATCTAATCATCAAGAACATCCGTGGTGGCAAACTTGAGTATAGTGAGTATTATGATACTAGATTTACTCAGGGTGCTGTCTTTGCTGATATGCTGGAAGACCAGGATATGGGCAAATCGCTACCTCTGAAAACACTAATCAGAAAAAATTATCCTGAGTATTATTACAAGCAAAACGGCGCTAACGTTTATACCATCACTCCTGGTGATCGTATTCAAGATAGCGCAGGTGTTGAATACTACGTTGATAGTGTCGAAGATGCAGGTGTTATTGAAGATACCTTCTACATCTTTGGTTATGAGACACTACAGCGCAGAATTGCTGGTCAGCAAGATGGTATCTACTATCTAACTGCACTCCGTGGCAATGTTTCACCATTCCCAACAGGTGCTGGTGTTGCTGAGAACTTTAAGAAGTTTAAGTTCTCACAACCAGTTAGCAGACTGTATCCACTAAACTACAAGAACGATCCTCTTTGGTTTAAGAAGAATGGTACTTCTAACAAGGAAAAAGCATACTATGAGTTGCTAATTGACCCACCATCAACATTCTCTGCTGCTGATAACTACATTCATGGTTTAGTTACAACTAATGACTACAAGAACTCTGTAACCAAGGAATTGGTTGAGGATCTATTTGATCAACCAGCGTTTATTAATAATGAATACACCAATACAACCTCTGATGGTAATGGAAATGTAATTGATAACAGAGTCAGAGCACAAGAGGGCAACGCAACTTCTGGTTCAGAAGACCGTCGTATTCCTATTTCTGGTGATAGCACGGTCATGTCAGATCAGCGTTACTACGTTGAACTTAGAAGACCATCTATCGCTCGTGCTGGTAACCATACGTTTGAATATCTTGGTTTCGGTCCTGGTAACTACTCCACAGGTCTCCCAGCACGTCAGGAGATCGTCCTAACACCCGAAGAGGACTTCTACGCACAAAGTAAGAAACAAGACGCTGGTATCGTCTTCTACACTGGTATCAACTCTCAGGGTGACCTGTATATTGGTAACAGAAGAATCAATGCTATCACTGGTGAAGAGACATTCATCGATGCTGCAATCCTAGAAGATGATGGCGATGATGAGGATGTAGTAGGCGGTCTCGTTACCACCTTCGATACACCTGTAACGTTCAACCAGAACATTACGGTTGTTGGTGGTGATGGACAACTTGTCAATACATTTGAGTCTCCTATTCTTATTGCTGTACAGGACGAAGATCTGTCTCAGGAACGTCATTCCTTAATCATTCGTTCTTATGTTTCTTCTATTGATCCTGTAACCTTCGAGCAGCAAGATGAGAGTCTTGATAGAACTGGATGGTTGCCTGATCCTAGCAGAGGTGATATCAGAATTGGTAAGAACAGAATTCAATCTGCGATCTTCGGATTCAACTCTAGAGGACAGGGACAAGAATATAAGTTCTTGACTCATACTATTGGAGGTGTTCCATCAAACCTATCACCAAACCAATCTCCAGAGGTTCCTGCAGATCCTAATGCTCCTATTGAAGGATCTAGAGTCTTCCCTGAACAGCTCGTTAATTACAATGGCGTTATTCCAAGATCTGGAGATGTTCTGTTCAAGGGTTCTGAGGTTGGAAGCACAGGATCCATGGGATGGATTCTATCTAACTACTTCACCAACATTGCAAATACTAGCATTGGTAACATCATCTTTGATGACACAAATGTCGTCAAGATTACATTTGTTGATTTTACTAGTGGATTAGATATTACATGTTCTGAACTAGGAATTACTTCTGCTTCTCAAATCAGATTTAAGAACTTCTATCCAGAACCATCAATCAACCTAACCTGGACGATTTATTCTCCTCCTGGAGATGCGTTCAGTGGAAATAATAACTATCTACATTTCCAAGCAATTGATGCTGTTGGTGCTCAAACTCTAGTTTGGGATACCGTAGTTTCTAATGCAACTGGTGATGCTCCAACAGTTGAATTCTCTAATTCTAATTGGAAGGAACTTGGAGTTATTGGTGCAGAAGCAATCAGAACTGAGACTGAATATTGGGGAGACTTTAAGGTTGGTGTTAATACCATCGCAAGAACTCCATGGGAGTCTGCTAAGACTGCTTGGACTGATCCTCTATTCACTGAACCTCGTGCAAACTTCGATGTTGTTGGTAACACATTCATCAGTGGTAAGAAGGTTCTCAACTTCTTAAAAGAAGGACTACAGTTTAGAACTCTTACCAATCAAGACCATGCATTGTTGGTTGGTGGAGATAGCGAAAGTCCAGAGGATATCGCAGCATTCCGTATTTCTACAACTCCTGGACCAATTGGTCAGGGTAGAATGAGTGTTAATGCTACTCTTGGTCAGTTAAATTCAATCGGAACAGATCATGTTATTATTGGATCTACTAACATCACTGGTAATCTTCAGATTAACGGTGGATTAGAAATCTTCGTTGGTGATTTTGATACCACCAGCGGAACACTTGACATGATGGAAACACCTGAGACAGTCAGGTTCATCATGAATGCAAGCAACATCCAGTTTGCTAATGAATCGACCAATACCGAGACAATGAGTTTCGATTTTGGCAACTATGCACAAACTCAAACTCTAACATTTGGTGATCAATCTGAAGTTACAACTCTGAACATTCATAGAAACTCACAAGATTCTACGATTGATATCGGAACAGTCTCCAATCTAGATGATAGTTATAGTTCTACTATTACTATTGGTGGAGCATTCTCAAGTTCTAGTTCTCAACTCACCATTCAGAACAAGAACATCTCACTAGATGGTGATGTTGAGGTTGGTTCTGGATATACTGCTGGTTCTGGAACTGGAAGATTGTTCTCCTTGAATTCTAGATTTGAATTCTTAACCGCTAGTGGAGGACCTTCTACTGTCAGACTTGCTACAACTGCTTCTACTCTCGACATTGGTGGTGTTGGTGGAACAACCACAATTAATAATGCGTTGTATGTAAAAGCAAGAGCAGACTTTGATGGAGATATCCAACAGAACGGTGGATTGAATGCTGGTGGCGTCAATATTGTTAGGGGTGTCTTTGGAACTCCTGTTGCAGGACAACCTGCAGGTGGATTACCAGATAATTTCAACCTAGATCTTTATAAGAAGATTGATATTGGTGGAAAGACTCTTGATACTCAAGGTGTTGCTAACATGCCAGCATCTGAAGAATTTGTTAGATTGAGTTCTAATTCAGTTGGACAAATTCTTCTAGGTGATTACCTGCTAATTGCTAGCGGAACAGATGCACAAGAAACAGCATCTGAATTGGTTAGAGTCATTGAACTTACTAACTTGAGTGATGTAACCGATCCTGAAGGTATTCGTGTTAAGGTTGAAAGAGGTGTTGATGGCACCACAGCAGGAGTTCATGCTGATAATACACCAATCTTTAGAATTGAGAAGAGTGAAAATGTAAGTTACTCTAAAGAAGAACTTACTAACGTTGATACTCAACTAGAAACTGCGGAATTTGGTGGATCTCTGAGAACAGGTGATTATATCAGAATCAATGATAATGAATTCTTGAAGATTGAATCTCTAATCACTTCTCTAACATCTACTCAGAAATTCACCATTAATGATGGTGGCGATCCAGCAGTTGTAACATTCCAAGTTGAATCGACAACTGGTAATACATTTATCAGAGGAACCTGTGACATCTTCGATACTACAACTATTCATGGATCTACTGCTCCTGGTGATCAAAAACTAATCATCACGGACGGCGATACTGTTCCTACGGTTGTATTTGATGTAGATAGTGCCCAAGGCAATACTAGAATCCTTGGTGACCTTAGTGTTGGTGCTGGATTTGATAAGTTCTTGGTTGAAGATGATACTGGAAACACCACTATCAAGGGTGGAAACTTTATAATCAGAGATGCTGCTGATACCAATAACAGACTCCACTTCTCTAACAACCTAGGAAAACTTGAAATTGCTGGTGAATACTTCTCAAATGGTTTAGGAGAAAATACATTTGCTGGTGATCTAGTTCTTAACGGTGGAAATCTAACCGTCAATAGTAATGGTACTAAGATCTTTAAGGTTCAAGATAACGGAACTGTTGATCTTGGTGGTATCGAATACTTCTATGGTCCAACTGGAGCAAGAAGATGGGATTATATTACAATTGCTGGTGGTGATGCTGGAGTAATTACTCCTAACATTAACTACTTCACCAATGCAACTGGAGATCTATATGTTAAGTTACCCGCTAATCCATCAAATGGTGATATGGTTAGAATTATTGACCTTGGTGGTAACCTCAAGTATGATCTTAAGTTGATCATTCGTGCTAGCACTGGCACACCAATTCAGGGTGATGCTACTAACATCGCTGCTGATGTAACTGGTGTTGATCTATCACAGCATAATGGTGGTGAATTGGTTGTCACAACTCCAAATGCCGCGTTCGGTCTAGTTTATGCGGGACCAATAAATAATGATGGTGGTGCTAGTAACGTACCAAGCACCGCTGTTGGTTGGTGGTTGATGGAAATCTAAATGGCAAACTACGGCGCAATAAAAACGATGAAGGCTGCCGCCATTGGCACTATCATGCCATGGACGGGAGCCTTGTCTGAGATACCTAAGGGTTGGATTATTTGTGATGGAGCAGGAGTCTCTGCTAGAGATTACCCATTGTTAGCACAAGCAATTGGTGAAACATATGGTGCTAGTCCTGGATTTAGTGTTCTTGATTTTCCATGGAACATAAACAATCCAACTCACCAATTCTTTTTGCCTGACATCTCGCAAAAATCTCTTTCTGATATTCAAACAGATTATTTTGGCGCTAATGCTATTGAAGCTGCGATTGATACTGCAGAAGCAGCAGCAGTCGTAGGACAATATATTGGTGCTAATACTGATAATGGAGCTCCAAACAGAATATCTGATGCAAATACAGATATTCTATTCACTTATGATCCAGAAAGTGATTTTAGTGGAAGAATTGAAGGGCAAGAATTTGATCCTGGTGTAGGAGTTAGAACATTATATACGGGCGCTAGGAAATTGGGTAGAAGGCATATGCCAATTCATACTCACCCAACTAGTGTTCCAAGTATCGCAGGTATCAATAGCACTAAACCTGGATCTGGAGTTTCTTGCTCTAGAGAATTTGGTTATGATTTCTTCAAAGCAGGATTTGACGATTTTCTTGGTATATTTGAAACTCAGATTCAAGTTAGTGGTTTTGAGGAACCAAGTGGTAGTGCATTAGGAAATGGAAGTCCTGGAGTTGTTCTTGGTAATGTTCAATCAGAAGTTCCACCAACTAACTTAAAACCAAAAGAAGTATATTCTCACGGTATTTCTAACTGGATTGGTCGTTTGGATGCACCTGATATTCCAGACCCACTTAGAGAACCAAACTTTGCAGCACATAATAGAGTATTCAATCCAGTTGATCAGGCACCATATGGTTTAGGTGGAGATCCTATTGATACAACTCACAGAAACTGGGATCCTGGTTCTTTTAACCATGGAGATGGTTCTGGAAGTAATGGAGAGCATAAACCATTAGAGGTTTTCTTTAATCATTCTGGTATTGACTTCAATGTGGTAAATAATCCTCCTGTTGGACAACCATCTCAGAGAATTGAATCACATGACCACCAAACGTTTCAAATTGAGTATAGTGATAACGACTCTACACTAAGAGTTCCTTCAAACCTTGCTACAAATGTAACTTCTAATGTGACGCCAAATAACCTACCAGGAGCACTAAATATTACTACTACTATACCTACACCAAAACTGGTTGTTTTGTACATTATTAGGGCATATTAATGGCAAATTACGCGGTACAAAAAGCAAAATACGGTGGCGTAGTTGGAAGTATCCAAGTATTTACCACGGATTTACCTACTGCAAATCTTCCAGATCTTGGAGATTTTAGAACAAAATTGCCTGCAGGATTTTTAAGATGTGATGGATCTATCTTGAAACAAGATTTATATCCAGCATTGGCAGAAGTTCTTGGGGTGGGATCTGACTCTAAATTTGCTAAAATACCTGAAGAGATGGCAGATGATGAGTTTCAGTTACCAGACATCGGTGCAAAATATCTTGTACCTGGAGCTGCTACTGGAACATATCTTTCTCAAGTTTTATCTGATGGTGTAACACCAAGAATTGGTGCTGAATTTGATGTTAGATCAAATATAGGAACAACTCAAAATATTTCTTATTCTGGAAATTTTACAATTGATACTTTTACTGATGATCTAGAAGGATTTCCTTTATTTACGGGACCTGAAAATACACCAACTGCTATCATTACAGATCAGCACTATCAGGGACATGGACATACAGGTAATCAGGCTGTCCTTAACTGTACTGGTAATTATGTTGTCTCTCCTGGAATTGGTCCAACCGATGCTGCTGAGTCTTATAGTGGCAACAATTGTCGTCCATTTGCTGGCAATTTACTTTACAGAATTTCTGCTCCAGATGACACAACTGTAACAGGTGCTTCGCATGATCATAGAGTTCAAGTTCCAACATCTCCGTTAGACTATAGCTCTAACATGCAATTTACTTATCCAACAACACAAATTCCAGCAAGTAATATCAGAACAGAGATAACTATAGATGTAAAAGATCCAGTTACTTTTGATACTACAGTAGCTCCTTTCATGATTGTCGAATACATAATTAAAATATAAAACCATGGCAGCGATTACAGAGACATTTAATACCCCAGGTTCTTATAGTTTTACAGTTCCTGCTACAGTTCAATATCTCGATTACGAGATTCACGGAGCTGGTGGCGGTGGATCGGGCAGTGATGTTGGATCTGCAGGTGGAACTGGTGGTGATGGTGCCAGAATCAATGGATCAATGTATGTGACTGCTGGTAATGTTCTCACCATTTATGTTGGTGGTGGAGGAGGCGGTGGTGTCAGTAACTTAGTTGGTGCTGATGGCGGCAACGGAGGAACTAACGGAAGTACCGCTGGTAAAGGTGGAAACGGTGGTGATGCTGGAGACTCTGCTGCTTCTGGTGGTGGAGGCGGCGGCGGCGCTGCTTCCTATGTTTATGATGCTACTGCTGCTCAATACATTGTAGTTGCTGGTGGTGGCGGCGGTGCTGGTGGTGCTGGTACTCAGGGTGCTGTGCAGTATAATAAAAATGGAGGTGATGCTTCTCAGACATTTTCTGGTACTGCGAATTTACAAAATGGCAGTAACGCATCAAACTTTGCTGGTGGTACTGGTGGTAGTCAAACCAGAACAGCTACTGGTGGGTTGAATCAGAATCCTCTTTGTTTAAATGTTAATAATGGTTGGCATACAAGATCTGGTGCTCCTCAAACTGATCCAACTACTGCTATTAGAAAATTGGTTATCTTGTGGAATGGAACAACAATTTATTACGACACTCCTTCCAATGAATCTGCTAATCAAATCATTAAAGACGGATATAAATGGACTCCTGGACAGAAAAGAGGTGGAAGTCCTTATGGTTGGTGTAGTAACGATACTTGTGGAGTATGTACTGCTCCTAATGGAGACCACTGTAATAGTTTCGACATCACAAGAACTGCAATTCTAGATGGTCCTGCGGGCGGTGGCGGTGGCGGTGGCACCCCTGGTGGTGGTGCTGGAGCTACGCCATCTAATGACCAGAATGCTGGTGGTGGTAGTGGTGGAGGAAGTTACTATAACGCTTCATATCACACTGATCCTATTGTAGGATTACTTGTGCCAAATATTGCTACTTCTAGTATTGGTACTGGTGGAGGTCAATCTGCTGCAGGTGAAAGTGGATCCATAACAATCACATATGATAGTGAAGATGGTAATCCAAATCCAGTAGTAAATTTTGAAACTATTAGTGGTGCCAATATTCTTACACAATATACAACACTTGATTCTGTTACAGTTAGTGGAATTAATATTGAGGTTCCATGTACTGCTAACAATGGTGCTGAGATCATAAAAAATGGTACTAATGTAGGATCTTCAACAACTGTTGTTAATGGAGATATATTAGAACTTACTATGGAGTCTCCTGATGTATATACAACAGTAAAAACTGCAACTCTAGCTTGGGGTGATGTAGGAGAAACAGTTGATGCACAATGGAGTATTATAACTAAAGATCCTCCACTGTTAATTCCTAACCCATTTGATTTTACTGATGTTGATGAGCAACCATTAGATACAGATATTATTAGTGACGTTGCTGTAATCACTGGTCTTACAGAAGATGCTTTGGTCAGTGTAACAGCAACAATTAATGGATTGGCAAACCAATTTGCATCAATCATTCTCGATGGAGTTGATCAGAATGCAAGCAGTGCCATTATATCAAATGGTCAAGAATTACAAATAAGAATGTCTTCTGGATCTACAGTTAATACTGTTAGCTCAGCGTTTGTAACTGTTGGATCTGGATCTATTGTAGATTGGGATGTAACGACAATTTTGATTATCGATGATAACCCAGATCCTTTCAACTTTATCAATGCAGAAGATGTTGCTGTTAATACATTAATTGAGAGTAATGTACAAACTATTACTGGTATAAACACTCCTGCTTTGGTTAGTATTTCTGAGCAAGGTGGTGACGCATCAAGTTATGAAATTAAAATTGGTGATGGTGCTTGGGTAACACCAGATGCTACTACTAAAGTTGCAAATACACAAGATTTACAAATTAGGACAACTTCTCCTTCTCAACCAAATGAGAACAAACTTGCATTTGTTACAGTTGGACAAGCTGGTAGTTCTTTCACAGATGAATGGAGAGTCATTACAGGAACTGCTGGAGATACTGTACCTGATCAATTTACATTTAATGATAGAACCAATCAGTTCGCAAATACTATGATCTATAGTAATACTATTGTGCCTGCTGGTATCACAGCATCTGCTTCAATAATTATTACTACTAATGTACAACAAGCTAACTTCCATGCGGTAAGTTTTGATAATGGAACTACATGGACAGCTGCTCCATATACTGGTTCATATACACCAGGAGATCCTATTAGTTTAAGACTACAAACAGGAGCTTTTGGAAGTCCATTAACATCTATAACAGTTAATATTGGCGGAGTTTCGGATGAATGGACTGTAGAAACGTTAGCATCATCTCCAGAAGGAAATGATAAATCAACGTGGTATAATGCTACTCCAAGAACAAAAATGGATGGATTAGCAATTGGAACTATTATTAGTGTTTTCAGAGATTCTCAAGGTAACTGGGGACAGTTAGATGGTGAGTTAGATTCCAGATATCCTGGATTTATTGAATGTGCAGGACAGCAATTATCTGTTCTTGATTATCCAGATCTATGGGAAGTCATTGGAAACAGATATGGTGGTGATGGATCAAAGTTTGTCTCAGGTCAAACTGTTACTTACTTTGGAAACTTCAATCTTCCTGACACAAGAAATAGAAGAATGTTTGGAAGTGGCAATGTAGATGGAAACTCTGCTGCTTCTCCTATTGCACCTACACGATTTGCTCCTCCTGGATTACCTGGAACTGGTTCTGGAGAAACAGTTGGTTCTGTTGGTGGTGATTGGTATATTGATACTGTGGATGCAGGCGGACCACTACCACTAGAACAAGTAGAAGATGATGGTGATGCTGATGATCAAGGCACTGCAGGTGCATTCTTTAGCATCGGTAACGTCACAACAACTGGATATGATGGTATATCTGGTAGTATTAACTTTAATGTCCAAGGAAATGTCTCTACTTTTGTTGGACCACTAGTTGATACTCTAACTGATATTCCTGCTCATACTCATGATATGCTCAGTGCTACTAGTTTGGATGTAAATACTGGACTCTTGTTCTGGAATGCTCAAGCTGTATATGGTGACAACCAGACAGTTAATAACAATAACTTGAGTGATTGGCCTGGTGTTCCTGATGCACCATCATCCAACTTCTCTGACTGGAACTTTAGTATTTCATATACAAACTGGTGGGCGTCACCAACAGATAGTAGTTTGCAGTTAGATAATAGTGGTGGTAGTGACAACAGATGGCTTGGAGCATTAGATACTCTAGAATCTACTGCAAACGTTGCTTTGTATTCACCAGAAGGTGGAACTTTGACTCACTCACATTATATTTCTAACACTGCATTTGGTGATCCAACAACAGTGTATGGATGGGGTAACACAAATGGTGCTGGAACAAAGACTACAGGCATGGGTGGAGGTAATACCACTGAAGTATTATTCAATCATACTGAAATGGGTAGTAGAATTAATATTGGAAATTTCCAACTAGATTCATCGAAGGCATTAATTCCAACTGTTAAACTAAAACCAAACAGAACTATTCCTCTAATCCAACCATTCTTTGCAGCGAAGTTCGTAATTAAGGCATACTAAATATTTTATATTGGAAATAATATAATGGCATTACAACCGATTAAACCTCTTGAATTGATGAAAAATGAAGAACTCACAAAGTTTGAGTTCGACGATTTTATTGGCGTTTGGGAAAATTTCGTACCAAGATATCTGTGCGAGAAAATCATTAATCAATTTGAGGAACTGTCCAACACATCATCAATTGTCATGATGGATGGTCAGCAACAATTCTCACAAAAGAAACTAGGAAGAGATGATAAATCTCTTCTATTGAATTCTTGTAGTGTTGAAATTGCCACTGCTATTAATCAATACTTGCAGGCATGTTCATTACATTATATTGATAAGTATTCTCAACTCAAGTCACTGAAACTATTCTCAAGTGACATTAAAATGCAGAAGACAGAACCTGAGGGTGGATATCATGTCTGGCATTATGAGAGTCAAAACTATCATCATTGCAATAGAGAACTAGTTTGGGCAATTTATTTGAATGACGTTCCTGAGGGAGAAGGAGAGACTGAGTTTTTACATCAAAGAAGACGTATTAGACCAACTCAAGGAACAGTAATTATCTGGCCTGCTGGAATGACACACGTCCATAAGGGTAACACAGTCTTTACCCAAGATAAATACATATTGACTGGATGGTATTTGCAGATTCCTTAAATGACTAACAAAAACGAGAAAGTAACTTCAAAGGAAGTTAAACTTGAAGTAAATTTCAAGGATAAGGTAGTCGTTAGACCTCCACATAGAGCAGTCTTCATGAAAGAAGATGTTTGGGATAATCTTCTTGTTCCAAATCTAGGATCTGAGTGGCATCTTCCAGATAAGGATGAGATCGAGTATCTCATTTTCTACTGGGGTGGGGAGTATCTCTGTCAAAAGAAAAAGATTGTCACGGATTCAGAGGGAAATCAATACTGGAGAAGTTACAACTATCCAGAAGCATCGACTGATGATGCAAATAGAATATATGAACTCTTTGATTCTCTAGCTGAAGTACAAAAGCATGAGAAAACGTCTCAATTTATCGAAGAAAGTAAGAAACTGATTGATTATCAGTATTACTATGAGGCAAAGTATGTAAAGAGAACTATTGAAGTACGTTCTATGCTCCTCTTCTCTGATTGGAGAATGCTTCCAGACTATCAAGAAGAATTTGATGGTGAATTAGAAATGTGGAAGAAGTGGAGACAGCATTTGAGAGATCTCCTGCCAAATATTGAAACGTTTGAAAATAGATACGAAGCATTTAAGTTTGCAACAACAGTTAAGTTTGCTGTTGATCCAAATAATTATTTTAAACTGTATCCAAATGGTCAGGATGCAGATGGCAACCCAGTAGAATATATGGGTACAGAAGATCAATTCACTAAACTAGACTTCAAAGCATCTACTGATTTTGTTACCAACAACATTATGAATGTCCTGGAATATGTAAATAAAGGACATGATGATACTGCGAAGATTACACGTAAATATTATGAACTAATGGAAACTCTCAACGCTTGGGACTTCTTCCCAGATTTAAGAATGGAGTTGTTGCACGTAGAAGATTAAACTTATTGACATTATAATGATCTATACTATTAAAGTTTTAAGCGAAACCCAACTTGATACCATAAATGAATACTACAAAATCTGTGACTTTGTGGATGGGTCTGTCACTGGTTCTGATGACAAGTCTATAAAATGGAATGAACAGATACAAGATTCTGTTCATGGTCCTAGGTTGTGTGAGTATGCTGATAGTCAGATAAAAAAGTCTGAACAATTGAATTACGTTCTAGTTCCTAGAGCTACTACTATCCCTATGTTTCTCAGATATACAGAGGGTATGCATTACAAATATCATAATGATTTTTATTGCATGAATGAAGTGAGAACAGATTATAGTCTGTCGCTCTTTCTCAATGATCCAGATGAATATGAGGGAGGAGAGTTGGTATTGAATGTTGGTGGCAAAGAAATTGAATACAAACTACCTGCAGGATCTTGTGTAGCATATCCAACTGGTGTCTATCACAAAGTCAATGAAGTTACTTCTGGTGAGAGAAGGGTCATGGTATTGTGGATGGAGTCAGTGATTTCTGATAGTAGAATTAGAGAGATTGTCAATGACTATTCAATGACAATTATCAAAAACTATGATAAACTTAGAGACGTGGAGCTTGTTGCTGATCTTGAAAGGACAAGATATCAATTGATACGAGAATATGCACAATTTTAGTCCAGATGATATTCGTATCTTTAGAAATATGTTTTCTGAAGAGCATTGCGAATCTATTAAAGTTTTCTTGGAAAGACCACAGTGGAGATATGGACATGTCTCTGGATCAGGTAATATAAATGCTCCACCATTTTGGATAATGCAACTTGGAAGAGATAAACTCTTTACAGAGACTTTACTTGAACCAATACGTAAAGCAACTGGTGATGACTTTAAAGTGATATCAGTTTATGCTAATGGTCAGACATATGGATTAGGTGGGCAACCACATGTAGATGGATTTGATGAAAAAGCAAGAACTCTATTGTGGTATGCTAATGGTGCATGGGATGTTCGATGGAATGGTAAGACATGCTTCTTGTTTGACAATGGACCAGTTTGGGTCACCCCAGAAATAAATAAAGCAGTATATTTCCCTGGTCAAATCAAACACTTTGCTGAAGAACCTACAAGAACATTTGGCGGATTGCGTAAGACTGTAGCCTGGAAACTGGAGCTAGTATAACAATGCAGAAAGATTATCATAGAGGGTTTAATATCTTCAATTTGGATACACAAGAGAAGATCTCTTACGCTAAGATGACACCCTACAGATACATTTCTATGACGAATGAATCTGTTCCAGACGCTTGTTTGGAAACAATGAAACAATTGGAATCAATTGTTCATATTGCCAGAAAACAAATTGATGGTGTGAAGAAGTTTTATACTCCAAACTTAGAAGAAGTATATGGTTATGAACTTTCTTTTGCTGCATTTCAATATGACTCTAGGGTGAGAGAAATTCTTAACATGAGCACAGAACCAGTAGCACTAGCATCATTGCGTGACAAAGGTATTAGAATGGCAGGCAATAATGTGTATTTTCTTCCTGATGGTACTCCAAAGTATTTGGGTATGGGTATGGGAACGAAAGAAATTGAACACATGGAAGAATTTGCAGATTATGAAAACTTTGAAAAAATTAGAAAATCTGTCATTAAACACTTTGGATTCTTCCATTCAAAGTGGTGGTTTGATCTAACAGATGACAATAGATTTTCAATTCACATTCATGACAACACACCATATAGAATAGACACCGCTGATGTTGCAATGGGAAGAGATGAGAGACATTATCTCAGTAAAAAGAGAGCATTCTATAATGCATTATTGACTGACGAGATCATCACTCAAGAGACCCATGATTTCATTATTGATAATTGCCCCAGAATGCAACATGGCACGTTGAAATATCTGTGGGTTGATAAAGCAATCGAAAGAGTTGAATTTGATTCAATGTGTGTATATGATTTTGAGGAGATTTAATGGCAGACTTTGCAGTTGAATTTGATACAAAACTACCTGATGTGGTAGTTAGTGAGATTATAAAATTAGCACATGATTATCCTGTCAAAGACGGCACTGTATTCAAACCAGATGGAGAGGTAGGGCATCTTAATACTCAAAGAGATTCATTGGTTTCTTATATTCCAACTGATGTTTGGGTTGGACCAATGATCTGGTATTGGATTCAAGCAGCAAATAGACGTAACTTTAGATTCAACATAACGTCTTTTGATACTGAGATGATTCAATATACTGAGTACAATAAGGGTCAGTTCTATCACTGGCATCCAGATCAGCACCTCTATACAGAATTTACTCCAAACTTTGTTCCTAGTTCTAAGTACAACCAATCATCTAATGAATCGTTTGTAGAGCATGAGTATGTGAGAAAGTTAGCATTCTCATTGCAACTGTCTGGTCCTAATGATTATGATGGTGGCGAGTTACAGTTTTTGGATGCTGGTAAATTAATGACTGCTCCAAAGGCAAGAGGTAGAATGATTGTCTTTGATGCTAGAACAATGCACAGAGTGAGAAAAGTCAAGTCTGGATGTAGAAGGTCACTGGTTGGATGGGTCGTTGGTCCTAGATGGGCTTGACAGTGCTCTGACAGCATGTTATGGTAGCAGAGCACCAGTGGTGACCCATGCTCGAATTTTGTTATGAACTCAATTATGAGGACCTTGACTTCACAGACGCAGAGACTCGCAAACTTTATCGTATTGGAAGGGGAGAGCAAGGAGTGCTACTGGTACGCCCTTACACTAACGACATTTGCGCTCATTGGCGCTTTGTAGATGAAGCTACTGCTCGCGACTCTTCTGCTAAGATATACCAAATGTTCCTTGGATTTAAAACCAAAGGAGACTTCATTGGTATGGACATGGCGAGGAAATTCCTGGAGATGGGTTTTACGAGAGCCCGTAGGTATGCTAATCATGCCAGTGGAAGGAAGTACGATAAAGTTTCTGGTGAAGTCAGACCCCAAGAGAAAGATTGGCGAACCAATGAAAAGTCCAAGGCTGCTGCCGTATTTAAAGAGGTTAGAGACTTGGCTGCCTATGATAAAACCTACCAAGAAATGAGACGTGAATGGAGATCTAATGAAAGTTCCTACGCAACCCGAGTTGATGCACATGCAGCTGCAAGCAATGTTACGCGAACACAATATTCCAGAAAGTGAGATTATGTATTGCGGTGAGCGTGTCTATCCCGAAGATTTTCAGGCACATCCAGAATACCATGGACAAATGATGCACTGGTATATCATTGGTGGTGAGCATGAGGTGCCAGTGTGTGACATTGCATCCGTTGATCGATTGGACGATGATGATACTGTCCCTGAGAACGACGGATGGGGTCCATCTGGTGTATAATTGTGGGGTAGTGATCTCCCAGTCATCATGAGGCATTTCTGGACGACGTGTTTGTGCGTGGCAGCATCAGGTTTGTTTGCTGTTGCTGTTCCCAATGACTATTCTGAGTTGGCAATGGCATTTGTCGATCTTGCTCACAGTCCTGCTAAAGCACGAGATGGTGAGCAATATTAAGAAAGTCTGATATTATACAGATTTCCTCACACAACCATCTAAAATACATTGTACAACGCTAAACTAACATGAACACGCCAGAGAAGCACGAAAAACGCAGGGATGCACTAGGTCTGTTTTATGAGTCTGTTCTTAAACCAGATCATCAACTGCGCCAGTGTGCTCACAATCAGTCATGTTATCATGAATTGATGGAATGGCGTGATGATGTTCTACGCTACCTTGATGAACGACGCAACCAGGAATTCCACTATGACCATTGATCTTGGACCTGACAACACTTATGAAAAGCAACGCAAATGTCGTATGCAAGATGCTATCGACGATTACCTCCAAGATGATAAAGTATCAAGCAGACAAGCGTATGAAGAGATGCTATCTTGCATCAATGATGTGATAGAATACCACGAGAAAGCATACTGCCGTGCTCGTGGTCTTTACGATCTTATGATGGGCAATCGAGAGATCGATCCATTTCTTGATGATCCTGAACTTGTCAAGAAGTGGCAGTATGCTAAATTACCAAAGCGTTTCTGATACAATGACTGAAGAAGACTTTAAGAAGGCAATGGACAATGTTCTGATGATGCAGAACAACAACGATCACAACTTCCAGATCTTGCAGGCACAGATTGACAATTTGCAGCGTCAATTAAATGACCTAAATGATCTTAAGGAGATGTTCCGTCTCCCTAAACCAGAGAATAAGGATCGGAAGTTGTTCGATGAAGCAGACTGATTTTGAATTGCTCCAACCAGTGTGTTATCATGGCACATGTGGTTACATCTCTTTCATAAGTGAATACTACATTAGTATTTGCTTCAAAGACATCCCACTTCCCACGAGTGCAAACTCACGGTGGGGTCGTCACTATGCTAACATTATTGTTTATCCCCAGTATTGGAATGAAGTACGCAGTTGTCTGGATGAAGTCAAAGAAAAAGGGCAAGAGCCGCCAAGAAGCGATCTTTTACAATTTGGACGATGCCGCTCTGTGGGAGCAGCACATAAGCAAAACGCAGCACTGTCGCACTGACATCATCCCCATCTATGGGGACAACTGAGCAACTGGTTGGGGCACTTGACGGTGCCCCTTTTTTATGCCATACTATCTGTATCAAAGCAACGCACCATGTTCCCTGCCAAACTGCTTGAAGTCCTTCAGTATCTCAACAGCATTGCTATCGCTGTCAGTGAGAGTCATGAAGACGGTCGTGTGAATAGTATTGATGATGAGGATACTATCATTGATCTGTTGATTGAGAAGTATGGTGAGGAGAACATTATCAAACCACCTCCGCGTTGCTGGTGGGATGTTAAGATCTTTGGATACTATTTCAACATCAAGTCATCCAAGTATGGCAGTGCTGCTGACAACTTCTCTTCTAAAGCAGCAATTCTGTATGCTCTGACTGATCTGCCTGAGGACAAGTTGAATGTGTCATCATGGAAGAAGTTTCAAGATGCCCTGTCTATCTACGGCAGGAAGGAGAATCATCGTGACTATTATATCCTCTCCCTGAACAAGACAAACAATGAGGTTCATCTCACCTCACTCAAGTCTCTCAGCAAACTCACTGCCAATGGTAACAACTTGCCCTTCCAGATCAAGTGGAAGGACAACACCAACCCTGTACAACGCACCTACAGCGAAGCGTATGATTTTCTGGTAGGATGCTACAAAGATTCTGTTCGTAAAAAGATTAGTGCTCATGACGGTTTCGATGCCCTTTGATCTACAACTAGGTGACTGCCTGGAACTCATGCGTGAGATTCCAGACGAATCAGTCGATTTTATTTGCTGTGACCCACCATACGGCACCACCAGCATCAAATGGGATGAAGTATTGGATTTTGATGCCGTGTGGGAACAATATGGTCGCATCATTAAACCCAAGGGCATGATGTGTCTGTTTGGATCACAACCATTCTCTGCACAGTTGATCTGTTCTAAGATCAAGTGGTTCAAATATGAATTGGTGTGGAACAAGAATAAGTGTGGATCTCCTGGTCTTGCAAAGTATAGACCAATGAAGACACATGAGAATGTATTGTTGTTCTCTAAGAAACCAGGCGGAGTATATAATCCACAGATGGAGGTAGGAGAACCATATGCTCGCAAGAGTAAGAACCCTGAAGGATATGTGGGACGTAAGAATGACCATGGATATGGTATGAAACCACGTAAAGAGTTTGAGAACAAGGGAACACGGTATCCTAAGTCTATTCTCAACATCTCACGCGACTTTAGTGCTCAACAACAGGTGCATCCCACGCAGAAACCTGTGCCACTGATGGAGTGGTTGATCAAAACATACTCTAATGAGGGTGACACTGTGCTGGACAACTGTATGGGATCTGGTTCTACTGGTGTTGCTGCGGTGGCACTGGGTCGTCATTTCATTGGCATGGAGTCCGATGCGGAGTATTATCAGATCGCTGCGGACAGGATCCGCGCTGCTGTGCCACCTGTCAAAGCGCCCACTCTGCACCCATTCTTCCCCTGATGCCTTGTATGATTACAAAGTAATCGAGAGACACCAATGCAACTCTTCACCTCCGCCACCAAGATCGACTACTATCCCGTTGGCACTGGCAAGCGTTTCGTTAAGAAAGTCGTTTGGCATCCTGGTTCTGAGTCTGAGATGACTTTCTTCGCTACCAAGGTCAAGTCTGAGATGCGCTATGAGGTTGAGAACTACATTGCCAACGGTGCTGTAGTGACTGCCATCAACACTGAAGAGTATCAGGGCAGCGACTATTCTCCTCTCGCCTGCTGAGAGGCGTCTAGAAGCGCCTCTAACGCCCCTCTATCCCCTTTTACCTATGGAGATCTCCATGGAGACTGCTAACGTACCCCTGACTCCCTCTCAGATCCGATTCCTGATGGATGTGATGATGGGGTGCTCTCTTGGCATCAGCAAACACCATGCTTACCTGAATGGTGTTGATGACAGTGCCATCTACAACCACTTGCAGAACTGTCTGCCTGACCCACCTGACCCTACCGAGTGCTGGTAGAATTACAAAGTAATCGAGAGACACCATGCTCAAAGCACAAGTCACCAAGGTTATCGCAGAGACTGCTGCTCAACATAACTTCTCCCGAGAGGAGAAGTTCCAAATCTTCTGCAATGTGTGTGATAACATGCTACATGCAGGACAGATCACCAAAGTACAACACGAACGCTGGACCAATGTTTTCTAAAGACGACACTGATTTCATTGATTTTCTCTTCGGCAAACTCACTGCGTTTGTAGATATGGAAGAGATTGATCTCCACGATGATGACACATGCTGTGATCATCTTGAACTAAAGGCAGCAGAGCTTGAGATGACTGTCGATGAAATGCTCCTTATGGAAAACACTCACTTATGACACAAGGTTCTTTACCACCACGCCATACTCTCACAGTTGCAGAGTATGCTGCACTAGAACCATTTTATTATGCTCAACGTCCTCATGCTAAAGTAAAGACGTGGAGACAAATGCGTGCTGTTGGTCACAAACCAGTGCCCAAACAAGATAACGCACTCAAAGAAATGTGTGTCAAGTTCAATGACACATACAATGGCAACCTTAACTACGAAAAAATCAACGCTAAGAAGAACAATGATTGAAGAAGTGATGCTCGACCGCTGGCTCCTGGAGCAGATTGAAGAAGAGTATGACATGATCGAGATCGACAAGGACATGCCAATGGAAGAACTGTCACAGGAGGCATTGGAACTGATCGACTGAGCCCTATACTATGTTCATCAGCAAGGGACACCACTCATGACCGTTCAAGTCGTCAAGCACTGCTTCTACAAGGTTGAGATCGACACCAAGGACTCTGTTCAACCCATCATCTACTTCCGTAAGGCAGGTCGCTGCACCACTGCTAAGGGCATGGATCGTCAGCACAATCGTATTGTGAATGAGACTGTGGATGCATGGCGTCCATTTTCCCAGCAGATCACGCGCTATACTGTCTCTCGTGTGCCAGCTGACGTAGTGGTCCAAGGTGACATCCGCAACGCCTGATCTACCCTATACTAAGTTCATCAACGCAAGAGACCATGACCACTTTCGCTGAATTCGCTGCCACCGCTGACGCTCGCGAGCGTATCCAAGAGAACGTTCTCCTCTGGACTGAGATGCTGTGTGAGGCACTGATGCAGGACTTCATTGAAGATAGCATCCGCCGTGCTAATTTCTTCAGCAAGAACGATCCTGAGTACAAAGCAAAGCGTCTCGCTGAGATCAAGAGTGGTGAGCGCATGTACAAGTTCTATTATGAGACTGGTCGCAAGTATCACAAAGTGATCATGGAGACTGAGAGTGGTTCTCGTAGTGTTCATGCCTTCATCAACATCAAGACTGGTGAATTGCACAAGGCAGCATCATTCAAAGCACCTGTGAAAGAACCACGTTTCGATCTTCGTATCATCACTGAGCGTGAGTTTGTTCTGGAGAAGTGTGACTGGTCTGGCGGTTATCTCTACAAGAATGCATACTACACCGCTTGACACTCTGACCCATACATATTATACTATCAATCCACGCTTTTCCTCTAATGTCTGCTCCTCAGTTCTATCTCGTCGCTGATGGCAATGCTTACGCAATCGATGGTGATGATCTCTATGGTGCGCCAGTTAATACTGATGGCACTGTTGATTGGGATGCCGCCTATGATTTTGATCCCTGTGAAGAAGATGTTGAGTATGTAGCACACATGTGCTATTATTTGAAGCAAGCACAGCAGCTTACTATCGAACAAAACAGTGAGGTATTTGTCAAATGAATCTGTTACAAGATCACATCCGCGAGTTTATCAACCCATATCCTAACAGATACACTCGTGGCAAGTGGGAGATCCGTGTGCTTCCGCATGAAGATCTAGATTATGATGGTGTGCAGAAGTTCTGGCGCTTATTCAAGAAGTTTCCTAACGATTTCGCCGCTGCTGCTGTCTCTCTGCTCCCTGATGATGTAGAATTCATCCAGTACGATCACATGCAAAACATCTTGTTCGCCAACAAACTATGAACTCCTTCAACTACACTGACGACACTGCCATCACTGAGCGTTTGTCTGAGCAACGTGATTCAATCTATGATTACATCGTAGATCGTTTCCGTCATCACATGTCTAATGATGATATTGACAGTGCCATGGCGCTCGCTGATGAGTTCTATGAGTGGATGGACCCCAATCAACTAGAAAACGAACCAACATTCTTTTTCAATGAGCATGAACTCCAAGAACTCTTCTACGAACGATCATCCGATCAGTGATGAGATGCGTGACCTCATCATACGATACATGGAAGCATGTAACAAGGGTGAGGACAAGTTAGCAGATGACCTTTTGACACAAATTAAACATGAAAGCAGCAATTCTATCAGTCCTGACAGCAATTAGTCTAGGATCAGCAGGTCTAGCACTTGCTAATGAGGATAAGATCACCAAGGGATACAAGACCATGGATGCCATGGGTTGTATGCTATTGAAAGAATGTACAGATGGTGTTGATCGAATCAACTCATCAATGGATCTCATGAATGCATATCCTGATGCTGATTGGGGTGTAGTCAAAGATGAGTTTGACTTAATCATGGTTGCTTTCAAGAACATTGGTGTCAATGTATATCTTGCTGATGACAAGTATTTCCCTATTGGTCATCGTGGTGTATATCATACAGTGAGCAATCATTTTTATCTCAACAAGAGATACATGTATCGCCCACATGTATTGATGAGTGTTGTACGTCATGAAGGATGGCACGCTGCACAGGATTGTATGGCGGGTAGCATCAATAATAAGATGATTGCTATTATTATGCCTGAAGAGAGCGTACCACCAGTATGGCGTGTGATGGCAGAGCGTACATATCCTGCTTCCGCAGTACCCTGGGAAGCAGAGGCATCATGGGCAGGAAAGACTGAAGGCATGACCATGAAAGCACTTCAGAGTTGTGCTGCGGGCACAATGTGGTCAGATTATGAACCGACTCCTCTCACTCGTAAGTGGTTGATTGAAAATGGACACATTTCAGACTAAAGTTCAACAGTATAATGACACGCAAGACCTCTACATCGAGATCCCGCACTACATCCTCCAAAATCTCGACTGGAAAGAAGGGGACGAACTCGCGTGGAGTATCAAAGGCAACCAAATCATCCTCACTAAAATCAAAGACACAGACAGCATTAAAGAAGAATCAAGCGAAACTAACGACTGGTACGCAATCAAAGCAGCGTACATCGAAGACTACCTCAACAGCGAAAGCGAAGGTAAAGAATTCGACGAGATCTACGACGACTACATCGAAGCGTCGATCGAAGAAACCTCTTCCATTGAAGGTTATGAACTCCCGTAAGAAGGAGTATTTCCCTTATATCGAGACGTTCCCTATCTTCTTACATGACCTCACAGAATCAAAACGATGTTGGTTCTGCTGCACAGAACACGCCCAAAAATACATCGATAGATACGACCACAAGTACAAATGTTACCAATACACAGGTAGCTAATCCAACAATCCCCCTCATCTTATCACTCCTGGCATGTATCGCCTTCGGACTATCAATCATAGTAGCAGGATACATAAAGGGAAACATGCATATCGAAGCAGTTTATCACTCTCTAACGCACTTCACATGAACCAACGTCAATGGCAAGAAGTAGAGGCAATTGTTCGTAAAGAACAAGAACGTGCTCTCCAACATCTCAATAACGCACGATATTATGAGTTAGCACCAATCCTAGATGAACTATTCAAACTAGCACATACACAAGAATGACAACCACATTCATTCTCATCTTCACTCTGCTACTCACTATTACTATGGAAATGACATGGGCAGTCAAGAAACCAAAGTGAGACAACGTATCCAATTCATGCTACCATATCTACAGTTCATCATTGCCCTAGTCACACTGTATCGATTAGATACCATATGTAAATGATCATACCACTATTCTCTTCTCCCCTATATCAAACTAACTTACCAGTAGATCAACACGAGATAGATCTAGTCACCAATACACAATACAATAGGTCTGAAGGGAATAATGGTTATATCTCTACTAATCAACAACTAATCACTCCTACACTAGAAGATAAGTTAGATCCACACATCTCCCATTACATTCACAACGAACTACAAATACAACAATCGTTCCAAATCATCAATAGTTGGTGTAATAAACACACTAAGGGAGACTATCTACCACAACACTCACATGCTAACTCTATCTTCACTGGCATATATTACATCCAAGTCCCCCCACAATCAGGTAACATACTCTCATTACATCAATCACCATTCATACCATCATTTGTACCAGGAACAGTAATACCAACAACTAATCAATCAAACATTTACAACTCTAAAACATTAGATATTCAACTAGAAGAAGGAACACTATTACTATTCCCATCACATATTGAACACTCAGCACCACAATCACAATCAGATCAAGTAAGATACGCTATCTCCTTTAATATTTTCCTTCATGGTGAGTTCGGTGATTCAACCAATAGACTATCCATATCATGTCACAATACTCACATGGCGGACTAAAACCATCATCAACTAACATACTACGCTTACTATCAGAACTAGAAGGATCATACCAATTAACAAAATACATGGCATTTGATGAAGATAATGCTATACTAACAGAGATGAAGAACAAATACTATAAACTATACTATCAGACAGTGAAGAAAGAACGTGATCAACCAACACACAAATAGATCCTTAACACAAGAAGAGATCAATAAACATGCTCATTACTTTGTTAATGAGTTCACTGAACATGTTGGATCATTTACTCTTCCTAATGATCCTTTGTTTAAATATCATCCTCGATTTCTTCCTTACCATAAGTGTCAGCAGTGTGCACATGATAAGTTCTTTCTAGTATATCATTATAAGTGTTGGGAAATAGGACCAAAGAGAATGTCTCACTTTGGTATATTACGTTGTGATAAATGTGGTGAAGCAATTACATGGGTCAATAAACATTTACGTGATGCAATCATTAAAAAGAATAACCTAGACATATCAGAGGTAGATTAATGACACCAACACTTAAATCATTTACTTGTACATCAACTGAACCATATGATAGACACTATTACTCAGTTGTTGGACCACAAGCAAATAGACCTATGATACGTGCTACATTTGACTCATATGAACAACTAAGGGCATGGTGGTTTCAACAGGGTAACACTAAAGGTATGAAAGTAAATGTATTGGACTATACAACACCTAAGCGCGTCAGTCAGGCACAGGGTTTTTGAACAACTCTCCCCCCTCGGTGAATATATTTCTAAATGGTTAAAAAAATATAGTGGAGGAGCTCTAGAGTAACTCTGAAGATACCTAGAAGGCACTCCAGAGACGTTGGCTTAGCACGCAACCTATCGAAAGTCAAGAAAGCATGTGACAGGTCTCAAAGTGGCACAGAACCCCTCCCAGGCACCTCAGAAGGGTTTATAATAAACTCAAGAATTCAGAAATCTCACTTTTTGGGTTTTTTGAGTTTTTGAGAAATCTTAAAAAGTCATTTTTTTAAGATTTTGAGTTTTTTCCTTTTTTAAACTTTTTAATGTTTGTGAAAACCTACGAAAACCTTAATAGTTCAGCTATTAATACACTAAAAGTTAATACAGAGAGTGTATATGTAGTGTATAATAGTAATATTGACAAAGAATACGAGTTTAAGTGTGAAAATACACAAGAATTCGATGATAAAGTGTCAAAAACTCTACAAAACGAAGAATCAATCGGAAAACTGTTGAATTCTTGTATCAAACAACAAGAACTAGTTGCTGTAACTAAATAATCACACAGTTTGAGTTAAAACCACAACCAAATCATGGGCAAACGTTACAATCAGTCTTCTGACAGTAAGTATCAACAATTCGATGATGATTTCGAAGACTTTGGTTATGAAGTGAAGAATATTCGCAGACAGACTAAAAAGAAAGTTACCAAATTTAAACGTGAAGTCAATGAGTATGATGACACTTATTGAAGTGGCACACTAATCTCCCATTCGTCCCTTGATCGTGTATTCTATACATGTTCGAGGGATTTTTCTTTTTCAATGCTAACAACTGGACTGCGTGGTGAATTACTTTTGCTCGATCAATTGACACCATGGGAAGCAAAGCAACGCATGGAAGATCACAAGCGTTGGGAACAAGAACACCGTGAAGAATTGGAGCAAAATGCTCAACAACTGTTCGACGATATGTTCGGGGGTTGATAACAATGAACATGCTTGAAATGCTCACTGCTCGGGAACAATTAATGGAAGACATTGAGTGCATCATTGAGTCAAGAATTGATGACGATTGTGATGGGTTGATTGAAGCATTATGTGATGCAGTGTGTGCCAACTTTCCTAGTGGCACAGACCAGACCCCACTCGTCTAGACCCTGTGCTTATAATAGGTGCATGAAAACAAAAACCCTTCTCTCCAACCCACAGACCCTGCAGGACCTGCAGGATTTCATGTTCGATACCATGATGCCCGCTGAGATGTGCGTCGATTGGTTCTGCGATCGTTTCAACGTGTCTGCCACGGATGACGTGATAGATTACGTGGTCGATGCCCATTTCGGCATGTTCGCTGACCAGTGAGCAAAGTGGCACAGCATCGGTTGTGCCCTGCCTCATCCCATGTATTGTATACACAAGTCAAACAACCAACGACTCTCATGCGTAAGATCGAACAGCAAATGTGCCGTGCTATCCAGGCAAACAAGAACTGGAAGTCTGGCAACACTGAAGTGGTGACCATGGATGGTGTGTCCCTTGTGTATCTCCACGGCAACAAGATCGCCATGGTTGATGACACCTCTCTCACAATCTTTGATGGTGGTTGGCAATCTAACACCACCAAATCACGACTGAATGCATTGTGTGATGAATTCTGCATTGTTGGTGAGGGTGTCTTCCAGAAAGACTTTGCATGGTACGTTCGCAAGTTTGTGGGCGCAATCAACGGTAAAAATGTATATCAGACCGAAGACTTCTGCAGTGGTTACGTCTTCGCCTGATCACACCATGTCCCACTATACCATGCCTTACCTGCCAACCATTGGTCAGGGTGCAGCGAGCAGACTGTCCACCTATGTCGCCATCGGCAAAGGTCTTGCCTCTATAATTAGATCAATCACACAACGCTGAGCATGTTCGCAGTTCAACCCACCGCCTTCGGCAACTTTGACGAGTGGGGGGCAGACTACACCCCCACCATCAACGGAGCGTATCGGATCGCCCTTGCAATGGATGAACCCGCTACGGTATGGCGTCTCACCAGTGGCAAACCGATCAAGTGGTTGAATGTGACGCCTGACGAAGTGGTCTCTGCCTGACCCCTTCCCTATACAGACCCTCTATAATAGGCACATGACAAACAAACTTCCCACCAACCTGCAGGACCGCTACGAGGTACGCGACGGGTTCATCATTAAGAAGGGCGAGACTGACCCCGTGATCTTTGCCGCCATGGAGAGCATTAAAAGGGACATGCTCAGAGAGGCAGCATACCGCAAGGACGTGCGAGAAGGTCGCATCCCCGCACCCTCAGGACAGTGGGGCAACTGGAACATCAGTGATCGCCACTGACCCACTGACCGACTAGGATACACACAACAACAACACACAACACATGGCAGACAACACCTACAACGGTTGGGCAAATTGGGAGACATGGTGTGCATCACTGTGGATCAATAATGACGAGGCACTGTATAGAACTGCCCGCGTATATGGTCACAGTGGATATGATAAACTCGTCCCTTATCTGCAGGTGTTCGGTGATTATAATGGAGACGGATTGCACTGGGAGGATGACAGCATCGACCGTGAAGAAATGGATGAAATGTTAGAAGAACTCTGTGACACATCTGCCTGACAGAGTAACAGTGAGGGGGCAGTGATTTGCCCCCTTATTTGTTAGTTAAGGGTCGCCAAGCGATTTCAAAAATGCCCTACTTCCCTAACCTACAAAAGTATCCAGACGATCGATAAATATTTTACGAAATTGGTTTTTCAAAACCTTCAAATTGAAAAAAATTTCCCAGCAAAAAAATGACTGAAAAACCCGACTTTGAGAACTTCGATAGTATCTTAGAAAACTTCGACAAGTTCTGTGATGAGTTTGAGACACGCGCCGCTGAGGCATTTATGAGAGGAGACCAGAATAATGGAAAAGTCGTCAGAGCAGCTACAGAAAAACTTGGAGGAGAAACTCCTAGTGCTGTTGCAGAGATTGGAGAGCCTGGAGCAGAGGGTGGGGAACTTGGAGAGACCGACGATCGCGTATAGACGCCCCACAGGGAAAGACTACGAAACACTGTCAGACACTTTAGATTATCTGCACAATAATGTAGAGGGAATTAAGAAAGATCTAGTAAAAGTTTCACAAGCGGTCTAATGGCAGTACCCTGGATAAATTTCTTAGCACCGTCAATGGGCGGTATAGGACCCATCGAGTTAGCGGACTTACCGAAACTCAATGAGCTCACAGAAAAGAATGGAGTACCATTTTATGCTGGGAGATTTTATCCAAAGGACTCGCAGACAATTATCGATGGTACGCTCCAACTTGGATTAATTTCTCAGACTCCACCGTGGCTTACGTGGGAGGAGATCGAGAGTACTCAGATTTGGATGATTCCAGTCTTTGAGGATGAGAGGGTAGTCTCTACGGTGACTACTATAGAGAGGATTGATTTATGGCCTAGAGACCCTGAGGAGGGTCTTCCAGAGTGGGAGCAGACATATTATGATGATCAGATCCAAAGCGAGGCATGGGGATGGGGAGGAGGTCTTGTAGGCGTCAATATCGACCCAGGCATTGTGGTTACTCAGAATGTTGTACCACCAGTTTTGTTTCTGGGATATGTAGGTATTTCTGCCATCAGTGGGAGGATCACCGAGTATGCTTTTTATGATCAGGAGATGACGTATATCAAAGCACCTCAGTATAACATGCCAGGGTTAGCAGGGGGTGACTATGAGTACACCGAGGTTACTAGAGTAAGGGGTGATGGTATATGGACACAGAGTCCTGCAGAGTTACCAGAAGCGGGGACGCCGTTTGAGATTGAAGAGAATGGAGGGTATCCAGGTAATTTAACGCACCTAACGCCGAGCAGTGCATATCAACAATGGGCAATGAGTTCCGACATAACTGAAGCGCGACTTTGGGGTAATGAGAATTGGGATAACCTAACAAAGTTCAATGATGAGGGAAAACCACAAATTGGCACATTCCAAGAATTTAAGACGAGTGAATTAGACACTGTTGTATTTACGATCAAAGTATCTGCAGTAACTGTTGTTGTACCTGATGAACCATTCCCTGATGATGTTGCAACAGGATTAGCAGACTATGCACAAATCGCGTTAGAGACCCTTGGTTCTAATTTATCGAACAATATTTGGTATTTCTATCTTCCAGTGAGATATAACGGAGAAATCCCTGCTGAGAGAATACAGTACCTTCTAAATAGAGCAGCAATCAACCAACCAGACGCATGAAACCAATTGGATTGCTTGGTGCTTATTGCAACCATGATATACATCCAGTTCCTGTGCCGAAACCAGCACCAGCGGGCGTTTCTGCAAATGTGATTATTAATGGATTAGCAGCACATCATGGTGGGAATACATTTGTGGAGCATACTGTTCCTATGATTCCTCCACCACCATTACATGCTGATGTAATCATATCAGGACATCCTACTGTATGGATCAATGGTGCCCCTGCAGCGATGCAAATCGAGAGTGAGATAGTTGCACTACCTCCAGGCATTGGAGTGGGGTCTCTGCTCCTTACAGGGTCGCATACGGTCTTCATGGGTGATGCAACACCAGTGGTTGGTGTAATCTCTGATGGTGAGGTTTCTTTTCCAGAACCAGAACCACCTGCTACCCCACCACCAGCAGCATAATATGCTATAATACTAGAGTCAATTGATAAAACACTATGGCACGAAGCAAAGTTGGTCTTTCTGGTCAAAAGGTCATTGAAAGCACCCCGAAAAAAACACGTCAAGGTCAAGGAAAGCACACGAAGTTGTCTGCTAGCAGTCGTAACGGTGCCAAGAAGCGTTATCGCGGTCAAGGTAGATGAATTTAATTTGCAATCTTCCTGCTGAGAAAGTTTGGGTACGTAAAGAATATTTACGTGACCATCAAGACGGTCATGGGGAGTTTGTAGAGGGCGTCTGGGTATGTGCTAAGAGCATACCTGGGCGTGCTTTTTATTTTGAGACGTACCTACCAGAGTATGGTGCGATGTATGACAAACTTCCTATTAGTGCGTTTGTACGATCCCCCGAAACCCCAGTCATAGACATGAGTTTGGAGAATCTACAATTTTGGAATTGCATGGACTATGGTGTTACTGCCATGAACAAAGGTTTTGTTGCATCCATGGATTGCGAGGTCTTTACTCGTGATCATGGACTGATGAGAGGGCAGTATCTATTCACACTAGACAACTATCATGCAAATCCTGATGTAATAGATAATAATGTAAGTGAAGTGCCACAAGAGCACAAATCTCATAATTGTATTGCATTGAACAATGGTCAGTATGCATTGTATCCTAACAATAGGATGCGTCTGTATGACCTCTCTATAACCCCTGAGGACCCCAAGTTCCCTGACTTCAAGGTTTCTACCATAGAATACCAAGTAGAGGCAGGAATCGACTGGGGACGCCTTGGAGACACTGATAATTATTTTTGGGAAACTAATGCTGAGCGAAAACTACGGACGGAGACCACAAATGGACAAGAGAGTGGACAAGAGTGAAGATTTTAGAGAATCGGGAATGACTCTAATCACTGAAGTAGATAGTGAAAAGTATTTGAGAAAAGCAAGGAAGATGAAAGATGTCAAGGAGGGAGAAATCTTTGACAATCAAGAGGAGTGGGCGGACGGATTCTGCGGCAAGTGATAAATAGAAACAGCCTACTGCTGTGTCTAAATGCCAACCTTTCAGACATTCAAAGATTTGAGTGTTACGTTTAAGAAGCATCCTGTCACTGACGATATTGTTAGTGTAAAGGATAAGGCGGCTATCGTGCAGTCAATCTCCAATTTGCTTCTTACAAATAAAGGTGAAAGACCATTTCAACCAGATCTGGGGTGCGGACTACGAAATGTATTGTTCGAACCCCTAGATTTTGCGTCTGCTGGTATTATTCGTTCAGAAATCACGGATACACTTAAGAAGTATGAACCACGAATTACGGTTAATACGATCCGTGTTTATCCAGATCAACTGAATAACGGATATGACGTTGAAATTTCTTACACTATTGTTGGTCGAGATGATGCACCAGTAACTGTAGACATCTTTCTAGAGCGCACACGATAATGCCATATACTCAGGTTGCCAATTTAGACTTTGAAGATATCAAAGCAGCTCTGAAGGATTACCTCAGGGCAAATTCTGATTTCACTGATTATGATTTTGAGGGATCGGCATTATCAACGTTGATTGATACTCTTGCCTATAACACCTACTACACGGCGTTTAACACCAATATGGTGGTCAATGAACTATTCATTGATTCAGCGACCCTCAGGGACAACGTAGTAGCGATTGCGAAGCAATTAGGATACAGACCCAAGAGTATCACTTCTCCTGCTGCCTCAATTTCTTTTACTGCAACATATTCAAACCCAACAACTGATACTGAACTAATCCTAAAAAGAGGAACAGGATTTATTGCCAACTATGACAATACAATCTATCAGTATGTTACTGTTGAAGATACGAAAGCACAAGTAGCAAATGATCGTGCAGTATTTACTGATGTAGAAATTAGAGAAGGAACTGTAGTTGTCAGTAACTTTACTGTTGATACTTCACTGTCTTCACAGAGATTTATTCTTGATAACCAAAGCATCGATGCTAATACTATCAGAGTTAAGGTTTATCCAACTGGCGGAACGTTTAACGAACCTTATCTGTTAGCAGAAAATATTCTTGGCATTGACGGAAACTCGAAGATCTTCTTCTTAGAAGAAACCGAGGATGACAGATATGAGATGATATTTGGTGATGGAGTTTTAGGTAAGGCACTAGAGAATGGTGCGAGAGTGGAAGTGTCTTACCTAACCACTTCTGGACCAGACTCAAACGGAGTTAAGAGTTTTGTATTCTCTGGTGTATTAGAAAATACAATTGGATTTACTCCTGTTACTAATGTAACTATTGATTCTAGTGTTGCATCTTCTGGTGGAGAATTGCCAGAGTCTGTAAAGAGCATTAAGTTCAATGCTCCAAAGACTTATGGGACTCAGGATCGTGCAGTTACCTCTGATGACTATGCTGCTATCGTTCGTAAGATATATCCATCAGTTAGTGATATCATTACATTTGGTGGAGAGGATCAAGATCCACCAGAGTATGGAAAAGTATTCATTGTATTAAAACCAGTTGATGCTTCTTACTTGACTTCATTAACGAAGAAGCAAATCACTGATGAATTGAAGAAATATGTTGTTGCTTCTGTAGAACCAGTTATTGTAGATCCTTCTATACTCTATGTTGAACTATCGAGTAAGATCTATTATAATGGAAACGTTACAGATCAGACACCTTCACAGATTAGAGACAAAGTTATTGGATCTGTGCAAACCTATACTACAAACTCTGATACAGAAAAGTTCAACGGTAAATTTAGATACAGTAAATTTGTTGGTGTGATTGATGATGCAGATCGCACTATCAACTCCAACTTAACAGAAGTGACAATGAGGAAAGATTTCTATCCTCAGTTGAATTCTACATTCTATTATGAGATATGTTTCCAGAATGCTTTTGATGAAGAATGTGATGGACCAACTCTCTCCAGCACAGGATTTAGGGTAACTGAATATCCTACTTTTGATGTCTATGTTGAAGATAGGGATGGCAAAATTGTCCTATATAGACTAGACACTGTAACTGGCGAAAAAGTTGTTCTCAACAAGGATGTTGGAGACATTGATTATGTTAGAGGTGAGCTTAAAATGTATGATTTGACTATCATCAAAGGTAGTTTCTTTGACAACCGCATCTCAGTTAGAGTAAAACCACTATCTAATGATGTTCAGGCACTCCGTGAGGTCTATCTGGACGTTGATGTAGCGAATTCAAGTTTCACCGCATATAAAGAGTAAGTAAATGGCTGCTGTTAAGACCAAGAGAATTTCAACTCTAATTGAGTCCCAGCTCCCTGAATTCATTGCTTCTGAATATGAACTATTCTCTAAGTTCGTTCAGAAGTATTATGAAGCACAGGAAGTACAAGGCGGTGCTTTGGATATTATTAACAATATCCAAAAATATACAGACATTGATTTCTACGAAAAGAAACTACTAAAGCAGAATGATATTCTTTCTGTAACAGTTTCTGCTACAGATACAACAATCACTGTAAATGATGCGAGTTCATTTCCAGAGAAGAATGGTTATATCAGAATCAATGATGAGATTATTTTCTATACCTCAAGAACAAGCACGCAGTTTTTAGATTGTTCCAGAGGTGTAAGTGGTAACACCACACTTGGAGATCTATACAGCACTTCTAATTTTAGCAGCACTGAGGCATCTTCTCATCAGTCTGGAGAAACTGTATTCAATGTTAGTAACCTTTTCTTATATGCATTTGTAAGAAATTTTGAAAGTCAGTACCTAAGTTCTTTTCCAGAGAAATATCTCAAAGGAGAGATTGACAAGAGAACTTTAATTAAGAATATTCAGAAGTTCTACAAGTCAAAGGGAACACATAGTTCTATTAAATTTATTTTCAATACTATTGTCGCCAAAGATATTGAAAATAAACCAGAAGTCTATAATCCTAAGGATTTTACATACAAAGCATCTAAGTCTGACTGGAATAATGTTTTTGCTATCAAGGCAAAAGTAGTTACAGGAGATCCAAAAAATCTTATTGGAAAGCAAATTGTTCAGCAACCAACTGATGAATACGGATATGCTTCTGCAATAATTGATAATGTATATGCAGAGGGAACCAGTGATGGAGAACAAATCTGGAATCTGGTTGTTGCTCCAGAGACTGTCAATGGTCTCTTTGAGATCTCAACTAAGACTAGACTAGAGAAAGAACTTCCTTCGACCTATGGTGTTGGAAAAAGAGTTGATGTATTTTCAACAATTGGTTGGGAGACCACAGGGTCATTCCTGATTGGAGATGAAGTTATCGAATTTGATGATAAGAATGTAACTCAGTTTATCATCAAAGAAAGAGGTGACATTCCTACCACTCATGCAGTAGGATCTTCAGTATATAAACCAGTAACCATTGAGGGGTCTGGAGTAACACTATTAACATTTGGTGTAGTCTATGGTCTTGCACCAGTCGCAAGAAATCCATACTCTTCAGTAGGTGATCGAATTCAAGTATCAAATCCAGGATTCGAGACTACCGATCCAAAAATTACACAAACAGGATCGAATCAGACTAGATGGGTGCTCTCTCAAGGCAGTGCTGTCAATTCTCCAACTATTCCATATGTTGCGACAGCATTAGATCAAGTTTCTACTGACGTTTCTGCTATTTTTGCAGATGAGCAGTATTACTATGTTACTAGTTCTTCTTTCCCGTCTTACAAAATTTTAGATGGTTCTATCACTACAGAAACTGTTGCTGATCAGAAGATCCTAAGAATTATTAGACAGAAAGCAACCAGCACTACAGAAATCTATAAGACACCAAAGCGTGATGTAGGTATTCTACTTAACGGTGTTCCAATTTACGGATATAAAGATCCTGAGAGTGTTAGGTATGGTAAATTAGAAAAAATTGATGTCAATACTCAGGGTAATGGATATGCAAAACCTCCATTTGTCCTTATCGATGATCTGCCAAACAAAGCAAGAGCATTCCTTGCTGGTCAGGTAGTTGATAGTATTGAAGTAACTACTGAAGAGACATTCATCTCAACTCCAAAAATTACAATCACTTCTGGAAGAGGTGCAAAAGTCAGAGCAGTTGTAACAGGAGGAAAAGTTACTAGTCTGGTAATTGACGACCCTGGAGAGTTTTATTCATCTCCACCAATTGTCAATATCAGAGATAATCTAGGAAGAGGAAGATTTGCCAACTATCAAGCAATTGTCAATAGTGCAGGAGAGATTACTGGATTTGACCAAATTGAAGAAGGTAACTTCTACAATCAAGATTCTGTAGTTGTAGATATTATTCCTGTTGGATCAAACGCTAGTGGAACTCCTTCTCTTAAAGAATGGAACTTTAATAGATTCCAAAAGTTATCCAATAACTTAGATACTGACTACGGTCATCTATTTGAGAATTATAGTCCTGCTAATGACTATGGATATGGTCACGTTGGAAATCCAAAAACTCTTCGTATTAGTCTCAATGACAATATTGACAATGCTGGATCAGAACCAGCTGTAAAGACACACTCTCCAATCATTGGTTTTGCTTATGATGGCAATCCAATCTATGGTCCATTTGGTCATGAAGACCCACTAGATCCTAACTCTTCTATTGTAAGAATGACTTCTAGTTATTCTCTCAATGGCACTAGATCTGGTGGTCCCTCAACCAGTGAGTATGCATTAGGAACATTTACAAATGATTATACCTATGCTCACAAGAGCGGTTCTCTAGACGAAAACAATGGAAGATTCTGCGTCACTCCAGATTTCCCAGAAGGAACTTATGCTTATTTCCTTACTATTAATAGCAATCAAATACCGCAATTCCCATATGTTCTAGGTGACAACTATTATTCTCTACCAGTAGATAGTAATTACAATTCTGGCATCAATCAAAATGATATTCCAAAAGATGCAAAGAGATTGTATCTCCCAGGAATGCCACGAAATGGCGAGGGTCTCATTGCCACAGTAGCAGAAGTAAAATCTGGTACAGTTGATAATGTTCTACTTGATAGATCATCAAGCAATTTCTCTATCAATTCTAAATTATACTTTGACAATAGAGGTACAGATGGATCTGGTGCAGAAGCATCCGTATCTTCTGTTAAGGGCAAATCTGTAACTTACTTAGAAAGCAAAGAAGATAAAGTTGTAAAACTCACAACAATTCAGAATGCATACCTGTTTGCAGATGATACTCTAAGACAACCAGCATCTGGAGCTTCTGGTGACATTGTTGGAACTGTACAAAACGACAATATAATTGTCCTAAGAAATGTTATCGGTACTTTCAATAACACTGGCACTTTCTCTGCAGATATCAAAACCTTTACTCTCTTCTTAGATAAGAATAGCACATATACAGAGGGAGCAACTCTTTCTCTAACTGATGGTATCAATCCACCAATTGCAACAGCAGAGGTATTGGATGGATCTAATAATCAAAATATCATTAGAATTAAAGTTTTAACAGGAACTTGGATTGTTGATGATGATTATTTCTTACAATCAAGTGACTTATTTAATACCTCAGGAACAAAGATTGTAAGTCTTACATCCCTTAGTGATGACCTAGAACCATTTGATGTAAATCAAAATGTAGCATTAATTGAGACTGATGAGAATCATGGTTTGGGTATTGGTGATAATGTAGTTGTTGATATAAATCCTGACGATACTACAAAAACCAAGACATATTATCTGAGAAAGAGATTATATCAAGAAGTTGTTTTTAGGACTCCTGTATTTGATACTACAATTGATTTTACTGGAATTGGTAAATTTACAATTTTAAATGGTGGAGCAGATTATGCACCAGGACAATATCAAGATGTGCCATTGACTGGTGGATCAGGATCTGGTGCTACAGCAACTATTACTGTATCAGATGCTGGTTTGGTATCTAGTATTCAAATCCAATCTCTTGGTAAAGATTATCAGAGAGGCGATTACTTGTCTGTAGATGATGAGAGTCTATCAAGATCTTTAGCATCACTAAGCACAGCAAGATTTACTCTATATGTTGATCATGTTGGATTTGCAGCAGGATCCAGTAAAGTTATTGTCAAAGATGCAAAAGGATATGCAGAAGGAGATTTGATACAGATAGGAGAAGAAGTTCTAGAAATCTCTTCTATCAATGGTACAGAACTCACTGTTATTAGAGCGAGAGAAAATACAAAAGATGTAGATCACTTTGATGGGCAGAAAGTATCTCTCTATAATGGAAGATATAACTTTACTGATAACTATCAGGTACAAACTGGTGTTGGAACTGGTTTCATCAAATCTTATAATCCATCCACACAAACTGCTACGATTGTATTTGACTATGGAACGATAAAGAGCACTGCAAACCCAGTTGCTCTTAGCACTACATTCTTTGATTCAAGCAATCCTAATAGACTTGTTACTGTAGTATCAGTTAGTGGCATTGACTATAAGTTTGAGTTCTCTGAAGATAATCAAACATTTGATCCCAATCCTAACATTGATTTGCAGGAATATTATCGTTATGTTTTCGATACTTCACACTCATCTCTGACTGGAACTTTCTTCGATGTAAGTCCAAGTGGAAAGTTCAATCTAGTAACAGTAGAAAAGATCAACAGTACAATTCTTCCAGGAAACCCAGGAGCATTTACTGATCTTAAATTTGGTTTTGGATCTAGATTGGCAGGTAATACGTATCGTGAAAAAGTAGGAACTAATTTTACAAATTTCTTCTACTTTGACAGAAATGACATTGTAAATGCTGACGGAAAGTATTTCAAGATTATACAGGATCCCCTACAAGGATCAAAGACTGTAAATTATGTAACACCAAATAGATTTGTTTATGACTTGACATCTATTCCACTTTGGGATGGATCTGGAACTATTACATACACCACATCTGGACAATTTGCTGTTGGTGAGATTAATTCTATTAATGTTTCTAATTTGGGTTTAAACTATAAGAAGGTCCCTGTTATTTTGGGATGCGATCTTAGTTCTACTTTTATTGCTGAAGCAACAGTATTATTTGATACTGCTACACAAACAATAACTGGTGTCGATATTGACAAAAAAGGATCTAATTATGTAAATCCAAAAGTTGTCATCATTGATGGAGATGGTTTTGATGCAACATTCAATGTTGTTGCAAGAAATGGAGAGATCTTCTCTATTACTGTAGATAATCCTGGAAGAGGATATACTTATGCTCCAACAATTCAAATCATTGAATCTGATGTAGAAGCATATGTTGATAGTAATACTATTGGAACTCCACAAAGTATCAACATCTTCAGAAATGGTGGAGCATATCATTTAGACAAGACTGTATCTTCTACCTTTACAACAAAGTATGTAATTTCTCTGAAAGATTTTAGTGGCAATTTCTTAAAAGGTGAGAAGGTATCTCAGTCTATTAATGGTATTGAAGTATTCCGTGCCAAAGTTGCTGAATGGAGATCTGGATCTAATTTACTCAAATTAGATGATGTTGTAGGAAGTATAAGAAATTCCGTTTCTATTGTAGGAAAAATTTCCAATTCTTCTGGAATGGTTAGAACAGTATATGTAACTTCTCTTACAGAAGAGATTGCATCATTCTACGATAACATTGGATCTTATCAGTCTGATAGAGGAAAACTTGGTGTTGCTAATCAAAAACTAACTGACAGTTTCTTCTATCAAGACTATTCATATGTTGTAAAATCAAAAACTCCAATTGATCAATGGAGAGACTTGATTAAATCTACAACTCATCCAGCTGGATTCAAGTTGTTTGGTCAGGTTGATATCGAATCTGACGCTGAAATTAGAATGCCAGCGCAGTCTCCAAAGTCTGACAATTTTACTATTATTCAACTTTGGGATCCAGAAAAGAACAAGATTAGTGTAGAGAGCACCAGAAGAATTGTAACTCAGACTGTAACCAGTTCGAAGAGCACTAAAGAAATCAAAGGAGTTGGTACTGCTCATGCATCAGAATTTAATTTTTCTGAAACAAGAGCATTTGAGGTTACTCTTGCCGATCCTTTCAATGGAGTCAATGGTGTTGATGCAACAACTGGTTACACTGGTGGTGCAGAGAATGTTGGACAAAAGATTTTCCAACTCCTAGATGATCAAGGTAATCCCTTTACCCCAGTCAGTGCAAAGAATCTTATTATCACGTTGAATGGTATTCTGCAAGAACCAGAAGTTTCTTATACAGTGTCAGGTGATAAGATTGTTTTCTCCCAAGCACCTTTGGGTCCATCATCTAAATTGACTGGAACTAATCTTACAGATCTAACTTCTTATGATGGTACAGTATTCTATGGAAGATATATTGAGTTCAAAGATAATCAATATAACAACCAGTATTTCAAGAAACTGAGAAATATTTTCCAGAGAAATGGAAGATGGTTAGATGCTGCAAATCAAATTGAAAGAAATAGAGAATTTATTGTTGAGGAAGCAGTAGGATATGGTAGAGAGAAGCATCCAAATTTAGATTGGAGCACTAAGATTGATGATTATCTAGAAGATGTTGGATTTATTATTGATGCATATGAACACGATGTACGTTTTGGTGGAAACATTAAAACTGTAGATTATCTCTCAATATTCAATTCAGATGATGATTACAATTATATCACAACTAATAAAACTGAGTCTTTAGATATATTCAAGTATGCTACTAACCTCGCTAAATTAGCAGTTAGAAACTGGGATATTGTAGAAGAGAATGTTGCATATATTCAAGGATCTAGACAGGTAACAGTTGCCAATACTAATAATCTAGCTATTGGAATGTTTATTAGTTCTGGTACTGCATTCGCATCTGGAACTAAAATTGTTTCTATTGATAGTGATACACAAGTCACTTTAAACAATGCTGCTCTAGCAAACTCTGGTGGAGGCGGCGGTGCTGCAGCGGGTGTCACTGATCTGAATGGATCAACAGGAGGTAGTGATTATATTATTCCTACGAGCACAGGTGCAGTTCAACCTGGAAATCAGTATGCTGTAGATCCTGGTGATGTTTTACAAGCACCTATTTCATTCTCTGCTTCTGATAGTGCAACTTTCTACTTCAGTGGTATTAACAATGGAACGTTCTGGGATGCGTCGGATTTAATTGCTGGCAATAAAGAATATTTCAAGGAAGAAATTGCTGGATGGTTTGCTGCACAATATCCTAATGTTACTTGGACAGATTTAGTAAAAGATATTGATACTTATGTTGATGCTACTGTTTATCATTTGAGACTTGGTGGCAACTTTAAGATAGTTGATTTTGCACAACTATACTATGAAAGAAATCTTTATCCATATCCAGAGCAGTTGAAAGCAGGTGTAAGTCCTGCAGAATTTGCTGGTGCATATAATGAATTGAAAGTTCTTATGGTTGATGCCATGAGAAATAATTTAGGAATAGGAACATATACTTCTATTCCCCCATTCACAGATAGTACTGTAGCAACAGATACTTCTTTCCCATATTGTGCTCAGGTAGAAAGTTCTTTGAATAATTTCTACAGCATAATCAATACTATATTGAATGAAGGTAAAGGTTTAATAGAGAAAACCAACATCAATTCGAATTATGCTGGAAACTGGAGTAGAACCTTAACATATTCTAATTATAACATAATTCCTGATCCTCTATTGACAGCACAAGAGTGCAACGATGTTATTTCATCTGTAGATTCGTTGTTTAACAATGTAAGTGATATTCTTAATGGCACCAGTGTTACTAGATCTACTCCAGACTTCTTAGATGGAGAGACCACTACTTTTGATATGTATTGGGATGACGACACAGAGGTCAATACTGAAGAGGACGAAGATCTATTCCTAACACTGAATGCTGTCTTACAGAGACCAAAATATACAGAATCGTATCCTCTTTCTGATGCATACTATATTGATAGAACAACTATTCCAAACAAATTAGTATTTGATGTTGCTCCTATTTGGGATCAAGACTTTAGTGCTAAGAGCATTGGAGAACCAACAGCAGTAGAGCTAGTCGCTGGTGTTGGAGTAGGAAACTACAAGAGATTAACTATTGATTATGCACTAGTAGATGAAGTTAGAGGTGGTCCTTTCTTAATTCTTGACGTTGAAGATAACACATCACAAGAAATTGAACAGCAAGATTACTTGTTTGTATTCTTAGATGGAGTTTTACAGAGAAGAGAATATTCTTATAGTGTAGCAGGATCTACAATCTCTTTCAACGTTCCAATTAAGAAGGATACCAAAATTGATATGAGATATCTCTATGGAAGAGATTTAGATCAAATTATCAATTTCCACGATTTTAATCAAGATACTTTCTATGCACAAGGTACAGTAACATTTGATGTTGCTTCTGGAGCAACTGAATTGTTGAACTGGATTGGTTTGAATTCTTCCGAATCTTTCCATGCATGGCAAGTCAATCCTAATGGATCTTTCAATGTTATCGGACAACTTACAAATCCATCACAATCTTCCAACATATTAACCTTTACTCTTGAAGGTCAGAAATGTGATTTGATTCAAGGTGTTGATGTTGTTGTAGGAATTAAAGGAGATTATTCTAATAATAGAATTATTGGATTGAATTCTTCTGGATCCAGCATATCTTATGTTACTGATGAGGACGGAAGACTCAAACTAGCATATCCAGTATCAGAAAACGCTTGGCGTGGAACATTTATTGGTAAGTATTATAGAGATCCTTTTGTTTCTCTGTCAGATGAGGACTATGTAAGAATTGAGGGTGAGAGTGACTTTAGAAGAGTTAAGAAAGCACCAGAAACAACAACCTCTAAAGAACATAGAAATCAAGGATATGTCTCTGGTTCCAATTTTGGTATCGCTCAAGTCGAAGCATATAATGGTGTAACTAGAGGCGAAGGACTGAGTATTGTCGCCAAGATTGAAAACGGATCAGTTGTAAGTCTTGAGTGGAATCAACGTAGTTATGATCCTTTGACTCAACCAACTGCATATCAATATTATACACCACCAGTATTACATTTCATTCCAAAAAATGGAAATGGTGGCGGCGCTAAAGCAGTAGTTCTTGTAAGTAAAGGTCAAGTTATCAGTGTTGATCTGCTTGAGGGTGGATCTGGATACACAGAAGCACCAAGAGTTGTTGTTGCAAGAAGATATGAGATCTTGCAAGGAAGAGGATTTGGTGTTTCTACTATCAATGGTGGAATCAATTCGACTCTACCTGCATTTATTATGTCGTCATCTTCGACGATTACTGAACTTGGAAACCAAGTTCCTGGTGTAGAATCATTTACTACAATTCTCTTTGAGAGTCCTAGAGATCTTGATAGAGTAATTGAATGTGAGATTTATTTGGAAGAGAACGTTGGAACTGGTCTCACTGCTGGTGTTAATAGCATTACAACCCTCTCGGGTGGTGTAGGTACAATCGTTACTGTTACGGCATCAACAGCACCAAATGAATACGTATCTATTATATCTGGTCGTGTTGATGATATTATTTCTACTTCTTCTCTGATTTCTTCTAGAGAAGTCACTTCTATAGTAACTAACCAGATTGACAATACTGATATTAATGCTGGTCATTACCATTCTGTTGGTGCATTCTTGTCTATTGATTTGGATCCAACCGACAATATTGTATTTGTTCCCGATGTTACTAAGTTTAGTTCTAATGGATACTTACAGATTGGAACGGAAGTAGTTAGATACTACCGTAAAGGTTTTGGAAGATTCTTGAATGTCCAGAGAGGACAAGAGGGAACAACTGCACAGTTACATCCAGCAGGAACATTTGTATTACAGATTCCAGATCCAGTATCTGTAGCATACGGTGGCGTCACCAGAATTGAATCTGATTCTCAAGTTGTTACTATGAGAATAGCATCGGATGTAAGAACAACTGAGAGAGTTACTGGTATTCAAGTAATTACTCCCGATGTAACAATTGAAAATACTTCTACCGTAACTGTAGTTGGAGTAGAAATTTCAGCATTCGTAGATTCTATCACTAGCGTAGTCATTCCTCCTGGTGAGAGAGTAGTTTCACTTGAAATTACTGCTGATCAAACTAACTTCCTATCATCATCTTCTACACAAGTTTCTAACTCTGTACTATCGGTACAGTCAAATTCTCAGTTGAGAAAAGAAACTCTAGAAGTACTTCTATTCACTCCACCATCTGGTGTGATTGACGGATATGAGGAATCTGTAATATTCAGTGATCCAATCTTAACAAGAGCTGGATTCATTGATATTCCTGAACCATATACTGTTACACAAAGAAATGGCAACATCGTTGCTATTACTAATGCATCTGGAGCTTCGACAGAGTATGTCGGACAATACACAACTGGAAATGCTGGTCCAACTTTGAAAAACTTCGATCAAATTCTAGATGATGGTGTATGTGATGTTTCTGGATTGTCACTACTAGATATTGAATTCTACTATCCAAACTTGACAATTAACGATTTTGTGGAGCGTGCGAATTCTAGTTACACTCTAGCAGGCGATTACTTCAATCTTGCTACCGCATCAATTCAAAATCCAGTTGCTATATCTGACACTCAGGGATTGATACCATCTACAATTAATGTTCTTGGATCAACTACATACTTCCCAAGTGAAGGATACTTATTTACTAGCACTGGAGCAGTTATTCAATATACTGGTACAACTGCGAACTCATTCACTGGTTGTACTCTTTATAGTGGAATAAACAGCATTAATCGTCTTGATGAGTTGATCCCCTTCTCAATTTCCTAAATAACTGCATAAATATAAATAACTCAGGCACAAATTACGTCGGAACAGAAAACCAATGGCTGCTATTATCTCTGATAAGTTTAGAATTTTTAATGCGTCTCAATTCCTAGAGTCGCTTTCTGAGGGTGCTACCGATACTAGCGCCGAGCGTTCAAGAATGTACTTCTTCGTAGGACGCCCTCAAGAATGGTCCGCATACCTAGAGGTCCATACGAAGTCTTCAACCAACTTTACTGTTGGCAATGAGGTCTTTGTTGGAACGTATGGATCAACAGCATTCCGTGCTACGGTTGCTGCTGTTTATGACGGTGCCCTCCTTCTATCGAGTATTTTTGGAGCAAACGGAATCAGTTCTGTTCCTCCACTAGGCAGCACTCTTCTCGAAACTGCAGATGGTGGTTCTACTACTACCAGTGCTACTGCTGTTACTGGAGTCTATCGCTACGCAACAGAGGACATTCCCCCTCTTCCACTAGACAACCAGGACGAGAAGTTTGGTCTTTACGACGAAATTATTGCCGCTAAGAGAATTACTACCGCTTATGCCAGAACAGTAATTCGTCGTTACAACTGGGATGTCGTAACGAACCCTAAGTTTGACATGTGGAAACCTGACTACTCTGCTACCCCTGGTGGCGGTGGTCAAGTTGGTAAGCAAACTGCAACGGGTGCAAATAGCATTGCTGATGCTAAGTTCTACGTAATGAACGGAACTTACGAAGTATTCAAGTGCCTCTACAACGGCGAAAACCCAGCAAACCCAGCTGGTCAAAACGCTACTGAGGAACCATCAAGAGGTGGAGCAAACTATAACGCTGCTACTGGTTTATACACTGAAACTACTGGTGCTGGATACATCTGGAAGTTCATGTACAAACTAGAAATCGATGATGCTGTAAGATTCCTCTCATCAGATTTCCTTCCAATCGTTCTAGCATCTAACACCTCAAGACAAGAAGCGACTGCACTTGCTGTTGATGGTGCTGTTGATGTTGTTCTAGTTGAGAATGCTGGTACAAACCTTCCTGCTTCACAGACATTATACACCTCCATCAAAGGAGACGGTGCTGGTGGAGTAGTTGCTTTCGACACTGATGGTTCTGGTACTATCACTGCTGCAAGAATCGAAGCAAGAGGATCAGGTTACACTTATGCTAACGTTCTCCTCGGCAACGGTAACCTCTTCTCTGATGCTGGTCTATCTTCAGCAGTTGCAACTGCTGCTAACGCTGTTGGTGCTCTAGAAGCAATTCTACCTCCACAAGGAGGACACGCATCGAACCATGAGCAAGAGTTGAATGGTAAGCGTGTCATGACCAACATTCGCATCGAGTTTGCGGAAGGTCAAGGAGACTTCCCTGTTGATAACGACTTCCGTAGAATTGGTATTATCAAGGATCCACAACTATGGGGCACTACTGATTTTGCTACTGCAGATACTCTTTCTGGTCTCAAGGCAATTAAGATCAGTGGAGCAACTGCGGACTATATCCCTGATGAGACCATTACCCAGACTGTAACTGGTGGTACTGCATACGGTACTGTCGTTTCCTGGACACTAGATCAGGGTTCTACCACTGATGGTGTTCTCAAGTATCTCCAAACAACAAAGGCACATACCGATCAAGGTGTTGTTCGTGCATTCGAGAGCAATGGTGCAAACGCAGTTAGCGGCGGACTATCTGCTGCTTCTGGAACTGTTGATACAGGATATGCTGGTTCTCTACTAGGTAAGACCTTCGCATCTGGTCTTGCTGCTCCAGAAATCGAGAACAACTCTGGTGAGGTAATTTACGTCGAGAACCGTCGTCTTATCACCCGTGCTCAAGACCAGATTGAAGATATCAAACTAGTTATCGAGTTCTGATTCCTAGAAACTTCGCTAAATACTTCTACGAGAATATTAGTATTATCGGCGGAGTACAATGCCTCAGAAGACTAACCTTAATGCATCACCATACTACGATGACTTTGACGTAAATAAGAATTTCTATAAAATTCTTTTTCGTCCTGGTTACTCTATTCAAGGTAGAGAATTAACTCAACTTCAATCGATTCTACAGAATCAGGTTGAAAGTTTTGGAAAATACGCCTTCAAGCAGGGACAATTAGTTGTCCCTGGAGAAGTAGGTCTTAATACAAAATTAGATTACGTAAAACTATCCTCTGTATCTGAAGTTGCAGTTGGGGAAGGAAATGATATCGTATATAAAAAATACGATATTACCTTACTCAAAGGACTACAGATCAGAGGATTAAATTCTGGCGTACTAGCAACAGTCCTTGATGCTAATACTGCTACAGAAGAGGCAGCAGACACTCTGTATGTAAATTATCTTAACAGTGGTAATTCTAACTCAGAGGAGACCTTTAGACAGGGGGAAACCATTGAGGTAGTAGATGGTGTAAATACACCACTAATGGTTGTTGGAACGGACGGTAGTGTCCTCCCAACCAGTATTCAAGTTACCAACCCAGACACAGGAGAAGTTACTTCTCTAGAAAGTCCAGCAATGGGTTATGCTTCTGCTGTAAAAGTAGAAGAAGGTATTTACTTTGTCAATGGATTCTTTGTAAGAAACAACGAAGAACTTTTAATCATTGATGAGTATTATGACAAACCATCTGCAAAAGTTGGTTTTGTTATTAACGAAGAAATTGTAACTCCAGAAGAAGATCCAAGTCTCTACGATAATGCTATTGGATCATCAAACTATACAGCACCTGGAGCTCATAGACTAAAGATTAACCTTTCACTAAAAGAGTTTGCTGTAAATGCAATCACTGATAGAAACTTTATTCAGTTAATCACTGTTCTTAGAGGAGTCATTCAGAAAAAGGTTACTCCAACAAATTATAGCATTCTTGAGCAAACTCTTGCAAGAAGAACGTATGATGAAAGCGGAGATTATGTTGTAGATAATTTCTCTGTTGATGTCAGAGAGTATGCTCAGAAAGATAATAACAACGGAATTTATGCAGTAGATGACATTGGTCTCTACAATGGTATTTCTGCTAGTGAAGCATCTAGAAAGATGATCGCTAGCATTGGACCAGGAAAAGCATATATTAAAGGATATGAAATTGTCAATAAAGAGACCAAATATCTTGAGATCAACAAAGCAAGAGAAAGTCTATCTAGCGATAATGTAACTCTAAAGACTAGAGGACTTCCAACGTTCAGTGTTACTAACGTTTATGGTAGCACTCCACTAAACAAAGAAGGATCTGATCTTACAGCATATCCTGATGTATTCTTATATTCTACATTTAATGATGGTTCTATTGGATTAAGCAATACAGAAGCATCTACAGATCACAGACAAACTTTGTCTAGAAGAGGCAAAATTTTCTCTTCCAATGATGCAATCAAAACTATTACAATTCAAGTAACTAGTGCTACTAATCCTCTAGTAGGGATCACTGATGGAACTTTCGAGAGTCAAATTGGAACTCTATATTATGTTACCTCTAGAGATGACACAGGATCTGCTACTTCTATTGGATCTGTAACTTCTCTATCATTTGCATCCGTAAATAGACCTCTCATCAATTCTGCTGAGTCAGTTCAATTCTTAGAATTGACAGTGTTTGGAGACAAAGATGAAGTAGATCTACTTTTAAGAGAGTATGACGATGGAGATCCTGGATATATCAGAAGATTGTATCTCTCACAATCCGATGCTACCATAGGAGACAACGAACTAGGATTTGTTGTTGATTATAGCGATACCATTACTCCTGTAATTGGTAAAGTAAAACCAAGTAATTTCTCTCTACAAAGCAGAGGAGATGGTTTTAATCCTGATGCCGATATTGTTCTGTCTAAGGGAAGATTATCTGCAGGAACTGCTGCTTACAATGCTGTTTTTGGATTCTCTTATTTTGATCCTTCATTCTTTACAAAAATCTTACTAGACTCCAGAATCCAATCTGAAACTTTTGATGAAGGAAAGTATGTATTCGGATTGACTAGTGGTGCATATGGTGTAGTTGAAGGAGCTCCAAATGGAGTATATACTACGACCAACATGCTTTTTGTGAAAACTTTATCTGGTAATTTTGTTTCTGGTGAAACAATTAGAGATGAAGCTGGAAATACTCTCAAGATTGCGACAAATAATACTATTTCACACTTTGTTGTTCAGAACAGAGGTCTTGGTTATTCTTCACTATCGACTCTGTTAATCAATGGAGTTGAGTATGATTCATCTAAGATTCAACTCTCGATTGCTGGAGAAGATGCAACAGGCAAAATTTATAAAGTAGAAATCAAAGATAGAAATTCTGTTAATATTGAATACGCACAACCACCAGCAGTAACTGCATTGCAGGCAGAGGGAGTTGCACAACCACAAACAGCAGCTGCAATTGTTCCAGTTCTGGTTAGAAATGCAGTTACAACATACACACCACAGAATGTAAAATCAATTGGTTGCCAATACGGATCTGGAAATGCAAATACATTCACAGCAGATTTAGTAGTAGATAGTCAAACTTATTCTGAAATTAAATCGGTTACTGATTTTACTTTCTTTGGATCAAAAGGTTATAAGTTTATCGAATCCACAAGTTTCAGTGCAGACGCTAGCGGTGTTCTACAGCAGGGAGACCTTGTTCAATTTTCTGATGTCGATAACAATCTCGTTAGAGCAGTTGTACAGTATGCAACTGAGCAGTCTGGACCATCCAAGACCAGAGTATATCTAGATATTGCTCTACCAGGAGATGTAACAAACACAAGTATTGTTAGACTAAGACCTAAGGTACAGAATCCAAATGCAGGAACTCTAGTCTTCCCAACTGGTAGCAAGCAAGTAGAACAAATTTCTGCTGGTGGTGATGACACCAAGATTAAGTATTACTTCAGAAGAGACTTTGTAACAACTGCATCTTCTGGTGGTGGAACCATTACGTTTGCAGCTCAGTTGCCATTCGGTACTCAGAGATTTGTTGCTTTCAATGAAGATAACTATATTATTACTGTCTTAGATCCAGGTGATGCACCAGACTTGACAGTTGGAGATATTGTTTATGTTCCTACTGATAGCGTAGAAATTACTTCCGCTACTGATACTGCTAGTGGTCTTACATCTGGTAGTATTAGTCTTCAGTTACCATCAACATATTTTGGAACTATTCCTACCAACGGAACATTCCCTAAACTAAAACTTTCATCAACTATTGAAGTTACCAACGCAAAACCAAGACTAAAGACTTCTGTAGAAAATAAGAGAATTGTTATTAGTGCATCTGGTGACAGAGTAATTCCTTTCAGAGGAACAGACTACGACAGTGAGGTCGTAGAAATTCTGACTTATTCTGATGCATACAAGTTGAACTTTGTCTATGAGGGAACTGCATCTCAAGCACCAACTATCGACAGTGCTGGTAACTTGATTTCTGGAACCGATGTTACTGATAGATTTACATTTGATAATGGACAGAGAGATACTATTCTAGATGTCTCAAGAATTGTTCTAAAACCAGGATTTGAAGCTACCTCTGGTCAATTGGTAATCTCTTTTGATTACTTCGAGCACTCTCAGGGAGACTTCTGTACAATCGACAGTTATCTTCACGAAGCTGGTGTAACAGAAGATGAAATTCCTGGATTTAATTCTGCTGTCCATGGAAACCTAGAATTGAAAAATGTTATAGACTTTAGACCAAAAGTTGATAGCAATGCAATCATTCCAGGATTCCAAGATCAGTCTTCTTTATCTGTAACAACTGGTCAGTTCTCTGGTCCTGGTTCTGTTATTGCTAGCACCCCTGCTCCAGATAAAAATCTCGAATACACATTCTCCTTTAGTCAAATTCAATACCTTGATCGTATTGATGGAGTGTTCTTGAATAAGAAGGGTGAGTTTATCGTCAAAGAAGGTAACTCATCTCTCAACCCAACCAAACCAGATCCAATTGAAGATGCAATTCCTCTCTTCTATGCTTACATCCCTGCTTACACATCTTCGAGTAAGAATGTAAGAATTACTCCAGTTGATAACCGTCGTTACACGATGCGTGACATCGGTAAATTGGAGAAGCGTATTGAGCGTCTTGAGTATTATACAACACTTAGCATTCTTGAGCAACAAGCTCTCAACATGCAAGTTAAAGATAGCATTGGATTGGATAGATTCAAGAGCGGATTCTTAGTCGATAACTTTGAAGAGCATAGAGTTGGTAATATTTCCTCAGCAGACTACTTATGCTCTATTGACAGTCAGCAGTCTGTTCTTAGACCTCAGTCTAAGGAGGACTCTCTAGCATTGAGAGAAGTCAATACAAGAGAAGATCAAAGAACAGTTGCTGGTTATCAGAAGACTGGCAATGTAGTTACTCTTCCATATACATCACTATCTCTACTTGGTAACAATTTTGCTTCCAAGACTCTAAATCCAAATCCATTTGTTGTCATTCAATATGTTGGTGATGCTTCCATCAATCCATCTATTGATCAGTGGTATGATGATACTGTAGAACCTCTAATTGTAAATACCAATACAAGTCTCTACAACATCTTTATTGCAAAAGAAAATATTAGAGATTCATTCTCCAGTCTATTCAATTCATTTGCTATCAACTGGGTAGGAACTTCTTCAAGTTTCACTTCAATTGTTTCTCTTGGAGAAATCAATACTCTAGAAGCAAATGCAACTGTAAGCATGGCGTCTATTGGCAGTTCTTCTAATGTCAATCCACAAAACAATGAGGTTGCTAAAGGAGTCCAATCTAAGACTGTTGGTAACAGTATTGTTTCCGATTCTCTTCAGTTCTTTGCTAGAAGCATTCCAGTTAGATTTGTCCTTAGAAGATTAAAACCAAATACTAAAGTTTCTGTATTCTTAGAAGGAAGAAATATTGACAGATGGGTTAATCCAGACTTTAGATTTACTGGAACTGCAACAAACTCCCTATCAGCATTTAATGGTGATATTGTTACTGACGAGAATGGTAATGCCAGTGGTTTGATTCTAGTTCCTGCAGGACATCCACCAAGAGAAAACTCTACTTGGACTGGAGATGTTGCTACCGTTGATTATGATTCTTCATTCGAGGAAGTAAGAGTAACAGCAGGTGTAAAAACAATTAGATTTACATCTAGTGCTACTGATGAAAACAAAAATAATGTCGATACATATGCAGAAGTTAAATTCTATGCTACTGGAGTTCTACCACAGAATCCTTCAGGTATCGTATCAACAAAACCAGCATACTTCAAGGCAAATGAGGGTGTTCAGATAGTTGATAATAATACAGAAAATCCAATCAGACCAAACCCACTAGCACAAACATTTAAAGTTGAAAACTATGATGGTGGATTGTTTGTAACTGGTATTGATCTATTCTTTAATAAGAAGAGTTCTAACATTCCAGTTAAAGTATATTTGACTGATGTAGAAGGTGACAAACCAGGAAAAAATATTGTACCTGGAACTGAGAAGACTCTAACTCCAGATACGTATTTGAAAATCTTCACTACTGGAACGGTAACAGTTGATGTTGGTGAGTCTGTAATTGGATCTAGTTCTGCAGCAAGTGGTCCTATCAAGAAGATCATTGACAAGAATGGTGTTGAATTAATTCCATCATCAACTGGAAAGATTGCAATAACAAATGAGCAAGTATATACTCTAGTGTTGAGTAATCATAATGGAAGATCTTTCCAACAGAATGAAAATCTAACAATCGGTTCTGTCACCACTGCTAATAATACAAACGGAACTAACTTCACAGTAAGTATCGCTAAAGACAGTGGTAAGGTTTCTAACATAAAAATCACGAACCCAGGAGCAAATTACGATAGTGCTATCTTGACAATTGAAAGTCCTCAAATTCCAGGAGGATCAGTAGCTACTGCAAGAATCGATGTTTCAGACGGCAAGATCTATAATGCAGAAGTAGTCCTCAATGGTTTTGGATACACAGAACCACCTGCTGTTGTAATTAAAGGCATCGGAAATGGGGCAGGAGGATGTCAAGTAGAAACGTTTATTGATATTGATACCCCAGCAGTTAGAATGGGTGTTGCAATTGATGACGTTGAGGTTTCAGGTGCAATTGAGTCTTCTACTCCAACCTACTTTGCATTTGATAATCCAATCTATTTGCAAAATGATACTGAGTATGCACTAGCAGTAGAAACGGATTCTGTTGATTACGCTATTTGGGCTTCTCGTCTAGGGGAAACTGATGTAGCTACGAATACAATTATTACCACACAACCATCTCTAGGTTCTGTCTATAGATCACAAAATATTGATACTTGGACAGAAGACATCTTTGAAGATATTAAATTCACTCTATACAGAGCAGAGTTTAGTATTACAAGACCAGCAGAACTTGTTCTTACTAATGAGAAGTTAGGTTATGAGAAACTAGATATTAATCCATTCAAGACAGATGCATCTTCCAACACAAATGCAACTTCTCTATTGTTTGGCAACAACAATTCTATCGTGAAAGTCGCGCATAGAGATAATGGATTTGAGGATCGTGGAAATTCTTATGTATTCTACAGAGGAGCACAAGAAACTGCTGGTATCACTGCAGAAACACTGAACAGTGTATTGTTCCAGGTTGATAATTCTGGTATCGATACTTATACTATTAGATCAACAAACCAGTCTGCTGGCAATGCTGTTGGTGGTGGTTCCGATGTTTTTGCAACTTACAATAGAAAATTTGAAACTCTATATCCACAAGTTCATTATCTGTCATTCACTGGAACCACATTAGAATCTACTGTTAAAACTACAAATGTAGTTCCTGTAGATTCTACTACTACAAATTATACATCATATTCTCAGACAGATTATGAAAAGACATTCTTGAATGAACCACATTATTTCACAAACCAGAAGATGGTTACTTCTGAGATCAATGAGACTCTTAATAGTCTTGATACATCTTTAGAATACAAGTTGTCTCTATCATCTACTGTCTCATATCTTTCACCACTTGTCGATCTATCTTCTTGTTCTGTTAAGACAATAAGCAATAGAATTGAGAATGGTTCTGGAACTGAAGATCGCTATGGAAGAAGAAATCAAGTTGTTTCCTTCTATCCTATCTACAGTTTCACCTTGACTGGAAATCAAAATACAGAGATTCAGAGCAATCAAACAATTAAAGGCAAGACTTCAAAAGCTGCTGGAACTATTGCTAAGATTGACGGATCTACAGTTTTTGTTAGAATCAAAACTTCTCAGATCTTCGAGAAAGGTGAGGAAGTTGATCTAGGAAATCAACTCTCACTATCTGGTGTCACTGTTGATAGTGCTTTGACTCAAATAATTACCAGCATTAATGATGCATCTGTAATTGTTGCTAGAAATCCATCTATCATTCTAGAAACATATGAAAATATCATTACTGGTAGAGCAGTTATCTGGAATAATAAGACACAGGAACTAACTGTAAGAAATGATGCTAGACCTATCAATGATGATTACAACGGAAGAATTATCGACAACGTTCTATTCAATAGAAATGCTGTTGTAAATGCTCAAGTTGCTGATATCTTCCGTGTTGGAGATTTTGTTAAGTATCCTGATCAACCAGATGATGAAGCATCTTTCCTAGAAATCTCCACTGTATCATACACCAATGGTGTTGAGTTTGTAGCAGAAAATACTTCTAAGAATAGTTCTTCGGTTGCTAAGTATGTTACCAAGGAAGTATCTATTTCAAGTCCTGCTACAACGATTGATGTTAGATTGACTGCTAACCTTAAGGATGTATCTAATGTTGCTGTCTTGTACAAGTTCAAGAAAGCATCGAGTCAAGAAAACTTTGACGATATTGATTGGCAGTATTTCAATGTAGATGGATCTCCTGATACTTTAGAAATTGCAAACCCTGAAAATACAATTTCTTCAATTGTAGAAAAGCAAAGTTCATATCAAGAACTTGCATTCAGTGTTTCTGACCTACCAGAGTTTTCATCTTTTGCAGTGAAGGTAGTTATGAAGGGAGTAGATCCTGCATTCGTTCCAAAAATTCAAGATATCCGAGTTGTTGCATCGTTCTAATTTCCGCGTATGTCATATATCAAAGTGTCGGGGCATGATGGTCTTGTCAGAGACGAGACCACAGGTGCCATCTTGAATCGCGACGATTCTGCTATCCAAGCGAGACGTAAACAAAAACAGTTGAATTCCGCGTTGGATGACATAAATAACTTGAAGGATGAAGTATCTGAAATCAAAGCCTTACTGCGAGAGTTAATCAAAAATGCCAGCAATTAATGTCGCCAGAACTGACACCTTTGAGCAACAAAGGGTCAAAATCAACGAAATCGCAGAGGATCTATTTGATCTCACTGGAGGATCGGGTGGTGCTACAATTTCTCCAGCAGGAGTTTCTCTACAAGATGGTACAAAATCTGCTCCAGCACTGACCTTTCAGTCTGACAATAAATTAGGTTTATACAAAAATAATTCTAATACTATCGGATTTGTTAGCAACGATAGATTGGCATTTACATATAATGATTATGGTACATATTTTGAGAATGATTTATTCGTAAGGAATAACTTTCTAGATGATACGTATCTCAGCGTTACAGAGACTGGATCTGAATATGATGTAGGAACTTACCCCAACGTTGCTTTGTTTGGTGGTAGTGGAGTAGGAGCTCAAGCAACTGTTGTCATCGCAGAATATAATGGTCAAGAAACTACAAACAGTAATGTTGATGAGTATGTAACTGGTACATACTCAAACATTCCTCTGGGTGGTGGAACAGGAAGTAATGCAGCAATTGACTTCCAAATCGTAACTACAGAAGTAGCAACTAAGGGAATTATCCAGAATGGTGGAACCGAATATTTTCCAGGCACTTACACTAATGTAGCACTGGATGGTGGAGTTGGAAACGGTAAGGTAGCAGACATTGAAGTAACTGGTAGTATTACATTTAATTCTACTATCTCTAATGCTGGTACTGGTTATGTTGATGGCACATATTCAAGTGTTCCTGTTGATAACGTTCCAACACAGACTATCAACCTAACAGTTGCTCAAAGAAAAGAGTTATTATTTACATACGGAAGACGTTACGAGTGGAACGTAACTGACGACGGAGCAAATACAAATTTTGTTTTTGCTGGAGCAACGTCTGGAAATAATGTTGCTATTACTGCCGAAGAGGGAGATTATTTAGTATTCAATATTAACGCACCAGGGCATCCATTCTACTTACAATCAGTAGCAGGACCATATGATCCAGCAAATGTTTTAATTGCTGCTGATGGTGTAACAAACAATGGTACTGACAGTGGTACTATTATTTTTGATACCAGTGAAGTTTTTGCTGGAACTTATTACTATGTCTGTGGAAACCATGGTTCGATGACTGGCACCATCACCATTGGAACTAACACAGGAAACTCATTTGCTGTTGGAGATACTATTGTTGGTGCAAGTGGAAGTGGCACGGTTGTTAATTTTAGTGATCAACTTGGAGCACTTTATTTTTCATCAGTAACTGGAACATTTACAGTTGGCGAAGAAATTTCTGCTGCTGGTGCATATGGAATTGTAAAAGCAGCAGTTACAGATAAGTATCAATACTTGCTGAATGGTACTGATACCACAGCACTCAATACATCTGTTGATTATTCCCAAACTATTTTATTAGATACTTCAGATGCATCAAATAGTGGATATGACATTGCTCTTACTGATGATTTTGGAGTAACACTAGACAATACAATTGTCAGACTAAAGAATTATGGTACTCCTGGACTTGCTGGTGCATATTCACTGCTAATCATAACACCAGAAGTTGTAAATCAATCTATTACTGGATTAGGACTTACGCCAAGCACTGGTCCAGATGGAAGAAGTATTGTTTTTGCAATATCTGCTACTCCAGCTATTGGGCAATATATTTTTGATCAAACCGCAAATGTAGAAGTATCTGGCGGTTCAATTATTTCTTGGGATATAGCAACTCGCGGAACAAATTGGAAGTCAGGAGACCAAGTAACTGTAGATAACTCATATCTTGGTGGAACTGGATCTGGAGCATTAGTAGCATACACGTCTGTCACAATTGTTGGTACAGTTACTACTGTAACAATTACAACAGAAGGTACTGGATACGTAGAAGGAGATATTCTTTCTTTCAATAATTCCATTACAGGAAATAGCGGATCTGGTTTTGAATATAGAATCTCAAACCGAAGAGCAATTTCCGATATTGTATTTGTCAATAGAGGAACTGGATATGTAGTAGGAGATATTTTAAGACTACCACCAGATCCAGGTAATTATGGTGGAGATGATGGATTTGAGTTTGAGATTACCAAAGAGGGAACTCTAGAAAGTATTACAATTACAAATCCTGGTAGAAATTACTATACAGGTGATGTACTTCAATTAGATAGAACTGCTCTTGTAGCAAACCCAGCAGGACTGTCTGGTAACGAAATAGAAGCTTCTATTGCAGTTACTGATATTGATAGTACAATTCCAATTACCATAAGTAATACTGGTGCATTATCTGTAACTGGATCTGTTACATCTACAACGGTAACAGCAGACACCGTAACTGGAAATACATCTGTAACCTCTCCTTTAGGAACATTTACAAATTTAGAAGCAGATAATATTCTTCCAAATTCTACTAATAATATATCAGTATCTTCTCCACTAGGGAATTTAAATATTGATGCAGGATATATTTACGTTGGTGGTGTCAATGGCACTACACTCACAGTTGTTCCACTAACAGGAAATGTTACTACCACTGGAGTATTAAAAACTACTAACGAACTAAACGTAAATAATATTCTTTCTATTGTAGATAATAATATTTCCGTAGTTGGATCAGGTGATGATCTACTTCTAACTCCAGATGCAACAAAAGTTGTAAAGGTAGATGCAAATTCTGCTCTAACAATTCCAGTGGGATCTACTGCTGCAAGACCCCCATTAGGATTTGCAGCGGATGGACAAATTAGATTCAACACAGATACAAATCAATATGAAGGATATAGTGCTACGAATACTTCGTGGTCTTCCTTGGGTGGTATTAGAGACCTAGATGGAAACACATACATTCTAGCAGAACAAACAGTAGGAGCAAACGATAATACTTTATGGTTCTATAATGATGGTGACAACACTGTAAGATTTACTCCGTTCTATCAAGAATTTGTAGAAGTTAAAAAAGTAAGATCTGTAAATGTAACTGCTCCTGCGTATGTAAATTGGACTGCTAATACTCCTGTTGTTGCTGGAGATTATCTAAAGTATAAGCACGACATTTATATCGTAATTTCTCCTGGAACAACTGGCGTAACACAAGATCCACCAACTAATACAAGTGGCAATACATTTACAAATGGAACTGCAACTCTACAGTATTCCGCATCTGCTGTAGCAGATCTAACTTTTGAGGAGATCGGCACTTTAAAAATTGGTCCTGATACAGATGTACCATTAAGCATTAGCAGTGATCTAAGACTTGTAGGCAGCACTATATCCACAGATGTCAGTGATCTGACCCTAGCACCAAATACTGGAAAGAAAGTTGTAGTTGATGCTAATACAACTTTGGCAATTCCAGCAGGAACAACTGCTGAAAGAGGTATTCCTATTCAGGGATCAATTCGTTTCAATACCACAACTTTCACATATGAAGGTTACGATGGAACTAACTGGGGTTCTCTTGGTGGTGTAAAAGACGTTGATCAAAATACTTACATCATCCCAGAGACTGCTCCTGGCGCAAATGAGAACACATTGTTCTTCTATAACGATGGTAACAATACTGTTAATTTGACTACCGCAAATCTTGAGATGCGCGGAGTTGATTCTATTAGCAGTCCTGTCTCAAATATCCTAGAATTTACTGCTTCCACAATTCTATTTGATAATGCCACAACAACCCTCGACAACACTGCTGTAGATACTACATTTTTACATACATCAAAACAATACTTTGATCTTGGTCTTTCTTCTGGACTCAACACAGATCCAGTCTTACGTTTGGATGATCAAGGTGATGTTTATTTCAATATTGGTTTTGGCACAGGAACCTTCTCTGGAGTTAAAGTTTTTGACGGAGAACTAAAAGACTTCGAACTTGCTGATTATCAGATTGTAACGGAAACAATTAACTTGGATAAGGGTACTATCGATTCTGGTAGTGCTGATTTATATGCAACTTCTGTCGCAATGGGTTCTAAGGTAACAGTTTTTGCTAACAATGCAACTACTGGTGAGAGAGAATTTATCGAGTATGCTGTTATAGATAATGGAACAGATGCATTCCACACTGAGTATGGAAATGTAAGATCATCTGGTCAGCTCATTTCAACTGGTATTGAATTGACAGGAGCAGGTATCGTGAGAATTAATATTGACTTGGATGCAAGTGTGGCAGCTAATGATTTGGTTAATATTAAAGTAATTTCACAACTCGCTAAGAAATAAAAATGGCAACTACAAAAGATAAATTTGACTCAGTTGGTGGATTCTCTATCGATAAAACTGTCGTTGTTGATGAACTTAGAAATGCTAAAGATTTCAATACTTTAGAAATTAAAAACGCTGAATTTACAGATAGTAAAACCGTCAATTACATATTGAGGGGAGTAAATACAGCTGTATTACAATTGGATACAGTTGGTTCTCAAATTACAATTGATAATAACACACTTAATTTTGTCACAGGTCATGTAATTGCTGTCAATCCTTCGGGGACAGTTTATTCTGAAAAGATAGAAAGTGTTGTTACTTGTGACAATGCTGGTTTAGTGTCTGTTTTGTCAAGTATGAATACTGTTATTAAGGATGATATTCCATCAGGACAAACTTGGGAGATATCTCCTCTAGGAGGAACTAATAGATTTTCATACTCTACCACAAGAGCTGGTACAACGAATGTTATCAAGTGGGTTGTTAGCACTCAAGTAGTAAGTATTGCATGGCAGTGATGCTAAATATAAGTTAGGACAGTAGGCGCAGGTAGTCAGCACCATGAGTTTTAATATCAATTCCGATAAAGAGTTTGTAAGAGGTTCTCAACCCAAACTCATCGGTGATAACGAACTTACCATTCGATCGGGTACAGGCTCGTTAGAAAAAGAAATCCTTCGTGCTCAACTTGATAGCAATACTGGATTGCCTCGTGTTGGTATCAATAGAACTGGGCAAAGAGTTGATACGATTAAAATCACCGCTGGCGGTTCTGGATATACTAGCGCACCTTCCGTAAATATTTCTCCCCCAGCATCTGGTGGAGTTCAAGCTCTTGCTTCTGCTTTCATCTTCAATGGTGAAGTAACTACAATTGCTGTTAATAATCCAGGAAGTGGATATACTTCTGCACCAACAGTAACATTTTCTGGAGGTGGTGGTGTAGGTGCTGCTGCTACAGCAACACTCGATACGGTTGATTTTGAATTAGATATTTCTGGTGCTATCAGAACTTCTACTTCTATCATTTCTGATACTGCAAGAATTCTCAACCTAGATGTTGATAATCTAATTAGTCCTGATCTAAATCACAGAGCTCCAAACTTAAAAACCTACGCTAACGCTACAGGAACTCTTTGGTCTGCAAGTGTTTTCTTACAGAAAGATTCATACAGATATTTTGGATCAAATATTTATCAAGTAACAGTTTCTGGTACTACTGGAGCAGATGCTCCAACCCATACTGATGGCGAAGTGGTCAATGGTACTGCTACACTAAAGCATATTGGTTTTAGAGTAGATGATAATGAAGCGTTTGGATATGGAACAACAGGAGAATCTGGTGTATATCCAAGATCTATTACACCTGTACTTGGTGACAGATCTGATAAGATTGCAACTACAGAATACGTCCTCAATCTAGCAACGAATGACGTTGGTGGTCGTATCTATGTTTCTCAACAGATTGGTTCCGACCAAAACGATGGTCGTTCTGCTGTCAATCCTGTTCGCACAATTAAGAAAGCGGCACAGTTGGCATGGTCAACTCCTGGCGTAAAAGAAACACTGATTGTTTCTGGTGGTGACTACGTAGAAGATAACCCAATTTCTCTACCACCTGATTGTTCCATTGTAGGTGACAACTTACGTCTCGTCATCATGAGACCTGCCAATCCTGGCAAACACATGGTCAAGTTTGGTGATAAAAACTATGTTATTGGTGTTACCTTCCGCGATCAAATTGATTCAAATGGTGACTCTGTTGCAACTTGGGACTTTGCAATGGTATTTGATGACAAGCAAAGAGTTGTCATCGACAATGAAGTCAATGGAGACTTTGGTGTAGATTTCCCAATTGGTCATCAAATTTTTGGACCAGACAAATTCAATGTCGATTTCCAGCAAAACACTGGTCTATCAGCACTTACCAGTGGTTTAGAAGTAGTTGGTGTCAATACTGGTGCTAGAGCAAAAATTAGTAATGTTGTTTTTGATACAACTACTGGAGCATCAGCGTACATTAATGGTAGTGTAGATGTTCTTCTAACTAGTGGTTCTTTCGTAGAAGGTGAGAGATTTGACTATATTGTTTCTGGTTCTCAAGGAAGTCAGATCAATACACAAACAATCACAGCAACTGCTGGAACAAACACACTGATCTTTTCGACAAATCCTACTGGTGATAGCATTATTCCAGGAAGTTATATCTTTCTAGATGATACTGCAGATGCTAACTTTACTCAAGGATTCTACGAAGTTGCAACTATTGATGATACCAATGCTCCAACTAGTTATGAAGTAACAGTTGTACCTATTCTCAACTCACCTTCTTGGGAAACTAATCAAGCAGCATCTATCAATATTTTCCAGGCTGCTATCGTAACAGAGTCTTTTGATAGTACCTCCATTAAATCAATTAGAGCAGAGGGTGAAGTTGTTTCTGTAGATGAAGATGTAACTTCTACTCTTCCCATTCAGAGAATTGATTTCTCTCTACAGGGAGATCCAAGTATCGCAACTGGTGGTTTCCAAAATGCTCAGTTTGGTAATGCAGAAGATCTTGGTGGTATTGTATTCTATACAAACCAACTAGTTGGTAGAGACAACATTCACGACTTCAAAGAAGGTCAAGAAATTGAAATCTCTGGATTGCCTACTCTAAATCCAGACCTATCTTTCCTGATGGGCAAACAAAGAATTTACAAAGTTCTAGAAGATGCTGATGGTCGTTCTAGAAGATTTGTAATTCCAAAGAAAGCTCCAACAATTAATGATTCAAACTTTGATCCTGGACAAACAGCGGTTGTAAAATCTTACTCCAAGTCAGTTACACTAACACTACTAAACTCACCAAATAATTTCAGTCTTTCTACTCCAGTAGAAAGAAGATTCCAAGATGCTTGTGTATTCTTACGCAACAACAGAGATTTTATTGCGGATGAAGTTGTAGGAAGAATTAATGATCAATTCAAGAAAGAATACTATTCTGTTTATAATGTAAGTGGAACTTCCTTTGATATTTTCCTAGGAACACTAGATCATGCAAATACTTATGATAGTGCAAATCCAACTGGTACTGCAACTTTCGGTGGAGTTACTGCTAATGTAACTAATTTTGTTTATGACACAGCAGTAACTGGAGTAGCAACAGTAACTACTGATGTATCACTAAATCTTTCAGAAGACGATACTGTACAACTAGCAGGTCTTGAAATTTCTTGTGAGGCAGGAACTAAAGTCTATCCATCATACAGTTCTCCTACTGTAACAAACAGCGAAACTAATGGTGATGAACAGTGTCGTCAAGATGTAAGACATTTTATCAACGCCATTGTAAGAGACCTTGAATTTGGTTCTAACCATAACATTATTGAAGCAGCACAGAAGTATATTGTTGGTGCTAAGATTGCTTACATTGAAAATGAGATTATACAGACTGTACGTGCAATTGAATATGCTAGAGAACTAGCAATCCTTGCAATGAGAAACTGGAGAACTGGAGATGGAACTCCAGGCAATCCAGCATATACCCCAGTATATTCTAGCGTACCAAGATATTTTGACGACAGTGTTATTACAGCAACTGCTGGAACTCCTGCGTGTGATGATGTAAGATCTGCTATCGATACTCTTGCATATCTATATGTTGATGTTATCGCTAACGATGCTTCTGGCACATATCTAGATGCTGCATATCTAATTGCTAGAAACAGAGATCTGATTGCAGATCAAGCACTTATCAATACTGAGGCACAGTTCCCTTCTCTAGGACTGTCTGATATTCATCAAAGAAAGTGCCGTAGAGATATTAATTATATTCTAGGTGGTCTAATTAGAGACCTTGTTCTTGGAGGAAACTCTGGAATTGTAACTAATGCAGAAACATACTTCACAGGAACTGCACTGACTGGTATTGATGCATCTCAAATAGAAGAGACCAGATATGCATATACTCAAGTAAGAGATCTTGCTATCGCAGCGATGCGTGGATGGAAAGATGGTGCTGGCGCTGCTGTAACCACATCTTCTCCAATTCCACAGTTTGTTGATGCAACTATTCTAGCAGATCCTCTAGGCAATCCTCTTTGTGCAAACGTAGAAGCATCTATCACAACTTCTATGGGTATTCTAGATGGCATTCTAGAGTATGCAGAGGATCCTGCTAGTGGAACTGCAATCGAACCAGGAACTACTACTAAGACTACAGGAACATTATTTGACACTACAAATGTAATTACATATCCAGATAGTTACATCTATGATGCTAACAATCAAAGGATGGCAATTCGTGGTGACTTTGATGATTATCCAATCATTGAGGCATCGCCATATACTCAGAACTCTTCTATCATTTCGTTCTTAGGTGGTAGTGGTGCTCTAGTTGATGGTTCTAAAGTTAAGCAACCCAACTGTCCTTTCCCTGGTCTAGAACTTGATGGTTCTGCAACCTTCCCCAATCAGGGTAAGTCGATGGTTGCATCTGCATTCACCATCGTCTCCTTTGGTGGTACAGGATATAAAATTATTGAAGATGGTTACACTCAGTTAGTTTCGGTCTTCGTTATCTTCTGTGCTGATGGTATTCTTGCTGAGTCTGGTGGTTATGCATCAGTTACAAACTCCGCTACAAACTTTGGTCAGTTTGCTCTACGTGGTAGAGGATTTAGAAGAGAGGCATATTCATTTGACGTTGGTACTATTGTTAATGTTTCTGCAACTCCAACTGGAAGAACTATCTTTACTGTTGATAATTTAGGAAGAGAACCACTAGAGCACTATGTTGTTAAAGTTGATGGTCATAGTAATACATCAAGCACAGTAGAATACTTCATCGACGAAGTATCTGGTGTTACAGTTGGTCCTCCTTTCTCTGCTACGATCACCATCGACGATGGAACTGGACAACCATATAGCGTCATCAGAGACAGTGATGGAACTCCTCAAACTGCTGCTTCTCTTCTTGGAGAAACCATCAGACTTCACAGACCATCTATTGTTAATAGTTCTTCCCACACTTGGGAATTTGCAGGTTCTGGTACTAACTACTTAGCACTACCTGAAAACGGTGGTACTAAAGTAGAGGCAAACGAGCAAGTCTCTGAGGACTATGGTCGTGTATATGTCTCTGGTACTGACGAACTAGGTGACTTCAAAGTTGGTACTTTTGCTCAGATTGAAAACAGAACTGGTGCTATCACCTTTACTGGCACGGTTACTATCTCTGAAGTTGAATTCTTGAAACTGAAGGGTGGCGACGTTGTTGTTACTGGTTTCGATGCATCTAACACACTTGGTGGTGCTAATGCTACTGACTCTAAACTACCTACTCAAAAGGCAGTTAAGGACTATATCACTAACAACCTTGGTCCTTACATCAACAAACCATACTCTACAAATGCTGTTCCTAGAGCACTGGTTGAACTTACCGATTCGGGTAAGATTTCTATCGACCAAATTCCAGCACTAAGACCATTTGAAGTTTATACTGTTGCAGACCAGCAAGAAAGAACTTCTATCGAAGGAGCACTCGCTGGTGACATTGCTATTCAGCAAGACACAACTACATCATTCATTCTTAACAATGACTTGGATAGTTTGTTCCTTGCATTTGGTGTTGATCCAACTATCCAATTTACAATTGGCGATATTTTCCTTGGCAGCATATCTCAAGGAAGAGTTCAAGCAACTGAATATAGACAAGGTGTAGTTCATACCATCAATATTACCGATGGTGGTTCTGGTTACACCTCTCCACCTACAGTAACAATTGCTGGTGGTAATCCCCAGCAAGGTGGAGTATCTGCTGCAGCAACTAGTACCATTGCAAATGGAGAAGTTGTAACTGTAACTATTGTCGAATTCAATGGTTATAAAGGAGGAAAAGGATACACAACTGCTCCAACAGTAACGTTCTCTGCTCCTGCTGGATCTGGAACACAGGCAACAGGTGTCGCATTAATTGAAAGCAGATTGTATGGCGATATTGTCAATAACATTGCTATTACTGATACCGATACTATTGAATCCAGTGATATCCCAGCAGTAACTGTTAATCTTACCAGAGTTGTCAATACATCATCATTTGATAGTAACAACTGGGTATCACTAACTTCCAGCACTATCGACGGTTCTACCCTTATTGGTGGTCCGATCCCAGCAAACGTTATTGCTACTGGAGGAACTGCAAACTCATTCACATTCTTACGTGGAGATCAAAACTGGGCACTGGCAGTACAATCTGTAAAGAGCACAGAGACTAGATATTTTGCAAAACTAAGTTCTCAAGCTTCTTCTGGAAGTTCCGAACTACAATTTACAACCAATTCGGATGTATTAGTTGGACATGAAGTAGTTGCTAATGTAACAGGTATTCAAGCGAATACTAACATTGATGGAGTATTAACGTCTGGTGGATTTACAACTATTTCACTAAGTAATACTCTAACATCAACAATTCCAGTTGGTACAGTTATTGAATTCGATAGAGGATCATCTCCTATCACATTTGAGTCTTCATACACGCAAGGTGGATTTGTAGATTCTATCGTAATTGCTAGTGGTGGTTCTGGATTTACAAACGGTCAATACTTTGACCAGCAATTACTTGGTGGTACTGGAACTGGTTTAAGAGCAAACATTACAGTAGCAAACAATGCAATCAGCGATATTGTTGTTACTGATGGTGGTGTTGGATTTACCGCAGACTTCAATATTACTACACTGCCAACTGCTACCATTGGTGCAGGATCCAATGCAGTATTAGCAGCAAAAATTTCCACAGTTAATAAGCAATATGCAAATGTTGCTATTGATGTTCAGAGAGTTACTGATCTAACGGTCAGTGCAGACCTCTTCGGTACAATTGGTGTTGCTAGATTTAAGAAGTCTCAGTTTGATATTGGCACAGAAGGTAACGGTTCTGTCACACTGAAAACTGGTGCTGATAGTGGTCTAGATGCTGACCTCCTCGATGGTGCTCAAGGTGCGTTCTATCTAAACTCAACTAACCAAAACTCTGGAACTTTACCAACTGATAGACTATCTGGTACTTACAATATTAGTATCTCGGGTTCTTCTGCAAACACTATTCGTTTGATTACTGGTACAAACAACCCAACATCAAACCCATCTCCTAATAACTTTGTTGAAGGTATTATTGCTAATACGATTAACAACAGTGCTAATGGTCTCAATGATGGTGGAAGCAAGAACCTTGTAATGACCATCAGAAATGGTGGATCTGGATTTGATGCTTCCTTCGGTGGTGTAAGACAACTTGCATTCACTGATAATGACAACATGTACCTCCGTGGTTCTGGAACTGGTCTCACCGCTTTTGGTTCTTGGGGTAAGATCTGGAGTTCTCTCAATGATGGTCCTGGATCTGATCTTGACGCTGATAAACTAGACAACCGCCAAGGCATCTGGTATCAGAATGCTCTGAATGTCAATTACGGAACTCTATCTGATGAAAGACTTCCAAGATTTATCAGTGCATCATCTATCCGCGATGATCTAACAATTAAATCATTCAATGGAGATCCAAGATATCAAATTTATGTTAGTGGTTTAGTTCTGGGATCTACACCATTTACTCCTGGCAACTCTGTCAATCTGTATAATAGCAATTCTCAGAATGTAGGTGAAATCACGATTGATAATCTTATCGTCAATGACGATACTGTTGATAACTTTAATGATTATACAATTATCGTTGGTAGATTAACAACTGGTAATTTCATTGGTGCAGAAACTATTGGATCTGCAAGCAATAGAGTTCCATTCCAAGACTTCTCTATTGAAGACGGTAACACCATTGATGTTGCTGTACTAGAAAGTGATAGTGGAACAGCTAACCTAAGACTAGGAAGAAAGGACGGTGTTTCTTCTGCACCTGGAATCTATTTCAATAGTTCTCAGTTAGCAGCAAACTACAACGTTGCAATGATTGCTTCTGGTGGCAATGGAACTGACGGATCTGGAACTCTGAACGTTCAGGTTGTTAATGCCGATGGAATGACCATCAACGGTAACCAGATCTGGAACTCAGGTAACATTCAATTCCAAACAACCAATGTTCCAAACACTGCTGTTCTTCGTGATGCTAATGGAGATATTGCTGTTGGAGCTATCACTGGTAACGTAACTGGTGCTGCTTCTCTAAACGTATTGAAAGCAGGCGACACCATGACTGGTTCGCTAACTCTAACTGGTGCTGGATCTAACCTAAGCGTATCTGGAACATCTACTCTAACTGGCGACACAACAATTGCTGGAGATCTGATTGTTGATACAAATACATTCTTTGTAGATGCATCAACAAATAGAGTTGGTATTAACTCTGGCACTCCTGCTAGAACATTTGATATTGGTGGTTCTGGTGCAGGTGATGTTGTTGGTATTAAAGGTGGTAATTATAACCAAGTTAATATAGCACACAGTAGCAACAGTGCTTGGGGATTATTGATAAGCAATAGCGACAATACCCTCAATAGTGCTTATCATTTCTCTACTTCTGGAAACAATAGTAGTTGTGCAATCGTCAATATGAGTGAAGATGCACTGCACTTCGGAACAAATAATGTTGAGAGAATGACCATCAAGCATGATGGTACAGTTGGTATCGGAACAAACAATCCAGATTCTAATTATCGTTTAGATGTAAATGCTGCTGCTCGTATTAGATCAAATCTAACTCTAGACAGTGCAAATGATAATTCAGGTGTCGGTGTCAATTTCCTCGGTTCATCTTCCTTTAGAAACTTTAGAATTGGCAACCAATTAATTGGCGATGATATCTTCTCCATCCAAGCATCAACTGCTAATGGTGGAACAACCTGGAATGCTACACCTGCTATTGCAATCGATGGTGATACAAACAGAGTTTCTATTAATACCACAACTACCACAGTTAATGGTATCGACATGCAGTTGAATGTTGATGGTAACTTCAACCTCAACGGAACTCTATATGCTAATGGTTCTCCATTCGTTACTTCTAAATGGACTGATAGCACGACTGGCGGACACATCTATAGACTATCTAGAGTTGGTGTTAATCAGGCAGATCCTGATTATCAACTACATGTTAATGGATCTTCTAACTTCGTTGGTGCTTCCTTCGGAACTACCACCGCAAGTGCATCCAATAACAATAACGACAACGCTATGAGAGTGATGGGTGACAGACAGTATATTGATACCTACGGTGTCATGAAGGCAAACAGAAACACAGTTGCAGAAAACGTCACCGTTCCTGCAAACACAAACTGTATGTCTGCTGGACCAATTGAATTGACTGGCAACACAGTAGTCACCATCCTAGATGGTGCTGCATGGTCGATCATCTAAATAAATATAAATAACAACGGAAACAAGAAAGTAAAATGGCAAGTATTCTAAAGTGTGATACTTTGCAGACAACTGCAGGAGTAACATATGTTTCCAACGGAGCTTTCGTTGGAGGCGGAATTAGTTCAGCAAATAATATTACAGGTGGATCTGCTGGACAGTTACTATACCAATCCGCTGCGGATACTACTGCAAAACTGAGTGTTGGTGGTAGCTCACAGGTTTTGGTTGGTGGAAGCACTCCTTCATGGACTAACATTAGTAGTCTAAGTGTTGGTAGTGCTGCTACACTTTCCACTGCTAGAAACATTAACGGTGTATCTTTTAATGGTTCTTCAAACATTGCAGTCAATCCGACTTCAGGTGCCTATTCCAATGGATGGGGTGCTAAAACAGTTTCTACTGGTAACCCATCTGGTGGAAGCAACGGTGATATTTGGTACAAATACTAATTAAAGGAACATGTCAGAAGAAAAGACTTACTGGATGCCTGAAGTTCTTCCATCTCCAACAGAAGAATATAACGAAGCTCAGCGCACAAAATCCTATCTAACACCAGACGGTGAAGAAAAGAGACACCCTGGTTGGACATACGAGAATCAAGCTTTAGTAGATGATGATTATCTTCTGAAGAATGAAGGTTATCGTAGATTAATTGACAACTATCCTAGTGAAGTTGATGATGCCAATCATATTATTGAAAGAACAGATCTTTCGCAATGGATTGGTACTTCTACTACTGTAACAGTAAAGTATGATGTGTTTCAAATAAGAGAAGCATCATATCCATCAGTTTTAGCATTTGATAAAACTTGCGAAGAGAATGATATTTCTGAATGGACAGTTGATAGAGTCAATATGGTTATGACAAAGACCTACACTGTTGTAGATCTAACCCCAGAAGAATTAGCAATCAAGAAAGAATCAACTTGGTCTGCTGTAAGAGAACATAGAAACAGAAGATTGCAAGAATCTGATGTTATTCTTCTTAAGGGTCTTGAGGACGGGAGAACAATCTCAGAAGAAGTAAAAACTTATCGTCAAGCTTTGAGAGATTTCCCATCAACAATTACCGACATTACTACAATTGATGGTCCTACCACAAGAGTAGAAGATGATGCTATCTGGCCATCTAAACCAGCAGAATCAAATTATTACGTTTAGTACAAATCATGAGTATTTTTAATAACGTTTCTGGCACTTGGAGAGAGATTCAAGAACTCTGGAACAATGTTTCTGGAACTTGGAGACAAGTTGATACTGTTAATAACAATGTCTCTGGAACTTGGAGAGAAACTTATACTGCTACTCAACCAGCAACTTTTAGTTTGTCCCCAGGATCCCCTGGAGACTTGAGTACTTCTCCAAAATTATATCTAAACCCAGGTAATATTAATTCTCCTGGTGGATCATCTTGGAACATTTCTTTTTCTCAACCAACTCCTGTCAATATTAAAGTTTGGGGAGCAGGTGGTGGTGTCGATGGCAATGCTGGCGCTGGTGGTTTTGCTGGTGGCAACATGACAATGAATGGCGGAACCACTTATCGAGTGTGGGCTGGTGGTAGAGGAACTCCATCTGGTGGAAGAAATGGTGCAGGTGGTGGTGCTGCTTCTGGCATCAGACAGGGTAACACTGCTGTTATTATTGGCGGTGGTGGCGGCGGTGCTGCTGGTCGCCCTGGTGGTGCTGGTGGCGGTACTAATGGTCAGCCTAGAAGACCACAAGGTGGTGGTGGCGGAACACAAAACGGCGTAGGTGCTGGCGGAGCTGCTCCCAGAAGAAGAGGAAACCCTGGATCTGGAACAAGAGGTGGTCAGGGTAGAACTGGACCACCAGCAAACCCAGGCGGAACTAGTGGTATTGGAAGCAACGTCTATCAAGGTGGATATGGCGCTGCCAACGGTGGTGACAAAGGATCTGGTGGTGGCGGTGGCGGTCGCTACGGCGGTGGAGAAGGTGGAGGAGACTCTGGTGCCTTTGGTGGTGGCGGAGGATCTGGTTACACCAATCCATCATACATTTCTTCTCCATCATTGTCGCAAGGCAATGGTCCAACCGCAGGAAATAGTGGAGATGGTGATAGAGGTAGTTACGGAAATACAGGAAAAGCAGGACGAGTTGTTATTACCTGGAATCCATGATAGAATGATTTTTTAGTGATGTGGAATGTTTGTATTTGATCTTCCTTGTCCAATATACAAAACAAAACTAAAAGAACACAACACCCTGAAGAATGAGATTTTAAGTCTCATTGATTCTTCAGGGTGTAGTTCTTATGTTGGTATAGACGATCATGGATATACAAAAACCATGATCAGTAAATGTGATTGGAACTTACCCAAAGAAGCAGAAAGAAAATATCTAGATATTATTTTTCCTCATATCGAAGAGAATCACTTTAAGTTGTTCAATAGTCTAGGATTTCCAACTGTTAATATTATCAATATGTGGTTCCAGCAATATGAAAAAAATTCTTTTCATGAATGGCATACACATACACAATGTCAATGGTCATCTGTTTATTATCTAGAATTTCCAAAAGGAAGTCCTAGAACGGTTTTTGTCAGTCCTCTAAATAATACAGATACATTTGATGTTGATACTGAAGAGGGAGACATTATAACCTTCCCTTCTTTTATTGTACATTCTGCTCCAAAAGTAGAATCAAATAAAAGAAAAACAATTATATCATTTAATTCTGATATTAGTTTGTCATGAGTGATTATCAAGAATCCATTTTCTCCGTTCCTGTATTCCATTACGAAGTTAGGGACTGGGAAGTCAAGAAGAAAAAACTCAAAGATCTTTACAACAGAGTATCGGTAAATAAAGATTTATCTTATACTGTATTAACTGATTACTTTAGAGAAGGTAAAGAATCTTATTGGGAAGACATTGTAGATATCCTAAAAGAAGAATTAGGATTGTTTTCTCAAGCAACAAATATGTCTTATGCTCCAAATGGACATTGGTTTGAGTTAGCTAAAAAAGGTATGCACCATGAAATCCACAATCATGGTGCTGTTGGATATAGTTGTGTCTTGTACATAGACTATGATGAAGATGAACATACTCCAACAAGATTTCTGTCACCTTTCAATAACTTTTTTGTTGGATGTCAATTAGTGCATACTCCATCAGAAATAAAAAGTGGATCTATGATTTTCTTCCCGTCAGTTATTCATCACTACACATCACCATGTACAAGTGATAAAGAAAGATTGATTCTTTCATTCAATTTACATCCTATTAATGTTTGATATGGCATTCCAAAGTGTTTGGTATTCTACAGGACTACCTGAAAAATTAGTAAAAACTATAGACGAAGAACTCTTCAGTGAGTTTGGAGATTCCATGGAGGTTTCTAGTTTATATAAAGGGGAGGTAGATAATAAAACAAGGAACTCTAGTAATGCTTGGATTCCTAGTGGTCATTGGTTACCTGGATTTTTGTGGCATTATGTCTCGCTAGCTAACCGATCAAATTTTCTGTACGATATTGATTGTATTGATATGAATAGTATTCAATATACTCAATATACCGAGGGACAATTTTATAAATGGCATACTGATCATGGTCTCCTCAATATGTACAAACCCGAAACAGAAGATACTACAGGAGAACAGTATATTTCTGACAAGATTAATACAGAGTATGAAAATGTCAGGAAACTATCAATCGTTATGCAATTATCAGATCCATCAGATTATGAAGGAGGTAATCTTCAGTTACTAGATGAGAATGGTAAAACATATTTTGCTCCTAGAACTAGAGGAACTGTAATTATATTTGATTCTAGAACTCAACATAGAGTATTGAAAGTTACTTCTGGTGTTAGAAGATCTATTGTTGGTTGGGTAGTTGGTCCGAGGTGGAAATGATGGAAATGATAGCTTTAGATAGTCAATTGATACCAACAAAAGGTTCTACTTTAAGAACCAGGAATGAAAAATTTGATACTAATGGTTTCTTTTTTCTTCCTAACTTAGTTCCAGATCCCACTAAACTGGAATGTGATGTTCCAGAATGGAGAGGATCTAGAACTTATTATGGTAGTGTAGATAATTATTCTCACGTAGATGATGAGGGTCAGGTAGATGGTTCTTCTAGCAGATATAATTGGCCAGCATATAAAGATCTACATACAAAAATTAGATTAGAAATAGAACAAGTATTAGGTAAAAAATTATATAATACTTACTACTACGATAGGTTCTATTTCTTAGGACAGGAATTGGAAAAACATGTTGATAGAGATGCGTGTGAAATTTCTGTCAGTCTTATGATCAAAACAAATCTAAAGTGGGAATATGAATGGCCATTCATTGTGGATAGTTCGAATCCAGAATTAAGAGAAACTTGGATCACTACAGCACCTGGAGATGCTATCATATACAAAGGTTGTGAGATACCACACTGGAGACCACCATTGACTTCTAAGTACGGTAGAGACGAACCTAAATATAAACTGTGGGCGCGTAGAATTTTACGTGGTCGTGATGACACTTTTTGGCATCAGGCATTTTTCCATTATGTTTTGGCAGATGGAAATAGATGCGAACATGCATTTGATGTAAGTAACCGTTATTAATTTGAGGTAATCATGGATTCAGAAACACTTAAGAAAAATTTTGAGGAGCAACTAGCTTCTACTGACAAACAGATCAGAGAACTCGAAGAGAATCTGAAAAAAGCAAAAGAGTATAAAATTAAACTGGAGGGTGGTCTAGAGACTCTAGGACTTCTAGAAGGTGAATCAGACCCAGACGTTCCAGCAGAAGCACCAACTGAATAAATACTAAATCCCTTCTTCCTAAATAGGTAAGAAGGGATTTTTGTGTGTAATGGCATCTCCAAACTCAAGGACTGATCTTATAACATACTGTAAGAGGCAGTTGGGTGAGCCTGTCCTGCAAGTTAATATTGATGACGAGCAGGTCAATAACGTTATCGACGATACCATTCAGTTCTTTCAGGAGAACTGTTACAACGGCATGGAGAGGTGCTATCTAACTCACGCACTAACTGCAGATGACATTGCTAGATTCAAAGCAACAGTAACAACCAGCAATGGAACTACTAACTGGAATGAAGCAACAAACTACATTCCTATTCCATCACATGTTACTGGAATCAGTAAAGTATTTGGTCTTGTTAGTAATTCAATCCGTTCTAATCTCTTTGGCGTTGAGTATCAATTGTATCTGAATGATCTATATGCATTTGGATCACTAGATATCCTCAACTACTTTATGACCAAGCAATATCTAGAAACACTAGATATGGTTCTGAACAATGGTTCATTCCAGCAGTTCAGATTTACAGCGCGTCGTGATCGCTTATATCTTGACGTAGATGCTGACTTCCTTGCAGAAGATAAGTATCTGCTAATTGAAGCACATAGGATGATTGATCCTAACGATGCTACTGAAATGTATAATGATATGTTTGTCAAGAGATATGCTACTGCTCTAATGAAGAAGCAGTGGGGTATGAATCTAATTAAGTATAACAATGTTCAGTTACCTGGCGGTGTTACTCTTAATGGAAGAGAATTATACACAGACGCACTAGCAGAAATTGAGAAAATCGAAAGCGAAGTTCTCAGCAAGTATGCAATCCCACCAATGGATATGATCGGATAAGATGCCTACCAGTCCCTACTTTCCAACATACTACTCAGGTCACAGTGGCGAACAGAATCTCATTCAGGATCTTGTGGATGAGCAAATCAAACTGTTTGGTACAGATATATACTATATCCCTAGAGTCGTCCTAAAAGATAGCACGTTAGATGAAGTAAGATACTCTAAGTATCAAGAGCAATTTCAAGTCGAAATGCTTCTACAAAACGTGACTGGATTTGCTGATGGCGCAGAATTTGTCAGTAAGTTTGGTCTTCGTATTACTGACGAGGTTACTTTTCGTATCTCTACAAGACGTTGGGATGAAGTAGTAGCAGCAGAAAACCCTACGCTTGCCTATGATGGCAGACCTAATGAGGGAGATCTACTTTACTTCCCACTAACAGAAGACATCTACGAAATTAAATTTGTAGAAAAAGAATCTCCTTTCTTCCAGTTTGGCAAGATTCAATTCTACACACTGACTGCAGAACTCTACGAGCTTGGCAGCGATTCCTTCGAGACTGGCGTTGAGGAGATTGATGATATCGAACTAGAGTTTGGTTCTGCTATCAAGCTTGTCATGGATCCTGGAGGATCAGGTGACTTTACAGTTGGCGAAGAAGTTGTTGGAGATGAGTTCCTTGCTAAAGCAACAGCAACTATTAGCGGTGATGCTGTAGATAGCATCACGATTACTGATAGTGGATTACATTATAATGCTTCTTTACCACCTACAGTAACTATTACAGGAGACGGAAATGGAGCAACAGCCACTGCATCGGTTAGCTCGACTGGTCTTGTTACTGGCATCCTTGTCACTAGCGGGGGTACTGGTTATACAACTGCTCCTAGTGTCACTATTGACTATTCACCTAAAGACAACAGAGCAGAAGTCAAGTCCTGGAACAGTTCTACAAGAGAACTCCAAGTCATTAACAGAACAGGAACTTTCACCACTGCTGAAGTAATTGAAGGTCAAACATCAGGTGCTAGATGGAGTCCTGAGTCATTTGACACTCTAAATAATACGAGTAGCACCTACTACGCTCAGAATAGAGCAATTGAAGATAGTGGTGATGAGATTATTGATTGGACTGAGGGCAACCCATTCGGTGAATATGGCAACTTTACGGATAGCATCTGATGTTAGGATCACATTTTTACAATCAAATTGTTCGTAAGAACATTATTGCGTTTGGTACGCTCTTCAATAATATTGAAATGAAGAGCACGGATCCTGATACAGGTGAAGTATTAGAAGCACAGAAAGTTCCTCTTGCTTATGGACCAAAACAAAAGTTCTTGGTTCGTCTCACAGATGTCTCTACTTCTAAAGTAGCAATCACTCTACCTCGAATTTATTTTGAGATGACTGGAGTTGAATATGATTCTGCCCGTAAGACATCACCAATTCAAAAATACAAAACAATCATTGATGATAATGGTAATGAAGTCAGAGTTCAATATGTTCCTGTTCCTTATAATATAAATTTTGAACTAGGAATTATTGCGAAGTCACAAGATGATGCTCTACAAATTTTAGAACAGATCTTGCCATATTTCCAACCATCATTTTCTGTGACTCTCAACATGATTCCTGACATGAATGAGAAGAAAGATATTGCTATTGTTTTAAACAACATTGGCAGTGAGGATGAATGGGATGATACTTTTATGAATAGAAGATACATCGCATATACTTTGAACTTCACAATGAAGTCTTATCTATACGGTCCTTACAGCACTTCTGATATTATCAGGAAGGCGATCATTCACGAAACGGTTGGAGATCTTGCTGTTAATCGCAGAACTATTACACGAACATATACACCCAAAGCAAAAACAGATATCAACACAGATGGTGTCATCGATGTCAATGATGACGCACTAGTAGATGCTGGTGATGACTTTGGATTTAATGAAGGGATTGAATTCTTATGAGCCTAGAAGAGAACATGGAGGAGATCCTCAACATTACCGCAGAACCTGTTGAGGAAAGCAAACCTTCCAAACCAAAACCACCAGAGGTCGATAGAGACGATCGTGAGAAGGATTACCAATATACCAGGGGTGAGTTATATAGTCTCATAGACAAGGGTCAGGAGGCGGTTAATGGTGCCTTAGAGGTCGCTCAGGAGTCAGGGCACCCAAGAGCATATGAAGTCGCTGTAGCGGCAATGAAGCACGTTGCAGACATGACTGAGAAACTCCAAGACCTACATAAGAAGATGAAGGATCTTGACGAAGAAAAGAAAGGTCCATCCAAGGTCACCAACAACGCTATGTTTGTTGGTAGCACTGCGGAACTTCAGAAGATGCTGAAGCAGATGGGTGGCGGTAAGAGATAAATAATAGGATAGAAGTGTAATCTAAATGGCATACGTTAGATACGATTACAATAATGTAATTGCTGACCCGCAACCTGCTAGTACAACTGTCAATCAGTTTTCTGGCACTGAGGGTTGGAGCACTGTGACTTATAAAGATTGGAATGGTGATTATGAAGCGCATGACCATCTAAATGCAGACAGAACCCCTGGCACATTCCAAGCAAGGAACTACGATAATACTGTCAGAACTCCTGCTGCATATCAACGTCATGATGTAAACAACGCAGCGGTATCAGCATAATGTCATTCAACAATTATATCTGGGGAGAAAACTTTGCTCTCAATCTAGCAAGAGGCAAAGTTCGTGGAACTTCTTATGTGGAGAAGTTCGGTAGAAATCCAAGTGTCTCTACAAGTATTGAAACTATTTGGGATCGTGGTGGCGTCTACGAATATCTAACATCCGCTGCAGCAGTTTATGTTTATTCTGCTAATGCCAACGATGGATTGACTGGAACTGGAGCTAGAAAAGTAACAGTTCAAGGACTGGATGCTGATTGCAATTTGGTTCAGGAAGAAGTTACAGTTAATGGTGCTGCTTCTACACAAACATTCTTTAGAGTTTATAGAGCATTTATTACTGATGCTGGTTCTGATGGATACAATAAAGGTGATCTTGTTATCAGCACCGCAGCATCAGGAGCAGGCACAGTCGTAGCACAAATTGGTGGTGATGGAACTGGAATTAACTATATTGGTTTCGGTCAGACTATGCTATCTTTGTATACAGTGCCTGCTGGTAAGACAGCATATCTAACACAATGGACTATTGGAGCAGGAGATTACAATACAGCAACATCTGCTTTCTTGAGAACCAGATTACCAGTTAATGGATTTGTGATGACAACATCAGATACTATGTCAGTATCAGGTGGTTTCCATGTAAAGAACTATACTATTCCACTAAAGTTTGACGAAAAAGTAGATATTGAAGTTCAGGCATTTAATGGTGCTGGAACTCAAATCAGTTCAACATTTAATCTTATTCTCTTAGATAACTAAATAATCTTGTAAACCCTCGTCGGTTATCATGAGAGATTATAAGGAATTTAAAGAACTCTGTGAAGCTAAGCGTGGTCTCTACGCAAATATCCACGCTAAACGAAAGAGAGGAGAAGCACCTGCGCGTCCTGGTAGTAAGGACTACCCCGCGAAGGATGCTTTCAAAAAGGCGGCGA
>Ga0213858_10000009_pt1 | contig 86103 bp, 73 predicted proteins | sample PICome_FD_160122 | JGI IMG/M metagenome (GOLD analysis project Ga0213858, IMG submission 160122) | Coastal seawater microbial communities near Pivers Island, North Carolina, United States - PICO245 | ecosystem: Environmental > Aquatic > Marine > Coastal | place: USA: North Carolina | collected... | reverse complement strand
ATGAAAGTTTTAATCCAAAAAATAGTAATGCGGTAAAATTTACTGTAACTCTAGAGGATTAATTGTACTTATAGATTCATAGATATAAACACTTTACATTTTATGAGAATTAAAGTAATTTATCGATTATTCGTTGCATCATAAAAAAGTTTATCTTAAGTAATTAACTCCGAGATTATGTCCCAAGGTGAAATTGAAATACTAAAAAGAGCTTTAAAAAGAGAACGTAAGGCCAAGGAGGATGCAGAATCATTTGTTGAACAGCGTATTTTTGAACTTTATACTGAAAATTTATCCCTAAACAAAAAATTTAAATCCCAATCTGAGTTCCAACAAATTTTAATTGAGAATTTGGTTGATGCCCTATTTGTAGTAGATTTCAAGGGTAATATTATACAGTCCAACAAGGAGGCTAGAAAATTAATTGGTTTAAATTCAGACGAAGTTTTTCCACAATCTATAAAAGAATTTAAAAGTAAAAATTATAAAGAAATTACATCTTTGTTCAAAAATGTAAATTTCAAAAAGAATAGCGAAATAAGCTTAAAATGGAGTTTTACTAATAGGAAAAACGAAAAAAAAGTAGTAATGATCAAGTCCAGATTATTACATAACTTTACTGGTAAAGCCCATGCCATTCAAGCTATAGTAAGGGATATTACTACTGAACATCAATTAGACCTACAGCTTCAACAACGTTATGAAAATCAAAAGTTTGAGACTCTTATACTTAAAGAATTTTTAGCTGAAAATGACCTTTTAGAGAATTCCTGGTCATTAGTTAACCATATAGCCAAATATCTTAAAACCGATGATTGTGTGTTTTATACACTTGTCGAAGATAAATTAATTCAGATAGCCGCAACTGGCAACAAGGTTAAGTTAAATACTCGAGAAATAAAAAATAAATTAAAAATTCCAGTAGCTGAAGGTATAGTAGGCCATGTAGCACGATCTAAGAAAGGAATAATAATTAAAAATACTAGAAAATCAACAGTTTATATTAAAGACGATGCCGTAAGATTATCAGAAATAACCGTACCAGTAATCTTAGATAATAAAGTCATTGCTGTTATAGACTCTGAACACCCTGAAGAAAACTATTATAAACAAGAGCAATTAGACTTCTTAACAAAAATAAGTAATTCGATAGCCTTAAGAGTTAAAGCATCTATCATAGAGCTAGAAAAAAACATTCAAAATCAAGAGTTAGCATTAACAAAAAATAGATTAGAATTAATTTTCAATAGCGACCATAACGCTGAAGTTGTGGAATCTTCTGACGGGTTAATATTAGACCTTGGAAATGCATTTTTAAAATTATTTAGTATACCATTAGAACAAAAAAAGGCATTCATAGGAATGTCTTGTTCTACTGCTAGAGAAAATTTAAAGCCTTTTTTTTTAAATGAGGAACAATTTGTTACTAGAGTTGAAGAACTCATTAAAAATCAACAACCTGTATTGCAAGAGGTATTGGAATTAAAAGACGGTAGGTTTTTGTCGCGAGATTTTATGCCTGTTTTACTTAATGGAAAGCTAGATTGTTTTGTATGGCGATATAGAGATGTTACCCTAAGTGTTAATTATGAAAAAAGTATAGAATTTGAAAAATCAAAATACAAGCGTATAATCGATAATATGAATTTAGGTTTATTGGAGGTTGACAATGATGATAACATTCTGTCTGTAAATAAATCTCTTATGGATATGTCGGGTTATTCAAATAAAGAACTTTTTGGTGTAAAGGCGAAGGATTTATTACTTGCAGATGAAAGTGCATTAAATGATGTATTCAAACATTCTAGAGATACAAATAAAGATGATTATTCTGTTCTTTTTGAGTTAGATATTAAAACAAAAGACGGTACAATTCGCAAATGGCTTACAAGTGGTAGTGCAATTCAAGATATTAATGGTAAATCTTATGGTTCGGTATGGGTTAATTTGGATATAACAGAGCTTAAAAACCTTATCGAAAAAAATGAAAAATTAATTGAGAATTTAACAGATAGTAACGAAGAGCTATCGCATTATGCTCATTTGGTATCTCACGATTTAAAGACTCCACTACGTACAATTTCTACTTTTATTAATTGGATTTACGAGGATAATGTAGATAGTTTAAATGAAGAAAGTATTAACAATATAAAAACCATAGAAGATACTATTGTAGACATGGATAAACTCATTTCTAGCACTTTACAGTTTGCCGAAATAAGAAGCGCGGAAGGCAATAAAAATATTCAAATTAATTTATCTGAAACCATTAATAGTTTAATTAACAATAGTTTTTTGCATTTTAAAAATGAATTTGAAATAAAACTTCCAAAGACTTTTCCTGTTATTGAATACAATGAGGTTCAAATAAAACAAATATTTCAAAATTTAATTGATAACAGTTTTAAATATAGGGATAAGAAGAAAAGTTCTTATGTTGAAATATCATTCGAGGATAAATCTGATCACATTTTATTTAAAATCAAAGATAATGGCATTGGTATTGACGATAGTCATCATCATATGGTATTTACAATATTTAAAAAAATGAATAAGCGAACAGATTCTAGTGGTGTTGGCCTATGGATTATTAAAAAAATTATAGAAAATGCTGGTGGTAAAATTTGGTTTGAGTCTACTTTAGGTATTGGTACAACTTTTTACTTTACCGTTAAAAAATAATTTACTTAACCGGAAATTATTAGAATAATCTTATTTCAGTTTCCTAAATCATTATTGAATTAAATGCGATGTAATAGTCACTATTTAATATACTTTAAATTTTAGTTGTATTAATTAATATTTGGCCGCTTTGCCATTAGAGGATGAATTAATAATAAATTCTCTTAAATCCTCATTGGCTTTTATGAGATCTACATTTCGAAGGTACATCATATGTCCACTACGATAGCCCTCAAAATAAATGCGGTCTTTCATCTTACCACTTGGGTCAATTTGCCATTGTGAGTATTTTGCCGAGAAATATGTTGTCGCTCCATCATAATATCCGGATTGGGTCAGTACTTTTAGATAAGGGTTTTGTGCCATAGCTTGCCTTAGGTTGTCTCTTGTATTGTCATTGGTTCTATCCCATTCTCCAACATCACCAAAGACATTGTATTTTACATCTGTATTAAAGCCTAAATTATTCCTGACATAATGGTTTATTGCTGGTGTAAAACTATGTAGCCATGATGTTAATTCTGCACTATAGTCTGGTCTTATTCCTGTCTCTACCTTATCCACGCCTAAATATCTAGAATCTAATCTGCCTATGGTTTGTCCTGTTTTGTTCCTTAAGAGTTCTTTCCAGAAAAAATGGTTTGGAACATCTAAATTTTGTTGTAGTATTACTTTCTCGGATAAGCCAGTATAATAGCTCATTTTATTGGCAATTTTTTGTTTATCGGCGGTACTAATGAATCCGCCTTTTGCCAACGCAGGAATTAATTCATTTATTGCAAATTCTTCAGCTTCAGGCAATATATCTAATAAATCTTTAGATTGTAAAACACTAGGCAAAGCATTATGATGCCAAGCGGCTGCCGTATAATAAGGTAAGTTTAAACTCGAGGACAGTGGACCTCCAACACGCAAAACTTTATAATCCGCAGGAGATACAAGAATAACGCCATTTAAATACATCCATTGACTATTTTGTAATTCAAGTGACAATCCCATTACTCTGGTGCCGCCATAGCTTTCTCCAATTATGTATTTGGGAGATTCCCAACGGTTGTGACGCGTTGTAAATGTGTTCATCCAACTTGCCAAATATTTTATATCTGCATTTACTCCAAAGAATAATTCATCTTCTGGCATTTTACCTTCGTTATCGGCAATTTTTCTAGAGTAACCAGTATTGACAGGATTTATATAAACTATATCAGCAACATCTAAAATAGAATTGGGGTTGTCCTTAACACCATATGGTTGGATTGGATAACCTTCTTCATCAATTTTTAAGATTTTCGGTCCGGTATAAGCCAAATGCATCCAAACTGAGGCAGAACCAGGACCTCCATTAAAAGAATAAATAATAGGCCGTTTGTTTCCCTTGTTATCATTAGTACGCTTATAATAAGTGTAATAAAGTGAGGCAATGGTCTTGCCATCTTTATCCCAAACGGGTTGAAATCCAGTTTCAGCTTTGTAGTTTACTTGCTTTCCTTTTATTGACACTGAGCCACTACTAATAATTGTTGTGTCAAGCGGAATTTTTAGATCTTGTGCATAAACAAGACAGCTTGAGAATAAAAAAATGAATAATAATTTATAAAGTTTCATTTGAGAGGTTTTTGAAGTTTAAAGATAATAAAAAGGGAACCTGTAAATTAAAACCCTTCAAACACTCCAAGTCCAAAAAGTGCAAAGTCGTATTTAACCGGATCTGTTGGATCTAATTTTCTAAGGGCGGTATCAAGTTCTAACAAAGCCTTAGCATCATTCTGCTTCCTTTTTAAAAGACCAAGTTTGCGAGCTACGTTTCCTGAATGTACGTCTAATGGACAACTAAGCTGCGATGGTTTTAAGGATTTCCATATACCAAAGTCTACACCATTGTTGTCATTTCTAACCATCCAACGTAAATACATGTTTATTCGTTTTGCAGCAGAATTTCTTAAAGGATCACTAACATGTTTTTCTGAGCGCTTTAAATGTTTTATTTCAAAGAATACATTTTTAAATTTATGAATACTTACTTGTAATGATTCTTCAGTACAATACTTATTGAAAATTGATTCTAATCCACCATGAGTTTGGTAAATATGCCGGAGGCTTTTTATAAACTGTTTAAAATCTTCTGCGTTAAAAGTACGATGTACAAATCCGTTAAGATTTTCAAGATCTGATGCTCGGTGGTTTATCACAAAGTCAAAAGGGGAGAAGTCCATTAATTTCGCCATTTTGTTGGCATTTGTGATTATGCTTTTACGATTTCCCCATGCAATGGTAGCGGTTAAAAAACCAATAATTTCAATATCCTCTTTTTTGGAAAATTTGTGAGGAATCTTGATAGGATCACTATCTATAAATTTGGGATTATTATAGAGGCTAACTTTAGTATCTAAAAACTCCTTAAGTTCTGTTTTGTTAAGTTTCAATAATAGGGTATTTTTTACAAAAGTAATGCTTCTTATACAGTTTAATACATTTCAATTTTAGGATCTCATCATTCACTATATAATTGTATAAACTTATGTCTATAACATTAAAAATGGTTTTTATGGTACTTGGAAAATATATAAATGATCTTCGCACAGCCCCGTTTGATTTATAAATGGTTTTAGATTTTTTATTTAGTTTTATAGGTAACCACAAAGTGTTATTATTGGCTTCATACCTAAATGATTTTGAATTAATACTATAACAGCAATCAGAAAAGAGAAGATCAATAGTAAATCTAGTATCATAGCATTTAAATTTTATTTTTTTGTGAATTCACATAAGTAAAAGTCTAAATGCCCGCTAATAGTTATTTTTTCATTTTTGGTATTGGATTTTATTTTAATAGTGCAATCTTTAATTGAATTCTAAATTAAAATGCAAACAATGACCATAGTCATTTAATTTTTTATGTATTAATTGAAGATTCGAATTAGTTAAAACGTAATATGCCTTTATTGAATGGCGATCATACTAATTTCAACGTTAACGAACTTGGGTAAATTCGCAACCTCTACGGTTTCTCTTGCTGGCGCAGTTGCTTCATCAAAATATTTTCCATAGATAGCATTGACTCTAGAGAAATTATTCATATCACTAATAAAAATTGAAGTTTTCACAACGTTCTCAAAGGTTAGACCTGCTTCAACTAAAACAGCTTTCATATTTTCCATAACCTGAGTGGTTTCTGCCTCTATCGAATCTGTTACTAATTCCATAGTTTCTGGATCTAGAGCAATCTGTCCAGAGGTGTAAAGTGTATTTCCAGTTAAAATAGCCTGATTGTAAGGTCCTATTGGAGCGGGAGCTTTTGAAGTATTAATTATTTTTTTCATCTTAAATAAATTAGGGTATGCATGTTGGTGAATTAAATTTAGAAAAATACCTTTAAATCAATTAGGTTAGTTTCCTAAACGTTGATCTGGTTGACGTCTTTGATCGTATTTCAGGTCTTTTAATAAGTTAGATTTTATTCCTATAAAAAAGTTCCAAGACGAACGATCACTAAAAGGCACCCAAGTAAAATTCATACGCCAACTCAATAAATCTCGTTCAAAACGTAATTGAGTAAATGTAAAACCCTTATTGAGAAAATCGTAACCCGATGAAGCACCTATTGACCATCTTGGCGATAATTCTACATCACCAGAAAACATTAATGAATTTGAGGAAATCTGATTTTGCCTTCTGGTATTGGTGTAATTGAGGGCATATGACAATCTTAAGGACCAAGGCATTTTATAATTGTAGAAATCATTGTTTTCTTCTTCGTCTTTATTATCTCTGTCTCTATCAGAAAGTCTTTTGTCGGCGAAGTCTTGTGTTTTTCCAAATAGACCATCAGTTCTACCACCAGATCTTGCAGCCTCTCTTGATGAAGCACTATCTTCATCATCATCTCCACCTCCAAAACTTTCATTTGATAGGGAGTAACTAATATTCATATTAGCAGAAGTTAGTCTGAATAGACTGCCACCATTATCAATATTATAAGTGTTGATTTTATTATTGTTACTATCTAATGCATACGGATCTAATGTCATACCAAAGTTTATATTCATCTTTTTATTTAGAATCTGCGTACCACCAGTAACTCTAACAGGGCTCCAGTTTAAAGAGTCAGCAGCCAAATCATAAGATGTCCCAAAATTTAGGTTATTAAGTAAAAAGACCTTTTTAGCTTCTGTTTTAGTGGAATCCTTATCCCGTATTTTAGCTTCAAAATTGTTTCCTATAGATATACCTAAACTACTGGAGTAATTATTACTTGGTCTTCCAAAAAGTGAATTCTCAAATTTAGTATATTCCTCAGTTGTAGTACCATCTGCATCAATCACCTCATAGGTTTCATAATATTGATTGAATGCAGGTGTTATACTGTAAGAAAGCGAGGGACGAACAACATGCCTTATAGCTCGAATCTTAGGGTCTTTCCCTTCTTTCTCAAAATTATACATTCCATAAAGGGTTGTCCCTAAACTAGTGCTGAAATTATAAGTTAAAAACCTGTCAAAACCATTTATATCTGTTGTAACGACTTCATCGAGGCTTGCATCATAAAAGCGTCTAATGGTTTTTAAGGTCCAGGTTTCCTCAAGATTTGTACTCGCACTCACGCTGAAATGATTAAAAACTTTAAAATTGGTTGTAAGAGGTATGGTATGTTTCATTCCTGCAATAGCATCATCAAACATTTCACTTTTACCAAACAAGGAATCAGTAGTATTGATACGATATTCGCCTCTAGTATTTACCTGGAAGTTTATATTTTGAATAATACCCTTTTTGGCGCCAGATTTAGGGGCAAAAGGAAAAACTCTACTCATAGAAGCCTGTACCGTTGGTAAAGTTAAATTAATTGACTCTGTATTTGTATTTTGAGAATGCGTGGCTGTTACATTTAAGTTTACTTGTGGTTCCCCTTTAAAAGTTTTAGAATAAGAAACTGAAGATGCAAGTGTATTATTTAAAAAATTAGATTGATTTAGCTGATTTATGGATCGTTGGTAATACTGAGAACTACCCAAATTCACAGAAGCTGAAAAGCGAGAATTTGGATTAGCTTTTGCATCTTGATTGTGCGACCACCTAAAATTATAAATAGTGCTTTGGGCAAAGTCTGGGAAGCCACGCTCACTATTCAATAAATTCTCGTATCTAAAACTAATGTTTCCTCTAAACTTATACCTAACGGCGTAATTGTTGTCTACTCTGAACCCATAACTTCCGTTTGTGTAATAATCACCTAATATAGCAAGATCTAAGTAGTCGCTAATAGCAAAATAATAACCTCCATTTTGTAAAAAATACCCTCTGTCATTACCAGTATCTTCACCAAAGGATGGGAATATTATACCTGAGGTTTGTTTTTTAGACATAGGAAAGTACGCAAAAGGTATGGCTATAGGTGTCGGCACATCATATATGTACATTTGGCTTAATCCCGTAACAATTTTCTTGTTGGGAACAATTTTGGCCCTATTCATCAAAATGTAATACTCTGGGTCATCTAGATCTTCTGACGTAGTAAACTTGCCTCTTCCAATAAAATAGACTGAATCATTTTCGCGTTTTGTCCGCTCTGCTATCACAGTACCACCACTTTGTTCGGTAACAGAATTAAAGATTAAAGCTCTTCTAGTATCCGTGTTAAAAATAATTGAATCTGGTTCAATGACATTAGCACCTTGGGTAAAAACAGGTTTTTGTGAGTAACCAGTAGAATCCTTTAAACGGCCGGCATAGACCAAGTTCTTACTGTAATCAATTTCAATTACACCAGCCTTAATCTCCATGTCCTCATATTGAACCAAAGCTTCATTAAACAAATAGATTTTTTGCTTTTTTTGGTTTACAGCTACGTAATCACTTGCTTTATAGGTTACTACATCCTTAAGAAATTCATCTTGTTTTATAGAATCTTGCTCAGTAGTATCAATTTCTATGGTTTTTACTGGTCTGTTAATAATTGAATCTGCTCTAATTGGCATACGGTCATCTAATTCCCTGGCAGGAATTTCTTTACTCTTTTTAGGTAATTCTTGCGCAAAGCTCAAAGTGTTGATAAACACTGTAAAACTCAGACTAAAAAGTATGTGTAGGCTGTTTGTACGCAATCCTTTTAAATGTATTTTTGTAAAAGTATGGCTCGGTTTTTGAAACGCCAAAAGTACAGATATTTTTTTGTGATTAATTATTAAAATCACAAAGTTTAAAAATGTTTGTTAGCCAATAATAATGGGTAATAACTGAGTTTTTAAATCGTTAGATTAAATATGCAAACGAAACGTCCCTATATAATAGTATTTCTTGCTTTTACATTTATCACTTATTTAACATCGCTTAATTCGGTATATGCTCAAGATGATAAGTTTGTGGTGGTTATTGATGCAGGCCATGGTGGTGACGATCCTGGTAATTTGGGTAATGGCCATAAAGAAAAGAATATTGCACTAAAAATTGCATTAGAAGTTGGTAAAGCACTTGAGTCAAATGAAGATATCAAAGTAATTTATACAAGGAAAAAGGATGTGTTCATTGAATTGCACGAAAGGGCTAACATTGCTAATAGGGCAGATGCTGATCTTTTTGTCTCTATACACTGTAATGCTCATAGTTCACAAGCTTACGGTACTGAAACTTTTGTTCTTGGAGAAAAGAATACAGGTAGAAATTTCGAAGTTGCAAAACGTGAGAACGAGGTGATTTTTCTTGAAGAAAATTATGAAGAAAATTATGCGGGATTTGATCCTAGTTCACCAGAATCTACAATTGCAATCGGTATTGAGCAGGAAGTTTATGTTGAGCAGAGTATTGTTCTGGCTCGAAAAATTGAGGATAATTTCATTGGTAAGGCTAAACGTAAAAGTAGAGGTCTAAAGCAGGCAAGTTTACTTGTAATAAGAAATACATATATGCCAAGTGTTTTGGTAGAAGTTGGGTTTTTAACAAATAAACGTGAAGGCGCTTATTTAAATACTAAAAAAGGGCAGTCTTCAATGGCAAAGGCTATCAAAAATGCTATAATAGCATACAAGAAAGAATTAGACCAGAATATAAGTACAAATATTGCAGGATTGAATGAGGATATTTCTAATGAATATGAGGATTTACCTCAAGTTTACAGTGGTGTAACGTTTAAGGTGCAAATTGCGGCAAGCTCTAAAAACCTTGCTCCTAAATCCTACAATTTTAATGGACTATCAGATATTACTAAGGACAAGGTTGGTAATCTTTATAAATATTATTATGGTGATACTTCAGATTACAGTAAAGTAAAACAATTATTGCAAGAAGCTAAAACTAAAGGCTATACATCTAGCTTTGTGGTTGCTTATAAAAATGGGGAAAGGATTGATGTCTCTGATGTGTTGAAATCATCAACAAATTAGAAACATTATTAATAAAAATATTCCTAATTTTGTTTACAATCAAATTAAAACCAATTGAAGATCTCAAGAGAAATTAAAACCGCTATTCTCGTACTTTCCGGAATAGCACTTTTTATATATCTATTTTCATATTTAAAAGGTGAAGACCTTTTCACAACAACAAACACCTATTATACAGAGTTTGATTATAACGCTCTAAGTATGTCGTCACCAGTCACCATTCGTGGTAATAAAGTTGGTAAAATAGAAGATATCAGTTATGAATTTAAAACAGGAAAGACAAGAGTTGAATTTTCGGTAAGTCCTAAGCTTAAGTTTTCTAAAAATAGTACTATTAGGCTTTATGAAACAGGTTTGATGGGTGGTAATGCCCTCGCTATTATTAGGGCTAATGATAATGACTTGGCAAAATCTGGTGATTTTATACCTTCAGATGTTCAGCCTGGGTTAATTACAACTTTAAAAAACAATTTTTCTGGTATTAGTACTGATTTAGATAGCGCAATTCGGTCGGCAGATACCTTAATGACTAGTATTAACGCTATGGTAATCGACGAAAGTGCGGGAAGCCTTAAAAATACAATTGCAGAATTAAATGAAACTCTAAAGTCATTTAAGGATCTGTCAAATTCAATACAAGGTGTTATAGCGACCAATGATGAAAAGATTTCTTCTGTGCTAGATAATTTTGACAAGACGAGTAAAGATTTAAGTGAACTTTCAAATGAGATTAAAGAGGCGGGATTGTCACAAACTATTGAAAATTTAAACAAGACTTTGGTTAGTGTACAGAATATGCTTCAAACCATTGACAATAATGAGGGCACAATTGGTAAGTTATTAAATGACGATTCTTTATATAATAATTTAGAAGCCGCTTCAAAAGAAATGGAGTTGCTATTATTAGATATTAAACTTCATCCTGCAAGATACAGACGTATCTTATCAAAAAAGGAGATACCATACCAATCACCAACAGAAGATCAAAAGAACTAGACCTAAATTTCAATATGGAATACATACCTAATATCCTTTTTGCAATTATTTTAGTTTTGGGCGTTGGTTATTTTACCAGAAACGTAAAGAAACTTATCCGCAATATTAAACTTGGCAGAAACGTAGATGCCAGTGATAATAAATCTCAGCGCTGGAAAAATGTGGTAATGATAGCGCTTGGGCAAAGTAAAATGGTAAAACGGCCTATAGCAGGTATCATGCATGTTATCGTGTATATAGGATTTGTAATAATCAATATAGAAGTATTTGAAATTATTATTGATGGCTTGTTAGGCACACACCGCATTGGTTTAAAGCTATTACCAGAATCTATTTATGGATTTTTAATTGGTGCTTTTGAGGTTTTGGCCGTTTTGGTATTGCTTGCTGTAGTTGTTTTTTGGCTTAGAAGAAATGTTGTAAAGCTAAAACGATTCTTAAGCTCTGAGATGAAAGGTTGGCCTAAAAATGATGGTAATATTATTCTTTATTTCGAAGTTGTATTGATGTGTCTGTTCCTGCTAATGAATGCCACGGATACCTCATTTCAAGAATTAGGTTCTGGAAATATTATTTCACAATTTATAGCGCCTTGGTTTGAAGGAATGTCTGAATTTTCCTTACATCTAATTGAACGTAGTGCATGGTGGCTTCATATAGTTGGTATATTAGTTTTTCTAAATTACCTCTATTTTTCCAAGCATCTACATATATTGTTGGCCTTTCCGAACACATATTTTGGTGGCGTTGAGGTTAAAGGCAAATTCAACAATTTAGAAGCTGTTACAAATGAAGTAAAGCTTATGATGGATCCTAATGCTGATCCATTTGCGGCACCAGCCGAAGGTGAAGGAGATGAGATGCCTGCTAAATTTGGTGCTAGTGATGTAATGGATTTAAACCAAATACAGCTGTTGAATGCTTATACCTGTACAGAGTGCGGACGTTGTACATCTGCTTGCCCCGCCAATCTAACCGGCAAAAAATTATCGCCTCGTAAAATAATGATGGATACTAGAGATCGTTTAGAGGAGGTTGGTAAAAATATTGATGCCAATAGTGGCGAGTTTAAGGATGATGGTAAACAACTTTTAGGAGATTATATTAGTAATGAGGAGTTATGGGCATGCACAACATGTAATGCATGTGTTGAGGAGTGTCCCGTAAGTATAAATCCATTATCCATTATTTTGGAAATGAGGAGGTATTTGGTCATGGAGCAAAGTGATGCACCAATGGAATTAAATAATATGATGACTAACATCGAAAATAATGGTGCTCCTTGGCCATACAACCAAATGGACCGTTTAAATTGGAAAGATGAGTAGGAAACAGATAGTCATTGGTATTGGTGTACTTTTGATTATTTCAGGTATTTCAGTAATGATACTATCTGATAGCGATAATAGTTATAATCATTTGATTGGTGGTGGATTAATCGGTGGTGGTATTGGACTGTTGCGAGCTGTTTTCAGAAAAAATGAAATTAGAAACAATGAGTGATCAATTAGAAGTGCCTACGATGGCAGAATTTATGGCAGCGGGTAAAGAACCTGAGATATTGTACTGGGTAGGATCTGCCGGAAGTTATGATGATAGGGCAAAAAAAATAACGAAGGCTTTTGTTAGAATTCTAAATAGAGCAAATGTAGATTTTGCTGTATTGGGTAGTGAAGAGAGTAACACTGGTGATGTAGCTAAACGCGCAGGAAATGAGTTTTTGTTTCAGATGCAGGCTATGATGAACATCGAAGTATTAAATGGATATGGTATTAAACGCATTGTAACGTGTGATCCACATTCCTTTAATTGCATTAAGAATGAGTACCCTGGACTTGGTGGAAATTTTGATGTTGTACACCATACACAGTATATAAAAGAATTAATATCAGAAGGTCGGCTAAACCTTGAGGGTAATACTTATAAGGGCAAGCGTATCACTTTCCACGATCCTTGCTATTTAGGGCGTGCCAATAACGAGTATGATGCACCACGAGACGTTTTAAGAAAAACTAATGCGAATTTAATAGAGATGAAGCGTCATAAAGCAACTGCATTATGTTGCGGAGCAGGAGGTGCTCAAATGTTTAAGGAGCCAGAAAAAGGTAATATGGACATTAATATCCTTAGAACTCAGGATGCCTTAGAAACTAAACCAGATATTATTGCAACAGGTTGTCCTTATTGTAATACCATGATGACAGATGGTGTAAAATTCAATGAAAAGGAAGATAAAATATCTGTAATGGATATTGCAGAATTAATTGCTAACACATAGCTTAAAATATAAGTGATTACTAAAAGTGAAGAACTTTAAGATATACTTTAATCCTTTAAAGAATTAAAATAATGCTAGTAGATTTCGATGTTTTACCAGACGAATCTAGAGTTTGGATTTATCAAGCAAACCGAAGTTTTTCTGATGTTGAAATTAAGGAACTTAAAAGTGAATTGGATGTTTTTATTGAAAACTGGACAGCTCACGGTAAGGACCTTGAATCCGGCTATAAAATTGTTTATAAGAGATTTATAGTTATTGCCTTAAATCAAAACTTGAATAACGCAACAGGTTGCTCTATTGATGCTTCTGTACACTTTATTCAGGATTTAGAGCAAAAATATAACGTAGATTTAATGGATAAAATGAATGTATCTTATAAACAAGGTGAGTTTATTGCTTATAAACCATTGTTGGACTTTAAAAAAATGGCGAAAGACAGAGCGATAAGTAAAGGTACCATTGTGTTTAACAATTTGGTTAATAACATTGCCGAGTTTAAAGATAATTGGGAAGTACCAGCTAGTGAAAGCTGGCATAGTCGTTTTTTAAAATAAAACTTTAACATATGTTTTATTATTCATTTTTAATATTGAATTTTACAATTCTTTAATCGCAATAAAATAGTGGCTACAGATATTTTCTTAATTAATATTTCAGGACAAGATAAACCAGGATTAACATCTAGCCTCACAAGTGTACTGGCGGAATATGGTGCAAAAGTTTTAGACATTGGTCAGGCTAATATTCACGATACACTTTCATTGGGAATTCTTTTTGAGATTAGTTCAGGCAAAAAATCTGCATCTGTACTCAAAGACTTGCTGTTTAAAGCCTATGAGTTAGGAATACAAGCAAAGTTTACACCAATTACCCAAGAGGATTATGAGAAATGGGTAAATCTTCAAGGTAAGGATCGCTACATTATTACTATTCTTGGAGAAAAACTTGCTGCTGAACAAATATCGGAGGTTACTAAAGTCATATCTGACAAAAATCTAAATATTGATGCTATTAAGCGCCTAACAGGGCGAATTTCTTTAGTTAAAGAAGAGGAGTATCCAAGAGCCTCAATCCAATTATCTGTAAGGGGTAAAATTGAAAATAAGAGTGATTTTACTGAGAAGTTTATGGAGATAGCTCATGATTTAGATGTTGATATAGCTTTCCAAGAGGATAATATATTTAGGCGTAATAGAAGATTGGTTTGCTTTGATATGGACTCTACACTAATCCAAACTGAAGTTATTGATGAGTTAGCTGAATTAGCTGGTGTTGGAGAACAAGTTAAGGCTATTACAGAGTCGGCAATGCAAGGTGAAATAGACTTTAATGAGAGTTTTCAAAGACGAATGAAACTATTGAAAGGTCTTAGCGAAGAGGTTTTGCAACAGGTGGCAGAAGGACTTCCTATTACCAAAGGTGCACGAAGGTTAATTGATACACTCCATAGTTATGGTTTTAAAACTGCTATTCTTTCTGGAGGTTTTACATATTTTGGAAATTATCTAAAGGAAAAGTTAGACATTGATTATGTTTATGCCAATGAATTAGAAATTAAAGATGGCAAACTTACTGGTAATTATATTGGCGATATTGTAAATGGAGAAAAGAAAGCAGAATATTTAAAATTACTTGCAGATGAAATGGGTATTGATATTAGTCAGACTATAGCAGTTGGTGATGGTGCTAATGATCTTAAGATGTTAGATTTAGCAGGTTTGGGTATCGCTTTTCATGCAAAACCAAAAGTTAAGGATAATGCCCAAAGTTCTATTTCAAGTATAGGTTTAGACGGTGTTTTATATCTTTTAGGTTATCACGATAGGCACATTGATCTATTAGACTAAAACTGTTAACTAAGCAGTTTATAAATCTATCTTAAAGTCTTCATTTGTACTGCTTATTGTACTATTTTGGCATAGTATTCGTTATTGATTAATCTAAATTTGAAATTTTATTACATGCGAAGATTTGCCCTTATCATTTTTTTATTAAACCTTCTTCCTTTATTTGCTCAAAATGACATAAAGAGTCCACTTCAGGCTCAAGATTCTTTGCTTCAAAAACAATGGGTTGATAGTATTTATGCAACCTTGTCAACCAAAGAGCGAATTGCACAATTATTCATGGTTCAGATAATGTCAGCTGACAATGCGGATGTTAATAATAAATATTTCAGGTTAGTAAATGAATATGGTATTGGTGGAATTATTTATTCTAAGGGTAGTCCAATGCGTCAAGCCAAGCTAAATAATAAATTACAAGCTGTATCTAAAGTTCCAATGCTCATTGGTATGGATGCAGAATGGGGACTGAGTATGCGCTTAGATTCTACTTACGCATTTCCGTGGAATATGACTTTGGGTGCAATTTCAGACAATGATTTAATTGAACGTACAGGTAAACATATAGGCGAACATTGTAAACGCCTTGGTGTACATTTTAATTTTGCACCAGTTGTAGATATCAATACTAACCCTAAAAATCCAATTATTGGAAATCGTTCATTCGGTGAGGATAGAGATAATGTAACGGTAAAGGGATTAGCGTTTATGAAAGGGATGCAGAGTGCTGGTGTTCTTGCAAATGCTAAACATTTCCCTGGACATGGTGACACAGAAGATGATAGTCATAAAACATTGCCAACTGTGTCATTTAGTGAAAAACGTATAGATTCTGTTGAGCTTCATCCATATCGCAGTTTGATTAAGAAAGGCCTTTCTAGTGTCATGGTAGCTCATTTAAACGTTCCTAGTCTAGAAAAGCGTCGTGGTTTTCCTTCTTCACTATCCAAATACATAGTTACCGATATTTTAAAAGAAGAACTCGGCTTTAAAGGATTAATATTCACTGATGCTCTAACTATGAAGGGTGCTGCAGATTATATTGAAAAGAATATAGATGGAATTAACAAGAATTCTGTCAGAACCGGTGGAGAGATAGATCTTATGGCTTTTTTAGCTGGTAATGATGTTATGCTTATGTCTGAAAATCCTGTTTATGGAATAGAAAGATTTGTTGAGGCCTATAAGGAAGGTATTATTTCTGAGCAACGCTTAGAACATTCTGTAAAGAAAATATTAATGGCCAAGTATAAGGTTGGATTAAACAATTACAGCCCAGTGAGTCTTGTAAATTTGAAGAATGACCTTAATAGACTTAAAGATGACATTTTGTATGAAGAGCTAATGGAGAATGCCATTACGGTTGTGAAAAACGATAAAGTAATCCTACCGTTGCGTGATTTAGAAACTAGAAAAATAGCTTACGTAAAGTTGGGTGATGATAACGGCTCTACTTTTTATAGTGAATTAAAAAAATACACCAAAGTACATCACATTAAGGCAGATCAGCTAGATGAGTTAATTTCTAAACTTCAAAATTATAATACCGTAATTATTGGTTTCCACAAATCTAATGCTAATCCTTGGAGAGGTTACAAATTCACACAAAAGGAGATGGCTTGGTTATATGAAATTTCTAGAAACAATACAGTTATATTAGACGTATTTGCAAGACCCTACGCATTGAATGATATATTATCAATTGATAATATTGAAGGAATTATCATGAGTTACCAGAATAGTAAAATTGCTCAACAAAAGTCTGCTCAAGTAATTTTTGGGGCAATACCTGCTAAGGGTAGGTTGCCTGTTAGTACTGGACAATTTTTTCCATTAGGTACTGGTGAATCATATAATGCAATTTTAAATTTGAGTTATGGTCTTCCTGAGCGTGTAGGTATGGACTCATATCTATTAGAAAAATTAGATTCTGTCTCTAATTATGCTGTAAAGAATAAAATGACACCTGGTATTCAATTGTTGGTTGCAAGACGTGGTAAGGTGATTTACAACAAGAGTTTCGGTTATCATACCTATGCTAAAAAGAATAAGGTAGATTTTGATGATATTTATGATGTTGCTTCTTTAACTAAAATACTTGGTACCTTACCGGTTTTAATGGAGCTTGAAGAGAAAGGAGCTGTTTCCCTAGACTCAAAATTGGGAGATTTGATATTGGATTATCGAGGTACAAATAAAGAGGACATTACCTTAAAAAAAATGCTATCCCACTATGCCCAGCTTAAACCGTGGATTCCATTCTATTATTCTACATTAGATTCATTAACTAACAAACCTAATCCAAAATACTATAGAAAAAAACGGACAAAAGGCTTTAATATTGAAGTTACGAATACACTTTACTTACGAAATGATTATAAAGATTCTATTCAAGAAATTATTAAAGAGAGTGATTTACTTACTAGGTTAAGGTATAGATATAGTGATTTACCTTATTATATTTTGAAAGAATATTTAGAAGGATTTTACGACAAACCGTTGAATGAAATTACTGAAGATCGTTTTTACAAATCCTTAGGAGCAAATTATGCAACCTATCACCCAAGAAAAAAATTTAGTTTAAAGGATATTGTACCTACAGAGGTAGATAAGTATTATAGATATAGAAAAATACATGGTTACGTGCATGATATGGGTGCCGCGATGCAAGATGGTGTCGGAGGACATGCAGGTATTTTTAGTAATGCCAATGATGTTGCAAAAATCATGCAATTGTATTTGCAGAGAGGTTTTTACGGTGGGAAACGCTATTTTAAGAGTGAAACTATTGATAAGTTCAATACCTGTTATTATTGCGATTCTGATAATCGAAGAGGTGTAGGTTTTGATAAACCACAGCTAGGAGATGAAGGTCCAACTTGCGGATGTATTTCTATGACAAGCTTTGGACACTCAGGTTTTACAGGTACTTATGCATGGGCCGATCCTGAGGAAGAAATAGTGTATGTATTTTTAGCCAATAGAACCTATCCTGAAGCTGGAAATAATTTACTCTTGAGAGAAAATATTAGAACGGAAATTCAACGTCTTATCTACGAGGCGATTATAGAATAAACTATTTTAATAATAAGTTAAAAAGATTTTAGGTTGTAAGTATTTTAAATAACTTAGACATTTAATGTTATCAACTCAATACAATTAGTATTACATGAGAATAGGAATTGTTTGCTATCCTACATTTGGAGGTAGTGGCGTTGTGGCTACAGAATTAGGATTAGAACTTTCTCGTAGAGGCCACGAAATCCATTTTATCACTTACAGCCAACCTGTAAGATTAGAATTGTTAAGCAACAACGTACATTTTCATGAGGTACATGTTCCAGAATATCCACTTTTTCATTATCAACCATATGAGCTAGCACTTTCGAGTAAGCTGGTAGATATGGTAAAGTTGCATGGAATTCAATTGTTGCATGTGCATTATGCTATGCCACATGCATATGCAGCTTATATGGCGCAACAAATGCTCTTGGATGAAGGTATTTTAGTACCTATTGTTACAACTTTACATGGCACGGATATTACTTTAGTTGGTAGTCATCCTTTCTATAAACCAGCAGTAACCTTTAGTATTAATAAATCTGATGCAGTTACCTCTGTATCGGAGAGCTTAAAGGAAGATACACTAAGACTTTTTAGTATTAAAAAAGATATTCATGTTGTCCCAAATTTTATTGATTTAGAAAAGCATCTTAATAATTTTACAGATTGCCAGCGAGGAATGATGGCAGAAGATCACGAGCGTATAATTACGCATATCAGTAATTTTAGAGAGGTTAAACAAATTCCAGATGTTATTAAGGTATTCTACAATATACAGAAAGAAATACCAGCTAAGCTAATGATGGTAGGCGAAGGGCCAGAGAAGGAGGGAGCAGAACTTATGGTTGAAGAATTAGGTATTTCAGATAGGGTTATATTTTTTGGAAATAGTAATGAGATAGATAGAATACTATGTTTCAGCGATTTATTTTTATTACCATCTCAGACTGAAAGTTTTGGACTTGCTGCATTAGAAGCTATGGCAAGTGGAGTACCTGTAATATCAACTAATACAGGAGGACTTCCTGAGGTAAATGTTGATGGATATTCAGGTTATTTAAGTGATGTTAACGCAGTTAAGGATATGACAATAAATGCCTTAAGAATATTGAAAGATAAAGATGTGTTAAGTACATTTAAAAAGAATGCAAAAACACAGTCCAAGAAATTTGACATACATAATATTGTTCCTAGATACGAAGCTATTTACGAAGAAACATTAAGCAAGTTCTTGGTTTCCTTTCCTTAAAAACCCTCAATAGACAACCAATTTAACTTTATAATTGAATTCTTTTTTAGTGGGATAAGTTAGTTCTTGGAACTCACGCTTACCAAAAATTATATGGGAAGTATTAGACAGTGGAGATTTAACTTGATATTTTAGTTGAAGAAACCAAAATCTTTAACTTCTTGAATGATCTTTACTTTATTTTAATATTATTGTTTAAACATAAAAAAACCCTCAGAATATAGTACTGAGGGCTAAAAAAGTATTTTAATTACTAACTTAAATACACTTTTTTTAACGGGTATTTTTATGCTTAGTCACAATTAATAGAATAAAGGTTAATATTATTTACTAGTTTCCTTCAAAGCCTTTAAAAGATGCACTTTCAATAGAGGACATGTCTTCTTTATTGAAGATTTTTTTTACAGTTTTTAGTAAGATTATGAGATCATTCTTGAAACTCAAATTATCAACATACCAAACATCCAGAGTAAATTTTTCTTGCCACGACAAAGATGTTCGTCCATGAACTTGGGCCCAGCCAGTGATACCTGGTTTCACCAAATGTCTTCTTGCTTGTTCCTGATTATAAAGTGGAAGATAATCTGTTAAAAGTGGTCTCGGACCAATGATTGACATATCGCCTTTTAAAACATTGACTAATTGCAACAGTTCATCTAAGGAAGTCTTTCTAATAAATGCCCCAATTTTTGTAATACGTTCCTCTTGATTGCGTAATATACTTTCATTAATTTTTGGGTCTCTCATGGTCTTAAACTTTATGATGGTAAATATTTTTGAATTCTTACCAGGTCTTTTTTGGAAGAAAAACGGTTTACCATTATTGGCAAATATCAACAGAGTTATTAAAACAATAATCAATGGAGATAATACAATTAAAGCCATTAGAGCTATTAGAATGTCTAAAATTCTCTTGAAAAAGTTTTTATACATACATAAATCATTTATTAATTTCTATCTACACGAGATAATAATCTTGTAAGTTTCTATAAACCATTAAAAGCTTAACTGGATAAATTTAATGCTGAAATTTAAAACCGACTACATTCGCTACTAATATTAATATTGTAATATAGTAGTATAATGAGAAAAATAAATTATTAAGGAAATTGTTGAAACTTCTTATATCTGTCTGGTACAGGGAATTCTGGTGTAACACCATGCCAAAACATATTGATAATCCACCATCTGTCTTGGTAATAAGCCAATTGAATACTTTTTACATCTTGTTTGTAGGGTTTATTATTTGCCATATCTTCCTTACTATGGAAAGCCTCACAATGACTAAAGGCATGACCAATATTCCCATAAGTTTCAACAACTCTACCTAATTCTCTTTCGTAAAATGCTGTTTCTCGAGTATTATTGAACCAAAATCCAATACGTTCAATATAATCATTCGGGTGAATCCATTGAGGTCTAAAGTTTTTATTTATATCATATTCATAACCAATTTTCATCCCTTGAGGGTGAAATAAATATTTCATAAAATCCCAATCTCTTTTTTCACCTGGTTCTCCACCAAGGCAAGCATAAAATGCTGTTATTAAATCATCTATGGTTTGAACTTTTTCTAAATACTCTTTTTTCATTATTGGTTTAGTTTTATTTAAATCCTTTTTTATTTTCTGTAACTTGAAACAAATAAAAAACAATTATTTCAAAAAGTTCTATTTCTGATTAATTTTTGTGGTTATTTACATATTTGTGCGGCTAATGGTAAAATCTAGACATTTATTCATTTAGAGTTTTAGTATTTGTTATTGTGTAGTACCATTAAGAGGAAGGCCAGGTACTTGACATCCTTTTAATAGCCTTTAATCATTACATACATTTTTGATCGATAATTCGAAATTGTTAATCTAGGTACTTGTGCATTCGATATAGTTTCTCTTATCCAACGGCTCATAATCAATGAGAAATTTTCTTACATTTGCGCCAATTAATATTAAGTCCGCCCTCTTAAAATGGGTGATATACTTGAAGAAATTTTAAATTCAAATGAGAATACTAATTATTGGAGGAAATTCTAGCGTTTCAAGGTACTTACAGCCATTATTTTCTGAAAATTATGAGATAATTACAGTTGGTCGTAGAGATTGTGATATCAATTTGGATGCAAAAAGATCGTTATCAGATCAGTTACCCAAACATGTGGATATTGTAATTCATACAGCGGCTGCATTTGGTAGGAATACAGCAGAGGAAATATATGAAACAGAAAAGTATAATGTATTGGATACAATGGAATTGTGTTTTCAGTTGAAAAAAATGAATGTGAAGCACTTTATTTTTATATCTAGCATATTTGTTCATTTGGAGGATTCATCACCACTCCACAGTATATATGATATTTCTAAAAGACATGCAGAAGAAATTATAAATTATTGTTTAGAAAGAGATGAAATACCATTCACTATTTTAAGGCCTTCTCAGTTGTATGGTAATGATCCGTCGTTCATAAAACATCATCCATTTCTTTATCAAATTGTAGAAATGGCCTCTAAAGGTCAACCAATTTCTTTATTTGGAAAGTTTGGAGGTAGTGCTAATTATCTTCATATAAAGGACTTTACAGAAGTGATTTATAGGGTTGTAAAAAATAATGTATATGGTGTATATGACTGTACTACAGTGACGCCAAATACGTATTTAGAGATTGCTCGTAACGTTTATGAATTAACGAACAATTCTGTTAATATTGAATTTGTAAAAGACAGAAAAGAATCAGGTCAAGGATTTAAATACGACGATGATATTTATAAAAAGATTAACTATTATCCCAAATGGTCTATAAAAGACGGTTTGTCTGACATTCTTAATGTAAATTAAGCTGGATAAAAAGAAATTATCATTTATTACTGCCTAAAACTACAGCATTTTTTGCTATTTTATCATCAGGAGTTTATTATGTGCCAAACCCGATAGAAGGTATTTGTGTATCATTATTTATTTTGAAAGTTTGATTCATATTTTTTAATATTTAGATCCTGAGAATTTAAATATTATTGATTGATGTAGCTTAAAGTTAATTAATTCGGATGAAATAAATATTCAGTAGAGCAATCAAAATTTAACCGAATCTTAGCCTGAGGTAAAGAATATTATGTCGTTTTCGCATCTAATAGCGTAGCTAATTCTTTGGCATAATCTATAAACGCTATAGTCTCATCTGTACGTGCCAATTTGATTTTATCAAAAATAATTATTGCCTCTCCATTACTTTCTAAATGATAAATCTGATTATTCTCAAAAAACCGAACTATTTTATCCGTAAAAAATGACCTAATCTCAGATTCATTATTTCCCATAAGTAGGAATTTATTCGAAAAATCTGGATACATCTCAAAATCAATGTCTTTGTAACCTGTGAAAGCCATAACGCGGTCAAATAATTTTTCTAGTACCGCTTCTTTTTCCATTGTGAAAACCGGAATTTTTTTATTCAATTTTAGAATCATGAGCGTTGTGTTAAATGTCTCAGCTGTAAAAGCTTGACCTTCATTAAAAGTTACATCTGCAATTTCCCACGATACATTTAAATCTTCAAATGTTCCTTTGAGACAATTGTATTTACGTTCAATTGGTCTTATTTCAAAAAAGTGGAACTTCTTTAAATAAATTGTATTCCAATCAACCAAACTAGAATATTCATAATCTTTTTCAGTTGCTAAATTTCTTAATCGTTTTTGCCTTTGAGACAATTTAACTGTTGAACTGGTTAAACTAAGTTTTAAAGCTCTATTATATGTAGATGACGAAACATGCGAATCCAATCCTGTTATAAATACCTTGCCACCTGTTGATTTTTGTATCTTGAGGTATTCTACTAAATAGTCCATATAGGTCATGCCTACTAATCTTGTATCTGATAAATCAATATTAACATCTGCTCCTGCCGGAATTTGTGCTACCAGTTTATCCACTTTTAAAATTCCCAAGAAATTCGCAATACCCCTAATCTTTAAATCAAAACTACCATCTGGACGTTTCATTAATTTTGTACGAGATTTATAAACCATCTTAAAAAACTGTGGGATGGGCACATTAGCAAGTAACATATGAGTTACTAATGCTAATAATAAACCACCAATTAAACCAACTAATAAATTAGTATATAAGGTTAAAATCATTGTAGCGATAAAGAAAACGAGTTGCTCCGTTCCTTGATTATACACTTGTTTAAAGACGGCGGGTGATGCCAATTTAAAACCTGTATATACAAGTAGAACAGCAAAAGCACATAATGGTACTTGTCTCATTATTGGACTCAATACTACTATAAAAAGTAACAACAAAAGACCTTGATACATATTAGACCATTTAGTTTTTGCACCATTGTGAATATTAACAGTACTTCTTATAATCACAGCAATGATTGGCAAACCTCCAATTAATCCAGCAATCATTGTACTAAACCCAATACCTGTTAAATCCTTATTTAAATCTGTTTTTCGTCTATATGGATCTATTTTATCAACTGCTTTTGCAATAGCTAAGGATTCTATACTTGTTATGATCAAAATTGAAAATACGGTCGTCCAGAATTCAATGGTATTAATTTTCCCAAAGTTGGGATGCATTATGGAATCCATAATAGTATCTGGTATATCCAACAATAAATGAGGTCCTACTTCATAGGATCTACCTAGAAATGAAAGCGTTTGTTGGTCAAAGAAATTGAATACATAAACAAGAGGAATAGAAAGTGCTATGACCCACATTGGTGCAGGTAATAGATGAAAAAATCTATAACTGATTTTTGAATGAAACAATAATAATAGTAATCCAGACAAAGCAATAATAAGCACGAATGGATTAGCTTGAGGCAACAATAAAACAGCATCAATAAGGTTTTGTATAATACTCGGACTATCAGAATGCGTGCCCATAGCCACGTGGATCTGTTTTGCGAAAATGATAATACCAATAGCAGCTAGTATGCCATGAATCACGGAACTATGGAAAATATCCGCTAATCGACCTAACTTTAATATTCCCAATAGCATTTGTATCGCACCAGAAACAACCACTGCAGCCAAAACGTAATTAAATGCCTGACCTTTTCCGTCATCCATTAATACAATACCTAAGAGAATAACCCCAATAACTCCTTTAGCTGGTCCGTTTACTGAAATATGACCTCCTCGATAGAGTGTAGTAACCACACCACCAATAACTGCTGAAAAGATACCAGACATTGCTGGTGCTCCTGCTGCTAATGCAATACCTAACGAAAGGGGTAATGCAATGAGTGCTACACTCACCGCTGCGATTAAATCGCTTTGCCAATTCTCAAGAAGTCCCTTAAAACCCGTTTTGGGAGTGTTTTCCATTTATTTAAATATCAAATGGGTTATTAATCTTTACCCAACCAACAAACGAAGTAAATATATGGAATTATAAACGTTATTGGCATGTACTTGTTAATTTCTCTGGGTGCTATTATGATATTTATTAATTAATATCACTATAATTAAAGGTATTATATATTTTGTAGCGAGTCAATATGATTTGATTTTACCAATTACATCTAATAGATTCAATGCTTTATTCTGGATTGAAATTCCTTCTGAATTCATTTTGACATAAATATTTCTGTAAGACACCAAGGATTTTGAGTATTTATCTTCCTAAGAAGGAATAGGGCAAACAACGACTTCAAAGAACAATTAAAGTTTCATAGTTGGTTAAGGTTTAATAACAAAAAAGAAGGCTTCAGCCCTCTTTTAAATTTATATGTAATGAAGTAATTACTCCGTAATCTCTTCCATGGTATGATATACGTTCTGCACATCATCATCTTCTTCTAGTTTTTCTATAAGTTTTTCAACATCTTCCATTTGTTCAGGTGTTAATGTCTTAGTGACTTGAGGTATGCGTTCAAAACCAGATGAAATAATTTCAATATTATTATCTTCTAAATACGATTGTATGCTACCAAAACTTTCAAATGGTGCATAGATCATTACGCTGGTTTGCTCGTTTCCATTTGCATCTTCATCAGAATCCTCAAAAATTTCTTCTACACCAAAATCTATTAGCTCCAGCTCTAATTCTTCAAGATCTAATCCGTCTCCCTTAATTTTAAAATTACAAGTATGGTCAAACATAAAAACTACTGAGCCCTGAGTACCTAAACTGCCATCACACTTATTAAAATAAGAGCGTACATTAGCAACCGTACGTGTATTGTTGTCTGTTGCCGTCTCTATGAGTATGGCAATACCATGTTGCGCATAACCTTCAAAAAGTACTTCCTTATAATCTCCCTGATTTTTGTCACTGGCACGTTTTATAGCACGCTCAATATTATCCTTGGGCATATTAACCGATTTGGCATTCTGTATAACAGCTCTTAAACGTGAGTTACTATCTGGGTCTGGTCCTCCTTCTTTTACAGCCATAACAATGTCTTTACCAATTCTGGTAAAGGCCTTACTCATTGCTGACCAACGTTTCATTTTTCTTGCTTTTCTAAACTCAAAAGCTCTTCCCATAGGATGTGTCTTATTTTAGTGTGAATTATTAAAGTCTCAAATATAACGGTTTTCTAATTTTTTTTGAAGGTTGAAAACCGACGAATTTAAATTGCCGATTTATTCTTCAACCTCTACAATAGCTTCAATAGCTGATGCAAGATTAAAGTCCTTTTGTGTAACTCCACCAGCGTCATGAGTGGAAAGAGAGATTTTTAAAACGTTGTACACGTTAGTCCAATCTGGATGATGGTTCTGTGCCTCGCACTCAAAAGCTATTCTACTCATGGCACTGAAACAATCCTTAAAATTATCAAACTCAAACTCGGCATGAATGGCATTTTTATGAAATTCCCAATCTGGGAAATGTAGTAACTTTTTTTCTATGGTAGAATCGTCTAGTTTCATATACTTTTTCTTTATCTGAAAATTACTAAATAACTTGCTCTATAACAAACCTATTTCTGTAGTTCCTCTAAAACAACATCACTTGTTATCTGTAGATGTTTTGGTAACTTATTAAACTTAGGTAATACAGCAAGATAACGGTCTTCATTGGTTGTAAAAACATGCTTAAACTTTACATTACCGTTGGCAATGACCTTTAGAATATCCTTTATAAACTCATCGTGGTGTACTAAGTCTGTACTGCCCAAATGAAAAATACCGTACTTGTTTCGGTTTATAATATAATGCACTTGTTGTGTTACTTTTTTGTCTAAAGTAACATTCATTATAAGATTTGGAAAAATCTCAATAGGTTCCTTTTCACCAACAAGCTGTTTTATTTCTTGTATTCTTGGAGAGTTTGGTCCAAATACCATTGGTAGTCTCAAGATAGCAACTTGCTTCTTAGGCAGACGTAATAGCATGTTCTCTATCTTAATTTTAAAATGACCATATTTGCTATGACTCAGTGTTTTATCAAGCTCATAGCTTGGATACTTGCTGTAGGCGTCAAAAGCGTTGGCAGAAGACAGGAAAATGATTTTACTACCATGCTCTAAAGCATACTCTGTAACATGCTGGTGTGCGATCGTCTGCGCATGAAAATCACCACGAATGGCAGAAATTATAATCGATGGTCTGGATGCTTCTATGATTTCATAGACATCGTCTTCCTCTACATTATACTGAAAGAATTGTTTGTTGGTTTCAAATTCCTTTTTAGGCGTACTGTATGTGCCATAGGTTCTAAAGTATGGACCCAATTCTTTATAGAGCGCATTGCCTATGTAGCCACTACCACCTAATATAAGTATGCGATGTTTGTTTAAATCCTTCTTCATTAATCTTCCAACACATTAAAACTGGTTAACCTTTGTAAAATGGAAGTTTCACAACTGTTGCAGGTATGGCTTTTTTGCGCACCTGAATGTTAATTTTACTATCAACTTTAGAGAAAATTGTTGGCACATAACCTAAGCCTAAACCAACCCCTAAACTTGGGCTCATAGTACCTGAGGTTACATTACCAATGGTTTTGCCACTATTATCAATAATATCATAACCATGTCTTGGAATACCTCTGTCATCTAACTTAAAGGCTACCAATTTACGTTCTGGAGTGCGTTCTTTTTCGTCTTGAAGCGCTTCGCTATTGGTAAATGGTTTGTTGAATTTGCAAATCCAACTAAGACCTGCCTCGATAGGTGAAGTAGTGTCATCTATATCATTACCATATAAACAGTAGCCCATTTCTAATCGTAACGTATCTCTTGCAGCTAAGCCTATTGGTTTAATGCCGAATTCTTCTCCAGCTTCTAATACTTTATCCCAAATTTGTTTAACTTCAGAATTCTTGCAATAAATTTCAAAACCTCCACTGCCAGTATAACCTGTTGCAGAGATGATCACATGTTCAATGCCTGCAAAATCACCAACAACAAAGTTGTAAAATTTTATGGTTGATAAATCATGACTCGATAAGGACTGCATAGCTTCAACTGCTTTTGGTCCTTGGATGGCGAGAAGTGAATAATCTTCACTTAAATCGCGCATATCAGCACCAACATCGTTTTTAGATGCTATCCAATTCCAGTCTTTTTCAATATTACTGGCATTGACTACCAACAAGTAAGTTTCGTCTTTAATTTTATAGATAATTAAATCATCTACAATACCTCCATCGTCATTTGGTAAGCAGCTATACTGTGCTTTGCCTATTTCTAATTTAGAGGCATCGTTACTCGATACTTTCTGGATTAATTCTAGCGCATTTGGGCCTTCAATTAAAAATTCTCCCATATGAGAGACATCAAAAACACCCACTGCATTTCTAACCGTTTCGTGCTCAATGTTTACGCCTTCATATTGTACAGGCATATTATAACCAGCAAAAGGAACCATTTTAGCACCTAGTGCAACGTGAGTGTCTGTTAATGCAGTGTTTTTCATTATTTAGTCTTTAATGTTGTTATCTTAAATGATGCGCAAAATTAATCAATTTTACGCGTTAAGTTTTAATATTATGTTAGAATTTAGACTGAAAAAACCACCTCGAAAGGTGGTTAATATTTTTATGATAGACACTGTTAGAATCGATAACGAATACCAAGAGCGATGTCAAAATCCAGGTCGTCATTGAAATCACCAAAGCCCAATTCTGGTCTAAAGTCTAGGGACAATAAGAGAGGGATATCAAAAATATATTCAATACCAACATTGCCTGCAACAAACACAAAGGTTTCATCGTCTAAAGCACTGTTGTCAAATCCATATGACCCAAGTCCACCACCTGCACCTGCATACCAGTTAAAATCACCATCTAATTCCCAAACCCATTGGTAAATTCCTGTAAGTTTAAAACCGTCATAGTCGCGTGCACTACGCCAACCTAAATCTACCTCAAGTCTATTGGCTTCTCCAAGAGCTCTTTGGTACGATATTTCTGCACCAAATCCATCACTATCACCAAGTCTTAGACCTATTGCATTTTCTGATACGTCCTGAGCATTCATAAATAAAAGACCAGTAAAGATGGCAACTGTAGATAAAAATAATTTTCTCATAATATTTCGTTTTTAATTGATTTCATTAATCTTTACAAAAATAACGCCAAAACGAAATTTATATTTATAATTCTTTATAGTTTTATAAACATATTTATTCAATATAAATGAAGCTAAAACCATTATTAAATCAATTAAAATTAAACCTTAAGGGAGAATTGTATTTTGATGATTTAATGCGTAAACTCTATGCGACAGATGCTTCAGTTTACCGGAAGTTACCACTAGCTGTGGCCTTACCAAAAGACAAGTATGATATAAAACTTCTAATTGATTTTGCGCAAAAAAACGATACATCATTAATACCGAGAACCGCGGGCACTTCATTAGCTGGCCAATGTGTAGGCGATGGTATTGTAGTAGATGTGTCTAAATATTTTACCCGAATAATTGATATTAATGAAAAAGCAAAGACAGCAACTGTACAGCCTGGAGTGGTTAGAGATGAGCTTAATAATTATTTAAAACCTTTTGGACTCTTTTTTGGCCCTAACACATCTACATCTAATCGATGTATGATAGGAGGTATGGTAGGTAATAACTCCTCTGGTACAACCTCAATACAATATGGTGTTACAAGAGATAAGGTAATTAGCTTAAAAACGATTTTAAGTGATAGTAGCGATGTTGAATTTAAAGCCTTATCAAAGAACGAATTCAAAAATAAGCTAGAATTAAAAACGCTTGAAGGAGATATTTACCGTAATATTTTTGAGACGCTGAAAAGAGATGAAGTTCAAAAAGAAATACAGTCACAATTCCCAAAGCCTCAAATCCATAGAAGAAATACAGGTTATGCTATTGATGAACTAATAAAAGCAAATGTACTGACGTCATCAAATACTGAAGATACAGCATTAAATTTATGTCATCTTCTAGCTGGTAGTGAGGGCACCTTGGCATTTACTACTGAGATTACCTTACAACTTGATGATTTGCCACCATCTAAAAACGCTATGGTTGCACTACATTTTGAAAGTATTGAAAAATGTCTCAAATCTGTTGAGTCATTGATGCAGCACGACTTGTATACCTGCGAAATGATGGACGATTCCATTCTAAATTTAACCAAGCACAATAAAACCCAGCAGGAGAATAGACGTTTTATTGAAGGGGATCCAGTTGCCATACTCATGTGCGAACTAAAAGCCAACTCCGAAAATGAATTAAATGCCATAGTTAACGAATTTTTTGAATCCGTAGATCGTTTAAATCTTAGCTATGCCAATCCTGTGTTGAAGGATGATGCTATTGATAAAGCCATAGAATTAAGAAAAGCAGGTTTAGGATTACTGGGAAATATAATTGGTGACAAAAAGGCTGTGGCTTGTATAGAAGACACCGCAGTGGCTTTAACGGATTTAGACAATTACATTTCCGAATTTACTGCATTGATGGTTAAACACAACCAAAAAGCTGTGTATTATGCTCATGCTGGTGCTGGTGAACTCCATCTAAGACCCATATTAGATTTAAAGAAATCAGAAGATGTAGTGCTATTTAGAAAGATTACTGAAGATGTAGCAAAGCTTGTAAAACGCTATAAGGGTTCAATGTCTGGTGAACATGGTGATGGTATTGTAAGAGCAGAGTTTATTCCACTCATGATTGGTGAGAAAAACTATGAGATTCTGAAAAGAATTAAATCTACTTTCGATCCTAATAACATCTTTAATCCAGGTAAGATTGTAAACGCTTATCCTATGGATAAAAATCTGAGATATCAGTCAGATAGAACAGAACCTGAAATTAAAACGGTTTTAGATTTTTCCAGTGCTCAAGGTATTTTACGAGAGGCTGAAAAATGTAATGGGTCAGGTGATTGCCGTAAACTACCTGAATTTGGTGGTGCCATGTGTCCTAGCTATAGAGCAACACGCAACGAAAAAGATACAACTCGCGCAAGAGCCAATGCCCTGCGTGAATTCTTAACACATTCTACAAAACCCAATAAATTCAATCACGAGGAGCTTAAAGAGGTGTTTAGTCTTTGTTTAAGCTGTAAGGCATGTGCAAGTGAATGCCCAAGCAGTGTTGATGTAGCAAGTTTAAAGGCAGAATTTCAATACCATTTTCAAAAAGCCAACGGTTTTAAATTTAAAGACCGATTTTTTGCTAAGGCAACAAAGTATAATAAAATAGGAGCAAAGGCACCTTGGTTTTTTAATGCCTTAATCAATACCAAATTTGTTTCTAAAATCGTGAAATTGACTTTGGGGATTCATCCAGAGCGTTCAATTCCACATTTTTCAAGACCAATAAAGATCAATTTTAATAATTCCAAATCAATAGATGTTAAGCCCATAAAAACTCTTTATTTATTTGTTGATGAGTTTATAAATTACCTAGAATCAGAGATTGCTTTTGATGCTAAATATTTACTTGAATCATTAAACTACAAAGTGCATATAATCAATAATTTAGAAAGTGGAAGAACTTATATGTCTAAAGGTTTTTTAGAAGAGGCAAAATCGATAGTGAATAAAAATATTTCTCATCTTAAACCTTTAGTTTCAGAAGATACACCCTTAATAGGCTTAGAGCCTTCAGCTATATTATCATTTAAGGACGAATATTTAAGATTAGCAGATGATAAACGTGATGCTAAGCAATTGGCAAATTGCACGTATTTGATTGAAGAATTTATCCAAAATGAAATTAAAGAGGGTAATATAACCAAAGAACAGTTTACCGCTAATAAAGTAGAGTTGAAGTTTCACGGACATTGCCATCAGAAAGCTCAGACCAATCAAAAATCAAGTTTTGATATTTTAAGTCTTCCAGAAAATTACTCAGTTTCAATAATACCAAGTGGTTGTTGTGGTATGGCTGGAAGTTTTGGCTTCGAGAAGGATAAGTATAACGTTAGTATGCAAATTGGGGAACAAACCTTGTTTCCTGCCGTAAGAAAGGTTTCTGCAAATACTATAATTGTTGCTAATGGCACAAGTTGTAGACATCAAATAAAGGATGGGACAGGAGTTGTGGCAAAACATCCTATCACAATTCTGAAAGAAGCGCTAGTTTAAAATTTTAGAAATAACTATCAAGATTTTGTGTGTTTTCAACTTCAAGTGATGTTGGAAAATCAATATCAATGCCTAACGTATTCAATAATGTAATAAAAGTTGGATTTAGTGTAAATTCTTGGATGGCCACTGACTTTATTAAGCCTACATCCTTTGCATAATAATTATTGATAACCAAAACATCTTGTGTATTTAAGATACTTTGTGTGATTGGAATTCCTAAGTCGAAGACTGCAGAAACAGATAAGTTTAGTTTAATTTCAGTTTGAATAATGTCGTTGTACTCAAATTCATTTACATTCAATGAATTTAAGTATGTTATGTGTGTATTTGACAAGTTGTATTCCAATAAGAATGGTATAACCTGTTCTCCTAAATCAACTTCTTGCTCAATAGTATCTTCAGAAAAGTATAATTCAGTATTTAAAGCGGCATTAATGTCGTAGACAACAAAATCAGTAAATGCAATTTCAAAATCTTGAAAAATCTCTAAGCCCGACAATAATGGCAAATCACCATTAAATATTAGTGTTTCAGTGTTTACCAGAAACGTACCGTTACTAAAAATTGAATTGGTAGTTCCGTTTGCGATCTCTCCATTGTTTACATCCAAGCTAAATGAACTTTCATTTGAAGATTCGATACTGACCACATCTACTGTATTTGTATTTAGCTCTGGATTGCTTTGGCTAATATTTTCAACATTATAATTCCAGATGTTACCTATTTCATTTGGAAAATAATCAACGGCGCTATTAATTTGATTATTGCTTGTTGAATCGTCTGTGGAACAAGAGTTGAACAAGAAAACAATAAGACAAAACAAGGTAGTATTCTTCATAATTTTAAAGTCATGTAGCTTCAAATTTAGAACAATTTTTTTTGTTTCTATAATATTACATTTACCTTAGCGTAAAAATATTTTTAATGGCAGGAAATTCCTTCGGAAAACTATTTAAACTCACCACATTTGGTGAATCTCATGGCGTAGCAATAGGTGGTATAATTGATGGTTGTCCGGCAGGTATTCAACTAGACTTAGAGGCAGTTCAAAATGAATTAGATCGACGTAAACCAGGTCAATCAAAAATTGTAACTCAGCGTAAAGAACCTGATACTGTTGATTTCTATTCAGGAATTTTTGAGGGTGTTACGACAGGTACGCCAATTGGATTTGTAATCAAAAATACAAATCAAAAATCTAAGGATTATTCACATATTAAAGATGTATATCGTCCAAGTCATGCAGACTATACCTATGATAAAAAATATGGCGTAAGAGATTACAGAGGTGGTGGACGAAGTTCTGCACGTGAAACTGCAAGTAGAGTAGTAGCTGGTGCCATTGCGAAGCAACTATTGAGTTCTATTAAAATACACGCATATACATCTGCAGTTGGTCATATTAGCTTAGACAAAACATATCAAGACTTAGACTTAGGTAAAATAGAGTCTAATGTGTTAAGGTGTCCAGACGAGACCATGGCTGAGGTTATGATTAACCGCATCAATGAAGTTAAAAAACAAGGCGATACCATTGGTGGTGTTATTACTTGTGTTATACAAAATGTACCAGCTGGTTTGGGCGAGCCTGTTTTTGATAAATTGCATGCAGAATTAGGAAAAGCTATGCTCTCTATAAATGCTGTGAAAGGTTTTGAATATGGTAGCGGTTTCGAAGGTTCTAAAATGTTGGGAAGTGTTCATAATGATAAATTTAATGAAGATGGAAGCACTCAAACTAACAGATCCGGAGGTGTACAAGGCGGTATTAGTAACGGTATGGACATTTATTTTAATGTAGCATTTAAGCCAGTTGCAACAACGCTTCAAAAACAAGAAACCATAAATAGTTCTGGAGAATCAGTTGAAATGCAAGGTAAAGGAAGACATGATCCTTGTGTAGTACCAAGGGCTGTACCTATTGTAGAAGCAATGGCAGCTCTGGTAATTGCGGATTATTTGCTTTTAAGAAGACAAGAAACTAACAATTAAAGAACTCGCGAACGCATCCAATTTTTTATATAATTGAGGACAAATAACTTATGAAAAAACTTGCTCTACATTGGAAAATACTAATAGGAATGCTACTTGGTGTAGTATTTGGATTTATAATGCTTCAAGTAGATGGAGGAGCTGAATTTGTGGATAAATGGATTAACTGGGCTGGTACAATCTTTGTAAAGCTGTTGAAACTTATCGCAATCCCATTAATCTTGGCATCTTTGATTAAAGGAATTTCTGATCTTAAGGATATTTCAAAATTTGCCAATATCGGACTCCGAACAATAGGTATATATGTTGCCACAACGGTTGTGGCCATTACCATAGGATTATTATTGGTAAATGTTTTACAACCTGGTGACGGTGTTTCGGATGAAACCATTGCAAAATTGACTGAAACTTATGCTAATGATAGTAGTGTGCAAGGAAAGATCACTGAGGCTACAAGGCAAAAAGACAGTGGACCAATGCAGTTTTTAGTGGATATGGTACCTGAAAATGTTTTTATGGCGTTAAGCAATAATAAATTAATGCTTCAGGTCATATTTTTCGCCATATTTCTAGGGATATCAATGCTTTTGATTGGTGAAGAAAAAGCCAAACCATTGAAGGACATATTTGATTCTCTAAACGATGTTGTTCTTAAAATGGTAGATCTGATAATGCTAACAGCACCTATAGCTGTATTCGCGTTGTTGGCAAATGTAGTAGTGTCATCCGGTGATCCAGAATTACTTTATGCATTATTATATTATTCTTTGGTTGTAGTTGTTGGGCTTATTTTAATGGTTATTTTCTATTTAATCTTGGTTGCAACAATAACTCGGAAAAATCCAATTTGGTTTTTGCAAAAAATAAGTCCTGCTCAACTTTTGGCATTTTCTACGAGCAGTAGTGCCGCTACTTTACCAGTTACAATGGAACGTGTAGAGGAACATATTGGAGTTGATAAAGAAGTATCGAGTTTTGTGCTGCCTGTAGGAGCAACTATAAATATGGATGGTACTAGTTTATATCAGGCAGTTGCAACTGTTTTTATAGCACAGGCATTAGGTTTTGATTTAACTTTTGCAGACCAGTTAATAATTGTTCTTACAGCGTTATTAGCTTCAATTGGTAGTGCTGCAGTACCAGGGGCTGGTATGGTTATGCTCGTCATTGTTCTTGAAGCTGTAGGATTTCCTGCAGATAAACTGGCAATTGGTTTAGCATTAATTTTTGCTGTAGACAGACCATTAGATATGTGCAGAACTGTAATTAATGTTACAGGAGACGCTACAGTATCAATGCTAGTGGCTAAATCTGTAGGTAAATTAGGTGAGCCACAACCAAAAGAATGGGATGACCATTATGACGAAGTAAAATAATTTTATTGGCTTATTAAAAGTCACTAAATTTAAACATCTAAATAATCAGTTAAAATCATAGTACATGAACATCTGTTTTATAATGTACCCTTGGGAAAATATAGATGCTGAAAACGACACCAGTTTAGCTCTTATTAGGGAATGTGTAAGGCGCAAACATGGTGTAGCCATGTGTACACCAGCAAATTTAACCATAAGAGATAGTGTTACTAATGCGTTTTGCACGGTTATTGGGCGTATGGATAAAGTACCCTCTACATTAAAAGCCTTTTATAGAAAAGCTGAATTGCGAGAAGAGATGTTACCGCTTGCAGGATTTGATGCTATATTCTTTAGGGCCAACCCACCTTTGGATCCAATTATGTTGAATTTTCTTGATTCTGTAAAGGACGATGTGTTTATTATAAATTCACTTCAAGGTATGCGAGAAGCTAATAATAAACTTTATACGGCAGCCTTTGGTGATGCACATAGCAATATTATCCCTAATACACATGTCTCAAAGAATAAGGATTATTTAATCAAGCAAATAAAAGATTCTAAAGCAGATAAGATGATTCTTAAGCCATTAAATGGTTTTGGTGGATCTGGAGTAATTCTAATAGAAAAATCTGCAATGAGTAATATTAATTCGTTATTGGATTTTTATATAACAACAGGTGAAGGTGAGTCTAACTACGTAATTCTGCAAGATTATATCGAAGGTGCAGATCAAGGTGATGTTAGAATTCTGCTTTTAAATGGTGACCCAGTAGGTGCAATGAAGCGCGTTCCCGGCAAGGATGATCATCGTTCTAATGTCTCTGCAGGTGGATCCGTACAAAAACATACGTTAACAAAAGCAGAAAAAGCACTCTGTAAGCAAATAGGACCAAAATTGGTCAAGGACGGTCTTTATTTTGTAGGTATTGATGTAATTGGTGGTAAACTAGTTGAAGTGAATGTGATGTCACCAGGTGGAATTACTTATATCAATAAGGTATATAAAAACAAACGCAAAGTAGAGGAGAAGGTTATTGATTTTCTTGAAAGCAAAGTAATTGATAAATTACAAGCCTTCGATAGACGAACTAGATTGCGTAAAGCAGTTGATGAGGCATAATATTTAAATTGATGAACAAGTCTTTTAAACTTGCTTCTAATTTAGTCTCAATTAATTGGCTACATTATAATTTACAACTGGAAAATCTGGTTATTCTAGATGCTACAATTAATAAGAAAATAGATGACGACTCTCTATGTATACCAAATGCAAGATTTTTTGATATCAAAGGAAAATTTAGTAATCTTAATGCTCAATTTCCAAGTACGTTGCCAAATGAAAGCCAATTTGAAAGTGAAGCTCAGGTCTTAGGCATTAATAATGATTCGGTAATTGTTGTTTATGACGATAGAGGCATTTACTCTTCTGCAAGGGCCTGGTGGCTTTTTAAGACATTTGGATTTAACAATATTGTGGTATTAGATGGTGGTTTACCAGAATGGAAAGTGAACAATTTTAAACTGGACAATTTTGATCAAACAGCAATGGTTACTGGTGATTTCTCAGCAATTTATCAGCCAGAATTAATGACTAATTTTTTGGATCTTCAATCATTTATTGAAGATTCGCAAACACTAATTATAGATGCTAGATCAAAAGATAGATTTGATTGTTTGGTTGATGAACCTAGAGCTGGTTTGAGACGTGGCACTATACCAAATTCTATAAATTTGCCATACACAGAGCTCTTCGATAACAATAAATTGAAACCAGTAAAGGAACTTTCAACAATCTTTAATAAATTAGTAAAGAAAGAATCTAAGTTAGTATTTAGTTGTGGTTCGGGAATTACGGCTTGTATACTCGCCTTAGCAGCCAAACTATGTAATTATAATAACCTTGCTGTCTATGATGGTTCATGGGCAGAATATGGAACTCTAACAAATAAATAATGAAAACACTTGACTGGACAAGAGATGAACTTGTAGCCTACATTTTACTTTTTGCCGCCAATTCAGACTTTAAAGAAGATAATAAGGAACGTAATATTATTATTTCTAAAGTAGACATGAACACCTTTCAAGAAATTCATGATGAATTTAATAATGATAATGATTATCAAGGGATTCAAAAAATAATGACAAGCCTACGCCAACATAATTATGAAAGTGAAGATATTCAAGTGCTTCTAGCAGATATTAGAACTTTGTTTTTTGCTGATGGAGAATTTAATATTAATGAGCGCAACCTACTAAAATCATTAGAACGATTATTTAATACATTATGATGCAACAACTTTCTATAGATTCTATTATTACTAAAATAGAAACAGAGGAATTATTTCATGCTGTTTCAAGTGATTATTCATTAACATTAAAGATAGATAGCTATGTGCCATATGTCTGTGGTGCTGTGCATGATGGACACCAGTTTAGACGGTCGCTTTGGGACAATTGTTTGCATACTGAATATGAGAGATGGTATGAGGAGGATCCTGAGACTAAAAATATGGTCATATCACACCCTATATTAATCGCAGGATGTGATTCTAGATTTGAATACGACCTAAACCGTCCACCTGAAGAAGCAGTTTTTGAAACCGCTTGGGGTAAAGAGCTTTGGAGAGTACCATTATCAGATGAGGAAAAAGCCAACAGCCTTAAGAAACACAATAACTTTTATAAGGTTGTAGAAGCTTTAATCGATAAAATTGAAACCAAATTTGGTTCATGTATAGTTTATGATATGCATAGCTATAACTGGAAACGCTGGGATAGGGAAGTGCCAACTTGGAACCTAGGAACCTCAAATATTGACAATGAAAGGTTTGGAGACCAAGTTGAATCTTGGAGACAAATGTTGGAAAGTATAAAACTACCTCATGGTATTAAGCAAACAGCAGCAGAAAACAATACTTTTTATGGCAATGGATATTTTTTAAAATTCATTACCAAAAACTTTAAGAATACCTTAGTTTTGGCGACTGAAATTGCAAAAGTTTACTGTGAAGAATTAGATCAGATAATTTATCCTGAAGTAGTTAATGCAGTTGAGAATCAATTAAGAACACTTTTGCCCAAGCATGCTGAAGCTTTCCACAACACATTTAAAGTAAATGTCTAAAATAAAGACTACAGACGAATACCAAGATTTATTTGATATAGACGCAAATCTAAATCGACTGGTTAGGAATATTGAACTGCTCAATTACATCAATCCATTAAATATTGCCTCTGAAAAGAAGAAGTTTTTTTCTTCAAAGTATAAGTATGAACCAGAGTTTAAATATCCTAAGATAAGATTTAATGGATATAAGTTGCATCGGCTATTCTTTTCTCAACGATTAGAGCGTATAACAGATCTTGACATAAGACAATTATATGAAGATATCATATATGAGTATTCTGGTTTAATAGAATGTATACAAACCATTGGGCATGGTAGAAAGTTTTATTTTAACAGTCTCAAAAGTTTCGGCACACCGACCGAGAAAGATTTGGATAATGCTAAATTCATTCTGCGTTTTGATGATTCCGATTTTAATGAGGAAATGCTTCCAATGTATAATTCTGAAGAGGCTAGAGAATATTTCGATGAGTTTTCTAAACGTTATGATTTTAATTATAATATTAAAATATCCAATAATATCTCTGCGGCAGCAATGGTACTTAATAATACGCAAACACTAGTATTGAGAAAGAGCCACAATTTTAGTTTAAATCAACTCAAGGTACTTACAAATCATGAGATTGGTGTGCATATGGTTACTACATTTAATGGTTTAATACAGCCCTTAAAAGTATTTTCAAATGGATTCCCAAATAATGTAGAGACTCAAGAAGGTCTCGCTGTATATTCAGAATTCATGAGTGGTTGCCTAACTATTGAACGGTTAAAGGAACTTGCATTTAGAGTTATAGCTGCAGATAGCTTGCATAAAGGTTACAGTTTTTCAGACACATTCCATTTATTGCACAGCCAACATAAGCTCAATAGAGATAAAGCTTTTGTTATAACATTAAGGGTTCATAGAGGAGGAGGTTTTACAAAGGACCACCTTTATTTGCGTGGTATTAGAAATGTATATAAGTATGCTAAAAAAGGGCAGGACTTAGGAATACTTTTAACTGGTAAAGTAAGTCAAGAGTATATACCAACTATTGTAAAACTACAAGATTTAGGATTGGCTGTTCAGTCTAAATATTTTACGGATGGCTTTGCAAATAATGATAACATGGATCCTAATTTAGATTTCATTCTTAAAAGTTTAAAATAGCTTCCAAAATTTAACCTAATTTAAAACCTCAAAGCTAGAGGTTTCTCAGTCCATCATCTTCAATGATACTAATAGCAAGTTAGACATGTCTCCAATTAGAATTCAACTCATTTCTAACTAACAGAAGCTAGGGTCGAATCAATATTTTCATACTTTGAGGTTCGCAACATTAATAAGCTCTAAACATTTGCTTGAAAGCTTAGATTTAATTTAATTGGGTTTTATAAATTAAAAAATCAAACATGTATGTATTGAATTAGATTTAGTAAAACTGAGTATGGAATTAGTGAAACAGAAATGACAATGTGTAACTCATAGAAGTTTTTAACCATTATAATTTTTTAATCATAAGATTTGACAATACATCGATTTTTTTTAATCATTGAAACTAGATACTCTATTTTTGATGTAACAAAACTAATGTGCTATTAATTTTTTGTTATTTCCCTCATTCAACAAAATTTAAAATTTGTTTAAACGAAATAGTTTTAAGTAAGTTGTTAATTAGAAAAGCCTTTTAGAATGGAAGCTAAAAAGGCTTTTTTTTATTTTATAAATTTGGCCTGCAATTCTGGATTAGGTATAATGCAAGCGTCTTTTTTTCCAAACCATTTATATCTGTTTTTTGCAATAAAATTGTATACCCAATTTCTAACAACGGTCGGAATAATATAGAATATAGATAGTAATTTAGTAGGGTAGTTCAACTGATTTGCTATGCGAAGTGCCGCATTAGATTTGTAATATATTTTATCCGTTATAGGATCATATAATAATATTGAATCTATTTTCTTAGTATTTATTTTAAAATAGTTTATGATTTTGTTACCAATTTCGCCCTGTAGTGGAGCAAATAAAAATTTTTCCTTTTTATCACGTTTTATAATATACAAAACACTGTTGTTGCATAGGTTGCAAACACCATCAAAAAGAATAAGTTGTTTAGATTTTGGAACTTCCTTAATCACGATGTAAAGGTAATACAATAATAAACAATGCCAATATAGGTTACCACTAACTTAGTAATTATTTCTTATTGGCCTCAACCAATTCTAGTAAATCAAGACTCACGTTTGTAGTGAATAAACCATAGTTTACTGTGGCTTTATTTTTTTCTATTGTATCGATTGAACCAACGGCTCTACCATCATGCATGCGGACGCGATCTCCTACTTTTAATATCGGTTTTGGATTTTGAAACACAACTTCTTTCTTTTTTGCAGTTTTTTTCTTTTTACGGATTATATTAACCTTTTTCTCCGCCTCTTGTTTTATCTGATTTTCCTCAGCTTTTTCAGCGCGTTTCTGTTTAGCAGACATTTTTTTACGTTTAGAATTTTCAATCTGTACTACCCGGAATAATTCTGCCATTAATTCGCGCTTCTTCTTATTGTTCTGAAACTTTTCGGCAAGGCCATTCACTTTCTGTCCTAAGTAAATTAAGCGTTGATTACTATCATAAAGCTCTTGAAAACTTTCTAGTTTCTTTTGAATTTTGGCATTTGTGAGTTCTAGTTTTTCGGCCTCAGAAAGTTTCTTCTTTTCATTCGCCTTTAAAGACTGTTCTGTCTTTTCTAATCGGCTTCTTTGTTTTTGTAGCTTCGCAATTGTTGCATCAAATCTTACCTTACCACGCTCAATCTTCTTTTTCGATTTATTTATAAGGCTATATGGAATACCATTCTTTTGAGCAACCTCAAATGTAAATGAACTACCTGCTTGACCTGTTACCAATTTGTACATGGGTTCTAAACTCTTTTCATTAAAAAGCATATTGGCATTTTGCATATGAGGTAATTCGTTTGCCAGTAATTTTAGGTTAGAGTAGTGGGTGGTGATTATACCAAAGGACTTTCGTTCATAAAATACCTCTAAAAAAGTTTCAGCAAGTGCACCACCTAATTCTGGATCACTACCAGTACCAAATTCGTCAATTAAGAAAAGAGTTTTAGAATTGCACTTCTTTAAAAAGTAATTCATTTGTTTTAAGCGATAACTATAAGTGCTTAGATGGTTTTCAATGGATTGATTATCTCCAATATCACTTATAATTCTATCAAATAAATAAGCCTTACTATGTTCATGAACAGGAATTAAAATACCACTCTGAAGCATAACTTGTAAGAGGCCAACTGTTTTTAGGGTTATACTTTTACCACCAGCATTAGGTCCTGAAATAACTATAATTCTCTTTTCGTTACTTAAACTTATAGATTGAGGGAATGTTTTTTCACCCTTTTCTTTGTTTGTTATAAAAAGTAGTGGGTGATAGGCATTGATAAGATTCAATTCACGAGCATCCGTAATTTCTGGTAAAATGGCATTAATCGATTTTGCGTATTTAGCCTTTGCAGAAATAACATCTATTTTAGTTAAAAAAGATTGGTAATCATTCAACAGTGGAAGAAACAAACGAATATAATTTGTCAATTCTTTCAGTATTTTAATAACCTCTTCCTTTTCTTCGTATTCTAAATTATTTAGTTCTCTTGTATGTTGTAGTGTAGTTTCAGGTTCTATATAGACGATACTACCAGTTTTACTGCCACCCATTATTGCACCCTTAACTTTCCTTCTATACATAGCCTTAACTGCGAGAACCCGTCTATTATCAACTACAGATTCTCTTATGTCATCTAAATATTCTAGGCCGTGATATCTGTTAAGCGCAGATGAAAAACTGCTATTTATTTTACCCTTTAACTTATTTATTTCTTTTCTTAATGCTAATAATTGAGGAGATGCTTTGTCTTTAATATCACCAAATCGATCCACAACTTCATCAACCTGTTCAATAATGTTTGTAATTACTTCAATATGTTGGCTATATTGATATAATTGTGAATAGTATTCTTTGAATTTGTCTAAAAATTTCACAATACTATTTACCGTTAAAGAAATACTTACCAGTTTTTGTAAACTAGGAACTTCTAAATAAGTGTTTTCAATTTTTAATAACTGAATCTCCTTTGTTATGGGCTCAAAACCATGGTTAGGTATTGTATTGTCATTATCAAACGAAGATAAATACTCATTGACATAGTCTAACTCACGCTTAAGTTTTGTTTCAGCTTCAAAGGGAAAAATAGATGAAACAGCCTCTTTTCCTAAAGAGGTGATAGCGTATTCATTTATTTGTTCTAAAACCGTAAAAAACTCAAGGTCTTTTAAGGTTTTTTCATGAATTTTTATCATGTTTGTTTCAGAATTAAAAACGCAAATTTACGGTAATTACTCTAATAAGAATAATATGCAAGGTTGCTATGATATGATTATTATTGAAAAAACTACTTAAATGAATGTTTCAATAGATCCTAGTTGGAAACAATATTTACAAGCAGAGTTTGATAAATCTTATTTTAAGAGTTTAGCAGAATTTGTTAAAGCTGAGTATAAAAATTATACTTGCTTCCCAATGGGATCACAAATATTCAATGCTTTTAATCATTGCTCATTCGAGGCTGTAAAAGTTGTAATTATTGGGCAAGACCCATATCATGGAATAGGTCAGGCAAATGGCTTGTGCTTTTCAGTAAATGACGGTATAAAACATCCACCTTCATTAAAAAATATACTTAAAGAATTAGAAGACGATTTAAACATTAATTATCCTGTAAGTGGAAACCTGGAAAAATGGGCTGATCAGGGTGTTCTTTTATTAAATGCAATATTAACTGTTAGAGCAAATCAAGCTGGGAGCCATCAAAAGAAGGGTTGGGAGACTTTTACAGATAAAGTAATTGAAATCATTAGCGATAATAAAGAAAATGTAGTATTTATGCTTTGGGGCGGATATGCTCACAAGAAAAAGAAATTAATCAATACCAATAACCACTTTGTTTTGGAAACAGGTCATCCGTCTCCATTAAGTGCAAATAGGGGGTATTGGTTTGGTAATAAGCAATTTAGTACAACTAACTCCCTGTTGCTGCAAGCTGGGCTGTCTGCAATTGAGTGGTCACTAAAGTAGGTTTCTCGTTTCTTATTATTTGTGGCTTTTTGTTATTTACTTTTTTTGTTGATTTATTACAACTAATTATTAAAAGCAAAAAGTTCACCGCCACTAGAAAACTTAAAATCAGAGTAATTGTTAATAGCATATTAGTCTGTTTTTTTTTGTTAATAGCACATAGATGGCTTGTCAAATATAATTAAAAAATGGATAATCTGTACTTTAGCCTGTTATATTGTAAGAAAAATCTAAATATATTATTAAAAAATAATGTATTTAGTCGTAAAAAACAAACGTTTTATCGACAAATATTAAACTTATCGTAAAATTAAAGGGTCTTTTATAGAAGATTACTAAATATTAGTAGTTAATTCTGAATATTTCACTTTTTTTGGAATTATGTTCAAATTTAGGAGTTCATCTTGAACATTTTCTATGGTTTTTTCATCAATAACCTCTTGAGACCATTCTGTAAGAGATAACCATTCTTGTACATCTTCCAGTTTTTGATCGTACCTATTTGCAATGGTTTTATCGATACTTGGTATAGATTTAAAATCAGTAGTTGAAATATTAATGATGTTCAAAATTCTTCTCAGGGCTTCTTCTTGATTTTCGATAAATTCATTGCGCACTGCAATAACAAAACATGGCCAAGGGGAAGGGCAATTACCTATGCGTCTAAATGTTCCATTATCAACTAAAGGTTTTGTGGTAAATTTTTCCCACATAAAATAATCTGCTTCTTCATCGGTTAAACCCTTAACCGCACCATCAAGATTTTTAATGACTTCAAACTTTAAATCTTTGTTCAAGTCCCATTTATTATTCTTGGCATTTATATAGGCCATAAGATGTGAACCCGAACCATATCGGCTTATTGCAGCTCGAGAGCCCTTAATATCCTCCAAGGATTCAAACTTTGATTTATTCGCCACATGAATTCCCCAGATCAATGGAGTTTTTACGAAAGTTTGAACAATTTTAGAAGGGTTGCCTGCAATTATATCTTTTATGATACCCTCAGTAAGGATAACAGCTATGTCAATTTCGCCAGAACGTAAAGCTTTGCACATTGCGCCAGTACCACCATAATAATCATGCCATCTTAAATTAATTCCTGCATTCTTGTATTCACCATTCTTTAAAGTTAAGTACCATGCAAGATTGAAATGTTCAGGAACACCTCCTATATTGACTTTTTTCATATTAGATATTAACGATGCGTTCTAAGGCATATAAGATTAATTTCTCAACTGTTTTTTTAGGATTTTTACTAAAATCACCATTAGATCTATTTGCTATAATAGCATTAAGCGATAAGGCTTCATGTCCTAAAAGTTTGGAAAGTCCATAAATAACTGAGGTTTCCATTTCAAAATTGGTGATTCTAAATTCTTTATAACTGAAGTTATCTAGTTTTGAATTGAGTTGGTCGTCATATAAGGGTAGTCTAAGCACTCTTCCTTGAGGGCCATAAAAACCGCCAGCAGTTCCGGTCATACCCATAAAAACTTTTTCACTTTTGAAGTGTTTTTCTAAGTACTTGCTATTATTAATAATAATTGGTCTTGCTTTATTCTTATCCCATTTTGTATGTTTTATAAAGGCATCCTCAATTTCCGGATTGCTAATACCATTAATTTGGTAAAAATGAAGCATACCGTTTATATCTAAACCATGGGTGCTCATTATAAAGGAATCAACAGGAATATCTGCCTGCAATGATCCTGAGGTGCCAATTCTTACAATATTTAGACTGGTTAATTCTGTTTTTGGTTTGCGTGTTTTTAAATCTATATTAACTAATGCATCAAGCTCATTAAGTACTATATCAATATTATCTGGACCAATACCTGTAGAAATTACAGAAATCCTTCTGTCTTTATAATACCCAGTCTGTGTTTTAAATTCACGTTTTTGAGTACTAAACTCAATGCTGTCAAAATGTTTTGTGATTTTCTCAACTCTATCTTGATCACCAACAAAAATGATAGTGTCTGAAATATCATCTGGTTTCAAATTTAGATGGTAAACACTGCCATCTGGGTTTAATATTAATTCGGAATTTTTAATTGACATGCAATACCGTTTTTACAAGTTTATTTTGATCTACACTAAATTGGTATTCTAACCTTTTAACACCTCCATAACTCATATCGTTATTGACTTCCACTGCATAATTATACCTTCTCAATAACGCCTCATGTCCTTTTCTGTTTAGATTTATACCTTCCTCAGAAACCTCAAAAAATATGGATAGTTTATCGATTAATCTCTTCATCTGTAAATCACCATATCCATAAAAACCTTGATAATTTAAACAATAACCCATTAAATGATGTTCTGAGTTAATCTGGTTGTCTCTAATTAACCTAAGGATATTATCTTCTAAAACACTTAAACCACTCTTTTGGTGAGGATATCGCTTCAAATGAGCTTTTAGGCAATTACTCATGTATCTGAAGTTAGAATTTGTTACTATATACGGTTTTAAAATATTGTGATCTTTACCACAGTATGTTCGCCATAAGGCAATTGCTAAATCTTTGTCATCTTGACTTAATAATACCTTGTCTTTATAGTGCCGTTCTATTTGATCAGGATTAAGTTCTCCTAATCCTTTTAGGCTTTTTTCTCCTTCGACTCGTCCGCTACAAATTAAATATAGTGGTTTTTCTATTTCTTTTTGATGCAAAAGATTAAGGACGCCAATTAAATTAATGTGACAAAACAAATCATATTCAAACCAGAGATTTATCTCATCGTACTTTTCAACATCATCTAGTTTTGATAACTCTTCCTTAAGTTCATTTGTGTCAACTTCAATATCATAATAAGATTTTAAAAAATCAGCTCTAATTTCGAAAAACTCTTCTGAGTCAATTTTTGGTATAGTTGGCCCTTCGCAAAGCATTTCTTGCCAGGTTAGTATATCATTTTTAAAGCCTAGTTCTCTCAAATAATCAGTTAGAATATTACCATTAGTAATATGCAAACAAGTTTTACCCATAATACTTAACCTCCAACTCGTTTAACGTTAAATCCTTTTTCTTTTAACATGGACATAATTTTATCTCTATAATCACCTTGAATAATGATTTTGTTATCCTTAAAACTACCTCCAACACTTAATTTAGATTTAAGCTCTTTTGCTAGTTTCTTGAAATCATTAGTTGTACCAGTATAACCTTCAAGAATTGTTATTGGTTTACCTTTTCTTTTTTCGTATTTGCAAATTATAGGATCATCTTGCATCCAAACACCACTTTCTTTTTCGTTCAGGTTTTCATTAGGAACTTCAACGTGATCAGGAAATAAATTTTTTAATTGATCTTTTAAATCCATTCTATTTCTTTATCAAGCCAAGTTCAACAAGTCTTTCATTTAAAAACTCACCTGCAGTAATATCATCGAATTTTTTATGATTCTTTTCGTCAACACAACTATCCAATACATCTAATTTCATTTCACTAATTGGGTGCATAAAAAAAGGTATTGAATATCTAGAAGTTCCCCAAAGTTCACGTGGTGGATTTACAACTCTATGAATAGTAGATTTTAACCTATTGTTTGTATGTCGTGAGAGCATGTCGCCAACATTAATCATTAATTCATCTGGTTCTGCAATAGCATCAATCCACTCACCATCATGTCTTTGTACTTGAAGGCCTCGACCTTGTGCTCCCATTAATAAAGTAATTAGATTTATATCACCATGAGCGGCTGCTCGCACGGCATTCTCAGGTTCTTCAATAATTGGTGGATAATGAATAGGTCTTAATATAGAATTACCGTTATGTATGTACTCGTCAAAATAGGTTTCTTCCAAATTTAAATGCAATGCTAAAGCGCGTAATACATACTTTGCAGTTTTCTCAAGCATTTCATAAGCTTCTTTCCCCACTTTATTAAATTCTGGAACTTCTTTAACTTCTACATTATCCGGATATTCCTTTTTCCTTTCTTCATCATCCTCAACATATTGTCCAAAATGCCAGAATTCTTTTAAGTCACCTTCTTTCTTTCCCTTGGCACTTTCTTTACCAAAAGAGACATAGCCTCTTTGGCCACCAATTCCAGGAATTTCATATCTTTTTTTTGTTTCAACCGGTAAACTAAAGAACGTTTTTACTTCATTGTAAAGTCTATCTACCAAATTGTCGTCCAAAAAATGGCCTTTTAGAGCAACAAAACCAATTTCTTCGTACGCCTTTCCTATTTCATTTATAAACATTTGCTTTCGCTCAGGATCATTAGAAATGAAGTCCATTAAATCTACGCTAGGTATTCTATCCATTAGATTGTGTTTTATTTTTATTCAATATACAAATCTAACGAAAATACTACTAAATTATTAGGTCCGATTTATTTACAATTTAAAGGTGTTTATATAAATGTTGCATCAAATTTATTTACATTTGAGATAATCTTTAAAATGCATTATGCCCACCATAACTAAGAGCAATATTAATTACGATAAAAGGGATTTAAATGATAAAGTTTTACTGAGACTTTATTACAATATGCTGAGGCCACGGTTAATTGAAGAAAAGATGTTAATTCTTCTTAGGCAAGGCAAAATTTCTAAATGGTTTTCTGGCATTGGACAAGAAGCTATTTCTGTTGGAGTAACAATGGCCCTAAAACCGAGTGAGTATATACTTCCGATGCACAGGAATTTAGGGGTTTTTACAACACGTGAAATCCCATTACATCGTTTGTTTTGTCAGTGGCAAGGTAAAGCGAGTGGTTTTACCAAAGGCCGCGATAGATCTTTTCATTTTGGAACACAAGATTACAATATTGTGGGAATGATTTCTCATTTAGGTCCACAATTAGGAGTTGCTGATGGTATAGCATTAGCTAACCTTCTTAAAAAAAACGGACAAGTTACAGCGGTTTTTACAGGTGAAGGCGGTACAAGTGAGGGAGATTTTCATGAGGCTTTAAATGTTGCTGCTGTTTGGCAATTACCTGTAATTTTTTGTATTGAAAACAATGGTTATGGATTATCAACACCAATAAATGAGCAATACCGTTGCAAACATATAGCAGATAGAGGTAAAGGTTATGGCATGGAGTCTTTTATATTAGATGGTAATAATATAATTGAGACTTATACTAAGGTTAAGAAATTAGCTGAAAGTATAAGAAAGCGTCCAAGACCTCTCCTTATTGAATTTAAAACATTTAGAAGAAGAGGTCATGAAGAGGCGAGTGGTACAAAGTATGTGCCGAATGAATTAATGAAAGAATGGGAAGCTAAAGATCCTATTGAAAATTTCCGAAGTTACTTGTTTAGTAAGAAGATTTTAAATCAAGAAATCGAAGAGCAGTATAACTCCGAAATAAAAGCAGATATAGATAGATCATTGGAGTCAGCTTATGCTGAAGAAGCTATAACACCAAATAAAAGTGATGAATTAAATGATGTGTATAAGTCATACGAATATCAGGACATTATACCTAACAAAAAAGTTAATGAATTAAGATTCATTGATGCAATTTCAGAAGGATTAAAACAATCAATGGAAAAGCACAAAGATCTTGTTATTATGGGACAGGATATTGCTGAATATGGTGGTGTTTTTAAAATTACAGAAGGCTTTGTTGAACAATTTGGAAAAGAACGTGTTAGAAATACACCTATTTGTGAATCTGCTATAGTTGAAGCTGGTATGGGATTGTCTATTGCAGGCATGAAAGCAGTTGTAGAAATGCAGTTTTCAGACTTTGTAACCTCAGGGTTTAATCCAATTGTAAATTATTTGGCAAAATCACATTATAGATGGGAACAAAGTGCTGATGTTGTTGTACGTATGCCATGCGGTGCTGGTGTAGGAGCAGGTCCTTTTCATTCTCAGACAAATGAAGCCTGGTTTACAAAAACACCTGGACTCAAAGTAGTATACCCAGCATTTCCTTATGATGCTAAAGGATTGATGGCAACTGCAATTAATGATCCAAATCCGGTAATGTTCTTTGAGCATAAGGCATTATATAGAAGCATACGTCAAAACGTGCCAACTGATTACTATACATTACCATTTGGTAAGGTCTCTAAGGTTAGAGATGGTGATGATATAAGTATAATTACATATGGAGCTGGTGTGCATTGGGCTATTGAATCACTTGACGCTAATTCTGATATATCTGCTGATCTCATTGATTTAAGAACTCTCCAGCCGCTAGACATAGAATCAATAATACATTCAGTTAAAAAGACAGGTAAAGTACTCATTCTTCAAGAAGATTCTTTATTTGGTGGTATTGCGAGCGATATTTCGGCATTAATTATGGAGGAATGCTTTGAGTTTTTAGATGCTCCAATTAAACGCTTGGCAAGTATGGAAACACCTATTCCGTTTGCTCAACAATTAGAAGATCAATATTTAGCTAAATCTAAGCTTAATGATGTTTTAATGGAGTTGGTCGCTTATTAGTTTATCGGAATTTTTAGTGCTTTGTATAGTCACAATCTACAAAAGCTAAAAATATCTTAATGCTTACCATTTAAAATGGTAAATTCGGGACACTAAAAAATTATCTAAAATGAAAAACAAACTACTATTGTTGGTGCTTTGCATTTCAGCATTTTCATTCGGTCAAATCATTCCGGAAGATGTTAAGCCACCAAGCTGGAAACAGCCCAATGAATTTACTTCAAGTTCAAAACCATTTAAACTTCAATCATTCGACTTGAAGAGTATTCAAGATGAAGATTTAATTAATGATAAGGACAAGTCAAAACCATGGCGCTTTGGTCATGAACTCTATGTGAATCATAATTTCAATGAAGTAGGTAAATGGACAACTTTACCTAATGGAGATAAGGTATGGAGAATGTCTTATACATCTGAAGGAGCATTATCATTAAACTTTTTCTTTGATGTCTTTCGGATTCCTGAAGGTGCCAAATTGTATGTCTACAACAATGAAAAAACTGATATTATCAGACCTTTTACATATCACAATAACAACCCTGAAGAAGTGTTAGGTACTTGGTTGGTAGAAGGAGATAGAGCTTGGATTGAGTATCATCAACCTGCAAACATTAAAGGTCAAGCAAAATTAACAGTAGGCTCTGTAATCCATGGATACAGAACGGCAGAAACGTACCAAAAGGCACTTAACGATTCTGGTGCATGTAACCATGATGTTGATTGTGATATTACACCTCCAGGCACTGACTCTTATAATATCGATACTGTAAAAGAGAGCGTTAAAAAGGCGTCAGGTATGCTTGTAACCGGAAACACAGGCTTTTGTTCCGGTACATTGGTGAATAACACGAGTAATGACGGTACACCATATTTTATGACTGCAAATCACTGTGGTTTTTCAACTAGTTGGGCCTTTCGTTTTAACTGGAGAAGTCCAAACCCTTCTTGTGGCACGTTTACCAATAGCACAAATGGCCCATTTAATCAAACCGTAAGTGGTGCAGTTTTAAGAGCAAATAGTTCACAATCAGATATGGCATTAGTTGAAATAACTGACCCAACATTTTTTAATAATAACCCTGACGTAGTTTGGGCTGGTTGGAACAACTCAACGACACAAACTCCTAATTTGAATTTTGGAATACATCACCCAAGTGGAGATATTCAAAAGGTTTGTAGAGACGATCAAGGAGGTACTAGAACTCAGACCAATTTTAATGGAAATCCTACAACTCAGGTTTGGCGTATTGCTGATTGGGATTTAGGTGTTACAGAACCTGGATCTTCAGGATCAGGATTGTTTAATGAGAATGGAGAGTTGATAGGTGTATTATCCGGAGGTAGCGCTGCTTGTTCTGGCACTAACGACAATGGAGGGTTTGATATCTATGGTCGTTTTGGTGTGGCCTGGGACTTTGGTAGTTCGGCCTCATCAAGATTACGGGATTGGTTAGATCCAGGGAATACAGGAGCAACAGAGGTTGGAATATATCCTCCATTGGAAACCTATGATATTGACGCAAGAGTTTCTGCCGGTAGTGGTAATGAAGCGATTTTGTGTTCTGAAGATTTTTCTCCAGATGTAACACTTATAAATCCAGGAAATTTAAACTTAATATCCGCAGATGTAACATATCATTTAGATTCAGAGCCAGAAACAACAATTAATTGGACTGGTAATTTGGCTACAGATGCAAGTCAAGTAATAGCTAATCCAACCTACCCTGGCTTAGCTCCTGGTGGTCATTCGTTTACTGTTCAAGTAACAAATCCAAATAGTACTGTAGATGAAAATACCTCAAATAACACTTTTGTTTTTGCCTTCGAAGTTTCACCAGAGTACTCAACCAATGACATCATTCTTGATATCACTACGGATAATTATGCAAGTGAGACTACATGGGAGGTGAGAAATAGTTTAGGGGTATTAATTAGTAATGGAGGAGCAGCATATGCCAATGCCACTACTTATCAAGAGACAATTTCAATTCCTGCATTTGATGAATGTTATACATTTACTATTTTAGATTCATTTGGTGATGGTATTTGTTGTGGATTTGGAAGTGGTTCTTATAGTTTAGAGGATGGAGATGGAAATGTAATAATAGCAGGAGGTGATTTTGGAGCTAGCGAATCAGTTTTATTTAAAGCATTGGATCCGCTTAGTATTGATGATAACTCACTAGCAGATTATGTTTCAATTTATCCAAACCCAGTTGAGGACGAATTAAATATTCGTACACAAAACATTAGTGAAGTATTGGATTACGAAGTTGTAAATGCTCTAGGTCAAAATGTTCAAGTAGGTAAATTACCTATTAATACGCTAAATAGAATTTCATTATCAGAATTAAGTACCGGTATTTACTTTATTAAACTAAGTACTGCGACCAGTAGTTTTGTTCAAAAAATTATTAAGGAATAATTTAAAGATTTTATAATAAAATAAAAGCCAGTTTATTAAATAAACTGGCTTTTTACTTTGATTGACTTTGATTAGGTTCAATTCTCATAACTTGATAGTTTCTAGGTCATCATCTAAACTATTAGATGTAGTGACGATTTTTGCTAAAGCTCTCATAACTGTTTGATTTAGTGATTGATGAATTACGTTATTATCTATAACGTCTTTTACTGTTCCAGGTATGACTTTTCGTTCCTACTGTTGTACCTGTTAATTGATTGTTGTTTAAAGTTCTCATAATTGTTTGATTTAATGATTGATGAATTACGTTATTATCTGTAACGTCTTTTGTTGTTCCAAGTATGACTTTTTGTGCCTCTTATTGTACAAGTTAATTGATTGTTGTCTAATGTTCTCATGATTTTCGTTTTTAATTGATTACATAATATAGACGACACAAAAATTAATTTGTTACAGTACTTTGCATTACATAGTAGTAATTTAACATACTTTAACTATTTACGCATTATTTTAACTTCTGAAACAATGAAAGAATAGGCCTTTTAAACTGTAACTAGTTCATTTTTAGACAACTCGTTTGGAGCTTTATAAAAAAACCGTTTAGCATATTTTTCTCTTCAATGGAAGTATGCTTTGGTTAATTCATCTTGTACAGCTACAAATGCTTCATTAGATGTTGATGCATCATGGCTCAGAGATATGACCGCCTTTTTGGGATGAACTGAAGATTGTTCACTCTTATTTCCGTTACAATAACCACATGAATCTGATCCGTTACTATCAACGAACTCAATTACGGATTGTTTTAATTTCTCAATAGGGATAATTTCATTCTTTACCATTATTTCATTTTCAGCATTTATATAAATTCTCAATAAATTCCTTTCCGCGATATCTGCTTTGCAAATTGTTCCTGAAGGACATTCTGCTGGTAATTGTTGTAAAATTCCTTTTTCAACAGATATTGTAGTGGTTACTAAAAAGAAAATAAGTAATAAAAAAGCAATGTCTGCCATTGAACCTGCGTTGACCGTGGCAGATTGTCCTCGTGAAGTATTCATAATTTGAATATTTTAAATGTTAATACTATAAAGGCCAAGAACAATACCAATCTTGTTAAAGGTTATTAACAATAGCTACGAGAAACACTTACAATGTGCTATTTTTGCAAAATTAATGACTTAGCAATTTTCAATGTCTACAGGAACGTTAAACGAAAATATTACAGAAAAGCGCCTTTATGATTATCAGATTAAGGACCTCAACCGCATTTTTGATGTAATGGACGAGGAAGATGATAAGTTTAATTTGCTGTATCAATTACCAACCGGAGGAGGGAAGACTGTAATTTTTTCTGAGATAGTAAGACGTTACATTGAAAAGCACAATAAAAAGGTGGTAATCTTAACGCATCGTATTGAGTTGTGTAGACAAACTTCGAATGTTCTTACAGGATTTAAGGTTAAGAATAAAGTCATAAACAGTAAGGTTAAAACCTTACCAGATCAAGACGATTACAAGTGTTTTGTGGCAATGGTTGAAACACTTAATAATAGATTATCTGATAAAGATTTTGAGTTAAATAATGTGGGACTTGTTATCATTGACGAGGCTCATTATAACTCATTTAGAAAGTTATTCAAATTTTTTGAGAACTGCTTTATATTGGGAGTTACTGCAACACCTTTAAGTAGTAATATTAAGTTACCAATGAAAGATAACTATGATAAACTTATAGTTGGTGATGATATTGCTACACTTATTAAGAATGGATTTTTAGCTACAGCAGATTTGTATCATTATGATGTTGGTTTAACCACATTAAAAATAGGTATTAATGGAGATTATACCGTAAAGTCTTCTGAAGCACTTTACACCAATACATTAATGCAATCTAAGTTGCTAACGGCCTATGAAGAATTAGCAAAAGGTAAAAAAACACTGATTTTTAATAATGGTATATATACGTCAAAGGAAGTATATTATACATTTAAGAAGGCTGGTTATAACGTAAAGCATTTAGACAATACCGCGAGTAAACAAGAGCGTAAGGATATTTTAAAGTGGTTCAAAAATACTCCAGATGCTGTGTTGACTTCGGTCAGTATTCTCACAACCGGATTTGATGAACCAACTGTAGAATCAATCATACTTAATAGAGCTACTCGGTCATTAACTTTATATTTTCAGATGATTGGTCGTGGTAGCAGAATTTTTAAAGACAGAAACACTTTTCAAGTTATAGATCTTGGTAACAATATTGCAAGGTTTGGTCCTTGGAGCCAACCTGTTGACTGGCAACACATTTTTAAATATCCAGATTTATATCTCGAGAATATTATTGATGATGAGTTATTAGAACGCGATTTTGTTTACGTTATGCCAGAATCTGTAAAGGAACAATTTAAAAAATCTCCCAGCTTGGAGTTTGATGTTAAAGCCACTTATAAAGATGTGATTAACTCAGGTAAAAAATCTTTTACAGTCATTGAACTATCAATTGCCCAACATTCTCAAATGTGTATTGAAAACAGTGAGGATGTATACGATGCAAGGGCATTAACTAAGTTGCTGCAAGATGATATTGCATACCGTATTAAACAATATAGTTACTGTATTATGAATAGTACAGATAATTATAAAGATTGGCTTTTTGAGGAATATAACAGGAAATTGAGAATAAGTTTTAACGGTAAGTTTTAACGTTTTTTTGTAAGGAATTATATTTTTTAGCGTTTATTTTGAAATAGGTACAGTTTTTGAGCATAAGTTTAAAAAAAAAATTCTAGTCTAAATAAAAGTGAAAACACTCAAATCTACATTAATTGTTTTTAGCATGTTATGTGCCACAATGGTGTATTCTCAAGTTAAGGACAAGAAAACTAAATCCATAAGAATTCCTGCTGAGAAGTCAGATAAGGAAAAAGACTCCATTCCATTAAGAATTAAGGTAGCACCAAAATTAGAAAAGGAAGACAATAAAAATTCAGGTTCTAAAAACGATACTAAGAACTTTAAAATGAAAGAATCTGAGACGCCATTCTCCATGGTTTATGATGATGGTTTAAAAAGTCCAGGTGAGATTTACGAAAAACGTTGGAAGAAAGAACTTGTAAAAGGTGGTGTGATCAAAACAATGTCAGATCAGTTTCTAGGTGAACACAATGTGGATACAAAGTTTGTTAATATAGTATGCAGAGATCATGAGTTTCCTGATGGTGATAGGGTGCAAATTGTATTAAATGGTTTTATAGTAAAACATAACCTATTACTTACTAACAGTTACAGAAGAGTTGAAGTTAACCTGGCAGAAGGTAAAAATATAGTAGATATCATCGCGCTTAATCAAGGTGATTCTGGCCCAAATACAGCTGAATTTGTAGTTTATGATGATGCAGGAAAAGTAATTTCTTCAAAAGAGTGGAATCTCTTAACTGGTGTGAAAGCTAGGATAATCTTCAATAATCAAAAAACTGTAATAAAACCTAAAGCAGGAGATAAGGAAGACAATGACGAAGCTTCTAATAATTAAATTTAGAAATATCTCCAGGTTTCATGCCTTCTAGTTTATAGTTTCCAATACGTACTCTTACCAAGCGTAGAGTTGGAAATCCAACCTTGGCAGTCATTTTCCTTACCTGTCTATATTTACCTTCTTTTAATATAATTGAAATCCATGAGGTCTGACCATGACGTTCTTCTCTCACAAACCTATCAATAATATGGCTTGTATTAGATAATAATGAAACATCGCAAGCCTGTGTTTTATAGAATTTGCCTTTTACAGTAATATCTACACCATTTCTTAATTCATTAATTGCTATTTCATCAATGATACCATCTACCATTACGTGGTATTCTTTTTCAATTTTAGAACTTGTTATTAATTGGCTAAACTTTCCATCGGTTGTCAGTAACAATAAACCTTCAGATTTTTCGTCTAATCTACCAACAGCCATAGTATCTTTAGAAAATTCATCTAGCTCACCTAAAAGATGCTTACTTTTCCTTTTCTTCTGGTTGTTCACAAATTGACTTAAATATCCATAGGGTTTATATATTTTATAATAATGATGCACCCTTTTTCTTATTTAAAATTCACCACCATGTAACAAAATATTTTTGTAAGCTATTATTTTCCTGTTTTACCCAAATAAGAGGTGATCTATTTTCATTGATAAACTTCTTGATTTTAGCATGTGCTGTATTAAAATCTAACCATTTTATATTACTTCTGATTTTGCACAGCCATTCTAATTTAGTAGGTATATAAAATTGACAATTCTTCAAGGACTCTATTAAATTATAATTGAAATACTCACCTGTAAGGCACTGTTCATTTAAAGGTATAAGCTTTTCTGCATTACTTTTATAAGGTACAAAAAGCTGTGCTTTAAAGCATGTGAGTTGCTTAATTTTAGCAACATCAATACCTAGGCTTTTGATTGCTGAAATAGCTTCAGGCTTAAAGAGAAGTGGTAATTGCCTATTTTTTAACTTGTTGAGCTTGTAAATCAAACTATCCTTTCTATTGGGTCCAATCCAATGCCCAAGTGAATCATTAGGATCAGCATTAGAATCGAACAGATAGAATTTATAAATAATTTCTAAATGAATTGGTTGTTGTTCTAGAAGAAACAATAGATCTAGCTCACCAATGGTTTCCTTTTCTTTATTTATCTGTAAGTTCTCTGCAATTATTTCTGCATTAAATAGGTTTTGTATCTGAAATGACACAAACTTTTCTACTAGATTCCCAAGACGAATTGAATTAAATTCCTTATCTCTAATAAAGAGCTTGGATGTCGAATCCGGAACATATTGCTCCATATTAAATACCTTTTTGTCTTTCCAAAGTAGAGGAGTGCCCTGATAGCCATTAAACATTTCTTGTAATATTTCTTTGTCGTGAGAATTCACTTTTCAATTCTTTTGAAAATATTTAAAACCTAGCTTATGACATGTTTTTAAGCATAAAGTAAAAGTACCTTTATTGATGCAATTTTCAAGGAATTTTAATATTTAAAAAACACATAATTATTATCTTTAAATGTGTGATTTAATATTCTATATTGTGAAATTAAGGTTTGTTTTGTTGTATTTAATCTTTACCATATTATTTGCTTGTGGTAGTTCAAAAAAAGAATTCTCTCCTGAGGAAATTAAGAAGGCAGAAGAATTAAGAGAAATGGTTCGGGCCAAAATATTTAAATTTGATGCTAAGTTTGCTTATCCTATGCAATCTAATGATGTAATACGGGCTACTAATGCATTAATGAAAGGTACTCAAAACTTGGGAGGTCAAATAAATTTGTCAAGCAATGGTGATTTTTTAATATTAGATGGTGACACTGCAAAAGGTAGTTTGTCATTTTTTGGAGAAATGCGTAATGTGGGATTCAGTGATATTTCAGATAATGGTATTAATTTTTCTGGTCCATATACCGATTTTTCAATCGAAGAAAAGAAAAATGGCGATAAAATTATTATTCAATTTGACGCTAATAGTACCGTGGAACAATTTAGGATTAGAATGGTTGTATTTACTAACTACAAGAGCAATATGATCGTTTACGGTTCTAATAGGACTGCAATAAGATATACAGGAGAAATACTACCATTAGACAAAGACAACTAGTTTATTTGTGTAGTTACTTCAAAATGGCGTTCTTGTATTTATGTTTAATAAACGCTATTACTACCTCATTAAAATTCAGTATTTAGGTTATCGTTTTCATGGTTGGCAAAAACAACCTGATGTAAAAACATTGCATTTAATGATCGATAGGACGTTTAAGTTCATTTTAGGCGATCAAAAATTTAAAACTTTAGGTGCAGGAAGAACGGATGCAATGGTTTCTGCCAATGAAGCCGCATTAGAGCTGTTTCTTTATGACAAGCCGATAGAGGATTTTGATGCCTTTCTTCAATTATTCAACCATAATTTACCCCAAGACATTAGAGCATTAAAGATTAAAGAGGTAGACCAAAAATTTAATATAATTCAAGATTCTAAAATTAAGGAATATCATTATGTTTTCTCTGAAGGCACTAAAAATCACCCGTTTTGTGCGCCAATTTTATCTACCATTTTAGATCGGTTAGATGTAGAATTAATGAAAGAAGGTGCGAGGTTATTTGAGGGTACTCATAATTTTAAATCTTATTGCTATCGCCCAACTAACAAAGGTGAATATATTAGAACAATTGAAAAATCTGTAATTACCAATAATAACATATATTCCGCTAATTTCTTTCCCGAATCAACATATGTATTTAAAATTAGAGGAAAAGGATTTATGCGTAATCAAATTAGATTAATGTTTGGTTGTTTGATAAAATTAGGAAGGGGAGAAGTAACCCTAGATTATATTGCATCAACATTAAAAGATGATAGCCAGGAAGTTATGGATTATATTGCTCCTGCATCAGGTTTAATACTCCATTCCTTAGATTTTGATTAATCAGTTTTCTGGATAATTTTTACTATAATTATACAGGCTATTGTACTTAAGCTTAAAAGAATAATTCCCTTAATAGTATTACCATAAATAAAACTACCTATACTGAATAATGTTGAATACACTCCTAAGGTACCAATAATGAATGCTACGATTTTTAATCCAAAACCATTAAATTTAGATTTACCAGCAAAAACCAAGCTATCAAACTCATCTATTGTCTTTTGATTTGTAGGTTTGGTAAATACAGTCACCAAGACCCAACCCAATGTGGTAATTACAACTCCAGTGACTAATTGCCAATGTGACGGTAAATCTATGATATGAACATCTAACTTTCCATTAATGAAAAAGAATAATGCAATAGAAAATGAAATCACCATTGCAGCTATTTCACTAAATGGATTCACGCGATGCCAAAACCATCTAAGTATAAAAAGCAAACCAGTACCAGCACCTATCTGTAATAACAGGTTAAATACATCCTTTGCAGATTGCAAATAAAAAGAAAACCAAGCTGCTAAAATCATCAATAAAACAGTAGAAATTCTACCAACGCGTACTTTTTGTTTTTCTGATGCTTCTTTATTAATGAATCTACTATAAAAATCATTAACTACATAAGAACTTCCCCAATTCAATTGAGTTGATATAGTACTCATAAATGCAGCGATTAAGGATGTCATAACAATTCCTATTAGTCCTGCAGGTAAATATGTCATCATAGCGGCATAAGCAACATCATCTCCTTGCATCTCAGCAGTTAGACCTGGAAATGCACTTGAAATAGAATTAAGGTCTGGGAATATAACTAATGAAGCAAGACCTACAATAATCCACGGCCAAGGCCTCATTGCATAATGTGCAAAATTAAAGAACAAGGTTGCCCAAGTTGCGTGTTTTTCGTCCTTAGCAGCTAACATTCTCTGAGCAATATATCCACCACCACCTGGTTCGGCACCAGGATACCATGTACTCCACCATTGAACAGCAAGAGGAATAATTAATAGGGTAATTAAAGCCTCGGTATTATTAAAATCAGGAAAAAAATCTAATTTAGAACTTACACTATCATGAGTTAAGAGCGCTGACAAACCATTTATTTCAGGTAGACCAACAATATAGATCGTGGCCCAAATACTACCAATCATTGCAATAATAAATTGAATGAAATCGGTTATAAGTACACCTTTCAATCCTCCTAAAGATGCATAAAAAACAACAATTATTGAAGAATATATTAAGGTTTGCTCTTGTGAAAAACCAAGCAAAATATTAGCAATTTTTACTCCGGCTAAACATACACCAGCCATTGTAATAATGTTAAATATTACACCTAAATAAATGGCTCTAAATCCCCTTAAAAATGCGGCACTTTTACCAGTATATCTAAGTTCATAAAATTCAAGATCAGTTGTAATACCACTTCTTCTCCATAGTTTTGCATAAAAAAATACAGTTAGCATACCTGTAAGCAATAATGCCCACCAAACCCAATTGCCAGATACACCATCATTTCTAACCAATTCAGTCACAAGTCCTGGTGTATCAGCCGCAAATGTGGTTGCTACCATACTTACACCTAATAACCACCAAGGCATATTTCTACCAGAGAGAAAAAACTCATTAGTGTTTTTACCAGCGCGTTTGGAAACATATACACCAATAAATGCAAATAAGCTTAAAAAGAAAATGATTATTACCCAATCAATTGTACCTAACTTCATAATTTTTATTTGTTACCAAATCTAATATTTTAAAACCAAAAAAGGCATTAGTAAATACTAATACCTCTTTATTGATTGGTTGGTTAATTTTTAAGATATCCAGTTCTTAGATGATGAATGTCTAGCAAACAAAACTAGTACAATACAAATTACCATTACCATTATTGGCATTGTTAAACTCATACCCTCAACGTTTATAAATAAATAAACATGCTGAACTATGGCAGACAGAGCTGATAAAACAAGCATTGAGATTGCCCATTTTTTTCTGATCAACAAGAAAAGAGCTCCTAAGGCACCACAGAATACTGCTAAGGCAAATGCTGCAGTATACCATGCAGGATATTCCACTAGAAATTCTGCTTGCTGTTCTTCTGGAAGTGCCGCAATCATTTCGTCTGTAGCAAATGCTCTGCCCAAATAGGCCATTATACCCATTGCATTCCAGACTAAAGCTAATACACTAATAATCCAAAACCATACTGGTGGTTTTTGTGTTGTTGATGTCATAATATTGATGATTTAGTTAGTTATACCTATTACAATTTATAAAAAAAACAATTAAAAATGTTTGATAAATTGATTTTACACGAAGAAAAAAGGGCGCTAGTTTTTGCTAACACCCTTTAATTTAAAATATTAAATTTCTTATTCTACAACATGTAATTTTGGCTCTTTATCTACAAATTTACCGTTAACAGATTCACCAAGAATGATGACCTCTTTAGAACGCTCGTACATTTTTATAGCACGATGCATTTGTAATTTTGTACCACTGTAAAGTTTAACACCTGATTTTGAGCCTTTGTTTCTAATTTCAATGTAAAAACCATCCTTTAATTTGGTTGGCCTAGTTGCTGGTCTACCCATAAATTTATTGTGAATTTTAAATAGTAGTGCATGATAGTGAAAATTATATCACTACGCAAGTTTATTTTTTAACATTTGAGTTTTGGGGCTATTAAGCAACTTCAATCATTAGAAGAATCGTTAATTCATAGTTAAGTAAATACCATATTTAAAAGGCTTTTTCTATTTTTATATAAATAATGAAATACAATGGCCAATACAATTCCAAAAGAGACTTTTCCTTTTCTAATAAAATTATCCAAAAACAACAATAGAGATTGGTTTAACGATAATAAGGCCGAATTTAAAGCAATAGAAACCAAAGTAAAGGGAGCCTACAACTCTCTTGGTGAATTATTGAATAACCATGATCAAATAGATAAGGTAAAAGTTTTTAGAATTTATAGAGATGTAAGATTTTCTAAAAATAAACTTCCATATAAAACCCATTTCGGTGGTTCGTTTCATAGAAAAAAACCTGGATTGAGAGGTGGCTACTATTTGCATATACAACCAAAAAATGAGTCATTTATTGCTACTGGATTTTGGGAGCCAAATAAGGAAGATTTGTTCAGGATAAGAAAAGAGTTTGAAATGGATGATAGTGAAATACGTGAAATATTAAATCAGACAAAATTCAAAAATACTTGGGGAGGTTTTGTTGGTGACGAATTAAAAACAGCACCAAAGGGATTTGATAAAGAACACCAAGCTATTGATTTGATTAGGAAAAAGCAATTTATATTTATTAAAAAATATACTGATAAAGAGATTAATTCAAAGGGTTTCCTTGATGATGTAAACACCTCATTTGTCAATGTGAGACCATTCTTTGATTATATGAGTGATGTTCTCACTACAAATTTAAATGGAGAATCTTTGCTTTAGACAGCCTTTAGAACATCTGGCTTTATAAACAATTGAATGCTATTTATTAGGCGATTCTTTACAATATTCATCATACGCTTATTTAATGCAGACGAATTTTGAATATAAGTATCGTACTCTTCAATTGTAAATTGGCCAATAATCATACCCTTAATAGAATTTCTAAACTTCATGTCCTTGTGAATAGCATTTTCCATATAATCTAACTGCTTTTGTAATGACAGTTCATAAAATAAATTCTTGCGCTTAGAAATATAATTTTTAAAGACGGCAACAAATAAATCATGTTGCATTTTTATAATAGGTCTTAGGGTTTCATTTTGAAACTTTTCGTCAGCACTCATTGCGTCATAAATTTTAGCAGAGGCTATAATAGGTCTAATAGTGTGCAGGTTTTCGGATCGTTTGTTCATGATTAGATAGGATTAATTTGGAATTAAATTTAATTATTAACACTCAGAATATTTTTACAGTATCGATATCTTGTTAACGTTGTTATTAACAACGCCGGTTCATGGTACCTAAAAGTTAATCAGAATTTGCGATGCTTAGTTCATATATTTCCAAATCAAAATAAGATACAGAAGCTAACACATGATCAAAAATATCACCCATTATAAATTCGTAGTTTTGCCAGCGTATGTCTGCACTAAATGCATAAATCTCCATTGGTATACCTTGAGGTGTTGGTTCTAGTTGACGAACCATTAAAGTCATATTATGGTTTATAGCTGAGTGATTTTCAACATAGGTTAAAAGGTATTTTCTAAATACTCCAAAATTGGTCAAATTGCGTCCATTGATAAGCACAGATTTATCAATAGCATTATTTGTATTAAACTTTTTAATCTCTTCTGATTTTTGTTCTATGAAACTAGATATTAATTGAATTTTTTTAAAGCGCTGAATATCTTCATCCGTTAAAAATTTTATAGTCGAAGTTTTTATAATAACTGATCGTTTTATCCTCCTACCACCAGAAGACATCATACCTCTCCAGTTCTTAAAAGAATCAGATATCAAAGCATATGTCGGAATGGTTGTTATTGTTTTATCCCAATTTTGCACTTTAACAGTTGCCAGGTTTATTTCTATGACATCACCATCAGCACCATATTTCTCAAAAGTAATCCAGTCTCCAATACGCACCATGTCATTAATAGACACTTGAATACTAGCTACAAACCCTAGAATAGTATCTTTAAAAATTAAAAGGATAACTGCAGATGCAGTACCAAGGGTAAATGCAAATTTCAAAAAAGTAATACCTGTAAGGATAGAAAAGATTCCAAAGACGCCTAAAATCCATGCAAATATCATAAATACCTGTATGTAACTATCAACAGGTTTGTCTTTATATTTAGCTAATGTTTTTAGATAGTCTTTAATAGAATTTAAAAAACTTCTAATTATCCTAAGCGTTAATATAACAGCTATAACTTTTAAAGTTTTTTCAATAATATCTTCGGCATATTCAAAATCTGTAAAAACCTGAGGAACTAATTCTAGAAGGATTATTAGTGGAATTATATGCGCTATATTTCTTGGTAGTTTATTACTTATTAGGATATCATCAAAATTGGTTTTAGTACGTTTTGCAAGACCAGTGGAGAAACGCCACAGAAATTTTTTTGTAATAAAATCAACTACAAATGCAATAATTAAAACAGCTACCAATAAACAAATCATATTAATATACTGAGCTGAAGTTGCTGAAAACCCCTTTTCTAAAAAGAAGTCATATATGTAATGTCTTATACTAAGTGTTTTCATTTCTTAAATATTTTTTGTTAATATAGAAAGTACCAAAAGGAATTATTGCAGCAACAAGAGCAATAAATAATGTTTTGTTAGGCCATTTTAATTTAGCACCAAGAATTACTGCAAGGACTATATAGGCCATAAAAAATAAACCATGTGGCATACCTAGCATTTTTACAAATTGTGGGTCATCTTGTAGATATTTAAAAGGCACTGCAATGAAAAGTAATAAAATGTATGAAAGCCCTTCGAGAACAGCAGTAATTCTGAATAGTGGCAACAGTTTTGTCATTAGAAAATATTTGTACAAAAATACATGAGAATTGTATTTTAAAGGGTGTTTTTAACAGCTTTTAATAAAAAATATCAATACTCAAATTCTATTAATTATCTTTAACCTGTTATATACACGAAACCAATCTTTAAATACACTGAGCATACAAATGAAAAAACTATTTAATGAATCCTTTAAGTCAATCTCATTAGTTTTTGTAATTCTTGTTTTTTCAATTTCAGGTATAACAGCTCAATCCCATAAAGGAGATAATAGTACACTTAAAAAAACATATAAGAGAAATAAGACAATTATAGAAAACAACTCATATGAGTTTAGATCCCTCATGGTTTATGACGGTTCACATCGTGAAAAAAACTATAGTAAGGTATCCATTATTAAAAACAAATTATCTGGGTCATTAATACCTATAACAACTTCTAAATCTAGTCTTGTTTCATTCGAAAAGGACAGAATTAAGAATTACAAAGTGCAAACTAATGATGAAAACCAATCAGTAGAATTATCATTTGACGTTGCTTTAGGAGAAATATCATTCCAATTCAATATTAAAATAATGCCAAATGGTAAGGCTTTTTTAAAGGTTTATTCATTGAATGAAGAAATAGAATATATAGGTGCAATCTTTAGACAATAAATGGAAAGAGAGGAATATATAATTCACATTATTGGTGCTGGAATTAGTGGGTTAATAGCAGCTAAAACTTTAGAAGCTAATGGTTATAGACCAATTATTCTAGAATCTTCTGATAATGTTGGTGGTAGAGTTAAAACGGACATAGTAGATGGATATCAATTAGATCATGGTTTTCAAGTATTACTTGATGCTTATCCAAAAGCTCAAGAACAATTAAAGTATGATGACTTAGATCTTCAAAAATTTATAGCAGGAGCAACCATTTTTACTAATGCTAAGTCACAAACCATAGGAGATCCAAGTCGTAATTTAGCTTTGTTGTTGCCAACCCTAATGGGATCAGTTGGAACACTAAGTGACAAATTGAAAATATTGAAGTTAAACAGACAGTTAAAAAAGAAATCTATAAATAAAATTTTTCAAGAGAAATCACAATCTACCTTAGAATATTTAAAAGATTATGGGTTTTCAGATAAGATAATTGATAATTTTTTTAAGCCATTTTTCTCTGGAATATTTTTAGAACCTGAACTCAGAACGCCAAGTATTATGTTTGAGTTTGTCTATAAGATGTTTGGAGAAGGATCTGCAACACTGCCAAAAGCTGGAATCGGAGCAATACCCAATCAAATTAAAAACCAACTTAAACATACCCAATTTAGATTTAACACTAACGTCAAATCTGTAGAAGATAATAAAATAGTATTAGATAGCGGTGAAGTAATAGATACACATTTCACGATTATCGCCACTTCGCCAAGTCAATTTGTTTCAAATTTAAAGAATCAGGAACAACAGTGGAAATCTTGTTATTGTTTATATTTTGAAGTCGATAAACGTAATATTGATAAGCCTTTAATCGGCTTGATAGCTGACCATGGTGCGCTAATTAATAATATCTTTTTTCATAGTAGTCTTAAGACATCTTCTCAAGGTGAAAATGAACTGCTTTCTGTTACTGTAGTAAAGGAGCATCAATTAAATAAAAAAGAACTAAATGAAAGGGTAGAACAGGATCTAAAAAAATATTGCAATATTGAAGTGGCTAAATTTTTAAAAAGCTACCATATAAAACAGGCTTTACCAGACTTAGACTATTTGCAATACGAGATTTCACCAACTGAAACACAATTGAAGCCAAACATATTTTTAGCAGGAGACCATTTATTAAATGGATCACTAAATGCAGCTATGCTTTCAGGTGAACGTGCTGCTCAAGGTTTAATCATGAGTTTAGAGGATGGTCTTGTTGTTGAAAACTTATCTTCAGAGTATATTTAATTTTAAAAAGAAACTGTACCTTTACATTAAGTTTATTGAAGGTACACCTCACAAGTAACAAGTATTCCAAGTTATTTTTTCGGTATTTTAAGATTTTCTGTTTCGTAAGTTATCCAGTAATCATTATTAGTATTTTCTTAAGCAAGTGAATATTAATTTTAAATCATTACATGGGTAGATCACAACAGACATTTAGTAAAAGTGAAAAAGAAAAAAAGAGATTAAAAAAGCGTGAAGACAAACGCAAAAAAATGGAAGCGCGAAAACTTGCCAAGGAAGAAGGTGGATCTCAGGGAATACCAATAGCTTACGTTGATTATAATGGTAATTTAACTGACACTCCTCCAGATCCTTCTATGAAAGTAAAAGTCAAGGCGGAAAATATTGAAATCGGTATTCCCAAAAAGGAAGAAGGGGATGAGGAAGAGTTTGATCCTATTAGAAAAGGTAAGGTTTCTTTTTACGACAGCTCAAAGGGATTTGGTTTTATAATAGACACAGAAACAAACGAGAAATACTTCACCCACGTTAGCGGTATAATCGATGAAATAATTGAAAATGATAAAGTTACTTTTGAGCTAGAGAAAGGACAAAGGGGAATGAATGCTGTGAAAGTTAAAAAATTGTAATTAACTTTTGAATCCAACATTAAAGACAATTGGTCAAAAACACTTCATAGGATTACGAGGTAGTATGCATCACGGTCAAATGGATAAGATTATTTCGCTTTGGAAGAAATTTATGCCAAACAAATTCAAGGTGACCAGTACTCTAAATGAGGAGCTTATTGCTCTGCAGAACTATAAAGACTTTTCTAATACTAAATTGGCTTTTGATATTTGGGCATGTGCAGAAGTGTCTGATCTAAATTATATTCCACAAGGACTAAGTGGCTTAACTATTTCTGCAGGTGAGTATGCGATTTTTGTTCTTAAGGGAATGGATGCGAGTGCATTATACCGTCAAATATTATCAGAGTGGTTACCAAATTCTGGCTATGAAGTAGATAGTAGACCTCATTTTCAAGTTATGGGAAAGAAATATATCAATAATAGTGATAAGTCTGAAGAGGACGTTTATTTACCAATAAAATTAAAGCTTTAGTATTAGCTTTTGTCCAATTCTTAATGTAGAACTTTTTCTAATGGAGTTAGTTTTACAGATAGAAGCTATTGTTATATTATGCCGCCTAGAGATTCTAGATAATGTATCTCCTTCTCTAACAATATAAACCTTTGTTTGTTTAATTAAACTCTTACGAGCTTCCTCTTCAGTTTCATACAACGCTAGTTTAGTCAGTCGTCTAGAGTTATGATATCTTGTTCTCGTCCATTTACGTGTTACCCAAAGCTCTTTAGATCTTACTTTATTGTCTTCGGTAATTTCAAATAAATATTCAGGGTGAATATATTCCCCTTTAAAACTGGTTACGAGATGTAAATGACTCCCTCTGGAGTTGCCCGTATTACCACCTTTACCAAGGTACTGACCTTTTGAAACACTATCATTTGCTTTAACTCCAATACGAGAAAGATGAGCATATGTTGTTTCTAAACCGTTGTAATGTCTAACAACAACTGTTTTACCGTGACCTCCGCTATATCTTGCAAAACGTACTATACCATCTAACATTGAGACTACACTATCTCCTGTAACCAAATCTATATCAATACCTTTATGAGGTCTGCCTCGACGCCAGCCATATCTAGATGTAATAACTTTTTCCTTTAAAATTGGTGATGCATAAACCGAGTCTTCAAAAAATATTTTAAACGGATAATCAGGTGCATAGTCTTTGTAGGGATTATATAATATCGTATTCCAGTGATCCTCCTTTATGTTTAATGTAGATTTTATATTTAGAACTGAGTCTTTTTCAATCAGTGGTATTTCTATTTCATTTGGATCTGCTAGTTTATTAAGCGATGCAACAGGAAGTTGAATCTTTAAGCTTCTATGTGAAGGGTTTTCCTGTGATTGTAAATAAAGTGTAATAACTAGACATATGAAACATAAAAGGGATTTTTTCATTTTTGTTATATCCTATATACTTAACGAAAGCAAAATTAACACAATTATTGTTGAACTCAAATCGCTTTAACATCTGTTAAAATAGTCTATTTTTGTACCTAAATAATTAACAAACATAGTATGTCTCAAGACAATCAAACGGTCCAAGAAAAGAAGACGGATAAAGAATTATACGACTACCAACAAGGTGCCATTGGTAAAATTTTCGAAAAATTTGATACAGCTCCTCATGATTATCATTTATTGTATCAATTACCAACCGGAGGAGGGAAGACGGTAATTTTTTCTGAAATGGTTCGTCAATACCTAAAAAACCATAATAAAAAGGTTCTTGTAATGACACACCGTATTGAGCTTTGTAATCAGACTTCTAAAATGCTCACTAGTTTTGGTGTTACCAATAAGATTGTAAGTAGTAATGCAAATCTAGATGATCAAGCTGAGTATACTTGTTTTGTTGCAATGGTTGAGACTTTAAATAACAGATTAAGCGATAATATGCTAGACATCTCTGATGTTGGGCTGGTAATTATTGATGAGGCACACTATAATTCATTTACTAAATTATTCAAGTTCTTTGAAAAATCGTTCATATTAGGTGTTACGGCAACCCCTTTAAGTTCTAACAAGGACTTACCAATGAAGGACAATTATAATGAGTTAATTGCGGGTGAAACTATTGAAAACCTTATCGAAAACGAATTTTTGGCTAGAGCAGAAACCTATGCTTACGACATGGGACTTACGTCCTTAGAAATAGGTTCAAATGGTGATTATACTGTGAAATCTTCAGAAGATTTATATACTAGCCCTGCAATGTTGCAAAAAACAATTGATGCTTATAAAAAACATTCACTAGGGAAGAAGACTTTGATTTTTAATAATGGTATTAATACTTCAATTAGTGTTTATTATGCCTTTAGACAAGCAGGCCTGCCCATAATGCATTTAGATAATACGGCAAATAAAAAACAAAGAAGGCAAATTCTAGATTGGTTTCATGAAACACCGGATGCCATTTTAACTTCAGTAAGTATCCTTACCACTGGCTTTGATGAACCTACAATTGACACTATTCTTTTAAATAGAGCAACAAAATCTCTTACGCTCTACTATCAGATGGTAGGACGAGGATCTAGAATTTTGAACAATAAATCTAAATTTACTATCATAGATTTAGGGAATAACTTGTATCGTTTTGGACCTTGGGGAGCTGACTTAGACTGGCAATTAATATTTAAGTCACCTAATTGGTATGCAGATCGTATTAAAAGTGACGAAGCCATTGAGGCCAACTTTAAACATGAATTGGCAGATGAAATTAAGGATGAATTTTCTAAATCAGAAGTTACTTATTTTGATATTCGTCAGTGCTACAAAGATGCTGTGGATAACGGAGAATCGTCAAAGGTGGTGCTTGAACGGTCTATAGAGCATCATGCTAAAATATGTGTCGAAAACAGTGAGGATGTATATGATGCCATAGCTTTAGCAAAACTGCTTAGAGATGATATAAATCAAAGAATTGAAATTTACGCCAAGTGTATAAGTAAAAGCACCCATAATTTCTTGAAGTGGTTAAAAGATGACTACAAAATGAAATTAAACTCTTATCTACGCGCTAATTTTGATGAGAAATTTGAGGAAATACATGGTTATCCTCCTAAGGATTAAATAATATATATAATAGATTATTCTGTGATTTGAGTGGGTAAATTAACCATTCTTCTATTTAAATATTGAATAATTTTGAACAAAAGCTAGTATATGCCAGTGCACTGTATACACAAGGACGTGGTTACGAAAACAATAATTAAACTGAAAAATTATATGAGAATTTTAATGATTTTAGGGCTGTTATTCTTTACAATAAATACAACAGCACAAAAGAAAGTAATGCAGCATGAAGATAAGGCATTATGGAACCGTATTAGAAATGTTGAAGTTTCAAATTCAGGTGATTATATGCTTTATAATCTTGGACCAGAGGAAAAAGACCAAAAACTTCATTTACACGATATGGATGGCAGAAAAATAATGACCTATGAACGCAGTAAAGGTGGTGCATTTTCATATGATTCTAAACATGTAGTGTTTGCAGTCAATGCTTTAAAGGATAGTATTAGAGAAATGAAGCGTAAAAAGTTGAAAAAGAAAGATTTACCAAAGGATTCTTTAATGATTTATAATTTAGATAGTAAATCACTGCAAAAGATTCCGAATGTAAAATCCTATGAAATGCCAGAAAAATGGTCTGGAATAGTTGCTTATACTTTAGAAGCACCAAAATCTACCAATAAAGACACTTCAAAATCAAAAGAGAATGATACCACTAAAGTTAAAAAGAAATTAAAAAAGGTCTCTAAAGACAATGGTTTTCATCTGGTAATAAGAAACCTAGAAACAGGTGTTGAAGACACTCTTAAATACGTACATCGCTATGCCATGGCTAAGGAAGGACGTCATCTGGTTTATGCAACTTCAGGCACAATAGATAGCCTTGGAGGTGGTGTTTATCGTTATGATATAGACAAAGCTTCCAAGACTTTGTTAATGTCTAGTCACCATAAAACTAAATATCCTCAGTTGGGTATATCAGAATCAGGTAGACGAATAGGTTTTGTGGTAGATGCGGACTCAACTAAAAGCTTAATAAAAATGCCTAAACTCTATGCTTGGAATCAAGGAGATACTACTGCTAAATTAATAGCAGATTCTAAAGAAAATGGCGCAAATATGTTGGTTTCTAGTGATGAACAATTAAGATTTTCAAAAAATGAAAACCGATTATTCTTTGGGTTACGAACAACACCAATTGTTCAAGACACAACTTTACTTGATGAGGAAATCGTTAACGTAGAAGTTTGGACTTATGATGAACCTAGATTATATACTGTTCAAGAATTAGATGTAAAAAACGATAAGAAAAAAGCGTATATGAGTTTATACGATTTTACCAGCAATAAGATGATCCCAGTTGCCGATACAGAATATGACTTAGCAAGATACAGTGATGAAGGGAATAGTAGATATGCCGTTTTAGGTAACCAAACACCGTATTTATTACAGAGTCAATGGACGGCCCAGCGTCCAATGGATATGCAACGCTTAGATTTAAATACTGGCGAACGCACTGATATAGCTAAGAAAGTATATGGAGGAAGTTCAATAAGTCCAAAAGGAAACTATCTATATGGCTATAGCCGAAAGGATAGCACTTGGTACACTTATAACCTTAACACATTAAAGTATACTGCATTAACTAAGGGACGTCAATTTTATAACGAATTACACGATTATCCGGATGACCCATACAGTTACGGTTATGCAGGGTGGACCGAGAATGATGCTAAATTCCTAATTTATGATCGTTTTGATATTTGGTCATTTGATCCTGATACTGGAAAACCAGAAAATTTAACCAATGGTAGAGCATCTAAGGTTCGTTACCGTTATGTAAAGTTAGATAATGAAGAAAGATCAATTTCTGAAAGTAAAAATTGGATGTTAAGCACATTCAATGAAGGCAATAAATATGGCGGAACGGCGAGTTACAATCCAAAACGAAAGTCACTGAAACAATTAGAAGAAGGACCATATTCATATGGTCAAATTGTAATGGCACAAAACGATAAAAAGAATCGACTTGTATTCACCAGACAGTCCTTCACAGATTTCCCTAATTTTTGGAGTACTAATCTTTCATTTAAATCACCAAAGCAAATAACAGATGCTAATCCACAACAAGGTGATTATAACTGGGGAACTTCAGAAATGGTAGAATGGACTTCTTTAGATGGCAAACTTTTAAGAGGAATGTTGATTAAACCAGAAAATTTTGATTCTAAAAAGAAATATCCATTAATCGTTAATTTCTATGAGAAAAGCTCTGACGGATTGTATCGTCATCGAGCACCAAGCTATGGTCGTAGTACAATAAACTATCCGTTCTATGCAAGTAGAGGTTATGTAATTTTTAATCCAGATGTATACTATCGCGATGGTTATCCTGGTGAAAGTGCTTTTAACTGTGTTATTCCTGGAATAACCATGTTAATTGAAAAAGGCTTTATAGACAAGGATAATATTGGAGTTCAAGGTCATAGTTGGGGAGGATATCAAATCGCATACCTGGTTACCAAAACAGATATTTTTAAAGCTGCCGAATCTGGTGCCCCGGTTCCAAACATGATTAGCGCTTATGGTGGAATTCGTTGGTGGACAGGTCTAAGCCGTCAATTCCAATACGAACATACACAAAGTAGAATAGGAGGTACGCCTTGGGAATACCCCCAACGCTATATTGAAAATTCTCCGATTTTCAATATCGATAAAATTAATACACCACTATTGATAATGCATAATGATGCTGATGGTCATGTGCCATGGTATCAAGGTATTGAGTTTTTTGTGAGTTTAAGACGTCTTGGAAAACCTTCTTGGTTCTTGAATTATAACGACGAACCACATTGGCCACTAAAAATGCAAAACCGTGTGGATTTTAATATAAGAATGGCGCAGTTTTTTGATTATTATTTAAAAGGAGAACCAGAGCCTACTTGGATGGATCGTGGTGTTCCTGCTATTGAAAAAGGTATTAATCAAGGTTATGAATACATTGACAGCGATAAGGATTAAAAAATTATACACCAACTATAAAAAAATATACATCTTTATAACATACTGAAAATAACAAAGCCATATGCGAAAATGCGAAAGATGCGCAATGAACCATAGTACATAACACTTTTAAAAGGGTAATTAATGATACCTGCTGTCATGCACGATACTGCAAATGGCAATGGTAATATGGCTCCGATTACGATGAGTATACCGCCCCATTTTTTCGAGTTTCTAAGTTGTTTTGCCATTTTCACCTCTAAATAGTTATGAACAGTTGGCATAGTTGTAATGCATTTTCCTAACCAATAGGCCATTAAACCTCCAGAGTAAGACAATAATCCCAAAATACTTAAATACTGCCATGGTCTTGGCATATTACCAGACCAGGCGATAAATATCTCAGGAGGCACAAGACCAAGTATAGTCTCTGAAACAAAGAAGAAACCTAAAACACCATAAACTGGTAATAGTTGTGTAACGCGTTCTAAGGTCAAATTAATATCAACAAACTGATTTAACGTAACAATTGCTGCAATAAAACCAACAATATATGGAAAGGCATTTTTCAATGCAAGCAAAACAAATTCATAAAAACCGGTATATGAATAATATTGATGTAGTAATTGAATTCTAGATTTGGTCGAATTAGATCGTAATCGAGATAGTTTCATTTAGATTAAGTTTTTATAATTTGGGGTGGTACGAATTTATAAAATAAATGTATATAAAATAGATAAATGAATTAATAATTCGATAAAACGCTTATTTATGTAATATAAATATTACTATTATAATTTTAAATTTTATTATGGATTAAAAAATATAATTAATATTTCTAATAGGAAAGCGGTAAGCTCAAAATACTATTTTACATAATATAAATTATAGAACATAAGTCAATATTTGTTGTTTATGTGTTGTATGTCATTTGTAAGCTGTAATTCTATACTATGTAAAATATCCCAGTAACTGCCTGTAATTCTTTTTAATATTAAGTACTTGGTTCATTAAAATTTCAAATACGCGATTCTCAGGGATTAAGATTTTAGATTTATAAGGAAAGTCATTTGCAGCTTTAATTTGCCATTATGTAAAATTGCCACTACCAAACGCTCGATTGTTTTAATAAAATCAAATTGTTATCACAATTTATTTTACACACAATTATCCATCGCTTGGCCAGCGCACAAAAAAAGCCTGGCTTTTAGTTATGGTTTAAAAATCTCTTAAACGATAAAATGTATTGGTTAAAAAATTTTAAACAATTCTCAGAGCTTGCCACAAGAGCATAAAATTACGCTGTGCGATAATTTCTATGCACATGTTACATGCAGAATTTCTAATAAGAATTTTTTAAGTTTAATATCTTTTGTCTTGATTCAAAAGAAACAAAAAATCAAGACTGCATAAAACTTTGGAAACAATTAATGTTTCGTTACGCTATATTTTAGACTATTTGGTGTTAAGAAAATGTACAGTGTACATTTTTAAGCAAATACGATTTGAAACGAACAGTTTAGTAAAGTGTTGTATCCAAATACAATTATCCACTGGATAATCGTATTTGTATAGCCTAAAATATGGTCGCTCCTCTCACCTATTGTTTTAGCCAAAGTTTTATGAGGTCAAAAAATAATAGATATTTAATTTAGATTTAGGAAGAAACCAGAAATTCCAATCCTTCTGTAATTCCTTGTCCTAAAATATTGTGATGTGTTCTATCTGGTAAAATTTTAATATCATAACCCCCAAAACTAGAACTGTGCTCTAAAACTATTGCCTTTAGTTCTTCTACATTACTTGTCATTTTATATTTCTCTCCTGCAATTTCTTCCTCTTTCCCTCCAGCATAAACCGCAATTTTACCTGAAAACCGAAAATCATTATCTAATCTATTCTTTAATGTTTTTAATAGATGGTGTTGCTCAAACCAAAGTGACGGACTTAGTGATAGAATACCGGAAAAAGCGTTAGGAGCCTTGAGCATCGTATTTAAAGCAAAAAGCCCACCAAGTGAATGGCCATAAAGAATTGATTTCGTAGCGTCTACGTTATATTTATTCTCTATTAAAGGTTTCAACGTACCTATTAAAAATTCTCTAAAATCAGGTGCTCCTCCAACACTCTCAGGCCCTAGAGTATCATCCCAACTTGAAGTGAAGTTTTTATCGGGAGGCGTGAGATCATGCATTCTAAAAAGCTCTAGCGCTTCTTTATTCTGATCCTCATACGCTATACCAATCACCATAATTGGACTAAGTCCTCCCCACTGTAAATATCTGGCGATGTTGGAAAACATTCCAAAAGCATACCCTCCATCTATTACATAAACTGGTACTGGTGTGACTCCTTGCTTTGTCCATGTATAATCAGGATCATCGGCATGAGGACGAGACACCTGTATTCTAAAGGTGCGATTTGCTGGTCCAGATAACAGAAATTCTTCCGTATTATGAATAGTTGCTAGGCCTGCCGCTTTCGTATCAACTTTAGTTGAGGACGAATAAGAACATCCTACCATAGTTCCTAATACAGCAGTTGAACTTATTTTTAAAAAATTTCGACGTGATTTTGTATTTTTCATTTTATAGATTGTTTTATTGTAATGTTTGTAACAGGTACACCATCTGTAGGGCATAGTTAAAGACTCTTCCTTTATCTGTAGTTGCCATTCCGTGCCCTCCTTGTTTGGTTTCATACATAATGTTAGCAAACTAGTACTTATTTTTTGCTGGTTTAGGAAACTGTGGCCGTTCAATTTTTAGAAGATCCTGATCTATCTGTTTCATTAATTCTTCCACTGCTTTTTCTAATTGAGGGTCTCTGCCAGCTTCCAAAGATTTAGCATCCATTCGGATCTTTATATCTGGGTGGACACCTTTATTTTCTGCAATCCATTCATTTTTAATTGGATCAAAGATGGCATTATCAGGTGAAGTTAATGTACCTCCATCTACCAGCCTATAATGCACCGAGCTTTTTACCAGCCCGCCCCAGGTAGTGGTACCGATCAAGAGACCTGCATTTTGTTGCCTAAATACCCAAGGAAAAAAATCACCACCAGAGCCAGAGTTTTCATTGATCAACAATACTTTAGGGCCTAATATGCCTGCAGGCATCACCCTATTTTTGGCATTCGGGACTTCATTGGTATAGGCCGCCCTGATTTTCCTGGTCATGAGGTCCACCATATAGTCATCCAGCAAGCCACCTCCATTATATCGTTCATCAATTACAGCTCCCAACTTATCCTGCTGCGCAAAGAAATACCTATTAAATGATACCAGGCCCTCCATGGTGGTATTGGGCACCCAGACATAAGCTAGTTTACCACTTGATAGGCTGTCCACTAATTTTCTATTGTCTTCTACCCAAGCCCGCTGGCGAAGATTAACTTCACTTTGGATAGGTTTGACCACTATGGTCCAGGCATCTTCAAATGATGGTTTATTGTTGATGTGTAGCACTGTTTGCTTCTCCAACGCACCATCCAAGGCTTCAAAAACGTTGTCAGTAGCAGTTAGCTCTCTACCATTGATACCTACCAGAAAGTTTCCTTCCGCTACTTTAAGACCTGGCTCGTCTAATGGACTTGTCAAACTAGGATTCCAGTTTTCAGTAGTGTATATCCTGTCAATCTTCCATCTTCCACTTTGAGCTGAAAAGTCTGCTCCTAAAAGACCAACTTTGTTTTCTTCTACTTTAGGGTAATCACCTCCAAAGACAAAACTATGTCCCACAGATAATTCCCCGTTCATTTGATCAAGCACATAGGTTAAGTCTGCACGATGTTTTACAAAGGGAATTAGAGGTGCGTACCTATTGTATACGGTATCCCAATTTCTCCCATGTAGGTCGGGGTCATAGAAATAGTCTTTTTCATATCTCCACGCCTCTTCAAAAATTTGCTTCCATTCTGACAACCTATCTAATTTCATTTCCAGTTTAACATTCAATGGCTTGAGGTCTGCTTTATCACCTTTTGTATCTGACAAATTCCATTTTTTTTGAATTTCGGCAAGTAATTTTTCTCCGTCAGAGGAGATCACCATTCGTTGCACATTGCTCAAAAACTCTTGGGGTTCACGATTTTCAAGTTTGAACTTATGAATGGTCAGACCATTATCGTTGTTGGGAATTCTTTCTGAGATAAAAACAGATCCTGCAGGTCCACTTTTAAGGTAGGCATAGTTCCGGGTAGGGACCGGTAGAGGAATAATCCTGCGTTCAATATTTTCAAAGTCTATTTTAACCTCGAGATCTTTTCCATCAGCGGAATCTTCTTTTTTCTTTTTATCATTTTTTGATTTGCTTTCAGACTCATCTGATTTTTCCTCTTTTTCCTCTTCGTCACTTCTCAGCTTAAATGGAGAAGAGTCAGTCGAATTTAGATTAACTATGTACGTGGAATATTCCGGACGTGCGTTCATCGAACTGGTATTAGTCCAACCTGAGCCTAAAGCGATGTTCGTACTTGCCAAAAAGTAAAGGTGTTTGCCATCACGATCCCATACTGGTGAAAAAGCATCGGCAAATGAATTGGTTAAGGCAGTAGTACTATTCGATTGTAGAGACCATACCATAATTCGTTTGAAATTATTCTCTCCTGATTTTGAAAACGCTAACCACTTCGAATCCGGAGACCAGGTCAGGCCCATATTGCCTCTTTCGATATTAATTCCTCCCGTGCCAACTGTTTTGATCGTGCCAGCCTCAAGGTCCACTACCCGTACCCTCAAGTCATCGTCAACAAAAGCGATGTATTTGCCATCTGAGGACCATGTGGGTTCCCATGCATATTTTGAAATTCCGATTGATATGTCTGCAAATTTCTGCATTCCATCTTGAGAAGCTCTTTTTAAAACATAATTGGAGTGACCTTCATCAGAGAACCAGGCAATCTGATTACCTAATGGAGACCAGATAGGTTTACGGTCTGCCGTATATTCCGAATTAGTTATGTTTCTAGTATCTCCATATTGGGCAGGAATTGTGAAAATTTCACCTCTAGCTTCCATGATTATCCTCTTTCCTTTAGCTGAAAGAGCGATATGTTGAACATCTTCTGTTACATCTTCCCATTTTTGAGCTACCCAGGGAAAATCCCCAATTACATTAATACTTAGTGTGGTTGTTTCTTTAGTATCTAAATCAATTAGGTGAAACCTGCCTTCCCTTTCGAAGATCAATTGATTGTCATATCCTGACAACCATTTGATGTCTGCTCCTTCCAAATCAGTTAATTGATCGAGCGAAGCATCGGTTGTGGAGTAAATCCAAATATTAGAAACACCACTTATACGGTCTGACAAAAAATAAATTTTGTCCCCAAGCCATATTGGTTGAATATCAATGGTTTTTTCATTAAGAATAAGTGTCTCTGATTGGTCCTCCAAATTGAGGATCACCAATGGTGTATTTTGCCCACCCCGATAGTTTCTAAATTCAGATTCCCAGCGAGAGACAACGTCGATCACAATATGTGAACCATCCGGAGAATAGCTACCGTTCACACCTCTTTGCTTGGTGACCAATTTGCTCACCCCACCGTCTTTGGGGATGGTCCAAAGTCTGTTGTTCCCGAAATAAGGTGTAGGTGCGTAATCTCGGGAAGAAGCATATAGAATATTTTGGCCATCAGGTGTCCATCCTTTTGCAACAGCACCTATTGGGTGCCAGGTTAATCTTTTTGGAGTGCCACCTTCTATCGGAACGATATATATCGCATTAACTCCTGATCGGTTAGACGTAAAGGCGATTGATTTTCCATCGGGAGACAAAACAGGATTGCTTTCTATAGCTTGGGTGCTTGTGATCCTTTGCGTATTATCTCCATTGATGTCACTGATCCAAATGTCACTACCATAGGTAAAAGCGATGTTTGTCTCATTAATAGATGGTTGACGTAATAGTCTTGTTTCTTGAGCGGTAATTTTGTTTACCACTAAGACGAATACGAAGCATGTAAGGATAACTCTATTTTTCATTTTATTTAGATTGTAATTTTTGTAACAGGTATACTAATTGTAAAGCATAATTATGAGCTTTACCTTTATTTGTAATAGCCATAGCGTGACCTCCTTGTTCAGCTTCAAAAAAAAGCATGGGATGCCCTAAGTCTTCCATTTTGGCTGCCATTTTTCTGGCATGACCAGGATGCACACGATCATCTGTAGTTGAAGTCAAAAAGAAAATTTCTGGATATTCTTGACCCAATCTAATGTTATGGTATGGGGAATATGACAAGAGCGATTGGGCTTGGATCGGGTCTTCAGGATTTCCATACTCATGGATCCAGCTCGCTCCTGCCAATAATTTATGAAAACGTTTCATATCAAGCAAAGGCACCTGGGAAATCGAAGCTCCGAACAGATCTGGATATTTTGTTGCAAGAACACCTGCGGTTAATCCTCCGTTGGATCCTCCTATAAAACCTATCTTTTTTGGGGTAGTTATCTCCCTTTTTATTAGGTCCAAGGCTATGGCTTCCAAATCCTCATACACCTTAAAACGATTTACATCCTTTGCCGCAAGATGCCACTTTGCTCCATATTCACCTCCACCCCTTGGATTAGCAACCACGAAAATGCCACCGTTTTGCAACCATAGCTCATGCATATTTCCTATATATGGATATCCATAGGTTTGTGTTATGGGTATTCCAAATCCACCATAACCATACATCAACACTGGGGTATTTTTTGAAGTTTTGGTATTATTATTTGAGGTGACGAAGTAAGGTACTTTGGTACCGTCAGCCGAAGTGGCAAAATATTGCTTTGTGCTAAAATTAGATAAATCTGTATATGATTTTTTTGAAGCTATTTTTTTGGGTTTGCTTTTATCTATACTGTATAGTGAAAGAGGTTTTGTAATATTTTCAAATGAGCATAGGATTTTACTGGAATAAGGGTCTGGATTCATCATTAAACTAATAGTCCCGGTACCATCAAATTCAATCTCTTTAGAAACCCAACTATCATTATCTGACTCGCTTAGTGACAATTTGAGCAACTTGGACTTTACATCCTCAAGTAGACTTACATAAATGGCATCTTCTGAAGCTGTTATTCCTCCAAATACGTTAATACCTTGATTGTCCTTGAAACTGTAAACCAACCTTACCAAATCATAGGTTGCTTTGCCGGAATTTGCAATCATTTTTGGGATGTCAAAAGCCACCAAGCTTTCGGGGGGAAATATTTTATCAGCTACTTTATATTCTGAATTTAATTTGACCAGAAGATGGTTTGAAATTGCACTGAGGCCTACGGAAATGGAACTAATATCATCGCCAGGTAATTCCAGTGGTACTTTCTCATCGTTTTCATTCAGTGCAGTGAAACGTATGTCACCAAAGTTTACCACATCCACAAGTAATATTTTCCTGTAGGATGGGGTGGCCATTACTGTTGGTATTGCCATTATATTATTTTTAGAAACCGTAAAAATAATCTTGGCGTCATCCAGGTTTTCACCTCTTTGCCAACGTCGTATGGTATTGGGGTAATTGGATTGTGTTTTTTCATCCCCATTTAGTGCGGTTGCTATGATAAGGGTATTTTCATCTAAATATTGAGAGGTGTTTCTTCTTACTGTAAAGGAATTGAATCCGTTTTTGATGAACTTTTTGTTAATGAGATCATATTCTTTTATTATTGTGGCATCGGCACCTCCGTCTGATAATGGTATTAGCATTTTGGTACCTGAGGGGGAAAATGTTAACTGATAACTATTTAGAAACCAATTTCTTTCATCTTTCGCGGCAAGTTTGTCTATATCTATTAAGTTTTCCCATTTGCTTGCGTTGGAGAAATCATCAATCTTAATTCTTCTAAAAACACCTCTTGGATTGTCTTTATTTTGGTGTACTTGGTATATGTATCCATGATTTTGGGTCAGATCAACTAAAGATGGTACGCTGTTTCCTTCAGAAAGCATATTTTCAAATTGCTGAGCTATTGTTAAAAACCGGGTGTCGGTGGTCAATCTTTCTTTTGTCTTTTTATTTTGCTTTTCGACCCAAGTATCTACACGATCATTTTTAATTTCTTCTAACCATATATAAGGATCTCCTTCGGTGTTTGAAGCGGTTTGTGTAAAAGCCTTTTTCGAAATTAACAACATAAAAAAGCATGTGATTATACATGTTATGTTTTTCATCTGTTTAAAATTTTATAGTTTGCTGAAATTGAAGAAACTAAAAATTTCTGCACATTATTCACATTTTTAATATTTTGAATTATTGTGTTCATGAATCTTCGATTTCAGGAATTCGCATAAAAAATTTAATCATCTTGGCGGGTATGTAATGATGAAATTTGTTTATGCTCATTTCATCTGTTTAAATTTTTATTGGAAATACTGTAAAAAAGGGACTGCAATCAATTAATATTACAGTCCCTTATAACACAAATAAATATTTGTCAAATGAAATTAAAATTTATACCCAACTTCGAGTCCAAATGCCATAGGTCTGTTTCTTGATATGAATAATAAAGCCGATGTCTGCTGCTTATATATTGCTCCACTTTCATCAAGCAAGTTATTTGCGAATAAAGCAACTCTAAATTTTTCGTTTTGAAAACCAAGTCTGGCCCTTAAAAGCGTTTGAGCATCACCATAAACGTCCGCACTTCCATCTCCAAAACCTTTTTGTTTGTCGGCATGCGAAAACGCCAGTAAAGAATTACCTTTCCAGCCCTTATTGCCCACATTAAACACATAGTTGGCATTAAAATTTAATGTCCAAGAAGGTACGAATTGAATACGATCTCCATCTACCGAACCTAAAGCTCTAGCTATTCTGGGATCAATATCTTTATACTTTGCATCATTAACATTTCCTGCTACCTGGAAGGAGAGCCCCGTATAATTTGCCGGGCTATAGGTAAACGCAACATCTACTCCTGGTATAACCACGTCACCTACCCCATACGCATTGAATAAACCGTTAGCGGGATTGGGAAATCTATTTTGCATATCCTTCCAGATTTGATAGTAGGCTGCTGCCTCAAAAACAATTTGGTCTTCCGCCCATTGCTGTTTTGTTCCTATCTCAAAACTCCAAAGTTCATCCGAGTCAACAGCAATTTCGGCTGGCAATCCATCAGCTAAATGAGCATCTACTATAAAAGGGGTGTTAAATATTCCGCTTCTAAATCCCTTGGCAATGTTTATGTAGTGATTATACTTATCATTAGGACGGTAAGATATATTAAAACGCGGATTTATACTTGTAAAAGTATCCTCCAAAACAGGTTGTCCGTCTCTACTATCAATTGCCCTGTCGTCATTATATGAGCGTAAACCTACTAAGGCAGTTAGCTTATCATTAAAATCATAAGATGCTTCCCCAAAAAACGAATATGACCTTGATGTTTGAAGTGTACTGCTATTAAAATCGGGAATGTTATAAATTGCCTCTGCCTCCGTTTCATTATCACTATAGAAAAAACCTGCCAACCATTTAAATGGAGAATCTGTATTAGAAACAAATCTGGTTTCATGGTTCAGCGCATAAGTTTCTTGATCCAAATCGAAAGTTAGATCACCAAGTCCAGTAATAAAAAATGATTGGCTTATTATTGGATTATTGCGAAGGTGGCTAGTTGTAGTCGTTAAAGTGGCAAAATTTTTAAAGTCATAGGAAAGCGTACCAATAAACCAATCTTGATTAGTTTTTGATCGGTCCGTGATGGCCCCGTTTGTTATTGGTGGGTCTGCTGAGATTAAAAAATTTCCTACAAACTGATCCACATAGCTACCTTGATAAGTCAAATCTATTTTTAAGGCTTCTGTTGGCTGATATTGTAATAACATCCTGTATTGCGATAAATTCCCTCCATCAACGTTTTCGTTCGCTCCGTCTGCAGTTTCTATATAGCCACCCACTTCTTCGTAACTTCCTGTAAATCGTAAGGCCAATTTTTCTTTAATGATGGGTAAATTGAGCATTAGGTCACCAAAATATCCAGGGTCACCACCAGAAACTACGTTACCGCCAGTGGCAACTTCACCTTGAAACTTGTAAGAATTAGGTTTGTTTGGCACAAACTTGATAACACCTCCCATGGCTCCTCCACCATATAATGTACTTTGGGGTCCTCGTAACACCTCAATTCTATTCATATCGAATGATCTTGATACCGGTGCATAGAAACCACCGAAAAAATTATAGGAAGCTTCATCAAGATAGTAGCCTACAGTGGCATCTCCAGTGAGCTGAGCGACACCTCTTATTTGAAATTGACGCTCACCTATTGAACTGGAAATAGTCTCAGTAGCACCTGGTACCAGGTTAATGGCCTCTGATAAATCCCTAACCCCCATTTCTTTCAACTTATTGCCACTAAGGGCCTGTACCGCCATAGGGGTTTCCATTACGGTCTGTACTCTTTTATTGGCAGAGACCAATACCTCGGAAAGTGAGACACCCCCTTCATGGAGAGTAATATTTAGGGTAATATCTCCTGAGGTTACTGTAAATTCTTTCGTTTCAAAACCTAAATAACTAAATACCAACACATCTCCATCATTAGCTGTTATTTCATAGTTTCCATTAATATCGGTAGTCGTCCCCGTTTTTGTTCCTTTCACTATAACATTTACACCAGGTAATGGTTGACCGTTATTGTCAGTAACAATTCCTGTAACTTTTTGTTGTACCTTTTTGACCTCGTTTATGATTGGTTTCTCAACAATTAGAATAGTGTTATCTTCTACTAGCTCGAAACTAATACTATTATTTGATAAACTTTGCTCTAATAATTTAGAAACCGTAATTTCTCCTTTCTTTAACATTACTTTTGGGGCATTCTTAAATAAACGCCTTGGGTAGATAAAATCAAAATCTGTTTGCTTTTTTATAATATTAAATACCTGATCAACTGTTGCCAATTGATCTTTTTCTATAATTATCTTTTCTTGGGAAAATGCATTGTCTGGAGTCAAACAAAAGACGGTTGTACACATTAAAAAGATAAACGTTTTCATAATTGCCATTGGTAGCCGCTTTCCGATAAGTAAACGGGCATTAATTTTAATTTCCATAAATTTGATTTGTGTTAGTTATACAATAGTTTAATTAATATGTTAAAAGGGACGAAGTTTGATACACCGCAAAATGTTTGAACTTCGCTCCCATTTTTATTCTAATACTACTTTTTTATCTCCAATCTCAAAATTTTTAATTATGCCATAATTTTTAATGCTTTTGAGTATTATTTCCAATTTCTTGTCTTTTCTTAAAATTCCTACAAATTCTTCATTCTTAATTGATTCATTTTTAAATATTATTTCTATATCATACCAACGGGACAATACTTTCATCACTTCTTCAAGTGTTTTATTTTCGAAACTAAACACCCCGTCTTTCCATGATACTTCGTTATAAACATCAACGGTTTTAATTATAGAAGCATTAGTATTGATATCTAGATTTAGTTGTTGATTTGGTATTAAGCTTAGGTTTTTGTTATCTACAGTTACCCCTATTTTACCTTCTACCAATGTTGTGTAAACATTGCTTTCATCTTTGTAAGCTTTTATATTGAACTCTGTGCCTAATACATCAATTTCTTGGAATTGATTAAAAACTTTGAATTTTGTTCCTTTATGTTCTGAGCTAGGCGACACATCAAAATAGGCCTCCCCGTAAACCAATTCTACTTCCCTTGGCTGGCCTTCAATAAAGCTCACAGGATATTTTAACTGAGATTCTGAATTCAACCAAACTTTAGTATCATCGGACAGTTCTATAATAAACTGCCCGCCTCTTGGTACCGTCAAGTGATTAAAAACTAACTCAACTACTTGTTTAGTCTTATTTTTATAAACTAATTCCTTTCCATTGCTTGTGGCATTTTGAGTCTGAATACTATTGCCTTTTTCCAAGGCTATTTGGGAACCGTCTTCTAAAGTAAGAACAGCTTTATCTGTACCTACTTCAATAGCGTTTGTATTTACAATTGTTGGGCTAACAACATCATCAGCAATCGAATTAAATAAATTATCCTTAAAGAAATATGTTGTACCTAAAACTCCTACTAGTATTGCAGCTGCTGCATATTTATATAAGTAATTAGACTTACCCTTTTTGAGTTTTATTTGTTGCAGTATATTTTTCTTTGCTATTTTAACATCGTAAGTCCTAAAAGCGCTATCAGTATAGTAATTAGCTTTAATGTATTCTAAAAACAAATGCTCGTTTTCCGGATTTATAATCCACAATTCTAATTGCTTTAGCTCGTCAAGATTAGCCTCTTTGGTTAGAAATTTTACGATTAAGTTTTTTGCTTGATTATTCATTTTTAAAAAACATATATATCTGTATAACGAAACTAAAACTGCTACACCACCACGCATTATTAAAAAAAAATTAAATTTGTTCAAATTTAAACTCCATTGCAAAAGCTGTTTTCCAATCAAAAAAAACTTATTAAACACCTAAAAAAAGGGAACAGTTTAGCTTACTCATATTTAGTAGGTCTTTACTATAAAGAATTATGTAATTATGCTACTAGTCTTGCAAGAGATGATTTTAAATCAGAAGATATTGTTCAAAACGTTATTGTTAGAATGTGGCAGCAACGAGAAAAATTAAATACTAATATTTTAATTAAGAACTATTTGTATAAATCTGTTTATAACGAATTTATTGATCAGTATAGAAAAGATTTGTCTATCTCAGTTTTAGAAAAAAAGTATATTGAAGTTCTAGATTCTTTTATTGAAGTTAAAGAGGAAAACGAAACAAAAAGATTAATAACACTTGTAGAAAAGGAAATAGAACAATTACCAAATAAATGTAAAGAAACTTTTTTGTTAAGCAAGAAGAACGGCCTAACATATAGGGAAATAGCTGATTATCAGAATGTATCTGTAAATACTGTTGAGAAACAAATGGTTAAGGCTTTTTCTATTCTAAGAAAAAAACTTAAAGATAAAATGACATCGCTATTGTTTATTCTATTTGGTAAAGTAAAAACTTAAAAAATTAGATATACCTAGACCATTCCACACATATTCCACTTCTCTCCTATCGTCGTTTCGTGTAAAAAGTGTTCCATTAACTTTAGTAAGTGAA
>Ga0213858_10000008_pt1 | contig 87218 bp, 121 predicted proteins | sample PICome_FD_160122 | JGI IMG/M metagenome (GOLD analysis project Ga0213858, IMG submission 160122) | Coastal seawater microbial communities near Pivers Island, North Carolina, United States - PICO245 | ecosystem: Environmental > Aquatic > Marine > Coastal | place: USA: North Carolina | collected... | reverse complement strand
TACTTTCTGATTGTTGTCAGTGTTAGTGATAATCTCTACGATTGCAGACGCATTGATTTCATGTGCATTTTGTTTGGTATACTCAGCATCAAGGTTAAACTCTTGCATCTGGGGAGGAATGATGCTGCCATTGTTGATGAGATGAGGAGCAGGCACATTGCACAGCACAGCACCATAAATCTCCTGATTATTCATGCCACGGGAGTATGGGTTACGCGAAGTGCGCGGCGTAGCAGTGAAGAAATATGCTTTCTTAGAGTGGAGTGAGGCAGCGGCGACACTAGTAAAGAAATGGCGACCGACAGCATTGTGCGCTTCATCAAAATATACCACGTCGATGTCGATACCTGAGTCGATGACTTTCGGTAGCGAATGATAGGTCGTAAAGATGAGTTGCTTACCATATGCTTGACGACTCCAGTTACCAATAATTGCAGGTTTAGTTGTAGAGAAATGATGCGTCTCACCACTGTGAACATGCATCACAGCAACGTCAGTGTGAAACTCTAGAAACTCAGCACAGAGTTGATTAGCAAGAAGAATACGGGGAGCAACAACAACAATAGTTTGAGCACCATTGTCAAGATTACGAATCGAATCGAAAATCATGATGGGAGTCTTGCCGCCACCAGTGGGGCAGTAGACCTGTCCTTTGTCAGCAGTAGCGAGAGCGTCAAGTGCTTGCTGCTGGTGGTCGCGAAGTTGCATGGTGACTGCGTTTCAATACATGTATTATGCCATGAAAAAAGCACCCCGTCAAGAGGTGCTTTGATAAGTATTACTGATGAGAGTCAATCATAAGCATCATAGTCCCTAAACTTGGAAACTTTCTTTGCTTTAGGTGTACGACGTGCATTTTGCACCTCATAACCGAATGTTTCGTAATCGTCCTCATAAATGTCCTTAACATTGTCGGACTGGGACTTGTTATACTTCTTGAATGTTTTACCCATTGTGAATGTCAAAAGTGAATGACGTTTTTATTTAGAATTATCAATCAGTCAGGAGAGTGAGGTTACCTGCACTCACATTACTATTGATAAATCGACCGACAGAGATGTCTGAATAACCAGTATCAATAGCAGAGTCAAACTCTGCCAAGAATTGCTGGTCAAACTGCTCAGCATCTTCTGTGCTATAAGTATAACTCTTTTCAGAGGATTTGTAAACTACTTGCACTTGATTAGTGGCAGTGTCAATGACAACACGCTCGACAGCAGATGAAGGCAGGTTAGAATAAACTTTTTGAGACATAATCAGCGAGTAACGATGAGTTTCAGTTGCAGGTGGTCATAAGATTGCAGAGTCGCACCTTCTGGTAGTTTAGAGACAAGAGCAGCAGCATAATCGGATGGGTACTTATCTCGTAGACGAAGATAACGGTTTCGTTTGTCTTCGTCGTCAAACGTAGGTGCGTACTTGGTGACATAAACATCACCCTCCAGAGTGAAGTCCTCCCATGTCAAGTCAGGAAGGATTGATTGAATATCGGTCTTGATGAGATTCATTTGGTGAAGATAGTTTCGGTGTATTCTTGAGTCAATGCCTCAATCTGGGACATATAGTATTGCAGGTGAGCATAATACTCTAGCGTGTCTTCGTCCATGTCATCATCATCAATCTCAAAGGTTTGACCCTCTGAGCGACAGTGCAAGGCACCATCACGCATGAAATAAACATCATCACCGATAGCGAGATAATTCATTGGGAGAGACTTAGGAGGAGTAATTAGTGTAGCAGTGATGGGTTGCATTGTCAAGTCAGTTTGAGAGGCATTAGAGACGCTTTCACGCGCCTTACAGGCATCATACCATGGATGCCATGACATATCAAGCATATCTTATTTAGAAGATTTCAGTGAATCTCTTGTGAGTTGATGGTGTCATTCTACCTTCCTTGAGCATGTTGTCACACACCTTGCAGAATACTTGAAACTTTTCCTCTCTTGTGAGAGTATCAGCATAATCACATTTGCTCATGATGTTGAGCATGTAACGCTTGGAAGTAATCATTTGAGAATGTGGCGATAGTCAATAGAGTTAATGCACCAACCTGAATCGCAACTAATCTCTTCGATTAAGTCTTCTTCACAATCTGCTTCCCACACACTACCGATGTAATCTTGAGGCAATCTTTCCTCAGTTACACGTTGGTCATTAAGTGTCCAGTCACTATCATCTAGTGAGCAGTCAAAAGAAATGTCAGTAATTTGGAATTGCATTGTCATCACTCTCCAAACATTTCGGTGTAGAGGTCGGGACGATTCTCACGGTCATACTGGTCGTTAGTCAACCAGATTTCTTGCTTAACCCATGCTAACTCTGCGTTGAGTTTATCCATCTTGACCCGCAGGTCGTAGAGTTTTCGGTTGCGCTCGGTGATGGTCACTGGTGTGTCTCTCGATTACTTTGTAATTATAGCGCCTATCAGGCGTTGCGGATGTCCCCTTTGACCACTACGTCAGCTGGCACACGGGAGATGGTGTAGCGACGAATCTGCTGAGAGAAAGGACGCCATGCATCGACAGTCTCATTGACGATGCGATTGTGCTGGCGGTCCATGCCCTTAGCAGTGGTGCATTTTCCGCACTTGCGGAAATACACGATGGGATGCTGCGGAGCGTCCACGGTGTCGATTTCAATCTTGTAGAAGGAGTGCTTGACGATGGTGGTGGTCATGCCTGTCTGTCGATTACTTTGTAATTATAGAGCATGGAAGCGCCCTGTGGACGCTCCCTGTGCCACTACCTCACCTGGCATAGAGGTAACCACCTGCCCAGTCAGCGTGCTCCAGCAACCATTCACGCTCTTTAATCACCAGCAGGTTGAAACGTACACCTTTGGCAGGTGCTTTGAATGATGCTGCTTTGTAGACTTCACCAGTCTTCTTATCAACAAATGCATGGACACTACGCTGTCCATTCTCATACTCCATCACAATTTTGTGATACTTACGTCCTTCCTCAATGTAAAACTTATATGTAGGGGCAGCATGTCCACCTACAGTGCCACGATTGCGATTCTTGAAATTATCCGCGAGAGCATCACACAGCATCAGCGTATATTTGCGGACGTTGAGTTGAATGTCATTGCGTGCCTGTTGAGTGGCAGCGAAGTCAGCAAATTCCATGTCCTTTGTTGTTGTTACAGCAATCATAGCAGGGTTATCGCCCTGTTGGGCAGCGAGGTGGACAGTGCGTTGATTGTCCATCAGAATACAGCAGTGACACCAATAATTGTGCATCCAGGATTGCGTGCCTCTGCAATCTGTCGTGCATGTTGATAGTCACGGGCTTGCACAGTCTCGGTGAAGACTTTACCAGCAACAAACAGTTTAACTTCGCAGGTCATGATTAGAAAAGGGTAAGTTGCTCAAATTCGAGATGGTCACAGCATGAATCATCATCATGCAAGTCAATCATTTCAACATCAGTCAAACTAGTTAGTTTGCCAAAGAGAAAGTCGATGAAGTCTGTGTCTTCTTTAGTAAACATGATGAGAAAAAAGAGTGAGGGGAGGTCTCGCGGCTGGAGACACAATTACATAGACCCTCGGTATCAGCAGTAGACAGGAGAGTAATCCTTGCCTTTGTATTCGTTGAGGTTGAAGTCAGTAACCTCAGCACCATTAGCGATGTAGTTATTTACATCATACACCATATCAGACTTGGTGCGAGTAGAGAAAGAAGTCATCTGCTGTGAAATCTCCTCAGAGGGGTGCCAGATTACGCGCTTGACGTAACGCTTACCAGTGCCAACAGGATAGAAATCAACTTGAGTGGCAGAGGTTTGGAGTTGCATGGGTGTCTCTCGATTACCTTGTAATTATAGGGCATCAGGAGGCGCTGGAAACCGCCTCTGTGCCACTTTCCTGGGTGTCCTCCAGGAAGGACGTGAGACGTGCTCCTAGCGTCTTCAGACGCGCCTGACATAGTTGATAGTATTCGTCATCAATCTCGAAACCAATGTAATTACGTCCCTGGTCAATCGCCATTGCAGCAGTAGTGCCACTGCCCATAAAAGGGTCAATAACAACATCGCCAGGATTGCTCCAGGAGATGATATGGTCCCGCGCAAGTGCCTCTGGCATTGTTGCAGGATGCTTGTATGCTTCTTTGGAAGATTGACCGAAACCACCGCTATTGATGACTCGCCAGATGTTAGTGCGAGCACCAAACTCTCGCGTTGCTTTACTCTTCTTGCCAGCATCTTCTAGCTCTCCACTCTTCTTTCGTGCCTTAGCATTGCCCCATGAGGAGATACCTGCCCACTTATTCTTCTTGTCCATGATGATATTGACTGTCTTAGGTTTGCCCTTAGACAGAATAAAACAATACTCAAATGCTTGTGAGTATCTGACAGAATGTGGACCAGCAGCAAATGCAATCCCAGACTTTTCGTAAATCATAGTATCGTGCAGACGCAATCCACACTCCTCCATGAAATATAGTGCCTGACGGAAACTACTACCAGACTCACCACCTTTGATGGTTGCGTCACCAACATTCCACATGATTACACCACCTGGCTTGAGCACACGGGTGAGTGATTTAGCAACACGTTTGAATACTTCGTGGTCCCACTTGCTGCTGTCGTTGTATGTCCGCAGGTCATCATATGGTGGTGATGTTACACACAGGTCAACAGATTCTGCATCCATGGAGTCCATACCATCGATGCAGTTTTGATTGTAGACAGTGTTTAATTCAAGCATTGGTGGTGAGCAGGTGATAGTATTTACGGGCAGGGTGCAGTTTGCCATGCAATAAGTCTACAGCAAGCACCTCACTTTTGGCAACATGCAGTTGAGAGTATGAATCAGTGTTGCCTTCTCCACTGTGCCAACCACTAGATTCAGAGAAGAATCGCTCAGAGTTAGTCAGTGCAGATGCAAATTGACAAATGTCGTTGTCATCACCCATGACATACTTGATGCACCACACCAGTGGTGATTTCTTGCCGATGCAGTTACCATCGTCATCAGTCAGGGCACTGATTTTGTTACCAGTGGCGAAAGATGCTTTCATGCTATCAGTGCCAGCAATCAACTTAAACTCTACCTCATAGCGTGTGCCTTGATAGTTGAAGACATAATCATAACCATCAGCACCAACTGCTTTACCATCAACATGCAACTCATTCATTGCCTCAACAATGCAATAGTTGACCAGAGTTTGCAACAGTTTGGTGAGAGTTTGTGTCATCTGTGTGTCATCCACAAACAACTCTTTGAGAGGGATGTCAATACCCCACAGACCAAGTTTGAGACGCTTGTTGACCTTTACAATAGCAAGTGCAGCAACTTTCTTCAGGGTGGAGGAGAGAGGGTGATTGAATCCAGTAGTCATGTCCTTTGGGTGTTTCAATAATTATAGTACAAAAAAAGAGGGGCGTCAACCCCTCACTGATAAGTATGTCTTATGTGTATCAAAGGTCAAGTGACATGAGCATAGGCTCACTCAACTCACCAGGATTGTCTGGGTCTGTTTGTAGTAGATTGCTTGCAATAGCACCAGTTAAGTATGTGCCTAAGCGTGATTCTTCAACTGCAAGTTGCAACTCCCCAAGGACCATTGCAACAGACTTTTGAGTGACATCAATATAAAAATTATATTCAATCAACTCACCGCCAAACTCAAATGTAACGCGGTGCTCAGGTTCTACCACTTCAATGATAGGCACAATGGATTTTTGTGTAGTGATGCTTGCCATGATTCTCAGTAACGTCGGTTTCTTTGTGTATACTATTTATTAAAAAGAAATGCAAAAGGACACTTAGACTCTTGCTTCCTAAACAAATGCTTTGTGAAATTATTCAAATACATTTTCACACTTGCTGTATTAACCATTCGTCTCCACTCTTTATCTGGTATTTCGCTATGCTCTACCAACTTAAATTGGTCATCTAAATTGTTAGAGTAAAAACACACCTCAAATATAACATCACCACGATTGACTTTAACTGGTTTACTCATATCATAAACATGTATTCCAAAGGCACTAGGTCTTTGCCATGCTGAAAGATTAAACCAACCACCAATAGCAGAGAAATTATTCTTTGCAGATGTTATTGAATGTGGTCTGACTTCATACCATATATTCTTTTCTTTAGTCCACATTGCTAGTGTAGGATGATTTACTTGCAATGCTGCTGTCTCTGTATTATTCCATCCAGGGTCAAGAAATAACACTTCATTAAAGGATAACTCATTTTTATCAGTATCCCAATAGATACCATACTCACCAAAGCTATTATAATTGAAACTAAATTCAAATGAGATGGGTGACCTCACCAAGAATGTCCTATTTGCTTTATGTGACCAAACAGGACATTTAGTAAAATGATAGTTACTATCTACAGTGTTTCTATATCTCTCTAGAGGAAAAGAGACACCCTCTACAGCGAAAGGTGAAAATTGTGGTATTACAGTCTGTGGTGATTTATGAGTCCAAGAATAATTAATTGTCTTCATAAATCATTAGTCAATAAATCTAGATGTCCAGGTCCAGGTCCACTATCTGTTGATGGATTCTTATATTGCCACCCATGATAGAAGTAACCGTAATTACTTACATGGGCAACATCAAAATCAGTAGCACCACAACATTCACATGTGCCATTATGCTTATCAACATATTTAAGTAAAGTTACAGGACCTTTATCTATACCCATTCCAGCACCTTGATAATAACTAAACTCTCTAGCACAATCGTCGCAGACATATTCTGGTTGCTCTTTTGCTATGAGAGTCATACTATATCCTTGGACACTTGCTTCTGGATAATAATATGGATGTCTTGCATGACAATCTAACCAGAAATTTCTACTTTTACTTACTTTTTGCATAATAATGGCATAAAAAATTATTTATTGGAGCGCATCATTGCTTCAAGTGTGGACAACCGTGCTTTAACTTCAGTCATCTCTCTATCATGTTTGAGAGATTCTCTGAGGAAACTATCACGATAACCAACCATTTCATCCTCAGTTTCTACATAGATGTTTTGCAACTTCTCGTAGTCATCGAGCAATTCCTCATACTTTTTCTTGAGTGATTCATACCGCTCACGCCATTGTTTGGCGTCTTGAGTGGCAATCATCAAGTCCATTTCCATGTCAGTGTAAGCGTGGTCACTCATTTTCAACCATCTCTTGGATTGCTTTTGCCATTATACGTTGTAATTCTTGCTCTGTCAACCCATTCGCCCATGCCCACTGTGGGTCATCCTTATCCCAAGATATTTCTAGTCCACCGTCTTCGGTTTCTGTTACCTTGAAAGAATCATTCTCCATCGATTTTCTCCACTTTCTCGCGTGTGAGCATAGTATAGTTAGTCAATGCATCAATTTGTGATTGAAGACGGTTTTCAATCTCATACAATGCATTAGTTGTGCCAACATTTTCTCTTTCGAGAATGGCAACCCGTTGCTCTAGAAATTCAATTTGTGATAGTAATTCAGATTTTTTCATAACCAATGTAATTGAATGAGATTGCGATTCTTTCTTCATTGACTGTGAATGAAGGGACACGATGTCGTGCCCAGGATGGAAATAAGATGAAATCATATTGTTGACACTCCACCTCTTGAGAGATAGTTTCAATGCCATGCATTTCTTTCATTGGAGTTAGTCGTTTGACATAATCCATTGGGTCACACATACGAATGTGACCTTCTTGTGATGGTTTCCTTAGATAGTATACACCAGAAATATGTGTATTGCCACAATATCCATCACTATGAGAATGTTCGGCAGTAGTGTCTTTGGCGTAATGTAAGTTTGCCCAAGAATCCCTCAATGTTACAGCAAAATCAGCATATCCAAGTTGATTCCAATATGAAATAACATGGTCTGCTAAACTATTAAACAACCAATGAAATTGTTTATTGTAATGTAACAACAGTCCATTACTTCCTGTAGTTTTGCCACTTTCTCCAGACCAGACACCATCTTCAGATTCTGAAAACTTTTCCATCAAAAGATTATACATTTCTGCATCTTGTTTATCTGATGGTGTAAGTGTCCCTTTGTATATACTCAAGGGAAACAAGTCAATAATCATGCTGCCATGGTCCTCACAAGATATTCAGTATATTTTTCCATTTTGTCTGGATGGACAGATGCTGGATGTAGAGCGATTGCCTCACGAAGTGCTTTCATCTCTTCCTTTTCTTCTTTTGAAAGTGGTTGATTTGAGGATTTCTTGGAGGACATAGAAACTTTGTCTGGACTATATCTATATTATCAGGAAATCCTGAAAAACTGAGTTTTTTTAATTTTCTCTTTATTATTGTATTACACAGGTTTATGGTCTTTCATGCCATCATGATTCCCATCTCCTGGCAGTTTACCATATGCTAGGTATTCTACTGCTTGTAGTGACCCAACCAAACGTGCTAAGTCCTCTTGAATCTTAACATATTCAGAGTATGCATCATACAACTCATCTGCTCTAGCAGTTAATTGTGCAGTCCGTTTGGTGAATCGCTCAATCAACTGCTCATAGTTTTCTGTAGGTTTCATAGTTTACCACCAACAACGCCACTATTTACCACTCTAGTATTCTCATCAAGTGTGCCTTCTTGCAGAGATTTGAGATGCCAACGTGATACTGTGAGCACTCCCTCTTCTGTAGCACCAGTGATAAAGTGCTGACCCAGAGGCTCTTTTAGGATAGATGTATAGAGACCGAAGCGAGTCTTTTTAATGTAGAAAGCATCATCAATCCACACTACATCATCAGGAATATCTTTCTCTACGGTGCCACCGAAAGAGTCAGATAGTTTTGCTTTACGCTTCTGCTGTGTCTCCGTCATCTTTCTTCTTGTTAAATCCAAATGGTGCAAGTTTGTCTTCGACTACAAGTTTAAGGGCAACAGTGCCAACTGCTTCCATAACCTTGAGAATCTGCTCAGGTTTAGCATCTTCACCTAATTCCTTGGCAACATACCAATACTTAGGCCAAAACTCTTCACCTGCACGTTTGTAATCGTCTAGTGTAAGTGTCTTCATTTCTTTGGTTTAGTAGGTGGTGCGTGTAGTTTTGTCTCTGCCGAAGTTTTATGCAACTGCTTGAGTGCCTGACGAGTCTCTTCAGTCTCCTCCCACTCCCAAGTGTTGCCATTCTTATCAACGAATTGTCTCATAGTTACTCTCAGTTTCATTTGGTTTTCCTCCTACGCTTAGGTGTGGGAAGTCCTACCAACTTAACACCATTGGTGCTAATAGTATAGTCCTTTGGTGTCAGTTGCTCGCGTAGGATTAGTTTATTCATGTGGTCTTCACACTCAAACCAGCATACACGTTTCTCCTTCTTGATGTCAAGTCGGATTGGAAACATTTCCCATGGAAACTTATCAGATGTCGCAGTCGGTGTCTTTTCTGACTTTGAAGCAGAAGTTTTCTGAGTCGATGCCAGTTTCTCCCATGCGGTATCTGTGGTAGCCTCCAGTTTCTTTTTTCTTGGTTTGCTTTGCGAGGTTTTCAATTTGCTCTCGCTTTTTCTTTTCGAGTTGGTAGAGCTCGTGCTCTTCTGTGATTTTGTAGCACGCATCGATGAAGCTTTCTTCATGGTAACCCGCAGAAATAAGGAAACGCTGGAAATAATCCATCATAGTATACACGGTTGCGTCCGTGCTGTCAATAGAAATCTCCACATCAACTCCAGGGAAATAGTCCCCGAGAGCAGAGAATCCATCGCGTCGGTGGTGAAGTGTAGTTTTGCTGTTACCGTCGTTCATGTGTGACATCATCATACCCTAGTAGTCTACCATATTTTAAGTGCAATCGCAAGGTTGGAATCTCATTCCATGGTCCATCCCATTTAGATGGATAGATTTCAATATACTTCGTCAACAAATAAGGTGTGACTTTACCCTTGGTGCCGTTTGGTCTAATTTCCATCAATGGGAGACGATATAACTCATCTCTTTCTTCTTTGAAATAATAATCCTGAGTGCCACTGTAATCAATGAGATAAAGATACCCTGCTGGGTCTAACCAATACTGTGACATTGTGCCACCAACAACATTTTCCATGTCTTTGGTTTGGCACTCTACTTCTGTGCAATGTGGACCTAAATCGTATGATGACCTAAAGTAATCAAACATTCCCATTACTCCATCGACCTCCATTCCTGGCGCATTTGTCTGTATATAGGGTCGTTAGCAACCAAGTCACGGATAACTTTGAAGATTGAGGCACACATTGCTTTTTCATTAGTGAGAGCATCAGTTTCTTGCGGCAATATGGGAGTGCCACCTCTATCACCAGTGTGGTAATAGGGTGGCTTGGTTACATATTTACGACCAGACTTGTGATTAGCATAGCGTCTAGAGCGAGTGAAACCCATCTCTAGAAACTTGCGACACATATCCATGCCGATAAAGTCTTTGTCTTCTTTGTATTTGTTATACAGGTTGTAAATGGTCCTAGAAGAGTCCTCTGCTATAGGGATACTTCTAAACCTCCAATAACGTCGAATATCGTTAGTGTAAGGGCGTACCAGTAGCACTCCTTGCTCTCCCCTTCCAATACGATAAAGTTTGCGAGTTTCTGCATCCGTGAAGTCAAGTTGCTCATAATCCAGGTCATAATCAAACTCTTTCATTGCATCCGATAACGATAGTCTCTGAGTTTTTGGACGAGTCGTAGATGGTCTACAACTCCTGGTGCGATGTTTTCTCTTGCTCTTGCTACATCATGTGATGACATTGTTTCCAATGCCCGTAGGAGATGGTCAACTTCTTGGATTGATAGATTCATTAGAAACCTTTACCTTTTTGTTTAATATCCAGCACCTCTACATGTGAGAGGACCATTGCTGGTGACTGAAACCATTTTGTAAACATTGATTCCCATGACTTATGATACTCTTCCTTACCTGTTTTGTAAACCAACTTGTAATGATGTCTGTCATAAAGTCCATCTGATGTCTGCTGGAAATACAGCGGGTCAGATGGGTCAATGAGTTTCATATTCATGGGTGAGCATTTTTAAGTGTGGTTAGCAAGTGCATGTTACCATGAAAATACCCCGCCGCGATAGTAGCGAGGGACAGTATGAAAATTACCACAAGGGCAATGACATTTGGAATGGGTGGTTTCATTCCTTCGGATTTGTGACTTCCCATGTTTGCCTATACTTGCTTTCTACATTGTATTGTGATACACCGATAGATGATTCTATTTCTTGCACAAACACATTGCCAGCAATAACTGCACGTCCTTTTACAGGAGAATAATCTATTTCATGTGATGCCCAAGAAGGAAATATAATGAAATCATCCTTCTTTTGTGGAGGGTAGAATTTATTACCTTCCGAATCTAAGAAATGAAAACACATGGTATCTAGTGGGTTGATAAAATGCACCCAAGAAAACAATGTGCATGGATTATAGTGGTCATGTAAACCATGACCAGTTTTTTCATCATACACTTGTGCCCAAGAGTAACATGTGCATCGACTTCTATGATACAGTCCCATGTCTTTCAAAACTGTGTCAATTACATCTTGATAATACTCATCACAGTCTAGTTTTTCATTGAAGAAAGTTGTATACAATCCCTTATAGTATTCAGGAATAATATCTTGTAATAAACTATCAGGAAATTCAAAGTTATATACTTTATACATCATTAGGATTCACCAATGAAAAACACACTGAGTTAAACTTACCCATCATACCTTTGAGAGATACTTTGGTGTGTTGTGAATGGACTTCAACATCAGTCACAGTATATATTCGACCAACAATGCATGGTGGAAAGTCATTGTTTCCCCACCGTTGCTGCTCAATGGTGCAACCAAGGAATCTGACTCTATCGTTGGGTTGAAGGGTAGGCGTAATCATATAAGTTATCCAGAATCTCTGTCAATTCATTGTATCTGTCCTCATCATAAAACGATAGCAATCCCTTTTGCTCACGTCTCACGATTGTGAAGACTTCTTGCCATTGTCGTTGTGTCATCATAGTTTTATAATGTTATCATTCCACAGTTTGAAACAGAAAGTATTCCACTGTGAGTATTCTTTCTTGTCTGGAATATATGTATCTGCCTTGAGAAATCGCTTAAACTCTTTGTTGGGTTTGAATGGTAGAGACTTGGCATATTGCCAGAATGGGGTGTCATACTTAGACCCACTCTGATAATGCCATAGAATAAAATCTTCTACCTTTCTAATCTCTCTCCTCAATTCTTTATTGAGCATATCTTTAGACACAAGTCCATTGATGTAGTCAATATATCCTTGAGCAATGAAGATATATGTTGCAACTGAAGATGCTTCTAGAGGCTCAACAAAAGAGTAACGATTGCCATTCAACAGTATGTTATCACCAACTGTGCAGTCTTTGGCAACATAATTTTTGAATGACATACTACCATCTGGAATGGCATCAAATCTAGCAATGAAATCTTCTGTTGCTTCTGCATATGAAGTAATAGAATCATTGTAGAGATAACCGTAGGATACACTGTCAACATTTGGAATGACAAATGTCCACCCATTTGGTGTTGCAACACACCTAGTATAGGTCAATTCTAAATCTCTGCCAGGTTTTCTATACAACAATGCAGAATTAATTGGATTCACTAACATATCGTAGTCATCCTCATAATTATTGTATTGTCTTCCTCTACAATCAATAATCCAGTCTGCTTGGATATCACTTAAGTCAGATATATCTGTATCAATAACATTAAACATGCCAGAAGATATTACTGCCTGTGATAACAGATGAGGTTGATAGTGGACAGCATGATTGCCAACATAAAAGTAATGAAAGAATTCTTCTGCTTTTCCCCATCCCTCGTAATTGATTCCTGTCTTGAGTGTCAGTCCAAGATTATTTTCTCGCATATTAGTAGCAAGATTATAACCCGCATCAATTCCTTGTCCAAGTTGTGGAAAAAACAGTTTATTAAACTCTAGTGTGCTACCTTGACCCACCCTTTCGATAGGTTTGGTAGAATCATAGTAGAGGTCAATTTCTTCATCACATGTATCAAATAGATTATATCTCAATCCATATGATTTAAAGGTCAGTGCTGTTGCGATACCACCGATACCAGCACCAACAATGGCAATCTTCTTTTTACTCATTTTCGTAAGTTGGTGGATTATACTTTAAATATTCCCAGAAAGTCATTTTCAATTCTTTCTGCGTCATGCCACAGTGTGCAGCTGCAGCAGGTAGATTCATCGTAGCACTGAATAATGCTTCGTGTGCCTCTCTTACGTTTTCAGGCGTAGTTTTCACTCTCTCCGACAAGCTCAATATCCTCAATACAGTCTACAGTTACTTCGTGTGGTCCGATTCGATACCAGTGATTGTCTTCACCAGTAACATCTGGGCGGACTCCCAGATACTCTAACTCATTACAGTTATTCTCACGCAACCACGCTTGGAGTCGGTGGTGCATAAGGTCTGCTCTACTAATCATCGTCCATCTCTGCAATTTTTTCGTCAAGTGTATCGAGAATACTATCCATAGACCCGATGTTTTCAATATCACTAATCAACTTAGCAATCTGTGTGCAAACAACAGGACGCTCTTGCCTAGCAGCAAATGCCAGTGCGTTGCGTAGGTTTGCTTCTGCCTCTGTCAGAGACTCCTCTACTGATTTAGATAATGCCATAATCACTAGTCGCTACATTGTCAGTATATAGGATTCTTAAGAGTCTGTCAAGACAAATCCTCAATGAAGTAAACCTTAACCTGCAAATTGTCTGTAGTATCCCATTTATACTTAAACATCGCATGACTATATTTTTCTCTAGGCATTTCTAACAGTCTATTACCCTGTGCCTCACAAATAATATTATTAAAAATTAAGAGTTTTACTTCAGACTCATATTGTGTCATACTAACTTCCGACTCCATCGCGATAGCATCTGGAAGTCCAGGGACAAATTGCATAGTAATGTTTGTTATCTCATTACTATCCTCGATGCATTTGATTACATCATCAATCTTTGTATAGTTTTCATAGGTCTCTCTAGGATTTCTCTCCAAGAAATCTTCTCTAGGAAACTTGACAGCATACTTCACCACCAGATTCTTATCATTGAATCCAATGTAATTAAATCTGAGGTCTGAATCTAGACTGCACATAAAATCTATATGAGTTTTATCTACATACAGATACTCAAAAAATAATCTTTTCTGCTCGATTGTTGTCCTATCAAGAATTGTTTGATTCAACCAAAAATATAATCCTTCATAAGTCTCATCATCTCCAGAATAGATAAGACCATATTCTGAGTTGTAATCAAAAACACATTCACTGAGACTTAAATCACCAAAAATTAAATTGGTAATCTTACTACACTCAGCAACATTTTTTACAGGACAGTATTCATGGTATTTGTATGCATATCCATGACCAACACTGACAAGTCTCATGTTGTCAGTTACTTCGTATTCAGATGACCGTAATATGCTCTTGAATTTATCAGAATCTTTCTCTCCAATAAATTCCAAATATCTATTATATGATTTGTGTAGCACAGGACTAATCTTCTCGATGCCCTTCAAATAATCTTTGACATCATCAAATGAAAATGTAACACCAGAGTCCTCTAGTATTTTGTTAACCTGTGCTACTTCTTTTTCTAAGAGTTTAAATCTATACTTGCGACCCATTTACAAAGTGTACTCCACTAGCGACATCAACTAATTCAACAGCGACATAATAGTCTCTTTCGTTTTCATCCAAGTCAGCTTCTTGGGGAAACCACTCATTAAAAGCATCAACTGCTTGCTGTGTGGTTTGGAAGTAACAATAAACTTCACCCTTGTCTCTTAGACTAGAAACAACAGTGTTGTCTGCTTTGTTGTAATAAAACTCCCAAATTTCATCAGACCTCTTACCATCTACCTTAAGATGCATAACAGGTTTACCAGCATTTTTTGAGAGTTGATGCATTAAATCAACTGGGTAGAAAAAATCTGTATTGTATGAAGTAATCATTCTCCTTCAACCTCTTCAATTAATGCTTGTGCGTCTTCATCTAAATCATGTTGAGCAGCTTGTAGTTTAGTATCTTCTACATATTTTGCCATAATATCAGCGATACTATAACCAATATTATACTCTGCTAGTTTAGCATTAATTGCTTCAATTTTCAAGTCAACTGATGCAAGTTGCTCATCCAAGAGAGACTTCATTGTGCCAGGAGTAGATTCATCCTCAATTTCCTGAGCACTCTTATATCTTGTATAAACATCCATTGGGATGAGTTGTAGTCTTGATAGACCTTCTTCAATCTGCTCAATGTCTTCTGCTGGGTCACCAATGTTATTATTGAATGGAATCTTTAGTTTTGCTAAAGTCTTCAAAATCTCAAGTTTGAATGACAACTCACCAAAACGCTTAGCAGCATCTTCATAATCTACACAATCAACAGCGATTGCCATATCTTCCAATAGTTGGTCAGTGGCTGATACATTGACCAAACTTTTCCTCAACTCACTGAGCATAACCTCAAAAGTATCTTGAGGTCTTGGCGCAACAGGAACTGTGATGTTGACAAAATCATTATTTTGCCATGCTTCTGTTTCAGTGATGTCTCTCCATTCTTGTCTATATGTTTTCCACTTCTGCTCAATATCAGCATCTTTGAAAGTGTAGTCACTATTAAACATGAAGTCAGACCTGAATAATGCCTCGGTCCTCATATTCTTCAGTTTCTGCTTCATGTATGACATGTCAGACAACTTTGTCATGACAGTATCATAGAAGTTACCAACTTCAGCAATCTTCTTACTGCCAAAGAAATCTGTTACAATTTTAGATAACTCTGCAACTTGTGCTTCAGTAGCAGCATCGTAGAAGTATGTCTTCTGCTCAGTCTCTTTTCTACCGAAGTTATAGATGTCTTTACATCTGACAGACATCCATGTATTATCCTCAAACACAACGAATTGTGTTAGTCTATCCACGTCTGTATTCCAAACTTCTGGAATAAGTGCTAGAAGCTCATCATACAGTGTATCAGTAAGGTCTAGTTTAGACCCACGATACTGAATATATCTTTCTACTATTTCTGCAGGATATCTCTTTCGCTGTAGCTTCAGAGATACCACACGGTGATGTGGTTGTGTAGACATCTTTTTTCCTTTTTGATAAAATTATTTAGTATGCTTTAATCAGATACTTTAATCTGAAATACGGAGCATTCATAGGAACCCTCTCGTTATTTCTCAAGAAGAATGATATATTATTATTAATAATAGATGCGTTAGCACCAGTAAATCTTAACGTAGTGTCAGTGATATTCATACCAGCATCAGTTACCATATCGAAAGTTCCTGGACCAGCATCAGTAATTGAATGCTCATGAATCTCGCCAAGGGTTGTTGTAGAGCTTTCTAGAGACCCACCATCACCAGTGGTAAACTTAAATGTGCCACCATTCAACTGCTCATATGTGCTAAAACAAGCTGCATTACTAATAGGTTGTGTTTCTCTCCATCCTACAGCAACAGCAGTATGACTATGTGTTGGTAAGTCAGTAAAAGAAGGTCCAGGATCTGCAACTGTATAATTTACTGTGCCTGCAAATGATGGTTGAGCAAATGAAGTTACATCTTCAATACCTGTAGTTTGATATGATCCGATGCTAAATGTTGCTGCATTGACAGACCCATCTGCAGTGCCGTCAGGTTGTCCAGAAAGACCAGGAGACCCTGGTGGTAACTGTTGTGATTGAATATAATTGTAAACACCACCCATACTTCCTGGGACATTTTTATCACCACCAGAATTGCCGTCTGGAGCATAGATAGGCACAACAGACGTAGACCCAGCATTATTGTTTACGTTACCAGTGCCCATCAATCTCTTAGCATATGTCATTGGCACTTCAAAAGTATCACTACTGTTATAATTTGGATATGACCCAGTAATAGTGCCTCCAAACTTAGTGCCAAATTGTCGTGCTAATTCAGGGAATTCAGCTGCGCGTAATGTTTGTCCACGCATCTCAAGGAATCCAGGGAATCTATCTTTACTCAGCAACCACTTTGGTGATATGTAAGTATTATCTGCCCATGATGGTTTGTTAGCAGTCCACACATCTCCATCATGATAAGTTGTTTTATTATTTACATCTCTTATAGTTGAAGTATTTAAAGTTCCTGGATATGCAGTGCCTGAGCGAGCACAACCCCATCTATGAGCATCATCACCAGTAGCTGCAGGGTCTTCAATATAATCTGCTGGTTTGGGAATACAAATAACAGTGCCTATTGCTGCACCAGATTTAGAAGTTTCATTGGAGTAGAATACTGGCACCGAAGGTGCTGCCGTTGTAGAAATTGTAACACTTACAGTATAAGTAGGACCAGATACAGTGACAGTATTTACTACATTATTTCTAGAATAAACGTGCTGCGTGCAACCATCTAATGTGATTAAACATTTGTAAACTTTACCATTGTATGAAGCATCAATGTTTGGTATGACTAAGACATCACCAGTTTCTCCTAATGGTCCATTTGCGCTACCAGTATCTTCTACCCATGAATATGATGGTGTGCCACCAGTAAATGAAGGATTCAAGCTAATTGATAAGTTATCACCAATAGTAACCACCTTTGTTGCTTGGTCAGCAAAATAACTAAATCTTCTAATAACAGTCATCGTGCATTCATTTGTATATACTTCACCAGGGACATCTGGCGCTGTCAGTTTACACCTAATTTTAGCACCATTATCAGTTTGATTATCAAGTGCTCTCAATACATATATTCTCTCGGTATCAACACTATTGTTAGCTCCAGACCCAATAGGACTAAATGATGCATCACCAGTTCTCTTGATTTCCCACTGATAAGCAACTTCAGTATTAATTGAAGATAATCCTTCACACTCAAAAGTATATTCTGCCGTTGACCCTTCTAATACAGAAAGAGAAGTTACAATATTAGTAATAACAGTAACATTAACTGCCTGCATAGTAAGTTGTGCAGCATTACTATACAATTCTTCACCACCAGATGAAGTAGCTTTTACGCGATAAAAACCATTGTCAAGGGCACCAACACTTAATATATTGAGAGAAGAGTTAGTTTCTCCCGTAAGAGTTGTCCATGTGCCAGTGTTCGTTGCTGGATTAAAGTTTGTGCTTTTTTCCCATTGGAAACTAATTGGTCCAGCAGAAACAGAAGATGCAGTAACACTAAACGTATGATTATCAAACTCTCTAATAACGACATCATTCAATGCTGATAATGCAGTGAAGTAATCTCTCAATAATGTAAGTTCTGCGATTTCTGAAGTTACAGATGATAGTTGTCCAGGTATGCTCAAAACACACCTAAAATAGGTATAGGTAGCGTTAGATGGAATTGGATTGATTGTCAATAAGTTGGTGGTTGCGCCACTATATGGTGATGTGTTGGTAATATCTACCCATCCAGTAATAGCACTACTAGTATTATACTGCCACTGATATGTAATATCAGAAACAAGTCCACTAGAAGGTGTTGCAGTTACAGAAAATCCTGTGGAATAATTTGGATATGCCTCAGCATCGCCTGGTTGGTTTGTAACATAAACGGTAGGATAAACATTGACATCAATTTCATCAGAATAATATGGAGTAATTACTTTATTTCCTCCACTCAAAGTAAATCTTGAAGAAGATTCGACTTTCAATCTATACTTTGCACCATCATCAACTGATACACGAAGGGGTGGTGTTTGGACAGTAATGTCCACAGTTTCGTTACCAAGAGTGGTTGGAAACTGAGTATAACTCACTAAACCATCTTCTGTAGTAATTGTTACTGGGGCAGGGTCTGCTAAATCTGTCCATGTAGAAGACCCTGGATCTTGACGCTGCCAGGTATAAGTATTGTTGCCATTCTGACCAGTATTTCTTTGGACATCTTGCTCTGCAGTAATACTAACATCCTGCACAGGGTCATTTACATAAATGTCTCTATCAGCAATATCACCATATCTATCTTCAGAAATATCATATGTGAGAGCAGGGAGGTCAACTGTGCCCTCTACATCTGTCATGTAAATATAATGTGGTGTTGTAGTTACTGATGCTTCTCCAGAAGATCCAGTAATAACACATCTAAATCCAGGTCTATCATAGTAAATAAACCTCTCCAATTCCAAAATTTCAGAGTCAGCAGTTGTCCCTGGTTTTAATATGAAAACATAGAAATTTGTAATTTGGTCTACAGCATACCACTCACCAGTGCCACCAGGACCAGAAAAATTAACTTCCCACGAATATGTTAACTGCGTACCTGCTGTTGTCAAAGCACTAACAGATACTCTCACATCACCACTGTCTGTGATGCTTGTTTTATAGCAGTCTGTGGTTTGTGTGTCTAATGCATTAACTCCAGGTTGCTGAATAATATTAATAATTGGGTCAATAATTAATTGTGATACAGGAGTATCTAGTGGTGTGTTTAGTGCGCCAGTATAACTTACTCTTACTCTATATTGGACTAAATTTTCATCAAATGTAAGATTTTGAATACTCAACGTAGTATATTTCATCCACGTTGTTGCACCAGTAATTTGAGAAACTGTATTTGAAATGGCAGTATCTCCACCTGCAGTAATATTAAACCAAGTGCTTCCAGAATCTTCACTATATTGCCACTGGAAAGCTAAATTGCTAACTAATGTAGAATTTGTAATATCAGCATTTGCAAGAGATGCTGTAACTGTTAATACTAAAGTATCTCCAACACTTTTAACTTGTGATGTTGGGAAAAAATCTACAGAAGAATCGACAAACGTAAGAATACTCGGGTCTTGGAAAACCGAAACGATTCTATCACCGATGCCAGCGACTTCATTACTGTTTACTACTTCACTAGTTGTGCTGACAACACATCTATAATAAATTCCAGTTTGAGATGCCTGTAAAGGTCCCGTATCATAACTATTACTGGTGTTATTTGTAAGACCAGAAGAGCTATAATTTAAACCATCAGTAGAATACTGCCATTCATAACTCAAGGTAAGTCCAGTATCTTCGGACGCACCAATATTAAATACAACACTACTGCCAGCTGGCGTAGTGGGATTTGTTGGTGTTAAACTGGTAATTACAATTGCCATGTTTTTAGAATTTAATTAGGTATTCCGTAATAACAAATCTTGGAGCAATATCATCCATTTTAGCAAGGTCTCTAGTCCTCATACTTACAGTTGTAACTAGACTAGAGGATGGAAGTGTAACTGCTGGAATTGTACTAGTTGGTCCAGATGCAAAAACAGTTGGAGTGCCTAACTGGTGGTCGTGTGCAGTATCTTCGCCAGCATCTTCAAAACTAATTGCAACGTGCTGCACACCTGCTTGTCTATCACCCTCTGAAAATGTACCACGTTGTGTGCAATAATAACCTCCATTCCATCTACACCTTCTCAATGCTTGGTTGTTTTGGTTAACAACTTTACCAATCGTATATGTGCCTAGGTGTCCATGAGAAACGAAATTACCAATAGATAGCGTAGTTTCAGGTGTCCTGGTTGGAGGAGATGTAAATCTCCATTGTCCAGTGAATGATAACGTAACTGCAGGAGCAGAAAATTCTCCATCATATCCAAATTCAACCGTATCTGATGCTGACTCTAAAGTCACAGCAACACCTGCTCTATCAATAATATTATTATTGGCATCTTTAGTGGTAGAATTGATATATTGACCAGGATTACTTGAAGCAGTAATATATTTACTACCCAAATCTGGTAACTGGAATGTACCTCCAGTGCCATCTTCATCAGCTTCTTCTAAAATAGTATCCGCTTTTCTATAGATACATTGAGCACCGACACCCAAAACTTGAGCAAGTTGTGGATATTGATTAGCCTGTAATATTTGACCTCTACATTTCAAAAATCCCGCAGGACAAAAATCTTTATACTGTTGGTCAACGGGAATCAAACCATTGATATCAGTAAAAAATGGAAAAATAGCACCTGTTGGTCCACCATGTTTTCCTTTTTCAAACGAATATGTCTTCATTTTAGAATGCTCTGATGATATACAACATCTCTAGTGAAGGCGTAGCAGTTTCTACGTTAATAGTGCCAAAGTTTTGGCCAGGAGAATTATTAATCCTAACAGTATTTAGTGCAATATTAGTCCTCAATCCAGGTGAGATAACCTGATACTTTCCTTCCATTGTATAATTATTAGGTCCATGCTGGTGTCCAGCACCAGAAGCAATATCATCATGACTCTTACTAGTAAACAAGATATCATTACCACATCTCATATTTCCTGCACAGAAACCATCACCATCTCTATAAACAGAAGCGATTGTTTCTGCATATGCAGTAGTAGGGAAAAATCCGCCACCGCCACCGCGAGCAGTCCACCCAGTCCTACCATCAGTGCCATAAGCATAGTTTCTTCTTAGGTCTGACTGATTATTACCTCTAGATATTGCAACGTGCATACCAGGCTCTCTTGCAACTCTCCATGCTGATGTTGAGTCACAACCAATATTACACCAAGAGTTTCTACCAGTGCCACTACATCTACTTGCTTGACTACCTACAGTTGAGTAGGATGTAGATTCTTCAGTGGGGTCACCATGACTGTGTGAGGGTTTATGCTCGACACCCAACTCAACAATATTATAGTTTGCGATAAAGAAGTATGACCCCTCAGAAACTTCCATATCATCATAAAGACCTTGGAAATTTACTGCGGTTGAATTCTCCACACCCACTAAATCTAATGTAGAAATCCAAAATGTCTGAGAATTGTTACCAGTATCACCATTAGTGCCCTTTCCAACAATTTCCCAGTAGGGGTCATCATATCCTGTGCCAGAATTAGAATCTGGTGCATGTGCCTCATTAGGGCCATGGATACCACTTTGATAACCAGAGTCACTTAACATAGGATAATGACCCACATATTGGTCAACAACAGCAGGTCCACCTTGTGTTAGCGGTGGTAACTTAAATGTGCTACCAGCAGTGCCACCATAAACAGTCCCAATAACACTGTATAAAACTGGATATGTTTCCTGAGAAATCGTAGCTCCATTACATACTGTCCATCCAGGAGGAATTGTGCCTTGGTCGGATGCCCATGGAATAATGGTCCCCACAGGCAATCCTTTCATGGATCTTACTCTATTATATTGAGTTACGTCTGCAAACGCCATAGAATTAAATCTCCATTAAGAACCAACCTTGCTGCTCACCAGCGATACCGTTACCATCGTTATCAGTATCACCAACATAGATGAGACCGAAACCAGCGTTTGGTGTATTGACAACCAATTCACCACCACCATAGTTAGAAGCACCGCCGAGACTACTGCCAGTTGCACCGCCTTGGAGTTTGGTGCCAAGAGGTGCTCTGACAACCAACTGGACGTTAAAGTTGAGTGCTCCACCAACATCAACAATTCTGATGGTATCACCAGTAATTGCTTCAGATGGTAGTCGTAAGACCAAAGTAGAAGAAGGTCTTACGAGATACTGTAAGTTTGGTTTTAACTCAATTGCACTAGAATCATTATTACCTTGTGTAGAAACAAAGATTGTCTTTCTACCACCATTATAGTTGTAGAAGTTTTCATGACCGAATGCTTCGATAGAAGCGTCCCCTCTAATTCTGAATGGTTTTGCGTTATTCTGACCTAGGTTATTGACGCTAAAGTAATTCGCAGCAACAGAAGGACTGTTGGTATATGTGCCATGGACGGTGAGAGTTGCACCCGTGTTAGCAGATGTCAATTCTCTACCAACTACTGTGCTACCAAGTTGAGCATCAACAGAGAATCTAGTAGTGAAAGGATTACTGCCAGTTTCTGTATTAGCAGAATTTTGTAACGTGCCAACAGTTAGGTCGTTACCTGCTCTCAATGTGCCCGCTACCTTGGTGTTGCCAGTTGCACCCAAGACCTCAAGGGCGATGTTTTCAGCAGCATCAGTCCTACTCTTATCAAAGTTACCCGTAGCAAAGAAGGAATCTTTGAAAATCTTGAAGTCTGCACCATTGTATAGTTTAGTGTCACCAGAAGCAGACTCAACATAGAATTTAGGTAGAGTGCCGTTAGTAATTACAAAGTATTGCTTACCAGGATTAGTGGTATCTGTGTTACCACTCAACTCAATAGAGTTGTGGACTGTTAGGTTACCACCACCAGTTGTCTCAAGAGTAGAGCCAGTTGCAGTGCTGCTTTGTCTACCAGTCTCATCAGCGAAATTCTGGTCATTTGCTGCATTAATAAATGGTTTCGCGGTATCATAACCAATAACAACGTCACCAGTAACTTGTGTCTGTCCAGTTGTCGAGATTACCTTAAAGACCTGAAGTGCTTCCTTAGGAGCAGCAGTGTTACCGAAATCACCATTGTTGATAGTGAATGACTGAGCATCTGCTGGGTTAATAACAGAGATTCTGACATACTCACCACCATTGTCTAGGTCAGTCTTATTCAGTCTGAATAGGTCATCAACCTGAATGTTTGCTGAGAATTCAGCAACATTGATGGTCTGGTCACTTGCGGTTAGTGGTGATGGGAAGATATAAGAAGCATTTTGCTGCTCAATCAATCTGAAGATTCTAGAAGCATCTTCGTGTGAAGCAGCAGCAGTGCCTCTCTGTCCTCTAACAACTTGGACAGAATAAGGAACTGGAGCGTCAGGGACGAGTGATGTTGGATAATCAACCGTCTTGACAATTTCAGCATCAATCAATAGAAGTTGGTTGAGGCTGACACCTAGTGGACTATTGAGAGGCAACTCATAAATTTCCTGTCCATCAGTTGTTGTAGCACCAGTCTTGAAGCTATCATCGCCCCAAGGTAGGTCACCAACCGTGTCAATTCTGGTAGCTTGTAGTTGCATTCTTGCACTACCAGCATCTGTCGTGCCAGTTTGTAGACCAATGACAATAGGATTGTCGGAAGAATCCTTGAGGGTAAATCCTGCAGAATCTCTACCATCAACATAATATGTGGTGCCAGTAGACACACCAGTCAAATTACCAACATCGAAGAAGATTACAGCATCATTTGCACTGAATGGTGCAGACGAAACAAGTAATTTGTTGCTGGAGACTGTAGAAATATCTAGTAAGTCATCTAGATTCTTAACTACTGCAAAGTAGTCAATGTTGAGGTTTGCGAGACTACCAACTGCCTGGTTTTCGCCAACATTGTCTCTGATAACAGTACCTGTAGTGGTTGTCAATGCAACGTCATTACCAGCATTAGTGTATGTAAATGCATTAGTGCCAGTAACAGTGACGCTGACAGTGCCAGTTGGATTGAATGAATTGAAACCAGTTTCAATTTCAACCAAGTTACCAGTTGTTAGGTTGTGTGCATCAATTGTATTGATAGTAGCAACGTTAGAAGTTCTAGAAACGCTAGCAACTCTAATTAGACCGAAGACGTTTCTTTCGATGCCAAGGTTAGTATTCTTAAGACCACCATTCTGAGTAATGTCAGACTCGAATAGAGAAGACCCTAAGACATGCAAACCGTTTCTAATCTTAGAAGTACCTGCAACACCACCAATCTCTAGTGTGCCAACACTGAGACCAATCGATAGTTTTGTAAGACCACTCTCAAACATCTTAAACTCACCAGTTGGTGATGTGGTGTTAATTTCACCGCCATTGAGTGTTAATACGCCATCAACAATTGTCTGGAAGTTTTTAATGTTGAAGAAACTATCTTGATTGTTAGCAAATGCACCACCAACAGTAATTTTAGACTTATATGCAGTGTTGTTATTTGCTACCGTGCCAAGATTAATAATAGAATCAGTAGAAGAAGTATGGACATCTAATGTGGTAGCAGCAGTAGATGCTGTGCCGATGTCAATATTCTGGAATCCTGTAGCAAGATTACCAAGTTGAATGTTTTGTGCATAACCAGCAACAGTTAAACCTGTTGTCGCTGACTGATTAGCGATAGCAAAGTTTGCGCTGGTGGAGCGAATATCGCCACCATCAACATCAATATCAGATTCAAAGGTGAAGTCACCAGTAATTCTTGCATCACCAGAAACAACGAAGTTTTTATCTAGTGCTGCATCATTGACGTTAATACCAACTCTGCCATTATCTACATCAGCAGTGCCACCTACAGTGCGTCCATCTTGTCCTAGAGTTGTAGTTGTGACTCTAAACTCAGCAGTTGAATCTGGGTTTGCACTGTCACCACCGACAAGTAGAGCATGACGTGTTGCTTGTGGTGTGCCACCAAGTCCGTCAGATAGCGTAGTTTGAGTCCTACCACTGATGAATGTGTTACCAACAACATCAAGGTTTGCTCTAGGATATGTGTCAGTAGAAACAAATCCATCTTCATAATCAGTAGAAACTGCTCTTGCTACAGTATTGATGCCTAACTTATAGTCACCATATACAGAGGTTTCTGTCCTTAATGCCTCAGCACCAATGACACCTGTTTCCTTCCACTGAGACTCACCAAGTGCAATCTCAATAGTTGGTTGTGTAGAAGCAGAGTTGACAGAATAGATATAAGGACCATTACCAACCAATACAGTCTCAGATGCTCTTTCTGTGAGCAGATAGACATAACCATTGGACTCTAGATACTCATAACCTTCAGCAGCGTTATTGTATACAGTGTGGACACCATTAAGTGTTGCCAACGTATCAATAGCACCAATAATCTTAATCTGACTGGTGAGAGTAATACCTAGAGATGCTCCAGGGTTGCTCGCACTGAAGTTAACCTTACCAACTTGGAAGATAAGTTTGATAACATTGAGGTTTGGATAGAATTCAACGCCAGTGATATCGAGAGCAGATTCATTACCAGCAGCTGCTCTGAGAGTATATGGGACATAAGAGTTGGAATATACCCAACCAAGTGACCCTGTATATCCAACTTCGCCACCCTTGAATAGGATGTCACCAGATAGTGGGACAGTAGACCCGAAGGAAATAGATTGTGCTGAGTTAAATCTCGCCTTAGTGCCAGAAGTATCCTGGTTAGGTGCCATGTTATCAACGGCAGACCTGAGAGTATATCTCTGGGTGCCTCTTGGGTTGAGGTCAAAGATAGCAGCTCTTACTCTATTCTTATCAATGATGATGTCACCAGCTCTTGTGGTATCAAGTAGTGGGTCATCATCGCCAGGGAGGACACCCTGTCTATCACCAGGACGTGATACGATTGTGAGTGAAGGAGGAGTCATCTTCGCTTCAAACTCAGGGTCAACGTTGACGATGACAGGTGAGTTGAAGAAGTTAGATAGATTAGGTGGAGCGTTTAGAGTGATGATATTCTCAAACGTTACGGGGTCCTCAAAGACCGTAACGAGACTACCGAATTCACCGTCTTCCTGGTCATCCTCTTCTAAGATTAGTGCGTCTAGGAATTCTTCTTCACCAGTAATAGCGTTAATCTTACGATTACCGATATACAATTCACCGTTGGAGTTGATACCAGTGTAGAAGACGATACCTGCATCTTGACGCTTGGACTGTGCATAGTAGTCTTGGACATCAGTTAGGATAACTGTCTGTCTGACAGGGAAACCAGTCGAGTAGTTACCAGGACCGAAACCAAGGTATTCAAACGTATGGTTACCAGCACGGGCAATAGATGGACGACGTAATTCGATGAAGAGTTTCTGCTCTAGTGGGAATCCAGAGTCACCTGCAATAGGAATTAGTCTCTCTTCTGCACCAGATGATGCAGCACCAGTCTGTGCCTTGATTTCATTACCACCAGTGTAGGTGTATTCACCAGACCCAGGATTAGAAACGAAGTCTAAGACTGCTTCCTTAGTAGCAGAATTCTTAGCATCGTTGATTGTGACTAAACCATGAATGTAGTTGTCAGCGGCACAAGATGCTGCTGGTGGGTCGAGAAGTGTAGCATCCTGACTACCACCCTGCTCATCACTACCATCATACTGGAAGAGTAGTGGGTCATTCTTATAGGTGAGAGGATAGAGTCTAGATACAGGCTGACTAAACTTGAATTTTCTGAAGTTTTGACCAACACCAGACCCAAGAGGTAGAGGTGAAATATCACCACGGACAACAGTTAGATAGTAAACACCATCTTGCTGACGTGGGATTCTTCTCTGAATCTCTTCGATGCTGTAGATGTAGTATGTTTCGGTTAGGTCGGATACATCTTCGACGCTGACGATTCTATACTGTCTAGCAGCGTCGTCAGTAACAACATCACCAGGAGTGATGCAGTAGACGTTCGATGCCTCAACACCATAGAGATATTCATCTTTGTCTTCTTTACCGAAGTTAGGTCTATCTAGGACTTCAGCAGTAACGTCTGCCTGACCAGCAATAGTTTGTCTGATGAAGGTTTGCTTGTTATCAGCAAAGTCTAACTCACCATTTACACCCTTAAGGATGAGATAGTTAAACTCTTCTAGACCACCTTCAACATTCTCTGTGCCAAACCATGAATGGACTGTTGCACTACCAGTATAGTCACCATACCATGTGATTGTAGACCCTTCAACAAAGTCACCGTTACCGCCTTGAGGTTGACCAACCTTGACTGTTACGAATCTTTCTGCCTTGAGTGACTCTAGGTCTAGACCATGGTCAAACACGGTCATCTCTAGATAACCATCATCATTAGTCTTCGCAGACTGAATGGTGAATGATACATTAGATTCTGTCTTCGTGCCTTCAATACGCTTAGCAAAGACAGGATTGTATGGGTCATACTCAGTTAGAGCAGCAGCAACACCGAGTCTTTCTCTTGGTGATGGACCTTCTTCAAAGAATGTAGCATCCTTCTGGACGCCTGCAGCAACTGGCTTGAGGAGTAGTTTCTGTGGTAGAAGTTTTCTCTTCTCGTCAGTCCTGATTCTGATTGCGAAACCTTCGAGTGGGTCTCTAACATCATCACGATAGTTAGGAATGACATAACGTAGTTTGTATGACTTATCCTCTTTCTCTCTGGTATCATCTGCTCTGTAGAAGAATGAGTCAGGAGTGCGGGGTGGCTTATTGACATAGAGACTTCCTCTCGATGCATCCGCCATCGTGATTCTTTCAAAAATCTCGTTACCAGACTGAAGAGACTTGATATACCAGGACTGCTGTGCAGCATCGTAACCAAGAGGACTTCTCTTCTTAGTTGCGAATACATGGAATGACTGACCGCTTGGGAAGTTAAACTGGACAGCATTCTGCTTATCAATAGCATTCTGGACAGTAAGATATAGCGAGAATTCGTTATTCTTAGTGTAGGTTGCTGGACGACCAACATAATATGGTCTGTTAATCTCTAGTCTATCACCAGTAGTCTTGGTAGGTAGAGTATCAAGAGCAGCACCAACTGCTTCACCATTAACTAGATTCTCTTCTAGTGGATAGAAGAAGACCTGCTGAATTTGGACACCATTGATAGCGGTATCAAAGACGTGGTTAGTGGTGGTCTCAAATACTCTGGAGCTAACTAGTGAGCAAGTATAACGGTGTAGGTCATAGTTGACATCAGTTAGATACTGATGGACTTCAATCTTAATATCTTGACTGATTGTAGCAGTCTCAGATGAATAGATGTAGTTACCTGCAGTAGCATTCTCAAGGCTAGTTGCAAGCATGAATGTTTGAGAATCATTAAATTGTGCTGTTGCACCACCAGAGGAGTAATCTTCTGGTTGTGTAATCTTACCAGGAGCAATGACATAATACTTGGTATTAGTGTCAAATCCTTTGGGTAGTCTGACAAGACGCTTATCAACAGTATCATTTACTGGTTTTGGCACAAGTCTAACTGGTGTGCCAGTTTCCATATTGTGTGGATTAGCACCACCAACGCGGAATAGAGTTGCTCTGGTTGCAAAGTCAGAAGTGTTGACTAGTTGAGAAACTAGAGGCTCTGCATCTACACCATTACGAATGATGCTGTCAATAACACGCATCTTTTCAACGATTGCATCCTTAGTAGATGCACACTTGTCTGCGCTGGCATCAACTGTAATGCTGTCATCTCTCTGTGGAGTATATCTGACAACATACTCATCACTACCAGAATTTCTAGGAGGTAGTGGACCAGTGCTTTCCAGTGCATCAATGAGGATATCAAACTCAGTAGAGATAGTGTATGCTACATCTGCACAACGTGGGACACCAGCAGTAGATGTATCAATAGTATTGTCTAGTTGATAATCTAGAGTATTAGTTGGGTCCTTAACATATAGTGGGTCAGTATCTTGACCATCACCAGTCCTCCAGTTACGCATTGCGAGGATAGCGAGGTCTCTAACCTTCTTGAATGCATAGACACTGATGTTTAACTCACCTGATAGAGACTCAGCACCAGCATTATATGTGGTGGCAGGTAGTGCTAGAGCAGAGTTGTTGAGTTTATCAATTAGAATACCAAATAGAGTGTCGATGTTGTTTCTAACATCTAGGCAAGCATTTGGATTGTCATTAGGAATGTCAGGACCAGCAACACCCAACTGAGCAGGACCAGGAGAAATATCAAAGTCTCTGATGTTGAGTTGATTAGTTACCGCCTTGAAGCATAGGTCTCTTGCCTCTGCAAATGCAGTGATTGACTGTGCCAATTCACCAGCAAGACCATTGCTGATAAGAGTGTTACCAGTGCTATCAAAGTAAGATAGAGTTGCATTGATAATGTTGTAGTTACCACCAAGTGCTAGGTCTTCTGCGATTGCATCAACAACGATGCCGATGTCACGCTTGCACTTCTCTTGGAATGAAGGTGCGCTACCATAGTTAACTTCAGGTAGAGCAGGGTTGGTTGCTGTGCCAGTAACCATGTCACCCTGACGAATTCTACCATAGATGAGCTCAGATAGCGTGTCAATAGTGCTTTGGACGTTAGAGCAAGACTGAGTGTCTTGGTTGTTTGTAGTTGTGCCAGGAGTGCCAAATACACTGATACCAGACCCAGCATTGCCAGGTTGTGGGTCACCAGTAAGAGTCAAGTCCTTAACAAACAACTGGTTGGTAAGTGCAAGTTTCATCGCAGCAACTGCTGCAGAATATGCTGTGATAGAAGGTCCTTCCTCACCCTGCAATCCACCAGTAATCCATGCTTCCTCAGCGGTGTCTACTGTAACTGCAAGGTCATCAGCAATATCTACACCACCGATAGACCCACCAGGAATAGTAACAATGTCACCAGCAGCATAACCATATCCACCATCGATGATAGTTACACTATCAACAACTCCATTAGAATCTCTAGTTACACGGAAAGTAGCATCTGCTCCAGCTCCATTTGTGGTGGTAGAAACACCATTGTAGATTCTGTCTGCTCTATTGAGTAGAGTTGTGCCTGCTGCAGCAGTAAAGGTCAATACCTTACCATTCACATTGCCTTCAACAAAGTATTGCTTGATGAAGTCGATAGAGTAAGAGTTACCTAGTGTAGTGAGGTCAGTAGAAATTGCATCGATAAAATATCCAACGTCACGCTTACACTTAGTCTCACCATCAGTGATAATGCTACCAGCAGACTCATTAGGTAGTGAGCTTGTGTTTCCTGCTAAAATTGCAGAAATTGTAATATTGACTAGGGTATCAATATTGATACGGACATTGGAGCAGGATAGTGGTGACTGATTATCGTTAGTAACACTATCTGGAGTGATTGTTAAGTCTTTGACTGTGAGTTGATTAGTGATTGCATCCTTCATCAAATCACCTGCTTTGTTGAAAGCAGTCATAGTCTCAGTCTCTTCACCAGACAAGGACCCAGCACCAGGACCATTGAAATACTCTAGAGTGAATAGTCTAGTATATCTGTTACCACCTTGGAATAGGTCAAGAGAAACAGAATCAACGAAGATTGTGATATCGCGAATACAAGATGCAGGACTTGGGTTTACAAATCCAGGATGTTGAATGACAATCTCGTCATATGCTGCCTGGACGATTTCAGTCTTATTCTGCTGAATTAAACGATATGCATCTGCAAATCTAGACCCAGTGTCAGTTTGTTGGTCATCTGGGAAGTAGAAATCTGGATGCTCAACAGCAACTTCAGCAACTGCTTTATCTTGAATATGTTGCTTATTCTGCTGGATTAGACGATATGCATCCTTATAACGTGAATAGACGTTAGTCTGAGCATCACCACCATCAGAGAAACCACTACCACCGTAGTAGAAATCAGGATATTCAATAGCAAGTTTTGCTGCCGCTTTGTCAACAATCTCTCTTCTGTTGGAGAGAATTAGATTCTTAGCATCGAAATAACGTGATGCTGCGCCGACATAAGAAGTTGCTGCATCAACAATACCAGCGTTACCAAATGTCCTGAGGTCAGTAACAAGACCATCGAGGATTAGACCGATGTCACGCTTGCACTTGGTTTCATCAGGGACAGTAGTTGCAGGGTCCCACTGCTTAGCAAGAATAAGTGCTTCTTCAGCAATAAAGTCCTTGTTAAGTGTGATGAGAGTGCCAGCATCAAATGCTCTACCTGAAGAGCTAGCAAACTTAGGTTGATTCAACTCGAAGTTGAGTGTAACACCACCAGAAACACCCTGAGCAGTGATAGTAGCAGTAGCATTTACAGTATCAGTATCGTTAGCATTACCCAATCTAAATTGAGTGGTGCTAATAATTTCTTTGATATATGTGCCAGCAGGAATTGGATTAGTTTGACCAGTAGCAGGAGATGCTGAGACAGTCATACCCTCAACCAAACCAATGGTTGTATATGCTGCAGGGACAGTTACAACATCACCATTCAAGGTTGTGCTGCAATTCTCGATACGGAATTCCCAGTTACGCATTGCAGCAACTGCAAGACTTCTAGCATATGAGAATGCATCGAGAGTCTCTTCTCTTTCGCCTTCGATGAAGTCTAGATTGTTGCCAGTGTAATATGCCTGACCTGCTTGGACGCTGTTGACGTTACCACCAACGCGAAGGTCATTAGCAACTGCTTCCAAGATATATCCAACGTCGCGACGGCACTTACCAATAGTAAGACCTTCTTTCGTGAGTAGATATGGGAATTTGCGGGTGATATAACCGTATGTCTCAGACGCAATGAAATCTCTGTTGAGGTCAATTAGATTTGCTGCATCTTGGTCATTGTTAGAGATGACCGCATTATTTGAAGTTGGTGATAGAATAGAAAGAGCAACATCAAACTTTCTATAACCAGCAGGAGATACCTCTGCTTCACGGATAGACCCAGTGAAACCAGTTGCAGGGTCTAGTTTTACATAGATTTTTTCGTGTGACTGAGCACCTAATCTGTAACCATTAACAGTGGTTGCAGGTTTCTGTAGTGGGTCACTAGCCTCATCTGTGCCAAGATAAAGTCTAACTACGTTTACAGGACCAGTGGTATCTAGAGAGCTGCTACCTCTAATCTTAACTTGGTCAAAGGTGAAGTATTGATACTTCTTAGTTGTAGTGGTAACCTTCTTAGGTGGAATGATGTGTGAAATGTAACCACCTTGGTCTTGGGAGAATGCATATCCCTTGTAACCAATAGCATGTAGAGAGGTGTTACCGAAGTTGGAGTTAGAGTTGGTGATAGACATGTCACCACCAGACTCCATCAAGAAGTGGTCAGCGAAACCAACAGCGAAGATAGAAACGTTTTGGATGAATGCATCATTAGATGCCTTAACGTGGAAGTTTCTCCAGTCATCCTTCCAATATGCATCACCCTTGGTGTGATATGGAGTGGTTGCAAATGCATCAGTTAGGGGTGCCTGATTCCAAGTATTGGAGAATTCATCATAGCGGATAAACGCACGGTCGTCTCTCTGTAGCGAAACACCCGTATACTGCGCGATAACCATCGACTTGAAACCAGTCGCCTTGCTACCATCAGCATGGATACCACAAATACCCCAGGTAGAGCGGATGGAGACGTTAAAGACGTATGGTGATGCAGATTCTACAGAGTCAATCTCTGCTTGTGTTGTTGCGTTAGTATCGAGGTCTGGAGGTGTGATAGATGTGCCAATCTTATCACCCAAACCAACTGCTGCAGCATTCTTACCAATAACACGATAAGTAAACTCTTTGGGGTCAGTAATACTAATTGCTCTAACAGAGAATACTCCTGTTAGAGGATCATTAGAAAGAGGAATGGGCTCTGATGCCCCTGCAGGTAGCGTGGAGCGAAGACTAGCCATGGCAACCGCTTGTCCGACATAGTATCCATGGTTTGTTTTTGTCTTAACAGTAACGTCTAGTGCTGTAGTGCCAGGGACATCATTGACCTCAATAGAATCAATACGAATAGCATCCTGGAGAGGACCAACAATTCTGTTTTCCTGGGGTCTTTGCTCGAATTCACCTGGGTCATCAATAGTGGGTTGGAATAGTGAGAATGCGCGAGCAATCTTTCTATAGAGTAGACCTAGGTCATCTCTGCTCGCAAATTCAAAGTTACAAATTTTGTGGTGAGAATAATAAGGAATTGTGGTAAGAGTATTGCCTGGTTGATAGTAAACCTTACCAATATTCTCTTGAGTGTCAAATAGAGGTGAATTTGCTTCTACATCACCGTCTAGAATAGTAAACTGCCAGAAGTAGCAGCCGCCCGTAACGTTGAATAGTGTTGTTCTGCCAATATCAGAATCAGCAGGGTCAGGTACATAGAGAGGGTGAAGACGAGTCCTACGAAGGTCCATACCCACCAGCGAGGTGCCACGGGGAATAGTGGCACCGCCATTAGGACCATTAAACTTGTACAGAATGTTATTAGGGTTACTGAGGTCAACAATAGACTCATCTTCCCACTCCTGAGTTGCTTGGTTGTAAGCGAAAGGAGCAATTTCCTCAGGATTTAAAATACCAGGACGGTTATCAATATAGTGGTTGCCTGGTGACAACATAATTGTAAACTGGTCAAATCTATCATTTTCCTGACCAGGAACATACGAATATCTACCTACTTCTAGGAATGCTCTCTGAATTGTAAGGAAGGGTCTCGTAGGTGAGTTACCTCTATTGTCTAATGCATCAGATGCGTTGAAGTCGTCAGGTGAAACATACAAGTATCTACCAGTTTTGCTGGAGATGAGATTCTCTAACTTAGTTAATGGCATAGTCTTCAGGGACCCTAGATTGGCACAAGATTTCTTCTTGTGTTATTTATACATACTATATCTATGAATCAGGTCATGCTACCAACTTGTGACTACATTAAATTAAATAAAGAAACGTTGTATAATTCAGTAAAAAATCTATCGCTGGATTCTAGGTTTTCTTCCTATTCGCCACCCGAGATATACAAGTCATATTGCACTGACCAGACAAAACCGCTGGAGTTTTATGACCAGAAATTTGATACCTATTTACTGAAGCATTATGACACAGTAAATAGCGATATTGTCACAGATAGTGACTTATTCAAGATTCTATCGGATAGACGTATATTAAACGTATTTTTCTTTGAAGTATGGGGTCATGTAGTCGAGCATAAAGACCCAAAGGGGAGATATTTAGGATATCCATATGATGAGTATAAAACCGCCATCATGCCCATATACTTACCCACGTCAGACAGAAGTATATTCAATACTTTCTATAATAAAAAGTCTGTCAGTCTAAAAGAGGGAGAGTTTCATTATTGGGATGTGACTAGAGTTGCTCATTCGTGGTTTTTTGATTATCCAAAAATTAACAAAAAATTCAAGTTATTGCACATTGATTACATAGAGTAAAACCCCCTAAAAAGGGGGTTTGCACTTCCTTCACACGGAAGCCTCTGACAGGACTTGAACCTGCGACCTGAGCTTTACAAAAGCCCTGCTCTACCAGCTGAGCTACGGAGGCGAATTTTCTTCTTTCTTTTTCTTGAAGTAAAGACTATAGTATGTTTTTTTCATTTTGTCAATAGTGTCCATATCTTCTTCAAATCCCATATATTTGAGATGTTGATAGACACCTTCCATCTCACTTAGGAGAAGGAGTAAATGTGTGGCAGTTACAGGTCTGCCACCAGCAGTATAGTATTCAAAGGGTATCATACAATATCAAAATTACATGACAATGTTTCTCTTACTACATCACTTTTATGAGGAGTGACTCCATGCAACATAGTGCCAGGAAAGAATAAAACCTGTCCTGCTTTGTATTCTGGAGTCCACTTATCACCTTCATTTAACTCATTATATTTGAGTACTTTCATTAATCGATTGCTAGCAGTAACATTATATCTATTATAGAAATAAAATTCACCAAATCCTTTTCCATCATTTAGAAAAAAGACACTAGCAATATCCGTTTTGTGGTCATGAATTTCTTGATGATATCCTCGTTTATAACGATTAATCCATGGATATCCTGAATTCATATTAGCAGGTTCTCGAAATGCTTCCCCTGTAAACAAATCTAAGGAAGGTTTGAGGATATCGACAAAATCTACTTTATCGATAAATGTGGTGTCTACTAAACACCCTTTTGTCCATGGTTGTTTGACATCGTTAGTTTCATCTCTCTTTGATTTTACATATTCTTTCAATTCTTTAAAATTGGGAATATTGTATTTCCAATAGTAGACTGTAGGAAAGACTTTAGTAAACATCTGCTAATTTAGCGTATTCAAAGAGAAATTCATCGACATATTTTGCTCCAACTTCTTTTCCGAAGTTAGATTGCATATATCCTGTAACTGGGTCTAATTCTAACATATATTTGTCAAATTTTCCAAATTCTGTTACATCGTCACCAGTTGGTTTTGCGTTTTCTAGTAATTTGGCGTAAGTGCTAACATATTTCTCAAAATCGGGCAAAAACTGCTCAACTTCGTCCATATGGCACTTACGCACAAATACATAACGAGAAAAATGATTACCAGGCTCAAAAAAACGGATGTCTTTGGTATTGCCTGCATATTCGCCCATACATTCCCTTACAATGTCATGGTCAAAATCATAATGAGGTTTAGGGTGCTGGAAGTCGAATGTTAGAATAACTTTTTTCTCAAAAAACGCCATCAGGTCCATTCCTAGACAGGGTAGATTACTTCCTGTCTTTGGATAGATGATGTTGTTATATATGGCAGTTACTCCCTGACTGATGTCAGTGACTCTTGCCTTTTTGACATACTCACCTTCAAGGAGAAATGACTCCATTGTAATGTCTTTATGACTAAGAGTGTTGCTATATGTCTTATTCAAGTCAATATACTTGAATAGTAAATCATGATATTTACCCCAAAACATAAAAACTCCTAATCATCTACTGGAAGTAAGGCGGGGTCGTTTACTTCTACGTCATACATTAATGGATGGCATTCCTCTAGCATGAGATATCCGCAGGTTTGATACAATTCTTCGTCATCAAAATCTCGATATTTTAATGCTTCTGCTTGTATCTCTGGATGGTCTTGCAACACTTTTGGCAATTCGTCAAAAGTATATGGTAGACCTTGAATAAAATACATTCTAACTACTTGACCCAAGTAGAAAACGTAGGCTTGTGATAGTGTGTATTTCATAACATTTCCACTAACGTTATTATTTAGTGGAAAATAGGGCGAGAGAGACTTGAACTCTCACGACTGTAATAGTCAACAGATTTTAAGTCTGGTGTGTCTACCGATTCCACCACCGCCCCATTACCTGACAATCACTCTGTCAGACTTGAGCATTTTCTTACATTGCTCGACTAACTCTATCAATTCGTTGATTGTAGAGCATTTGAAGGTAATCACTGATTCGTCTTCTCCTCTCACGATTACCTTCTTATTATACAGGTCTACCGTAATGATGTCAAGCAGTTTGGCAGTTTTATCAAGCATCGCTCAGACGGGGCATAAACAGATAACCGATGTCATCCCCTTCTTGAGCAGCACCCCACTCATGGAATTCCTGGCAAATAGACAGAATGTCGCGCCAAGACTCAGTTTCCTCAAGTTGCTTCATGCGTGCTTCCATGGTATCGAGAATAGGGTCAATAACCGACTCTACGTCGCGTGACTCCACTTCGTTGATTTGACCGTCTTGTCCGTAGTCGAGCATAGTGCCTTTCCGTTTGTGTCTTCGTATTGTAGCAGAGTCTCTAGAGGCTGTCAACCCCCTTCAACCGAGCACATCGTTATTATAGCGGCGATAAGGGGTCTTGTCAAGTATAAAAACTTTTTTAAGGCAAAAATTGGCGGGATTTTTTTGCGCCCATTTTGGTAATCAAAGGTCGATTTTCAATTTAGGTTAATGCCTGAAGGTCCGTCGATGTCCACTGTGGTGCCCTTGATGTTGATTACACCCTCACTTGTCAGGTTGAGACTGCTATACTTCTGGGTCACTGCACCACTCACAGTTTCATTCAATGCACCATTAATTGTGTTAGTATATTTACCAGTGTATGTATTTGTAACTGCTCCTGTAATCTCATTAATTAACTTACCTTTAAAAGTATTAGTGATGTCCCCTGTGATAGTTGCTGTTACTGCACCTGTGCCTGTGATAGCAAGTGGTTTAGTAGTGGTTAGAGTGTTTGATTCTGTCTGGAATTTGAGGAAGTCTGTGCTTGCTGCCTCTTCACCGATACCAATCTCTGCACTCTTGATACCTTTGAATTTGGCATCGAGTTTTGCGGTGCCTATGAGACTCCCTGTCATCGAGTTGAGTTGGATGTCACCTGCTTTGCTAGTGGGCAACTCTGCCTTTCCAAGACCGCCTGTGAGGGTGATAGCACCCGTTGAGGTCAAGATACCAGCGTTACCTGTGCCGATGACTGATGTGGACCAGTCACCATTGTGTATTTCGGTCAAGAATGCTGTCTTGGTGGGTGTATTGCCTTTATTGACAGCAATTACTAAGTTTTCAAGTTGAGTAGCACCCCAGACAGGTGGGGTTGCAGGACCAGTTGGGTTGACGACTGTGCCTTGCGCTTCGATACGCATCTTCTGACCAGCAGCAATCCAAACGTTACCTGATGTTGCTAGACTCAAATCACCAGACTGTCTAACAGAATTGGTGCCCATAGGTGACCCAGTTTCTGTTGTCTTAGCGCCAGTTGTTTTCTCTGTATTCTTTACAGCATTAGTTTCGATGGTGGTAGCATCATTGACAAACTTACCTGCTTTGATGACAACTTCACCGCCACCAGAGTCTGGCAATTCAAATCCAAACAGTCCACCTAATGCCGCTGATGCTACCTGTGTTGGCTCATATCCTGACAAGATATTGACTGCCCTTGTAGCATTGAGTGTCAATGTCTCAGCAGCATTCATGGTGATATTCTTACCACTAAAGAAGATATCTCCATCAGCACATTCAATATCTAATCCACCGTTACTTACATTAATAGAGAAAGCAGGATATCTTTTCTTATCTACAGATTGTGTGCTAGAATTACTAACATCACCTTCCTCATCATGTTGACCTGATGCATTAACATTGATAGCAAGAGACGTGCCAACATTTAGTCTGCAGTTTGTCTGTGACTCAATCTCAATCCTGCCACAAGTCATGTCTTCTGACACTGGACTTGCTGCTTTGAGTTTGATACATCCTTTCTCATCGACAGTAAAGTTGGTGCCAGTGCTGCCAATGATACCAAAACTACTATCACCGAAAGGATTCTCTGCAGTAAACCAAATGTTATTGTTTCTAATTCCTACGTCAGCAGATGGTGGAATGATACTAGTCTGACATGCGTCTAGTGGATACAGTGCTGCTGTTTCATCCCATGAGATATTAGAAGCATCAAATGCCAACTCGGTATCAGACCAAGGACTCTTAAAGTCTCCACCACCATATGTAACGTTTGCTTTGTTGTCGCTTGCCATTTATTGTATCTCCTATGGACAGTCGATGAGTTCACCTTCAGGTGTGGGTCCAACGACCTCTGCAATCTCTCTTACATCTTGCTTATCTAGGCAAGCAACGTTAGCGATTGCAATAGCACCTACACCTTGTGACGAGGCAATAATTTTAACCTTTGGATAGGTTGTAAATGTCCTTGACTTATCCTTGACTCGGATGTCAACCAAGACACCATCTCTGATAACTGCCTCAGCAATATCCAACTGACCATCAACAAATACTGCTGGTGGCTCATCATAACCAAATCCCACTTTAATAATAGTAAAACCAGTGATGATACAATCCAAATCAGTTGGTGGATTGGGTGGATAACCTCTACCAGGACGCAAGACTCTGATTCTCTTGAGGAATCCATCTTTATCTAAGTCTGCAACAGCAGAGGCACCATACCCTGCACCATTACCTTGAATGTAAATCTTAGGTGCTTGTCTGTATGGACTGCCACCACTACAGATAGCAATGTCAATAATCTCACCGTCTGCTGACACTACTGGTTGACATGCAATAGGTGGTGTAGGTGTGACTGGTCTTGGTGTAGGTAGAGGGAAGGGAGCGTTACCTTCTACAGCAAACTGTGTTGCTGCAAATCCATTCTTGAGTGCAGCAAAGACACCAATGGTTGTGGAGAAACTCAACTCATCTGCAAAGGTAATGAGTTTCTTTGCTTTGTTATCTTTAATAGTAAACTTGTATGATAGTGTGTTGTCTAGGACATCACTCAATGCTAACTCAGGTGCAAAGATATAGAAGTCAAGCACCGTGCCGTTAGGGACATTTTCTGTAGTCAACTCTAGTGTTACTGTCTCTCCTGCCTTGACTAAGAATGGTGTTGCAACTAGAGTATAGTTGTCACCAATAGACCCAACAGGTGTGTTGACTCCTGATGTAAATGATGATGTTGCTGTGCCACCAATAGAAAGTATTGGTGCTGAAGGATTAGCGCCGTTGCCACCATTATATACAAAATTACTACCACCATTCAAAACAGCAACTGTAGATGATTTACCAGCAAATGATACAAATCCTCCACCATTATAATTAAACGTCCTAGGTGGAGTGCCTGGTAATGGACTAGTTGGAGTTGGATTAACTGTTAGCGATGCTGGTTGTGACTCAAGAGAGGATGGAATAGTTGTTGCACTACCACTGACCACACATCTATATGTGCCTGCTGTATCAGTCTTAAAAGTATTTGCAGTCTCGTTTAAATCTGTCCAGGTATTACTGCTGACAGTATAATACTGCCAGTTATATGTTACGAGTCCAGCGTCTGACCTAGCACCAACACAAGTAAAGGTGTGGAATTCTCCTTGAGAAATGACCGCACTCACAGGGTCTAAAACAATCTCTAGAGTAACTTCTTCTGGTGGTGTTGGGACGTTTTGCTCTGTTGGGATAGGTATTGTTTCTGGTAAGAAAGTGCCACCAGTGATAGCAACATTTAGTGTTGGGGTGACAGGTTTCCTTGCATCATCACATGCACCGATAGCAGGTGATGGTTTAGTATCTGCTGAGATTGCTGCTAGTAAATCATCTAGGTCATCTGCTAAACCTCTGCCTTTAGTCTTCGGACCTTCACCACAATCTGTGATAACTTCTTTACACTCTGCTGGTAGACCTGAGCAAGAGATGCCCAAGAGGTCCATGATTTCTGAGATGGTAGAGAAGACATCATTCAATGGTGCCGCGATGCCTTCCAAGATGCTGAGCAGTGGTCCGACGATAGCATCAATAGCATCCTTCAAGAAGTTTTCGATACCACTCATTAGTCCATTGACTAGAGTCTCGATACCACAAAGAGCTTCAGACCAGAAGTCATCGAGGGCACCAAAGATAAAGTCTTCAATGAAACTTTGCAGTCTTGTGAAAATATCCTCAATACTACAACCAATCTTTGCTAATGTATCTTCTAGAAACTTTTGAATCTTGTCAAGAATTTTCTCGGGATTCTTGGGGTCGTAGGGAGGTTTAGCATCAGCAGGTTTTAGTTTGTCACTAACAAGTGAAAGTAAACTATTGATGAGTAGTTGGACACCATCCTTGACTAGATTATATAACTTGCCTTTCAACCATGAATAACTTTGACCAATAATTGCAAGAATTTTATTGATGTAACCCATGATGAATTCTTCACCTTCACGGGTATATCCTGTCACCTTACTAGTAAGATAACTTCCTACTTGTCCTCCAGACTCAGAGATTGCCTTAAACATTTCAGACAATACAATCTCAATCTTGGATGCTGTCTTACCTGTAGGACAACTTGCTTGTGAGATGGTTGTGCATTTGACAGCAGCTTCATTCATTGAGCTGCCAGGACAATTTAGATAAGCGATAGCAGGTGCTTGACCGTATCCTTTCTCTGGATTAGTGGCGGTGCCAGGTGGTGCTGCTGCCTGTGCTACTACGCCTGCCGCTGCTGCTTCTACTTCTGCTTTACTGAGAGGTGTTACTACCTGAGGGGTGCCTGCTACTGGTCCAGGAGCAAAGTTTCTAAATGCTCTGCACCCCTCTTGATTCTCCTCTAAAAATTGTGAGATGGCAGGGTCATTTTCAGACCTAGCATTACGGATTGCTCCGATACTGCCGAGAATATATGGTTGCTGTGCCATCTCAGCATCCATAAAGAAACCAATAACCCAATCACCATAAGATAGGTTGGTGGTTGCACCTCCACTCGCAGTGAAGGCATTAGTTGTTGGAGCAACGGAATTCGCCCATGGCAATTCGTCCGTCCCTTGACCCTCACAGTCAGCGAGATGGTGACCAATGATTCTAACTTTATAACGGTTAGAATTTTTTACATTTTCATCAGTCTTTTCGACTTGCCCCACCCACCAACGGAAGCCATCTTTGCCTACAAAGTTGGATGAGCGGACACCGTAACTCTCAAACGCCATAATTAGTTATCGTGAATCTTACACTCAGGCGCTCCAGGTTCTTGGTCGCAATATAATTCGAGGGGAGTTGGGTCATGGTGGTCGCCTGCCTCAATCTCTTCCTTGTGATGCTCTACCCACTCTTCCAAGTCGTGGAGCTCACCTTCAATATGACGACGTGCTTGTGGAGATGTGTTTGGGTTGTCCAAAATCTCCTTGTCTTTAGCGATATGCGCTTCGATATTTTCCATAGTTTACTTTACCTTACTAGCTGTGTTTTTCCGACCAAACGAATCACGGATAAGAGTAATGTTTGTGGTGCCAGTGCGAGGTTGTGCGCCTCTCATAATAAAGTTGTATCCAATATTTTTGATTAGATAATTACCACTATGCTCCTCATCATATGGATTCGTTTTTCTATCTTCATCACTAGTCATGTTTGGAAATAATAATTCCAGTTTATCACCTGCCCTCACAGTGAGGTTAGGTGGCACTGTAATATTTAGCTCCTGGTTAGAAGCTAGTTTATACCTGGCATTAGACTGAGCGATGGCGTATCTATTATAGTCCTTATACGCTGCGTTGTCAGCCCCGTTTGTGTCTGGGTCCTCATGAAACATTTCACTGTTAATCATTTGTGCCATGACTCTAGTGGAGTGCTCTGACAATGTTTGTTGCTCCTTGGGTAGTTTGTCCTGACTACCCATGTGTGACATCTGCTCCCAAGTATCTTTAATCTTATAGATATTCTCTTCGTAGTAGCATTTGTTTACATCAAAGAATACACAGACAGTAGAATAGATTCCCTCTCTCAACTGCTTGAGCATATTCAATTCGTTTGAGAATGTATAGTCGAGGATGTTTAGGTGCTCGGTGCCTGCCTTACCCTCAGTGTTTACATACCCATAGTTATATGTATACTTGACTGCTTCACCACCAAAACTATCACTACCATCAGATGCTAACTGGTCTAGTGACTTGAATACATATCCATCATGTGTCTCAAAGAAACAATAACCTGCACTACCTGACATCTTAGGTAGATTTTCTGTCTTCAATGATGACACACCCTCACCGTCACCAGTTGCTCTCTCCTGTGACGTGCCACTGGTAGGCTCTTTAGCATTGCCAGAGATAGTGATGGGTGCTAGTTGATAGATGAAATCAAATGGTCTCTTCAAACTAGGCAACCATTTCTGCTCAAACTTTGCAGGCTCTACTGTAATTTCTTTCTCAGTTTGAATAACATTCTCTAGGACTTCTTTGATTACCTTATCATTAGACCCCTTCAGGATGCCAGCAATTCTCACACCCTCATTGACCATGCCCTCATAACTCATGAGGTTTAGTTTATATACCTGCTGTCTACCTGAGATGATTCTCGTATCAATAGCAGACACAGACAAGTCATACTCATAGGTAGTGTCATTAAATGTAGGTGTCTTTGCCTTGATAATAATTCTTTCTCTACCTTGAATAGGTAAGTTTGCTAACAAGTTAACTGTAGTATCTTCGATAACAATCTCACCCAAAACATATGGATTGTTGATGCTCTCATAGATACTAAATTCTATCACTAACTGTGTGATATCAAGGGTATCACCATCGATAGGGACTAGTAGAATAGACTCTACTTCAAATTGTCTTGCGTTTTCTACTGCCATTGTTATACGAGGTCGTAATATAAGAAGTCAGCAAAGTTACCAGCAGCAACCTTTGCCGAGGGAATTTCTGAGCCGAAAGACCCTGCAGCATCTGCTGTCTTCTTATTAATGTTTTGTGTTGGTGGCATCACCACTGCTGCTGCTGTCTCCGCCACTGGTTGGCGTGGTGGGATGGTCTGTTGTGGCTCAACCTTTGGTGGTGCTGGTCTAGGTGGTGCCGCTTTAGGTGTTAGGTTTTGTGAGGTAATAGCATTGGCATCTGCACTTGCGAAACCAAACCCATCAAACTTAAGGAGTTTGCCATCCTTCCTTACATAATCACCAAGTTTATATTTTTTATTGGGGTCATAGTTTTTAACATGTGAGTCTCTAAAGTTACCACGTCCACCTCCCTGGTAACCACGAAGTTGCCTCATCATTTCTTCTTGCTGCTTTCTTCTATTGTATAGTTTACCAGCAAGAGTATCATTACTTACATTAGTCAACTCACCTTTAGTTGCTTTCTGTGCTTGTCCACCAAACCAAGACATTGGGTTGAGTATATTAAAACTACCACCACTCTCTGCTTCTCTCTCAACTGAAGTTGCTGGTGGAAGCTCTGGTTTAGCAGCAGGGTCTGGTTGTCCAGGTTGCTGCACAACTACAGATTCACTTGCTCTTCTTACATAGTCAATCTTAGTTAGTTGGATTCTACCTCTAGTAACTCTACCACTCTGGTTACCACCAATGATATCAACTGCACCATCTTTAGGTGACCCAGCAGCAAACATGACGTGAGACTTAGACCCGCCACCATAGTCACCAACAATAACATCACCATACTTAATGTGTGCCTTGTCTACTGGTGCTCCCCAGTTTGAATAACTATCTGCCATTGCAGACCCAGACCCCATGATACCTTGTCTCTTAAGTTGGGAGTTTACATATGCAGCACACCATGGTTGCTCTTGTGGGTTGACTAAACCACCTGCACCACTCTGCATGATTTCATTCTTCATCTGAGAAGCATCTTTACCTAGGTCTGCTTCCAACTCTGCCTTAAGACCAGCAGCTGCCGCAGGTGCAGGTGGGTTGCCACCACCGCCGCTGGTATCTGGTTTGTCTCCACCAGCAGTTGTGCCACCTGCCATCTTGAAATGCTTGAGCATATTCTCCATGAAGTTTTCGGCAGACTGATTCATGTCTACCTTACCTAATCTACCAGACCCAACATTAGATGTAAAGTTTAGGTTGGAGATACCAAATCCTTTCGATGCTGCACGAATCTTCTGCTTGACACTATCACCTGTGGTACCAGTCATTGATTGACCTAGCATACTAGCAGAGATACCAAGAATCATTGCTGCTTGTGCCTGCATGGGTAGGTCACCACTACCCTCTGACAGCATATCTCTACCAGCACTTCTATTGAGTGGAATAACTCTATCACCAGGATTCAACATAGTCCTCATGGGATTGTCTACAATGCCACCACGATTGAGTGGGACTGACCCAGGAATAATACCACCCTCCGACATCTTGCCCATCATCTCTGATGTAGCAGCATCATTGCCATAGATGTTGCCAAACCCACCCTTCTCATCAGAGACAATATTCATAAAGTCAATAACATTAAATCCTGCGCGGAAGTTTTCTCTTATTCTTGAGTCAAACTTAGCAAGATTTTCTGCTTGCTTCGCTTTATCTTCCTCACTTAAGAAAGGATTTCTTAATGCTTCGATTGCATATCTAAAGGGAGCACCGACTACATCCAATGCAGTGCCAGTAGCTTTGGTCATTTCATTGGATAGACCTGCAGTGTTTCCAATACCACCGAGCAACATGCCCATTGGACCACCAACTTCATCACCTTTATTCTTAAAGAAATCTCTGGTTTGCTCACCCATTCCACCCTTCTTGGTCATCTGGAAGAATCCTTCTCCGAGACCAGATGCAGCAAGACCAGCACCACCCACAATCGCTGCAACTGTTGCAGCAGTCATACCACCAGCAGCGGCACCGCCGCCTGCTGCTGCTTTACCACCACCAAGTAAAGACTTGATACCAAGACCAGTGTCTAGTAAATCTAATCCACCCAGTAGCATACCGAGTGGGTCGAATCCACCACCCTTATCATCTCCACCACCTTCACCTTCTTCTTTCTTCTCTGGACCCTTGGTCTCTGCTAGACCAGCAACATCCTTTGTCCTCTCTAGTTTTCTCTCTGCTCTAGCAAACTTTGCTTCTTCTAATGCTTTCCTTCTTAACTCAGTCTGTGCATCCACAGACTCTTTAATCATTGTGAGAGACCCAGTAGTCCTGGTTGACTGCTCAAGGTTAGCACTAGACAATGACTGAATGCCATCCATCTTGGCACGCATTGATGTCGTGTCTTTGATGATAGCAGTGAAACCACCAGCAATAAATTCTTTTAGTTTTGCTTTACCTTCAGCGCCACCAGTCTCAGATGGTGCCTTTACTTGCTGTGCTGTGTCTGGTGATTTCTTATTCCAATCAAATTGTCTTGCCCAACCTGCTTTTGCTTTCTTTGACTTAGTTGGATTAAACTTATTGCCTATTGCAGATTTAAATAGAGACCCTTTCTTGGGCTCCATTCCTTTCTCTTGTGCCTTCTCTCTTTCTTCCTTTGCTTCCTGCGCGGCATCACGAATCTTCGCACCAATATTAGCTGCGATATTTAATACGCCTGGCCCTTGCCCTGCTTCTGTTGGTGTTACTGTGCCAGCTGCCATAGTATCTACTTACCCCCTTGATATTTAGGATAGACTTTGTAAGTATTGCATCTCTGCATTCTTTCTAGCAGCAGCAAAAACATTTGCTGGGACTGTTTCAACAACTGTCTCAACTGGTCCAGGGACAGGGACATATTGAATTGTTGGTTGAATGACCGCTACTGTTTGACCACCAACAGTGCCAGTAGCAGTGTCCTTAGGAATAGCAACTGGTGTTACCTTCGCATCAGGTAACTGTCTGCTAATCTCTCTCCCTCTCTTGTTTACTACACGCTCAGGTTTTGTCTCACTGACAGGCATACCAAAGATTATCTGACTCATGGTGTCCGTCAAACCTTCCTGGTCTACGCTAGCGTTGCTGGCAATAGTTTTGTATCTGTCAAATGCTTTCTCTGGATTAGCATATACATTGTATGCTTTGTTGACACCAGGGAGAATGACAAACTTGTTTGGAAACTTCATCAACCATTCCAGACCATGACCAACAACTTTCTTATCACCTGTCAACTCAGTAGGCACACGGTATCCTGAGGTTGGTCCCTCCATCCTCCAGATACCATCAACCTTATTCATAAACGATGCAGTCTTGGCAATACCTTTCTCTGCTGGAATATTAAACTCAGACTTCTTCTTCTGAATTCTTTCGCCCAACTCTTGAATAGTAATTCTTCCATCATTATCAGCATCCAATCCAGCATTAGGTCTATACCATGATGGTGATACTCTTTCATATCCTGATGGTAAACTACCATCTTTTGCTGCAACAACAAAGTCATTTGGTTTACCCACAAATGCTGGTAGGAAGACAGCAGTGTATAACTGTCCCGCAGATGCTCCGCGTGGTAGTCCAGCATTCTCTAGATACTTCTGGACATATGGCATCTGCTCAGCGCGAGACATCTGTAGTAACTCAGACTGTGATGTGCCTGCTGCTCTTGCAGATGATGCACTGAATTGAATGAGTCCAACGTGTGTGCCGTTGTTTGCTTTTGGATTAAGACCAGACTCGGATGCCATCAGTCCCATCAAATCTGATGCACTGACATCTAAATTTCTTGCTACTTGATTAACTGCTGTAGCAAATGCAGGGTCTTCAGTCCACTCAATGTCACCTTGGAATCCACCACCATCACCTGATGTTGTATCTACACTGTCACCTTCCAATCCAAACATCTTAAACATTGGAGCAAGGAAACCACCCAGTTTCTTAGCACCTTTCTCTTCAGTCATCGATGCTGACTTGAGGTCAGCAGCAAATGCTGACTGTGGAATGCCAAACAACTGTGCTAGTCCACTCGTCATGGGACTAAACATAGACGCAAGCACACCACTGAATGGTCCTGCTGCTCGGACTACTGCACTGATAGCATCAGATATCTGAGCACCTACGACCATCATAGGTGTCTCCATCACCTTGACAAATGGTTTTACCATGTCATTGTCTGGTGTAAATCCTTTCGGTAGAGTCTCTCTTACACCTGCTCTGTCAACATATTCTGGTCCTGCTTCACCAACCATTGCGGGGACAGCACCTGCAATAGCACCACCCTCCGATAACATCTGCAGACCACCACCTAATATCATCCTAAGCATACCAAGTTTGCCTTTAGGTGGACCACCTTTGGGCATCCTAGGCATCCTAGGTTTCTTGAGGTTAGGCATACCACCTTTTCTAAGGCGGCGATACATATTGTTTCCTTTCAATCCTTTATTTTTACCACCTCGTAGGTGTCTCATGATATCAAAGACATCATCTACTGCATCAACTGCCCCAAAGATGGTGCCGAATAAATCAAATCCACCACGGCGAGCACCACCAAGTCCACCAATGTTTATGTCACCAGCGGCGGCAGCTGCCTCAGCATCATTACCCATCTCAATATCAATATCAACTCCCTTCGCTAAGATTTGAGCGATTGCTTCTGTAGCATCAGCAGTCCTCTTATTCTCAGCAACCAACTGAGTAAGGACACTGATATTTTTATTGAGACTGCTATTGATTCCTCGTAGTGACCTATCAACCTTTCGGAATCCTGTTGCTAAATCCTTGACACTATCCTGTCGCTTCTGTTTGCGTGGGTCAGCGTCACCGTAATCAAATGTGTCACTAAACCCTGCTTTCTTTTTCGACTGCTCTGCTGGTAAATCTTCTGCAAATACACCAAGAGTTTTGTTGACTGCCTCACCACCAAACTGATAACCTAATGATTTCTTAAGGAAGTATCCCTTCTCCTTCATCTCGGGAGGGATTTCTGCACCATTCTCTTCTGCTTCTACTGCTCTTGCTCTTTCCTCTGCTGCTTCATCAAATGCAGACTGTATCTTTCTGCCAAAGAATGCACCAATGGCAAGGACAGATGGACCCTGATTCTCTCCACTAGGCGCAGCCTTCTCCATGAAACTGAAGACACCATTGAGTTTCCCCTTGGTCTTACCAACAGACCCACCCACCTTACTGACGAATGGTTTCTTCTTAGGTGGTTGTGATGCTTCTGGTGCGGACTTCTTACTCTTTCTTTTCTTTGCTTTCTTCTTAGTCTTCTTGACTGTTGCTTCCACCTTGGGTGGGATTGTGCCCTCACCCCATGGGTCTTCAGGTGGTTGATACTCACTACGAGGTGGCGCAATATCCTCACGGATTGCTTCCAATGCATCAATCTTGTCTTCAACAACAGCAACTAATTGTGGTGCCTCTTCCACGACGGGAGCAACCTCTGCTGTCTCCTCATCAATTTTTATAATTTCTTTTACTTTGGTCCTAACTTCCGCTTGTCTAATCTTCTCGTTAGTCTGCTCACGGAAGGGGACCTCTAGGTATCTCTCAATCAACCACTCCTGGTATCTTCTCTCAGCTTCACCAGATGTGCTACCAGTTTCGAGCATGGGATAACCATCCTCGTCTTTCTTCATGTTGCTGATGAGATAGTCAGCATCTGCCTGAGTCAGTGCCCTATCATGCATCTTATAGTAACCGATGCCATCATACTTGCCACCAGTTAGTTTTGCTCTTAGTCTATCAAAGATGCGGTCCTTCTGTCCACCTCCAGGCACACCTTTCCTATACCATCTTACGATATCTTCTGGTGCTGGTGTGTTAAATCTCATTTCGCTGTTGCTTGCTGGCGTTTCTCTTCTTCAAGATGCTGAATCAATAACGAAACGTAGACTTCTCTCTCCCATGGTAACATGTTGTCCAACTCAGTGAGTGAAAACTTATGGAAATACATCAGGTTAAAGTTAGTCTGATAGAAATTCCCTAGGTTTTCATGGAAGAGTGCTATCCGAAAAAATTTGTAAGACCCTCAATGGTATACTCAGATTCAACTCCTGTGTTGGGGTTAGTTAGAGTAAACGAATGGGATACTTTTGGCATAGTCTGGAAAAACATTTGAATTGATTCAAACTGTTTGCTGGTTAGACCCTCAAGATACTCCTTAATATCTTTTTTAGATGTGGTCTTTGCTTCCCATACCTCATCACCATCAAAGATTTGGTCAACACAGTTGATAACCTCATCAAAAATTTCATCAGTTGTCTGCTCTTTCTGCAGAATTTGTGAAGTAATAAACTGGTCCATGGCGGGATACTTCATCATCAAACCAGCAGTCTCGGTAAGCATTACCTTTGGGTCGTGACCTTCGGGTTTGTTGCACTGGACTGATTCTAAATTCAACTGATACGGGATAGATGTTTCACCATCATCCTTAGCAGTAAACATCATATCAACTAATTCACCTACAGACTTAGCGCGAATGCGAAGGAAAATATATTCCAGGTCAAACATTGGAAGTTGCTCAACCTTCACGCCTCTAGTTTGAATACATGCTTTTAGAATTTCGACGATGGCATCTCTAACTGATTTGTCGTCTCCAGTCTCAGTTGCAATGAGTAGAAGTTTCTCTTCTTTAACAAGGAATGGTCTATACTTAATCTTTTTACCAGTTGATGGTAATTCTAATTCATAAGTAGGGACTGGTGGTCTTGGTAATGACATAATTCATCAAATCGTTTTAATATTAATACTCTCAAAGGACCATCTTCTATAGTAGAAAGATGCGGACACTTTTAATAATGTAGATGACCCATAAGAAACTGGGGTGCTTTGAATCGAGTAAGGATAGATATCATGCAATGTATATATCCCACCAACTCTCTCCAAAGTATTGTTAGGACCCCTCTCTGCTTTCACAATCTTCAACTCACACTGATATTCTTCAGGAAATCTGACACGATTTGCTTTAGCAGTGCTGAGGGTGGTGCTATCAGCATCAAAAATAAACTTCATCCATGTATTAACAAATTTCAATGGCAATAGGTTAGCATCACATGTCCACCCTAATGTAATGTCAGTAAATGACTTGGTGTGTGCATAGTTTACTTGACCCTCACCCATATAAACACCAGTCGTTTGACCTGTGTTTGCCATCATGCCAGGAAGAGATGCTTCCTCACACATTAGAGTAAGTGCAGCATAAGCAGTGTCGCTTGCATTGGATAAGTCACCAAATCCAATTGCTTTTAAGTCCTTCTTTAATAAATCATGTTTATTATTGAATTCAAACCTCGCTTCGTAGAGGTTTGACATGGACATGCCACCAGATTTTTTGATGCTGCCCAAAAATCCTTCAATATTATAATCACCCGTGTGAGTATACTTGGTGGCCATCTAAATATCTATGAGGGATACTATATATTATTTATGGCATATTCGGGTGTCTTCAAACCAGAAAACCCTAAGAAATATAGGGGAGACTTTAGAAATATTATCTATAGGTCACTCTGGGAAAGAAAATTCATGGTATTTTGTGACAACAACCCGAATATTTTGCAATGGGGTAGTGAAGAAGTTGTTATTCCTTATCGCTCACCCATTGACGGGAGAGTACACAGATACTTTGTTGACTTTAACATCAAAATCCGCACCAAGTCTGGAGAAATTAAGAAGTATTTAATTGAAATCAAACCAAAGAAACAGACAGTCCCACCACCAGAGTCTAAGAAGAAGACTAAAACATATCGCAACAATGCGATGACTTACATAAAGAATAGAGCAAAGTGGGAAGCAGCGAAAGACTGGGCAGAGGATAGACAGATGGACTTTATGATTCTAACAGAAGATCACCTAGGAGTCTAGCCATGGCTATAGGATTCAAGCAAGATACACAAAGCAATGTAAAAAACTACGAGACAATCTTCGAGAAGATTAAAACCCTCACAGATGGTGAGGAAAAATCATGGTCGTGGTATCGCAGAGAAGTAAAGAAGATTGCACTTACATATAAGAAACAACCACAAAAATTTATCAGGGAAGAGAGGTCAGACCGCTCACAAGACGAAGAGTTACAGGATGTGAATGAGTTGAGAAGGTATGCCAGACAGGGCAGACTATTTCTCTTTGAGTATAAAGCAAAGATGAAATACCTTCCATACTATGACCAGTTTCCACTAGTGTATACCATTGCAGCAAACAAAGACCACTTCATCGGTGCAAATCTACACTATCTACATCCAAAGAGACGTGTGTATGTCATAAAAGATTTGTTGCGTGGAAAGATTAACGTACCTAAGAACTGCATCCATAAATATATTACAGACCATGTGGATGGATTTCTACTTGACCTCGGGTCCGATGAATGGGACTCTGCTATTGCATTACCTGTAGAAAGATTTGTTAAAGAAAGAAACGGTCAATCGTTTCCATACAAGTCGGTCGATGTATGGAAAGAGACATCGGAATCATACAACCTTAAATTCAAAGCGAAACGAATCATTAAAGGTTACGGCAAGACATCAGACATCGAGGACGCACGTTAATGTTAACCACAAAAGCATCATCAACTTACACTGGTGGTAATACACCTGCACCATCAGCAGGACAACAACTACGTTTTCCTAACGCAGCCTTTGATTCTGACATGGACTATGTTAAGATTCAATTCTTTGATTACGTTGCACCATTTAGTGAGCAAGGTGGTGCTGGACCTGGATCTACTCTAGGAGTATATAATCAGTATCAAAATTCTAATGGATTGGGCACTCCTGGCGCTACCATCCACATGTATATGCCTCAAGATATTGAAGGTCAATACGGTGGTAACTGGGATGCACAAAATCTTAGCAACGTTGCTAAGACTGCTCTAGGCACCTTTGGTCAAGCTGCTGGTGGCGATGGTGTTGGTGCCATGATGAAAGGTCTAGAAGGAATAAAAACTACTGGTGAAAATTTCTTCACGAAAGGCACAGGTATTGCCAACGCTATCTCTGGCATCTTAGGTGCAACAAACTTTGGGTCTCTAACCGTCAATGATATTTTCTCCGTAACTACTGGTCAGGTATTGAATCCAAACACAGAGGTGTTATATAAAGGTCCTAAGATGAGGACGTTTAGTCTCAACTTTAAGATGGCACCAAGGTCTTCGACTGAAGCAGATAATATCAAAAAAATTATTGAATGCTTTAAGTTTGCAACTCTACCAAGATTTGGTGGAGCATCAGATGAGAATGCATCTTTCGTGAAAGTGCCACAACTAGTTGACGTGGAATTTATGACTGGCAACAAAACAAATCAATGGGTAACTCAATACAAACCATCAGTGATTACAGATTTCAGTGTGAGTTACACACCTGATGGTGCATGGGCAACACTACCCAACGGAGCACCAGTTGCAACCACTATGACTATCTCATTCCAAGAGACTAAGATGGTTTACGCAGACGAAGTAAAAGGCACTGGAGCAACCTACTGATGTATTTTTCACTATCACCTAACATCGAATACGACAGTAAACCTGTCAAGTTTCCTTTCTCGCAGTCAGACTATGTGGTTGCGAATAATTTCTTTCGTAGATATCAAATCAACCCTGACAAATTTAGTTACGCTGTCTTCTTCAAGCGTTATGCTATCAAAGAGGGTGATAGATGGGACACCATCGCTCAGATGGCATATGGCACACCATTATATGACTGGGTATTGATTCTAACTAACAACGTAATCAATCCACAATTTGATATGCCTGTAAGTGAGTATGAATTAAGAGAATTAGTTGAGAGTCCTGACGAGATTGCATACTACGAGACCACAGAGTTAAAGAATACTGATGGTGAAGTAGTGCAACAGGCAGGACTCAAGGTAGATGCTGCCTTCAGGTCTAGAGAGTTTACCTATGTCAACAGTAGAGCAGGTGGGACTATCACATACTCATCAACTCTAGGTAGTAACATCTCCAGACCTGTTACTAACTTCATGGAAGCAAGTAGAAAGAATGAAGAGGGTAGAGAAATCTATATCCTCAAATCAAACTACCTCCAAGAGTTTGTCAACGAATTTAAGAAGCAAAGTTTCTATGCTAAGTCAACAAACTATGTTGGCAAGCAGTTAAAGAAGGCAGGAATCTGACTCGACTTTTTAGACAAAAAAATTGGGCGGATTTTTTTACCGCCCAATTGGTTTTTGCTATGCAGTTTTCATTTTAGGGTGTCAACAGCAGCGAGTGCTTTGACTCTCAACTCCTCAGGAAGAGGCACATAACCAAGACCATCTGCTTTCTGTTGCTGAGTTGGGGTCAGCATCCAGCGAAGCATGTCCTTCACATCATCATTCTTCTCATACTCAGGATACGCTAGGATCCAAGTAAGGGAGACAATAGGGTATGCATTGGCACCAGCAGGGTTAGCGTCAGCACCACGAAGCTGATCGTCCAGGATGATCTTTGATAGACCTGCTGCAGATGTTTCAGCGTTTGCTTTGACATAATTACCTGCCTTGTTTTGAAGTGCAACCTGTTGGAATTTACCACCATTCACATAACCATAATTCAGGTAACCGATAGCACCGACCTGATTCTTGATGTTACCAGCAACACCAGAGTTGCCTTTACCACCAATACCCACAGGCCACTGGACAGACTTACCAACACCTACAGTTTTCTTCCACTCAGGAGAGAATGCTGCCAGGGAGTTGGTGAAACCTTTGGTGGTGCCACTACCATCAGAGCGATGGACAGTCAAGATATTCTTGTCAGCACAACCAAAGTGAGACCAGTTGGTGATCTTGCCAAGGAAGACATCAGCAAGCTCAGTCTGTGTCATCTTTGCTTCACAACCAGGATAGTTGTAAGCGGGGACGATAGCACCACCAGTCATGGGGATATGCACCATGGGCAGTTTCTTCTTAGCATCTGACACAGCACCATCAGAGGCACCGAAGTCAACAGTCTTTGCAGTAAACTGACGGACACCAGCGCCACTACCAACTGCTTGGTAGTTTACTTTGTTGCCAGTTGTTGCAGCAAGGTCACCCAGGACAGCATTATAATAGGGAGCAGGGAAAGTAGCACCTGCGCCATTCAGTGTGTAGGGTGCCTTAGCACTCTCGGTGGAACCACATGCCACCACTAGGGGTGCTGCCAGAGCGGCAGCAGCGATTGCTTTGAGTTTCATTTATCTCCTATCAGAACTTATACTTGGTGCCGACTTCAACTTTCCAGTCACGGGTGCTGTCAGATTGGAAGATGTTTTCCCACTTGCCATAAGCAGAAAACTTATCAGTAATCTTTACCTTACTTCCAACTTCAAGAGCAGTGAAGGTTTCGTTTTCGCCAGCGTCGGGAGCAGTAACGCCAAGACCACCTTCAATATAGGGTGCGAAACGACCAGTTTTCCATTCGTATCCGACACGTCCTTGGTGGACTGCCTTTGAGTAGTCATCATCAGTGCCTTTGAATTCGTGCTTGGACTCTACATAGGGTCCTGCAAGGGCAGGAGTCGCCAGTGCAGACATTGCCAGTGCGGCTAGTGCGATTGCTTTCATTTGTAATACCTTTGTGTGTTTTCTTTGTCCTTAAGACCCTGTTATTATACAGCAAATATCTCCCTGTGTCGTTAAGGGCGAGTTAATGTTTGGGTCGCATGAACAAATCGATATATTTAGAGGGGGTTAACGTAATTTTAATGCTCACTACGGCACAAAAAAAGACCCCTTGTCAGGGGTCACTGAAAAATCAAACTATAATAAGTAGCGATGACTAAGAGGGTCAAGCAGACCCTCTCGTATGTCCACCTCAATCTTCTTCAGCAAGGCGAGCGAAGTAGGACAGTGCATCGTCCTCATCCTCGGTAGCAGCAGGTGCTGCTGGTGTGATGTCGGCGTCATTGAAACCAGCATCCGTCTTGCGACTGCTGAAGTCGGGAGTGAAACTACCGCGACCTTCGCTTTCGTCCTCCAGCTCCTCATCGAGGGTGCGGGTGACCTTTTGTTGGCGTGCGACCTGGGGAGTCTGAGTGACACCCAGCACCAGATTCAGACGCTCCTCCAACTCCTCATAGGACTTGAAGTTTTCCTTGGCAGTGAAAGCAGCGAGCGAGTGCTCGGACTTCCAGATTGCTTCCAACTCGGAATCGTCTGCAGAGAGTGCAGTCGGTGCAGCAAACTCTGACTTGTCGTAATTCCAATACCCTGCGACGTTGGTAATCTTCAGTTTGAAGTTAGCACCTTCCCACATATCAAACGGGTTGATAGGGGTCTCGTCCTCAAACTCAGGTTGCATTGCTGCCATAATCTTATCAAAGATTTTCTTGCCAAACTTATACAGTTTGACTTGACCTTCGTTTTCAGGGTTAGCACTGTCCTTGACAACATAGATGTTGGCGTAGTAGGACAGTTTACGCTTCTGCTTACGAGCAGTTTCCTTGTCGGCATCGCTGCCGCTATTCCAAAGACGGCGATTGACCTCGCCCACAGGGTCCTTGCCACCGTTGGTGGTCAGGGAGTTTTCGATATACCATCCGCCAGGACCTTGGAAGGCATGACTATACAGTTTTGCCCAAGGCACTTCTTCTCCCTCGGGAGCAGGCAGGAAGCGGATGATTGCAAACCCATTGCCAGCGGAGTCAACACTGGGCTTCCAAAGGCGCTCATCGCCACTGGAATTGGAGTTTGTTTTCTCAAGCTCCTTCGTCAAAGTTGCGAAGGAATTTTGAGACTTGCGCTTAAGATCAGCAAAAGACATAGGATTCTCGGATTAGGTTGGATTTGGTTTGTGTGACGCCTGTATCACTCGGTCATTATAACAGGGCAAAAGGTCGGCGTCAACCCTTTGCCTCTAACTCTGCCTCAAACTCGTCGAGTTTCTGCAGCATTGCACCCATAAGGTTGCGGACATCATCGGTGCCCCACCATCCGTAGAGTAGTTTGGCACCTTCTTCGATGTCTCTCACCATGTCCTTTGCCCTAGGGTCATCGGACAGTTTCATTCTAGTATAAAAGACTTGTTGTTTTTCAATCAGAGCACGCACAGTATCAATATATTCTTTGGCATCCTCTTTCGTGCCCTCCAATGGCGCTGACAATGTGAGTTGCATTGCTTTCATTTGCAATGCTTCCATTTGTTGCGCTTCTTCGCGCACGATATCTGAGTCGAAAAAATCTGTCATACTAGCATTAGTTTTGCTCTGGACGTTTTCTTGATGAAGTTGAGCTCTTGAGCATCATGCTTCAATTTTTCTTTGAGAGGTTTCGTGATGAGTTTAGGCACCGTCTCAACCTCAATGTTATTTACATCACAATAATGTAGGATAGCATCAATATAATTCATTTCATTATAAGACGCAATCTTCTCTACATCTTGAGAGAATTTTGCAGCAGTCATAAATCTATCCTCTAATATGTCTCCTTTATTCATAGGTTTTTTTGTAGTGGTCTCTATACCCGATGAGTTTCTGAAGGTATTCCTTCTTTGGTGTTTCTACAAACACCTGAGTGTCTCCGCTTTCGCAAGCGATGATGGTTACTATTTTATTTACTTTTAGTTTGTATCTTTCCAGCAGCATACATGCGTATGCTGTTTCTTGTATCAGGTAATCTTCAATCCACTGGAGCTTCTTCTCTTTCGCTGATGTCTTAAAGTCGATGATAGATAACTCACCATCAAATTCAGCGATGCAATCTACGCGCCCCGCTATCTCCAAGTGGTCTGAATATAGTGCTACCTCTTGCGCGTAGATATTATTGATACGACTTAGTGTGGGTTTAGTATTCTTAAACATCATCAAGGGTAAGTGTTTACCCTCAAATTTTTTCTCGTCGTATTTATTATTTAGCCAGTCTTCACACATGAGGTGGAAGTCTGTGCCGCGTGTTGCGGCACGGGTAGAGACACGATTCGCTTTTTCCTCACCCACTCTGCGCCGCCACTTCGCAATGCCTGCTTTCTTTTCAGGATTGCTACCAATGACTGTAGTAATAGATGGATACTTACCACCAGACGGGGTGAGATAATATCTCTTCCCGTCAATCATTTCGGTATCCATTTCGATTGGGTCTTTCAACGGCACATGATGAAAAAGCATGTTAGAGTCCTAGATTTGTTTTGCTGATGAGATAACTACGGACAAGTCCGCTACGAACAATGTCCTCAAGTTGAAACTCTACAGTTGCAAACTCATCCATTGTCTCGATGATACGCATGAAGTCAATGATACCATTGCGCTCATGAGTTTTGATAAGGTCAGACTGTCTAACGTCTCCACAGAAAATAATCTTGGAGTCCTGTCCGACACGGGTGATGATACTATCAAGCTCGTGGAAGTTTAGATTCTGCATCTCATCGATGAGGATGATTGCATTGTCCAGTGTAGTGCCACGGATGAATGATGTAGACCAGAAAGAAATAGTTTCCTGTGCCTTCAGATTGTAATAGAGTTGGTCAAACTCATTGTCTGAAGCCATCTCAAACATATATTTTACCATATTCTTATAAGGAATCTGGTAAAGAGATGACTTATCCTCATGGTCTCCAGGTAGAAAACCAATCTCGCGTGTGGATACTAGAGACCTAACGATGTAGACCTTCTCGTAAGGTGTCTCCTCACTGAGTACATCCTTGAGAGCGAGATATAAAGCGATAAATGTTTTACCAGTGCCTGCACACCCATAGCCAAACATGTTTTTATCTTTGGCATACTCTTCAAAAAATATACGTTGGTTATCAGTAAGTGGCTCAATGTCAGTGAGGATGTCAGCGTTAAGAGGTTTCTTCCTCTTCATCATCTTCATGCTCATGCCATTTGCTGAGCCACCATTACCATTCTTCTTTCTAGATTTTACAGGCATAATTCAAAGTCTATCTACATTAGAACCAGGGACATTCGCTGCGCGATTGATAATAGTTTTCCAATCACTATCAGTTTTGTTTTGCCAATTTCCTACTTCGGAAACAGCATGGAGAAGCGTAGGCATCTGAGTGATGTGTGGATTGTCCGCAAGATACTTCTCACGGTCTGCCATATACATCCACTTCTCAAACTCTTCTCCAGTATTGTTGTCTTTAAATTTATACGTCGGCATTGTTAGTAAACCAAGTGGGCATTTCAGATGGGGAAGTCCAGCGTGCAAAAGCAACCTTATCCCCGCAATAATAATTGCGATATGATTGGACCGAATCGCTGGGCACCTTGTATTTATCGGGCATCGCAGGAGGTGGGTCTGACCACGGCATAGATGTATCTATGTTGAGTGGAGGATGCGCGAGATAGGATGCAAGTGATTGTGTCTTATGTATTCTACCATATCTTTTTGTATATTGGTCGCAACATTGCACAAATAGTAGAAACAACCACTGGTATTGCACTCTAGTTTGTCTCGTCCAGATAGCAGACGGGTGGTTGAGATGACATGCTTTGTATAGATGTTGCTCACGGTCATCATCTAACTTGAATCTCTTCACCGTGATACCTTTGGGAGACTTTTCCTTATACAAAACGCCGTCGAGCACACGGTGTGCAGTAGAAAGAAGTTGAGCATACTCAATAATCATCTTTACTACATGCTTGTCGCAATGCTCGACGGCACATTGTTGTGGGTTTTTATCTAGATAGAAAATATTCACTGAGATATTTCATCTTCGGGTGTCTTTGTTAGTCTATCAGTTTTCACCCAACTTTGCAACTCTGCTGCGCTGTTTTGATATCGAATGAGACAAGTCTCATTGTCTTCACTCATCTCCACAATCTGACAAGTGACAGTGATACCATCTACTTCGCACTCGTACAATTCGCAACCCATTTTACTCGCTCCTTAATCTTACTCTCCACATTTCTACAACTTCATCAAAGACACCACCTTGACAGGTAGGCATCCAACCTTCTGCATCTGGATGATAGAAGACTACTTTTAGCAATTCTTTTTCGGTATCAGATTCTACCACATCACATGGAATCCATCCTCTGTCAGCAGAAGCAAGAAACTCATAAGGAAATTTTACTTTGTCATACTTAGAGAGAAGAATATTTCTCTCTTCTGTATCTTGGTATGCTTCCTCTAGTTTCTTGTGTAGGTCACCAACCTCTGGTTTATTCTTGTCCATCTGTCCACTCCAATGCTTCTGATACGATAGGGAATTGCTCGATAAAGATATCTTTACAAGCGTTTGCTACATCCATGTGCTCTTTCTGTGTGCCATTGGCAGAGCGTAGATTGATATAATGAATCCATGATCTTACTGACCCGCTCATGTACATTTTTGTTGGCACACAGAGGGGAAGCACATTTCTTGCACACTCCTTTGCCACGCCTCGCTTGAGCATCTGCTCGTAGAGTGCCATGGATGAGTCAAACAAAGTCTGCATCTGTAACTCTAGATTCTGCACCTCAAATGGGTCCAGGTCATCGATAGAATTCTGACGATTCTTTGTGTCTTGACGACGCAAAGCAGGCAGAGGAATCTTATCGAAACCTAGCAGAGTTGAGTCAGCATACCGCTGAGAGAACTCTTGATATGTGAAGCTACGGTGCCTCAAAATTTGCTGGGCGATTGCCCTGGTGGTAGAGATTTCCAAGGTCATGAATGCCTGCTCAAACACAGACCAATGCTGATGCTTAGCACAATACTTTAGGAGACCAGCAACATTAGGATTCTCTTGGTTTGCAGGATTGCTCACGCGAGCAACATAACCCATAGTTTTTTCAGCGTCAGGGGTGACGGTAACAAGTTGCACATTCATTATTCAGTTAGTCGCTTTACTTCAGTGAGATTGCTTTTCATATAACGCTTATACTTTTTAATAAGCTTGTTGATTTCTTTCTCCTTGAGAGTGGCACCGATAGTAAAACCCTTACCATCATCAGGCACAGAGTCCTGCCACTCTTTAGGATAATCAGGAAGACGAGCAGTGTCTGCTCTCGCTTGCTCAATGGAAGCAATAGTTTCACCAGTAGGAGGCTCTACTACTTCTGAGTCAGGAATGACAACACCATCTTTGCCTGTCTTTTCTGTGGGAATATGATTCACTTCCTCAGCAGAAACTTCTACGATTTCATCTGACATATTTTCTTCCATCATTCGATTACATCTTGGGTAGTTTCTTCAACAGCAAAAAAGATACGACGGATGCCATTGATATATTCTGGTTGTGCTTGCAACCATGCAAGATATTTATTTTGTGCTTCAAGGACACTATCTGCTTTGATAATCTTCTTACCAAACCACGGGGCACCTTCTGCACCATGACGCACCGATTCAAAACTAACGACGTAATAATTCATTTCGATAAAAATAGACAACGATATTGTAACACAATTATATATGATTAGTCAAGAGAGACTAAGGGTGATGTCAACCGTAATTTTATCACCATCTACAGTGACACTATAAGGACCATTCTCAAACTTTTCTGCTGCAATGACAAGTTGCTGCAACGACCCAGTGCCAACTAGATAGTATCCATAAACAGTGATAGCCATTCCTGCATCACCTGGGTCAGTATTAAACTCCCATTCTTGTGGAGTCTTTAGCGTAGCAACTCCATTAGTGACATTCCAATTGCCGCCAGTGAGAGATCTTTCAACATAACCACCACCACTAACCTCTTGAAACTGAGAGATTGTAGTAGTTGCAGTAGGGTCTACATCATTAGAATACAACTTAAGTTTATATTCTTCAGCGTCTAAAAATGATGTCAACATGGTATCAATACCAGTTGTTGTGAGTTGGATTGCCACTGTGTCCTCCTATTTCTTTTTCTTATCTTTTTGTTGTGAGCCCCACAGTTTAGGGTTGGCTCTTCCTTCAGTTTGTGTCATGTTTTTAAAGTCATGACGATAGTTATCCCAGTAATGGTCAAAGATTTCCACTCGTTTGCCGCTGACCACAATATCAAAGTGTGTCATACCATCCTGCAGATACTCTACCATGTAGGCAGTGTAAGGAAGACTTCTGTCTTGCGCTAGTGTTGGGTCACAGTCTTTGTGGATTACTTTCAACCTCTACCTCCCCATGTAATTTCAGGAAATGCTTCCTTGACTAGTGTAGCAGAAATACGAGTGTATTTCTTTTGCAGTGCTTTGTCCTTCACAAGACACAACAACTCTGCCTCGTCAGCATGGAGAGTTTCAAGAAGACCGATGAAGATTTCTTCACGCTTCATGTTACTCACCGTGATACCACCCTTCACAAAGTATGCAAACTTGCGTTGGTTTTGCTCAAGGTAATCATGCTGTAGACCTTTTGGTTGGTCGTTAGGACGGTAAGGCACTTCACCATCAGGGATTGCAGACGTTACACTCTCATCAAAATTCCAGATAAAAAGACTGCGTAGAGCCTGAGAGTTGTGCTGTTGAAGAATTTTCTTCTTCTCTGCTTTGGTCTTAGCGTTGTTAACTTTCTGTAGAATTTCTGTAAGTAAAAGTTTCATGTCAGTTATTGAAAGATAATTTATTACTGCGGAAGACAAACTCCTGCATGAGTGTATTAAGTTTGTGCTCCTTGAAATATTCAAGTGGCACTTGCTTCACCTCATTATTTAGGGATAGGTATTCGTCAACAATTTTCTGCTCCAGGTCACGGGGAATCTGAGTAAGGTCAATGAGACACTTATTTCTCTCATAATTCTCCATCAACTCAGGTGTGTTACAGAAAACAGATGGGTCTAACCTTACCCATTTTTCTAAGTTTTTCTTACTTATAGGTCTCTGTCTTTTACCTGATACAAATGTGTCAGCATCTGATAGGAAGTTTGGAATGCCGTCAGACTTATCACCTTTGAGTATGTGCTCTAGGATGTATGTCTTCGGGTCTTCATGTTTAATCTCCTTCTTCAGGATAGGATTAAACTGCTTGACGAAAGGATACCTTTGCAATTGGATGAAGTCTTTGTCTCCAGAGAGAATCAAAACTTTGTCCAGGTCTTGTCCTGCCTTGTGCTTCCTGATGTTTATCTTTGCCTGGTGTTTGACCAGTGTAGAAATTACATCGTCTGCTTCAGCGCCATAGACTTCAACAACTTTGTATGGAAAGTATGTTTTAATCTCATCGCGAATCTTATTCAAGACTTCAAAGATAGCATTCCAATCTAACTCAGATTCTTCTCGGTCTTTCTTTCTATTCTGTTTGTAGTATGGGAAGGTGCTCTTACGCCAGTAATGTTTGCTGTCATAAGCGAGCACCATCTCGCCATACGTTTGTTTGTATTGTCTCTCGTAAGCAACTAACCCAGTCAGGACCATGTGTCTTACGAGGTCTTCATTCAGCACACTCATCTTGAGTTGCATCATCAGATTACTAATCATAATCTGATTCATATCAATAAGAATCATTTAGTCCTCGTCTTCATACTCGTCATCATCATTCATGAATGTAACTCTTAGCAAATCATCACGATACATTTGACCATTTTCGTCAAACATTTCTGGGTGTAAGACATGCTTAGCATACCCAGCGTTATCATACCACGCATCAAAGAGGTCTTTGAGATTCCATACTAGCACGCCTCCAAGAATGAAGGCACCTACTGTCATGAAGAATGCGATAAACAAAAACGGTGCTGTTGCTTCCATGAGTCTACTCCTTTGATTCGTTTCTGTCAATCTCCAAAGTAAACTTGAATTGTCTTCGGAAGATTGATAATGTTTTACTAAAAATAATGCCAGACCGCTCTGGCGGGCATACATTCCTCCTCCGAAGCATTAATTCCACACCTTTATTTATTTGTAACTCCTGACTTCGTTTTGTTTTTGCTCCCAGGTTTCCTGCCAGGTCTTCGCTCTTTTTCATAACGCTCAGCATCCTCAATCATTTTATAAAGGTAGTCTCTATACTTTGTGGCGCGAGTCTTACCCATCCAACCATAACATTCTGTAAGGTCTGCTGGTCCACCATTCAAATACATATCAAGATGCTTTGCTTCATCCCTCATCTGAGACACCAAACTACTATTAAGAAAAGACACCATGTCTCTCCTCTTCATCTTCTCTGACTTTGCAAAGTCGTAGATATTTAATTTGTATTGTTGGTCTGTAACTGCCAAGTCAATAGCGCCATTTACCAAAGAATATATTTCATCAGACATGTCATTCCTTTTTCCGCTCTACTAATCCTCTTTCCAAGAATAACCTAGCAGTCTCGACCAAACCACCAACAGCTTTACCATCAATCACAACGTATGGAAACCCATCTGCCATAGGAAATTGTTGCATGAAGGCAGCGCGAGAAATATCATCACCTACAGTGACATTATTATAAGTTACCTTTGCTCTTTCAAATAGTTTCTTTAAGGTTGTGCAGTGTCTACAACCAGGACTAGTATATGCTGTAATATTCATGTCGTTATTGTATTCTCCGTCACTATTCCAAATAAAAAATGTGATTGTTAGTCTTGTAGTATCTATACCATCACCAAACAAATGGTCTGGTCCGTGTAGATTCTCACCAGAGTATGCCAGTAGTCTATTATACACGTTAGGGACACACTCGTCAAGCAAGCATGTCCCTGTGTTTTCTGGTGGGTCTGGTGTGAGATAAATGATACCAGCAAAATCGCATGGGTCTTGATGCCATTTCATTTCGTGGAAGTCAGGTATCTCATTCATGACTCTCTCGGGAGTCAGATGAAAATACACTTCACTCTTATTGATTGACCGTCCAGTCACCTCTTCAACTGTAGAATAAATCTTTGAAAGTATTTGTCCTTCTAGTTTATTCTCAACGGTTAATTCTTCACTGCGATATCCTTTCCATCCATCTGATGGTCCAGGTCCCTCATAATCTTCTCTCGATAGAGCATACTCTCTATAGATTGACGGGTCGTCAAAATAATTATCAATTATAATCATGGATTCTGTGGGTCGATTCCCAATTGATTTAGGTATTCAGTCCACCAGTCTGGGTCTCTCTTCTGCTTCCACCTAGGGACAGGGAGACCTCGCTCCGAATACCACTCAAACAAAGCGTCATCGATAGTCTGTGCGATCTCCATATTCCTCTTCCTCTTCATCAACGTCTGCATATGCATCTGCCACGAAGGGTCCTCGTTGTCTGGAAGGTTCTTGTCTAACATACTCTTGCTCTGCGTTTACAGCTGAGACCCATACCGCTAGCTTCATTACTATGTATATAATAACAAGAGGTAGAAAGCAACCGATAAGTATGATAGTTTCTTTTGTCATGCTGGATAGTCCCAATTAGTTAGCCATCTAATCTTATGCTCTGGACCCCAACCACCTTTGTAGATGTAGGGCACAGTGCGAATAGGACATGACTCACCCGTGCAGAGAAGGTCATCGACAATTCTCCAGGACTCCATCACTTCCTCAGCGTGGACGAAGTGTGACTGGTCCCCATGTATAGCATCATACAGTAACTTTTCGTAACCGTCAACTGCTCTATCTTGTGGATAGTCATGAGTAAGAGTTGCTAACTCCAACTCATCTGTAAACCCAGGTGCTTTAATGTCCATCCTAATATCTAGGTGAGGATTAGGTTGAAGTCGCATAACAATGCGGTCACCACACTCACCTTCGTATAATTTTAACGGAGGTGTCTTGAGTTTGATAACAACTTCTACACATTGATAGGGCATCTTCTTACCCGTCATGACGTTAAAAGGAACTCCCTCCCAACGCCAGTTATCGACGAATAAAGTGCCAGCACAATAGGTAGGAGTACCACTGTTAGAATCAACGCCCTCTTCGTTACGGTAGCCATCGTACTGTCCTAATAGAAAATTTTCACTCATTCTAGTGGCGGCAAGCACCTTTGTCTTCTCACGTCTGATTTCCCTGGCATTCATCCTGCAAGGTGCATCCATTGCTACCAAAGCAAGCACTTGTAAGATATGATTCTGTAACATATCTCTAACAGCACCTGCTGTCTCATAGTATTGGGCGCGACCATCACAACCAATGGTCTCTGTAGCAAAGATTTGAATCTCGTCTATGTAATTACGATTCCAAAGTGGCTCAAGCAGAATATTACTAAACCGAGTAGCAAGTATGTTATTAACAGTATCTTTGCCAAGATAATGGTCAATGCGATATACTTGTTTCTCGCGTAGATGTCGCTCCACCACAGACTGTAAACGATCAGCAGATTTATAATCGTGCCCAAAGGGTTTCTCAATAACCACACGGGATGTTTCGGGGTCATTGAGTTTACCCGCCTCTTTGAGATTGATAATAGCGTTAGCGTATCTCTCGGGAGGTACCGAAAGAAAATAAGTATTATCGTGAAGGTAATCAGGAAGGTGACGGAGAGTATCAACATTGTCCAAGTCTGCTGAGATGTAGTCTAGATGATGTAGAAATTCATCAGGGTAATCACCAAGAGATTCTTTCCATGCCGCTGCACCTGGGTCGCGTCTAGCACAACCTGTGATAAGAAAATTCTCTGGCAGCAATTTCTTCTGCCAGAGTTTGTATAGTGCAGGGATTAGTTTCTTTTTACATAGGTCTCCAGTAGCACCGAAGATTACTATGCCGCTAGTGAGCGGTGCCGTTTCCATCGTAGTCATCTGATTCGTAGTAATTATTTTCACCTTTTCGTAGCCCGAAATATACTGTGGATAGTACAAACGGTATTGCTCCCCATAGGAGGACATCAGCGAACGTCATGACCACCAAACATAGCACGCATTCCATTCAAAACCTTGGCCGTGAAAGCACCAAGACGGCGCGACTCAAAGCGTGCCCACAGAGCACCAGAGATGACAGGAGCGGGTACGCCAAGATCCACAGCAGCGTGGACAGTCCAACGACCCTCACCAGAGTCTGATACTCCCCCATCGAATTTGCTAAGCTCTCTATCGCTGCGTAATACATCAGCGGTAAGGTCAAGCAACCAACTGCCAACCACGCTACCACGACGCCAAAGCTCAGCCACTTTAGCAACGTTAATATCATAGCAGTAATCCTTTGGATTGTCCATTGGAGCAACTTCAGCATCACCTGCAGCAACGTATGCTGCCCCAGCATTTGCTTCATGCAGGATATTAAATCCTTCTGCATATGCTTGCATGATTCCGTATTCGATTCCATTGTGGACCATCTTCACAAAGTGACCTGCGCCAGGAGCGCCGCAATGCATCCATCCATACTCCTCGGGATACCATGTAAAGTTGCTGTCAGGTTGAGTCCTGGGGGCAGCGTGGATGCCTGGTGCGAGTGCATCAAAGATTGGACGGCAGGTATCGACTGCAGTATCTCCGCCACCAACCATAAGACAGTATCCACGCTCCAAACCGTAAACACCACCACTAGTACCACAGTCAATATACGCGATGCCCAATTTTGCAAGACGCTCTGCCCGTCTCCGACTGTCCTTAAAATTGCTATTGCCATGATCAATAATAATGTCGCCTTCACGACAATATCGTAGTAGCTCATCGAGTGTGTCCTCCACGGTTTCTGCTGGCACCACCATCATGAAGACGCCTGGTTGTGGGAAGTGCAGAGTCTCTCCAGACTTCTCACCATATAATTCTTTTGTTTTAACTATTTCAACAAGGCTTTCCACAGAAGTGGTATATCCACTGATATAACCCTTTTCATATTGCTCGTTAGCTTTTTTAACATTGTTTCTATACCCGTGTACTGTGTGTCCAGCAGCAATGAGACGACGGGACATGCCCTCTCCCATTCTACCCAGTCCAATCATTCCTACTTTCATTTTGTTTCGTTTAAAAAATACTCTGGTAAGGGACAACCCTTAAAATCATTTATCTCATCAACCGCTAAGACAAACATGGTGCAAAACCCTACACAGAAAGCAAACAACATTTGTGGGAAGTTATAGTTTCCCATGTATGCCGTAGGGTCTGGCTCATCATCATGTGGATGAATCATCTTCGCTATTTCTTCTGATGACCGCTTCGACTTGTCTTCTGACTTCATCTCTTCGGTCTTGTCTTTCGGTGTCTTTTCTGGTGTATCCATGCTTATTATGTAGGATGAAATGTCCTTGACAAAACATAGTTACCCCAAAAAACAAAGCGAGGACTATGCCTATCCATTCTAATATTATAGTGTAATTTTGAGCCATGGCAATAGCGGTGGTATTACTCCAATGAGTCGAAGGAGACCCTCAGCAAAAAGTGCAAGAACAAACCAACCAACACACATTGAAATAATCGAAGCATTACGATTGTGTTTTCGTATGGCATCATCTATCATCTCCTGCACTTCTTCTTTGGTTGTGTAGTCTGGTGGTGGCGGTAGTTTTTTAAACCGTTGTCCTATGCCCATTAGATTAGCTCCATAGATTTCTGTAGTTCTCTGGAGTGCTCCAACTCATCATTCAAAATCTCTAGGATTTTGTCGTCATGCCCATTGAGAGCAAGAAACTTAGCGTAAGTTTCTGCTGCATGAATCTCTACCTCGTAGGAGAGATGGTAAGCAGAGCGAGGAGCCACCCAATAATAAACCACGTTACTCCAATAGTAGATAAGAACGAGATGCTTGGCAACAAAGCGGTCAATAAAATAACGATTACCACCCCTGCTTTCCATGTATTCCAAATGCTCTGTTTCATTGATTGACTGTGCAAAGTGCTCTTTCATTAAATATAGATGCTCGGGACCACGAAGTCCCATGCTTTCTCTAAAATGTAACACACTCAGAAATGCAAAATAGGGTGCCCGAGCAATCTCCTCAAGCACCCAAAAGCGTTGATAGTCTCTACCTTGGTAAAGAAAATCTAGTATTGCAACAGTAATATTTAATACAAATGTATTAAGTGTTTGCATTTTGTTGTGCGTCCTCCCAATCTTTCTGGAATCGATCGAGTCCGTCGCGTGTCAGAATATGGTCATACATACCCCAGAATACTTTCGGGGGAAGTGTAGTGACATCAGCACCATAAGCATAGCATCGAGATACATGATGGACATCACGAAGAGATGCTGCGAGGATTTGAGTTTCCATTCTTTGCGACTGATACGCAATCGAAATTGCTCGCACAAGCTCTACGCCACTGAAAGAATTATCATTGCAGCGTCCCACAAAGGGAGAGACATAGGTTGCCCCTGCTTTTGCTGCAAGTAATGCTTGTGCTACTGAGAATACTAGCGTCACATTCGTCTTAACTCCCAAATGATACAATGCTTTACATGCAATCAATCCCTCAACTGTGCAAGGGAGTTTGATAGTAATAGAATCGCCAAGAGAGATAAACTCTTTCGCTTGCTCAATCATTTCATCTGCAGTATCTGCTACCACCTCAGTAGAGATACTTTCAAATTGAGGGTAGTATGTAATCAAGTCCTGAGCAACATCAGAGAGAGACCTGCCGCTACGAAGAATCAAAGTTGGGTTAGTAGTAACCCCATCAATCAAACCAGTCCTTGCCGCCTTAGCGATTTCAGACATGTCAGCAGTGTCGAGAAAAATTTTCATAGTGAATTAGTAGACGTTTTTATTTAACTTAGTAACTCTTTTTGTAACAAAGTTTTGTGTAGGAATCAACACAAAAAAAGGGAGTCCGAAGACTCCCTTAGTATATCACAGTGCGTTGCCTCTTGGCAAGACTTCTTCAGGAAATACAAAGTTTTCGTGCGGTTGGTCAACAGGTGCTAACCAAGTGCGAAGACCTTCATTCAAGAGAATGTTTTTCGTGTAGAAGGTTTCAAACTCAGGGTCTTCCGCTGCTCTGATTTCTTGGGAAACAAAGTCATAAGCGCGAAGGTTGAGAGCAAGACCAATAATACCGATGGAAGATGTCCAAAGACCCATAACAGGAACAAACAGCATAAAGAAATGCAACCACCTCTTATTGCTAAACGCAATGCCAAAGATTTGAGACCAGAAACGGTTTGCTGTAACCATTGAGTAAGTCTCTTCTTCTTGGGTGGAGTCGAATGCCTTGAATGTGTTTGCATCTTCACCATCTTGATACAACGTATTCTCTACTGTAACACCATGGATGGCAGAAAGCAATGCACCACCCAGGATACCTGCCACTCCCATCATGTGGAAGGGATTCAGGGTCCAGTTATGGAATCCTTGTAGGAAGAGGAGGAATCGGAAGATTGCTGCGACCCCAAAAGATGGAGCGAAAAACCAACTCGATTGACCCAGAGGGTAGATGAGAAAGACGCTAACAAAAACAGCGATAGGACCAGAGAACGCAATAGCATTGTAGGGACGGATACCGATAAGACGTGCTAATTCAAATTGGCGGAGCATGAATCCAATCAGAGCGAAAGCCCCGTGGAGCGCCACAAAAGCCCAGAGTCCTCCGAGTTGAATCCATCTGACGAAATCCCCTTGAGCCTCAGGACCCCAGAGAAGCAGAAGAGAATGACCCATAGAATCTGCTGGAGTAGAAACTGCCGCAGTAAGAAAGTTTGCACCCTCCAGATAGGAACTTGCAAGCCCGTGAGTATACCAACTCGTCGCGAAAGTAGTCCCAGTAAGCCAACCACCAATAGCAAGGTAAGCAGTGGGAAAAAGAAGAAGTCCAGACCAACCAACAAAAACGAAACGGTCTCTCTTAAGCCAGTCATCCAGGACATCAAACCACCCCCTTGTTTGTGGAATATTTAGTGTGCTTGTTGTCATTTTTATTATCCTTTTTTAACCAGAAAATTTGTGGCCATGTGTCGCGTATAATCTCCGCGAGTTTTGGCGGTGTATCTTTGCTTAGCATAACTTTACATGCAAAGAGAAAAAAATAGAGGGTCCGTAGACCCTCTAAGATTATAGCGGATGGAATCAACCAACCGTGGGTGCGGTGAGTGCCACAGGAGTGGACTCAGCAGCAGCGAGGTCGAGAGGGAAGTTGTGAGCGTTACGCTCATGCATGACTTCCATGCCAAGACCTGCACGGTTGAGCACATCTGCCCAGGTGTTAAGGACTTTGCCTTGACCGTCCATGATGGACTGGTTGAAGTTGAAACCGTTGAGGTTGAATGCCATGGTGCTTACGCCCAGTGCAGTAAACCAGATACCGACAACAGGCCATGCTGCGAGGAAGAAGTGCAGCGAGCGGGAGTTGTTGAAGGAAGCGTATTGGAAGATGAGACGACCGAAGTAGCCGTGTGCTGCAACGATGTTGTAGGTCTCTTCTTCTTGACCAAACTTGTAACCATAGTTTTGAGACTCAGTTTCAGTGGTCTCACGGACGAGCGAGGAAGTAACGAGACTACCGTGCATTGCCGAGAAAAGTGACCCACCGAATACACCTGCTACGCCCAGCATGTGGAAGGGGTGCATCAGGATGTTGTGCTCTGCTTGGAAGACAAGCATGTAGTTGAAGGTGCCACTGATACCCAGGGGCATTGCGTCAGAGAAAGAACCTTGACCGAAAGGATAGACGAGGAAGACTGCGGATGCTGCTGCAACGGGAGCAGAGTATGCAACGCAAATCCAAGGACGCATACCGAGGCGGTAAGACAATTCCCATTCGCGACCCATGTAAGCATAGATGCCGATGAGGAAGTGGAAGACTACGAGTTGGAAAGGACCACCGTTATAGAGCCATTCATCAAGGGAAGCTGCTTCCCAGATGGGGTAGAAGTGAAGTCCAATTGCATTGGATGAAGGGACAACTGCACCAGAGATGATGTTGTTGCCATACATTAGAGAGCCTGCAACTGGCTCACGGATGCCATCGATGTCCACAGGGGGAGCAGCGATGAAAGCGACGATGAAACAGATAGTTGCTGCAAGCAACGTAGGAATCATCAAGACGCCAAACCAACCGACATACAGACGGTTGTTGGTAGAGGTGACCCACTCGCAGAAATTTTCCCAAGTGGACGCGCCTTGCTGACGCGAAAGTACTGAATTAGCCATTGTTATCGAAAAAAAGTAAGACCATCAGGGAAATGGTGGAGTTACTATTCCTCTGCACCCTTAGCAGAGGTATGAGAGACGTGCTTTATACTCCCTATAGGTCTCGGTTTGGGGAGTTACAAACGGTCGTGAAACTTTACGTTTCTTAACCAGTTGATGTATTTATAATACTACGGTTTTCCACCCCTGTCAAGCCCCCCTGGGACCCCGACGCATAAATAAGATAAATAGAAACCTTTTGTGTTCGTGTAATGGCAAACCGATTCCCCCTTATTGTCAATCCAACCACTAAGGAGATTCAAGAAATTGCTCAGAATGATAACCTAGACCTTACAGGTAACGGTATCTACGCTGGCGGGTCTCTCGGTCAGAATGGACAAGTCCTAACAACCAACGGCACCACAGTCGAGTGGCGCACGCTTACTGGTGGTGGTGGAGGAGGCGGGGGAATTGACTCCGACACCACCTACATCATTGAAGCAGAAGACGCACTAGATGGTGCCTCTCTCAACCTAGTTGCTGGTGGCACGGGTGTCGGCACTATCCGTGTCAAATTCTTAGACAATGCTGAATTGCAATTTGATACGGTAGATAGTTTGACTATCTCACCACAATTAAAAACGGGTGGTGTTGCTAACGATAAACTAGCAAACTCTGGTTTTTCGTTTAATATTAATGGCGCTGCCACCACATATAACCTTGGCGATACTGTAACCATCCCTGTCTATGGTGATGTATTCAGGACCGCTACGCAATCTATGAGTAATAAAACATTCACTGATTGCACTATGTCACTAGCACCTAGTGAAGGCAATAGCATTGTAAGTATTCCAAACTCATCACTAATTAATAGTGGTATTAATATCAATGGTCAACTCGTGGAGTTGGGTGGTAGCATTACTATTTCTGGTGGCGGTGGTGTCATTGAAGATGAGAATACCACTTACACTTTATCTACTGTTGATTGGGCAGACCAGCAAGGAAACAATGAGCCTGATAAAAAAGCAATTAGATTAACTGGTAGTGATGCAGCAACATCTAATGCAGTGTTGGTTGCTGGAGATAGACTAAACATCTCTAGAGATGCCACAACTGGTGAGATTAGATTCGATGCCACCGAAGTCAACACCGACACAAACACAACATATGATATTTCTACTGATACCTTAAACCAAGGTGGCAATAATCTTGGTGCAAGAATTAGATTGAATGGTGATGACAGTAGCATTGATGCTGTAAATCTAAGAAACGGCACTGGTATCACAGTAAACTCCATCAGTGACAGTGACATTCAGTTTGACTTGGGACAAAATGTTGACCCAACATCTGATGTTACCTTCAATGATGTCACTGTCACTGGAAGTTTGACTGTCCAAGGTGCTCTAACTGAGATAGAAACAACCAACTTAATTGTAAAAGATAAGACTATAACCATTGCTGATGGTGTTACAAACTCTCTCAATGCAACAAATGCTGGTATCTATATTGGCACATCAAACATCAACTTTGCATACAGTCATGATGTAATTTCCTGGCAGTCTACATCCAATCTAAACTTAGTCGCAACAAAGACTTATAAGATTGGCGGCACAGATGTGTTGACATCAACTCAAGTGTTAGGAAAATCAATGCCAACTGGTGTTGTTGTAGGCACTACTGACTATCAAACCCTATCTAATAAAACTATTCTGTCACCAGTGATGACAGAAATCATCAATACTGGCACGGTATATTTCCCTGCACCAGCTGTTGCGGATACATTAGTTGGTAGGTCCACTAGTGACATTCTTACCAATAAGACCATCAATGGTAATAACAACACCATTCAAAACATTGGCAACAATGCTCTGTCCAACTCTTACATGGTCATCAATGGCACTCAACGTAACTTGGGTGACACGTTTACTGTTGAGTCTCAAGACCCATACAGTGATGAGAAAGCACAAGATGCAGTAGCAGGTAGTCTCACGAATGGAACTCACACTGGAATCTCATTCGTATATGATGACACCACAGGAAGAATCAATGCCACTGTATCAGAAACAATTGATTTAACAACATTGAAATCTGTTGTTGCTGCTTCTACTGATTTCGCAGACTTCCAATCCCGCATCGCAGCATTGTAATAACTAAATAGATAAAGAGATATAGTAACCATCTAGAGGAATACAATGGTATCACCAAATATTGTAAAGAAGATTCCTATTGCGATTGGAATCAAACCAAGTCAGCCTGTAACATTTACAAACAAAACTCTTGATTTTGGTAGTGGCACTGGCAATGTTATCAGTAACATTCCAACTAGTGCTCTCCAATATAATACTATCTCAATCAACGGTAGTGCTATTCCTCTAGGTGGTAACGTCAACCTTCAAGTAGAAGGTGGTAATGCTATTGTTGACACTGACACAACTTATTCTATCAAAGCATCTGCAGTAGCAGGTGGCGCTCTGCTTGACTTAGATGCTGGTGGCAGTGGTGTTGGCACAGACTCCGTTAAATTCCAAGGTGGCGGAAACGTTACCGTAAGCAGAGGAAATGACAATGTTATTATCATTAGTGATGGTGGTGCTCTTGGTGGGGTTGCAGTTACAGACACCAGCACCAACACACTAACTAACAAAACCATTGATGGTAACAACAATACTCTACAAAATATTCCAAACCTTGCTCTGGTAAATGATTTCATTACCATCAACGGTGAAAATATTTCTCTTGGTGGTAGCGTAACTATCTCAGGTGGTGAAGGTGGTGGTAGCAGCAATCCAAATGCTATCGAAACATTCACCAATAAAACGATGAGTGGTGCTAACAACACCTTCACAGATATTGCTAATGCATCTCTTGCAAACTCATCGATTCAAATCAATGGACAAGAAGTAGCACTAGGTGGATCACTAAACGTATCTGGTCTCGGTGATGTAACCACAACTGGTGTCCAAGACCTTTCAAATAAATCTTTGCTAGCACCAAACATCTCGGATGCTTACCTAATTTCTGGTCTATACATTGGTCCTGGTGGTGGCACGACTGGCACCGCTGGTCAAGTTGTTAAGTCTACTGGCACTGGTGTGCAATGGGCAAACGAGGACAGGACTCTTGCTGTTGCATTGACTATTGGTGCAGGTCTAGCAAGCAGTAGTGGTCAAGCAGACTTTGATGGTAGCAACGGCACCACAATTTCTGTTGATACCAGCACGATTGCTAACCTAACTGGAGCACAGACTCTATCAAACAAAACTCTATCTGCTCCAAACCTAACTGGAGACCTACAGATTGATGGCGTTTCAGGCACCAATGGTCAAACTATCGTTTCTGATGGTGCAGGTGGTCTTGCTTGGGGAGCAGGTGGTGGTGGAAGTGGGTCTTTCAATGGTCCTGCTACATCTACTGATAATGCTATCGTCTTGTATGACGGCACTGGTGGTGATACAGCAAAAGATTCTCTAGTAACTATCGATTCTAATGGTGCTATTACAGCACCTGCAACAAATAGTGTCATTCCATTCCTATACGCTAACCAATCAGAATTCCCAAGTGCTAGCACCTATCACGGTGCGATTGCACACAGTCATGCTGATGGTGCAATGTATTTTGCTCACAGTGGCAGTTGGGCAAGACTAGCAAATGCAAGTGAGATTTCACTACAGTCTAGACAAACAGTTTCTACAACAACTGGCACACTATCAAACAATGGTGTTGCATATCCAAACATCACTAATGCTGCTAAATCATATCTATTATATTCTATCCAGACTGACCGTGCTGCATGGGTGAGAGTCTACACAACTTCTACTGCTAGAAGTGCTGACGCATCAAGAGACATTGATGTTGATCCACTACCTGGCTCTGGTGTCCTTGCCGAAATTATCACAAACCAGGCAACAACAATTCCAATGACTCCTGCAACAATGGGATTCAACCTTGACTCAACACCAGCTGACACAATTTATCTAGCAGTAACAAATACCAGTGGCTCTTCCGCTACTGTCACCGTAACCCTTACAATCCTCAAGACTGAAATCTGATGGAAAGAGAATACATCGTAACCTGTAAAACCAGAGAAGACCTAGAGAGTTTGTATGATGATTTAGAGACCCCTGGTGGGTCTCTTCATATCCCTGAAAGAGCAGTAGAGTGTCTTAATAAAAGACCTATCAGTCGCAACACTCACTATAGTTTGACTGATGAAGAAGCTGCTTTAGTAAAACAGGACGAGAGAGTCCTAGATGTAGAATTAACTCCCGAAGAATTGGGTATTGAATTTCATCCCAATATAACTATTGAAGGTGGCAATGTTGTTGATGAAGAAGAGGGCATGGATATTTCCAATGACCCTAATTATACTCAATCATCTAATAGATGGAGTAAAACTAATAATAATAATGATAGTTTTAGAAACTGGGGTCTACTCCGCAGTCTAAATGGTGATACATTTAGTGGATGGGGATCTGATAGCAGTCCCAATGTTGGCACAACTGCGGTAAGAGTAACATCTCAAGGAGAAAACGTTGACGTTGTTATTGTTGATGGTCGAATCGACCCAAACCACCCAGAATTTGCACTAAATGAAGATGGTAGTGGTGGCACTAGAGTAGTCCAATACAACTGGTTACAAGATACTCCCAATGTTACTGGTGGAAGTGCTGGCACATACCAATACACTCCATATATTGGTAGCACTGACGCAGAAACTGCTAACAATAATCATGGTTGTCACGTTGCTGGCACTGCTGCTGGTAACAGAAGAGGTTGGGCAAGAAAGGCAAACATCTATAACATTGACTTGTATTCTACAGACCCCAATAGCGTAGGCACGTCACTTATCTTTGACTACATTCGTTACTGGCATAATAACAAAGCAATTAATCCAACCACTGGCAAAAGAAATCCAACTGTTTGTAATAATAGTTGGGGGTCTTCTTATGGTCAAAGTGCAATCAGCAGCATCACATCTATTGTCTATAGAGGGACTACTTACAACGGACCATTTACTGCTGCAGACTGCACAGCATTTGGTATCTTAAACAATGGCACTAATACAGACCGAATCCCCGCTTTGACAACTTCTTTCGCGGCAGATATGGAAGATGCTATGAATGATGGTGTCATCATGGTTGCTGCTGCTGGTAATGATAGTTTCTTAAGTGACGTTGAAGGTGGTATAAACTATAACAATTATTTTGTTGCTGGTTCTACATATTATTACCACAGAGGGTCTCAACCTGCAGCAATTCAGGGTGTTATTTCCGTTGGTAATGCATCTGCATTAGTTAATGAATCTAAGAGAAATGATTCCACAGTTGGACCTCGCGTAGACCTCTATGCTGCGGGTGACAGAATTATCTCATCTCTACACAACAATCAATTCAATGGGTTTACTGTTGGCGTTGCAAACGACAGCAGAAATACTTCTTACGATGTTGGTAAACTTGGTGGCACTAGTATGGCATCGCCGCAAGTTGCTGGGTCTATTGCATGTTTACTAGAGCATTGGCCAAGGGTCCAACATTGGGAAATGCGAGAGTGGTTTCTCAGATATGGGACAACTGAAGACCAGATGACTGATACTGGTAGGACTGCTCGCAACTACAGTGTCACCAATAGTGGTAATAATTATGTCTTCTCTGGAGATGCTACTGGCACTCAACCAAACCTCACCGTGCAAGAAGGTAACATCCTCAACTTTTCTTTAAACGTAGCAAGCAACCACCCATTCTATATTGTCACAGCATTAGGTGGTAATAATACTACCAATGAAGTTAACCAAGGATTCTTAACTGTTGGTGCTAGTAGGACTCAAGGTGACATGATATGGGATACTAGAGGTGTCACCCCTGGCACATACTATTATGTCTGTGATGTCCATGGTGGTATGAATGGTCAAATTATAATTGAATCTGACCATGATGATAACACATCTTTACAAGATAATAGTTTTACCGATGTGACATTAAATGCAGATAACGGCAACAGATATCTATTCCATCGCAACCAAAGACGTGTGCCAAACCCTGTAGGCAATACATATGTTGGCGGGTCAACTAGTAGTGAAGTATGTCAACCTAGAGGTCAGCACAAATTTAAAAACTATGATGCTCAAGGTGGAGAAGATGCTATCTTATTCCCTCGCAAAGACACTTGGTTTAGGTAAATAATCTACCAATCTTTCTTCTGAATTGATTGTATAAACTATTTCCAAACCAATCATGGGTGTATCTGACAGTAGCTTGCTGACAGTCTTTAAAAATATCATCTGGCGCTAAGTATTCAACCTTAGATGTATACTTGTCACGTTTAAAGGGGATTACCACCATAAGTGGAGTCCCTTTTTTAATGACTTGCGTTTTTATGTCAAAGTCTTCCTCTCTCACATTCATTGGCAATTCTTTATTCCACTCAAAAAACCACTGCAGAGTAATTGGTTTTTCTTCTGGATGAATCACACCATCAACAGAAGTAAATCTCTTATCTCTATACTGTGATGGGTTTGTGATATACAAAGAAACACCTGGAGGAGTCTTTACAAACCATGGTGATAGTAATTTATGAAGTCCACCATAAAGAGGCTCATCCTCTCCACACAGTCCAGACATCTGGTCTTTTGTATAATGTGTAGAGAAAATAGCATCGTCGCTAGCAGCACCCAAAAAAGGTTTTTCCCAATTTATATACAATGACCCATCTATATTTCTAACAACAAAATTGTCCCATGCTCTAATTACATATCCAGTAGATAAGTAATCAAATACTGCAGGACAATTTTTGATATTTACTTTTGCTTTTACATCCATATCAGGAAGAAAAGCAAAAGGACATTTTGACTTTGTGATATTGTCTGTTTTTTTAAACCATTGTGGCATGTCTTCACATGCTGCTACTGGTTCTGGAATATCATCTTGATATGCATCTACACAATAAAATTTTATTTCCATCTTGGTCCTGTTACCCACCCAACTAATGATTTTCTAATGCCAGATTTTACTTTTGTGACACGATGCTTAGACATACTATCAAAGATAATTAGAGTGCCCTTTTGTTTAGGTGCCTTATAAACTCTATCTTGATAAGATATCAATTGAAACTCTCCACCTTCATACTCATCTGGGTCTGATAGTTGTAAAGTGAAAGATAACTTTCTAACATTCTCTCTACGCATACCCTTATCTTCATCCGTATGCCAATTATAAAATTGACCAGGACCATACTCTGTATATTGCATTTGATTTTGGTCAAAACCATGCAATTCATAATTGAAGTTAGATGAATTTGCATGTAAAATATAATGATAACAAAATCCAACTAACCAATTAAATGGAGGAATGAAAAAGACTTTGCTATCACGTTTAGTTTTTACAATATCTCCTTCACCATCTAAATTTCCTACAGTAGCATCATATGTTTCTGAATTATATTTTTTTACATCATCCATGATAGCAGTAATAATACTATCAGGCAAGTCAGTATGATACCAAACGCTTTGATGAAACTCAGGATTCAAATTTTCCATGCATATAACGTAGTTAGAACTTTTGCCATATCTTTTACAAGAGAAGAGTCTTCATGTTTCTCTTCTACAAAACTATAAGAAGATTGAGTGATATGATTAAACACTACATTCTCATCAAACTTCACTGTGATTCTAGAATCATCTCCCCACTTATCACATAAAGCACCTGGGACATTTTCATACAATGAAAGATATTTTTCAGGCAAATCAAATTCAATATGTACGTTTAGATACGAAGATTCTTCTGGCAACTCCAGACGCTCATCTGAAGTGTGCTCAACAGTAGGATTGATAGCATTGAAACGGAATACTTTAAAATTCAAATCGCTCATTTGTTGCTTACCTGTAAATTATAATTTATAATACATCTGATGTCTTCCTCTGATTGCTCTGCTGCATGATAATATCTACCATCAAACATAACCAATCTACCTTTTTGTGGTTTAATTCTTTTATGAATTTTACACCTATCATAGTCATATTCTGTGCAGTTTTGTGGAGCATCACCCCACTCAGACATGCAGTCAGTAATCAAAGTGTGTCCATCAGAAGATTTTACATAGTATAAGAATACCATGTGAGGCTCGTAGTTGTCAACGTGCAGTGGGTCTTTAATATCTTTATGAAGACCTGGGATAATTGGAAGTTGTAGAAAAGACCTACCCAAACTAGCACCCTCAAACTTCTTGTCAATTCTATCAAGTCCTTGTAAGATAAGTGGTTTCAAAAAATTATGAATAGGACTCACAATTTGCCCACCACGAATCAAAGCGTGATGAAATCCTGGTCTTGGTTTTAAGTCTGGTCTTACTTTTTGTAACTGGTCAAACAAATCTTTCCCATAGGTAACATCATAGCGCATTACCCATTCTGCTTCAGTCAAGAATATTCTTTCAATCTCATCTTGGTATGACTTTGGAATTACGTCATCAATAATATGGATTCCTTCAATCATTTACTGGTGCCTCAATGTCCTCAAATATTCTAATACGTTTTCTCTAACCCACATTAATTCGTGGTAGCATTTCTGGTTGTGAGCACACTGCCTCAGGGCAGGGTCTGGTTTGATTACTGATTCGATAAAGATATCGAGTCCACGATTCCACTTGTCTTGCTGAGATTCGCCATCGTGGATTGCATTTTGGTCTTTCATTCAAACATCCCCATTTGTTTCAGGTATTGTAGCGCCTCTTTCATGCTGCCGATATGACTGTAACCAATTGACACCTGTGGATAGGTAGCCTCTGGTCCAAACTCTTGCTCGAATGCTTTCTGAGTGAAGTGCTTATCTAATTTATACTCTAGAAATTCACCGCCTAAATTCTGCAAGAGTGCTGCCATGCGCTCACACTCTTGACTACCGTTGCTGTAAATGGTTGCTGTCTTCATTTGCTGCTGTGGTTGAATTCAATTACAATCTTCTCATGCTGGGTGGTCCTATCAGAGCAGTAATAGTAATGTGCTTTACCATCTAGAAGCTCTTCAATTTTTTCCACCAAGTTTCTAGCAATATTCAGTTTAGTCACGTTGTCTCCAGTCATCGGGCTTGTCCTGTTTAAACCAGTCTACAATTTCATCTGCACCATCAAACCCCGTTTTGTAATTAGATGGGTCGGGGTCGCCTAGTCCCATCTTATTCATAAAATCATCCATGCTGCCCTCCTGGATGTCCTGTGACGCCTGACGACGTGCTTTGTTTAACCAGTCTCTAGCAGTGGTATGAGCCTTGGCAAGTTTCTCTGCCCAAATCATATCCTCTAGAGGGACTTGCTCTTTGTTAGCAATGCATGTGCAAATTGATTCCAGTCGTAGCCTATAAGCAGTAGAAAGCATATTACTCGTCTGATAGATAGTGCTCTAGTTGATTGATTCTTGTAAATTCTGCATGGGCTGCTTCAGACCTAGCATGTAAAACGCTACGAATATCATCCATGATAAACGTAGGGTCTACATAATCGTCCAGATACTTATCGATTGCCTCTTTCAGGTATCGATACCTATGCCACTCAGGACTGTAAGGTTTGTATTCCATAATGTAGAGTCATATAGAATCAATTATATAGTATATAGGGGCGCTTGTCAAGCACCCTCACGGTCCTCATCCTCGTAAGTAGAAGGCTCCTCAAACAACCAGTCCATGCGTAGTTGTTTGATTCTCTCTTTCAATCCTTTGTAAAATTCTCTCTTCTCGTCTTCAGTCATGCTTCTTATCGAATGGTTGCCAGTGTTGCCATCCATAACGATGCACTGCCCACATACCTAAGATGGGCACGAATACCAAGCACCAGGCGAGAAATCCACATGTCCATGGGTTATTTAAAACCCATGCTGCGAAGTGCCCTGCCTCATGAATCATGATTGATGTAGCACTCTAATGGTTTTTGAGTTTCTTCATCGAAGTTTTGGTCAAGGTAGGTGCAAAGTTTTTCGATGATTGAAATGTATTCATCATGCATCCACTCACTACCAGTCACTTCATAAGCATAATGCTTACATGCCACAATAATTCTATTGATATCTCTGCTTGGAAGGTTATACATGTTACCTCTCTGAGTATAAGATGATGTCACCATCTTTACGATGGTAGTCTAGATGTTTTTTGCCCCATTGAATGGTGCGCCATTCAGTTGTGCCATCCCACTTTAGCAGACAGATGTCTATCAGTCTCATATCCACAGAATTACTTTGGAATATTTAGGTGAGATGTGTGCATATCAGCATATCTTGACAAAAGATTAAAATGGCTATATACTATGTAACGAAATATAACAGGAGGTAACATGACCGTAACAACCAATGAGTATGGACAAAACAATCTATTCGCTAAAGAGCCCCCTATGGTAGTCGAAGACTACAACCGCAAAGGTCTCTTCTCTCCTATGCAACAGCGTGAGATGTATAACGGACGCTGGGCGATGATGGGTATCGTTTCGGGGTTGCTTTCTTACGCAATCACTGGTAAACTATTCTTTGGTATCTTCTGATTATATGCCCGACCCTGATGCACTATGGAAGGATATCCAGAAGCTCGACGATTTGTATGAAGAGCTACTGTGGCATCCTGACGATGAGTTACAATTTACTCACGATGGTCAAAAGATCATCATCACTAACAAAACACTGGAGCAAAAACAATGAAATTTGGATTCACCCCTGAAGCAGAAATTCTGAATGCACGCGCAGCAATGATTGGTTTCGTCGCTGCTGTTGGTTCTTACCTCACCACTGGTCAGATTATCCCTGGAGTATTCTGATGTTAGTTTTAGCAGCATCGATGATTGGCGGATTTATATTATGGTCAGTCCTCTTTGCTGACGCTGTTGACGACGAAGACGATGGTCCTGGTGGCGGCATGATGATTCCCGTAGCAGTGCCTACTCCCTAAAATTGAATACAAAAAAAGGGGGCATGTGCCCCCATTTTTTATGCTAGTAAAATTTTACATATTCTCTTACATTGTGATTGGTCTAACGCATCGCATTCAATTAAACATTCGTAGTAGTCATTCAGTTTCTGGTTTTCGATTTCTAAATCGTCAATAGTTTGCTCAAAATGACGCCACTGGTCCAGTTGATTGCGAGTTAAAAGGTTGTGCATAGTCACCTCCATGCAATGCGACACATGATATAGGAAGGGACTTTCGATTCATTTTCTCACCTCTCATAACTCTATACTATATAGCACAATTTAGGCATTTTTAGTATATTACAATACAAAAATTTATGCCTATTAGAAAAACTTATGCATAAAAAAAGAGACCTATTTCTTTAGGTCTCTCTTATTTCCATATGCCAACAAAGCATATTTTTCATCTAACCAGTCACGCATATGTATACGATAGCAGGACCAGTATGTTACCCCCCGATATTTTAGTTGGTAACAACTGGGTGGTCTGCTGTCTTTATCCATATCATCGTAATGATATGTGTATTGATTCATATCACTTCTGATAGGTGTGACCGCGATAGCAGAAAGTGCCATGGACTTCATCAGCACCTTGCTGGCACTCATACTTTACACCACGATAAGTGGTATGAAGAACTTGTGCATCGTGAAGTGCTGCTGCCTTTTGGATTTGCTTTTTGATTAGAGTAAGTGTGTTCATTGTAGTAGTCTCCTAAAAGAATGGAAAGTTAACCTTCTCAGCTTGCGCTGGATCCGTTTTCCCGTTCCTTCAGTCGTTTGCGCCCCAGTAGCACTCTGGTACAGATTCCTTTACGGTCTCGACCAGCTCAAGTTTAACCTCTGCTTCCATGTACTCATGCTGTTGGATCCGAAGGACCAAAGCATCAGCATCTGGACATGCTATTGATGAATACAATAGTAATTCAAACATGGGGTGAACGCTCCGTTCCGCGACTTACTTGCGTCTTATGTCAGTGTCCCTTCGCATCGACCTTCTACTTTGCTTTTGAAATAACCTATGAGGTTATACTTCGACCTACGGTCTAGATTGTCATCCATAAGGATTTCAATCCGCTTTTGTAGAAACCTTTCACACGACATGTGCCACCCATAGGGGTTGTCGTCAGCATGATGGGCAAGGGTCAATGCCAGCAGGGTGCTGAGCATAAGATGAACGTATGGTAATTATACCACTAGTATTTAGGACTTGTCAACTGTATAATGTGATACACTTTTAGAAACTCCTCCGCCTGGATTCGAACCAGGGACCAATCGATTAACAGTCGATGGCTCTACCGCTGAGCTACAGAGGAATGGGAATATCCCCTGCTCGTCAGCAGGGGAGGCACCGAGAGGGGTCCCACCTCTCTCTCACATGGGTTGGGATTCCGATTCTTTTTTCTCTCGGAGATGTGAGCACGGATGTCGCCAATCCGTTTATGGAGAATAGCGGACTCGAACCGCTGACCCCCTGCGTGCAAAGCAGGTGCTCTACCAACTGAGCTAATTCCCCAAGGTGTCGGTAAGAGGACTTGAACCTCCACGTCGCAAGGACACTGGTACCTAAAACCAGCGCGTCTACCAATTCCGCCATACCGACATGTAGGGGGAGGTCAGTCCCCCAGAGCACATGCACGCCACTTGCTCTTTGTCCTGAAGCAAGAAACAGGGCGGGAGTAAACCCATCCGCACCACTTGCTTTTAAGGAGAAGCAAGAAACCCGAGGGGTCGATGACCCATCCCGACCAGGGCGCGTTTTAAGTCATCCCGAGACAGTATCAGGAATTAAATCCTGACTTGCTGCTTCCACAGCATCATCAAAATCATTATATGGACCGTGATTCACATCATTATACACATAATAATACTTGTTGTCAACCTCTAGGATATCAAAGTAAGTAATCACTTTGTCATCCCCTGCGTCCTCAACGATACGCATTCTCACAGGATTCATATCAACAGGTTTCATAGCATTCAAAGGGTAAGTTGACTCCACCAGTGCTGTTATAGTCCATCCGTGACTCTCTTGAAGGTATATAGGTCCCTTCCGCCCCAGACGATTTGACCATCTTTGACGCCTGCATCATAGCATAACATCTCATTTCCAGTCAATATCATTTTGCTTTCAAGAAGAGAATTGTATCGGATACATTCATCTGCATTTGTGCCCTCATATTGAGTGCCATTCTTAGTGAAGATAATATCACCAGTAACTTTCTCCCATTCTGGAGAATAATTCTCAAGCAAAATCTGATTACCAGACATAGTAACACGCTGATAACCAGATCGATAGGGTGCATCCTCACCAGCATAGTTATACCACCACTTAGACTTTACGTCATTGGGTGATACTTGCTCATAAAGACCCCAAATGTATGCAAATTTAGAGGGGTTATAAAATGCTTGGTCTCTATTGGTGTAGCGACCAAGCAAATAACTCATAAACTCATCAATCATGAGAAAGTGATGTTGCCCTCTGTGCCAGTGTTAATCTCAATGTTACCGTGAGAAAGATAGTCCTCGTTAAAGGTAATAACATCGTCATTCCATGCAGTAGGGAATACCACATCTCCTGTGTTGATATTGATATTGTCAGTCCTTTGCTCTTCGCGCAGAGCTTCTGCCATGAGTTTTAGAGCATCGACTGCTCGCTCAAGTTGGTAAAGTGCTTTGTCATTCATGTCGGGAAACCTCATCTTTAATATAGCAAGGGACCGTATCGGGGTCCAACCATTTAGTGTATTCAAAGTCTTCGATAGCAGTCATAAACTGCATCTGATTGTCACAGAGATACATGTCTTTGTATCGACTGGTGAAGGAGCACATCTTTTGGATGCGATAGTCTGGCATACCATTGATTTCTAGCGTGCCACACTCAACGTAACGATAGGGAAAACGCTCAGCAATTACACTTGGGCGCTTTAGGTTTGTCACAGTCATTGCAGTAGTAGGAGAATCCTGTCTGAAAGTATCTTACCACTCCATAGTGGTCTTTGTCAAGGGGTTTTTCTGTGTTACATCTGGAGCAAACTCTAGTATCTGGGAGGAATGTTATCGTAGTCAAGAGGGTTGTCTTCTCTTCTCTCTTGTTTACGAAATTTCTTAAGGTCTTCAAATAAAACCTTAACTTCTTTGTAAGCTTCATTAGCATCTTTCTTTCCTGCCATCTCTGCTGCTACAATATACTCAACTTTGGTCCCAAAGTCGATAAGTTTTTGCTCAAAATCTGTTTGTTTGCTATACATCTGTAACCATAGACACTATACTGCTATAGTATATATGCTATACAGTGCATTCCATATCTTTCTCTTCTTGCAAGCAACCAATGCTCACAAGATATTCGATGGTATCATTACAACCACCCATGTTACTACCATCTAGTAATACCTGTGGGAAGGTAGCACCTTCACCAAACTTTTCGTAGAATTCTTCTCTTGTAAAATTGTCATCAAGATTCTGAGAAACAAAAGTTACATCAAAACTCTCTAGAATGAGTTTCAGTTTCTCACAATAAGGACAACCGTTGCGCGTGTAGATTTCTAGCATAATAATTCAATGCAATCGGAATGACAGGATTCGAACCTGCGACATCTCGCTCCCAAAGCGAGTGCTCTACCAAACTGAGCTACATTCCGCTCAGCGGAAAGGGTGGGATTCGAACCCACGGATGCTCTCACATCGCTGGTTTTCAAGACCAGAGCCATCAACCACTCGACCACCTTTCCATATAGTAATTATATAAGAAAAAAGGGAGGGCGTCAACCCTCCCTTCACTAGGTCATCAGAAGGAATACTTCAGACCGACCTTACCACCGTAGCCACGGTCGATGTCGCTGTCGCCGCTACCGACGAAGGACACTTCACCATATGCACCGAGTTGCTCGGTAACAGCAACGCCAATGCCTGCCTTACCTGAAGGGACGGTATCAGACTCACCGCCGTCAGGGGAGACCAGGGTAGCACCGCCCTGGACGTAGTAGGAAGCAGACTCACCAAGAGCACCCTCGTAGCCTACATGGAAATCTGTAGCGGCACCAGTGTAGTCCGCGCCCGTCCAACCTGCATTGGTTTCCACGTTGACGTAGGGACCTGCCAGGGCAGCACCTGGAGCAGCGAAAGCGACAGCTGCAGCGGCAGCAGCGAAAGCAGTTTTAATCATAGTTGTTTACCTTTGTTAGTTACTTGCGGAGTGGTTACCCGCAGATGGAGAATCGAGTTGTCTCGATTGCTGTTTACAGTCTGTAACATAAAGTCACAGGTGGTTATTTATACACGTTAGTAAGAAAAATTGCTTACCCTTGTGACAGTTAACGTGTTTCAAATTCCATCTTGCGTGGAATTCTTTTAGGAGTATAAGACGAAACGTCTGGTTTGTCAACCTTCTTCTCCTTTGGTTTGGAAAATCCGTCAATGCTAGTGATGAGAGACAGGTCATTGCCACTAATGACTGGCATACCACTGCGATCAAGACGAAGAAGCGTCTGGTTATCACAACCACACGCTTTAGATTTATTTGGTTGTGTTACTTCTAACTCAGTTCTACATGAGTTACATCTTATCCTTGTCATTTTTCTGTTTCCTTTCCATTTCTCTGATAAATTTCTGCATATCCGAAGGCATACCTCTTTTAATTTTCTGTTTCAAAATCCACCGTTGGATTTCTACTTCCAATGTTTTAATCTGTAACGCTAACCACCTAGGACCATTTGGGTCAGACCAAATATACCAGATGAAGATTGCTATGATGCAAAGCGTAAAATAATAACTAGACATATGGGAGATACAAGGATCGAACTTGTGACAATCTCGGTGTAAACGAGGTGCTCTACCGCTGAGCTAATCTCCCGAGGCGTCTTGAGTAGGATTCGAACCTACGACCGACTGCTTAGAAGGCAGTTGCTCTATCCAGCTGAGCTATCAAGACAAATCAATCAGGCGTAGTATGCCTGAAAGTATTTCACAATCCCATCACAACGGACATTGCCTTGTGAGACCCAATCATGGGCACACTCTGTGATTGCTTTCATATTATATAGAGGCTCTCCGTTGTTGTCAAGTTGACTACCAAACTTAGCGAGCAAGATGGAGTATGCACGTTGCCGTGTCTCCATCTTCTGGTCATTGTAACGCCAGTCTTCATTCATGTCGGAATTGTGCATAACCTGTGCCTGATTGCCAACCACCAGGACCACTTTGATAACCC